>MTKY01046871.1_pt1 | contig 19224 bp, 21 predicted proteins | sample 1042731 | NCBI WGS metagenome assembly MTKY01 (sample SAMN06212206, study PRJNA360538) | anaerobic digester metagenome | biome: Wastewater treatment plant; material: sludge; isolation source: anaerobic digester fed with sludge from wastewater treatment plant | place: Denmark: WWTP Soeholt ... | reverse complement strand
GCCGCGGTGCTGGTGATCGCGACCGACGCGGTGCCGTGGGCGCAGTTGCGCGACAGCGCCGGCAGCGCCGCGGTCCGACTGGCGAGCGCCAAGCCCGGCGCGCCGGTGAGCGGCTTCCTGTCGCTCGAATCCGCCGACGCGCTGCTGAAGAAGGCGGGGCAGGATGGTGCGGCGACGCGTGAGGCAGCAAAGTCGCCCGACTATCGCGGCATTGTGTTGCCGGTGACCGCCGATCTCGCCACCCAATCGGTAAACCGTCCCTTCGTCAGCAACAACGTCATCGCCAAGCTGCCCGGCGCCAAGCCCGACGGCAAAGCCGTGCTGTTCCTCGGCCATTGGGACCATCTCGGTATCTGCGGCAAGGACGGCGAGGCCGATCGCATTTGCAACGGCGCGGTCGACAATGCGAGCGGCATCGCGGTGCTGATCGAGGTGGCCAAGCGGCTGGCGTCGGGCCGCCGTCCCGATCGTGACATTTATTTCCTCGCCACGACGGCGGAAGAAAAAGGTCTGCTCGGCGCGCGATATTTTGCCGATCATCCGGTTGTGCCACTCACCGACATCACCGTCGCGCTCAATATCGACACCATCGCCATCTCACCGCGCGGCACCCCGGTCGCGACGATCGGTCGCGGCAAGCCCGCCTATGACGCGGTCGTTCGCGCCGCTGCGACCAAGCTTGGCCGCACGCTCGACGAAGATGGCGACGCCGATGCCTTCATCCAGCGACAGGACGGCTGGGCGCTTGGCGCCAAGGGCGTGACGTCGCTCATGGTCGGCGGCAGTTTTTCGGACATGCCGCTACTGGAGGCATTTTTGAGCAGCGACTATCACGGCCCAAACGACAATTTCAGCGACAAGATCCCGCTCGGCGGAGCGGCGCAAGATGCCGATCTGCATGTCATGCTGGGGCGGGCGTTTGCCGATGTGAAGGCGTGGCCGGGGAAGTAACTTTCCACATCGTCATTGCGAGCCAAGCGAAGCAATCCAGAGCGGTTTACGCAAACTCTGGATTGCCGCGTCGCTTCGCTCCTCGCAATGAAGAGGCTAGTTTTACGCCGCTTGCTTCGCCCGCTCCGACATTTCCTGATTGAGCATCTCGGCCAGCAGGAACGCCAGTTCCAGCGACTGCCCCGCGTTCAACCGCGGGTCGCAATGCGTGTGGTACCGATCGGCGAGGTCCATCTGCGTGACGTCCATCGCACCGCCGGTGCATTCGGTGACATTCTGCCCGGTCATCTCGATATGGATGCCACCGCCGTGTGTCCCCTCGGCGCGGTGGACGGCGAAGAAGCCGCGCACTTCGGCAAGGATGCGCTCGAACGGGCGCGTCTTGTACCCGTTGTTCGTCTTGATGACATTGCCGTGCATCGGGTCGCACGACCAGACGACAGGATGCCCCGATTCCTTCACCGCGCGGACCAGCTTGGGCAGATGCGCCTCGATTTTGTCATGGCCATAGCGGGTGATCAGCGTCATGCGGCCGGGCACCCGGTTCGGGTTTAGCGTGTCGAGCAGGCGCAGCAGCACGTCAGGTTCGAGGCTCGGTCCGCACTTCATGCCGACCGGATTGCCGATACCCCGCAAATATTCGATATGGGCCGACCCTTCGAAGCGGGTGCGATCGCCGACCCACAGGAAATGACCCGAGGTGTCGTACCAGCCGCCGGTCAGGCTGTCCTGCCGCGTCAGCGCCTGCTCATAGGGGAGCAACAGCGCCTCGTGGCTGGTGTAGAAGCTGGTGCCTTTGATCTGCGGCACCGTCTCCGGCGTCACGCCGCAAGCTTCCATGAAGGCAAGGGCTTCGGAAATGCGGCCTGCTGTTTCCTGATATTTTTTCGCCCATGGACTGCGGTCCATGAAGTCGTGCGTCCAGGCATTGACCTGACGCAGATTTGCATAGCCGCCGTTCGCAAAGGCGCGCAGCAGGTTCAGCGTTGCCGCCGACTGGTTATACGCCTTGACCATGCGCTGCGGGTCGGGCTCGCGGCCGGCTTCCTCGAACGCGATGTCGTTGATGATGTCGCCGCGATAGCTCGGCAGCGACACGCCTTCGATATCTTCCATATCGGCCGAGCGCGGCTTGGCGAACTGGCCCGCCATGCGGCCGAGCTTCACCACGGGCATTTTGGACGCGAAGGTCAGGACAACCGCCATCTGGAGCAGCACGCGGAAAGTGTCGCGAATATTGTTGGGATGAAATTCGGCAAAGCTTTCGGCGCAGTCGCCGCCCTGGAGCAGGAACGCTTTGCCCTCGGCGACGCGGCCGAGGTCAGCGGTCAGATCGCGCGCCTCGCCGGCGAACACCAGAGGCGGATAATTGCTGAGTTCGCGTTCCGCCGCCGCGAGCGCATCGGCGTCGCGATAGGTGGGGAGTTGGCGGACCTCGTGCGAGCGCCAGCTATGCGGTTGCCAGTTTTTCGTCATCAGCCTGTGTCTTCTATGTTCAATCTGGGCGCCGCCATGGCGCTAATGTCGGTCGGACGCAATGCACGCCATCCCGCGAACGATAAAATTAGCATTTTCGTGACGTTTGCGCACCTATACTTTTCTTGGGGACCAAAAACTGATAGTTTGTTTCAGCGTTTTGAAATGTAGCCAGTGCATCCAAGGCATCTGGATATCGGCGACGTTATACATCCAGCGACCTGATCTTGGGTCTCCACGCGAAGCGATCGGCTATGGCGAATTTCGAGTCCGCATGGTTTGTATATGGGGCATTGCTGTTGCTGCTGGCGACCAGCTTTGTCGTGCGCATCGATTATGTCCGGATCGGGCTGGCCGCGGCGGCGCTGGTGGCAGTGCCGCTGGTGCTGTTCCGCGAACCCGATGTCGGCTATGGGATGTTGGTGCTGGCGATCCTGGTCGTCAACATCGGCATTTTGGCGCGTTTGTGGCTGCGCGAGAATAATGTCAGTTTTTCAACCGAGGAAGAGGCGCTTCGGCGCGAGCATTTCGGCGCCCTCAACCCCGTTGCAGCACGCGGCCTGATTGATCAGGGCCACTGGATTACGGCGCGCCGCGGCGAGATTTTGATCCGCGAAAACCAGGCAGCCCCCAGTTTGTTCTACCTCGCCGAAGGGCAGGCGGCGATCCAGCGCGACGGCGTCGAGGTCGGCAAATTGATCGACGGCGCGCTGATTGGCGAGGCGACGGTGCTCGACGGCACGCATGCGACCGGCACGGTGCTGCTGGGCAGCAACGCGCGGTTGTGGTTTGTGCCGGCGGCAGCGCTTCGCGCGTATCTGGCGGCGAACCCCGCGATCGCGAGCGCGCTGCATGAGGGCTTCGCGCGCGCGCTACGCGGCAAGCTGGCGAGCGCGAACACGCGGCTGGCCGATCGGGCGCCGATCGTTTGACCATATTTGCGATCGCACGCCTCGAACTTGTCATCGCTGCCTGCTAATCGCCGCGTCATGACAATGATTCTCTACGGCATTTCGAATTGCGACACGGTGAAAAAGGCGCGGCGCTGGCTTGACGAGCAGGGCGTGGCGTATCGCTTTCACGACGTTCGCAAGGATGGGCTCGACGCGGCTATGCTGCAAAGCTGGATCGATGCGCTAGGCTGGGAAAGGCTGCTCAACAAGGCGGGAACGACCTTCCGCAAGCTGCCCGAAGCACAGAAAGGCGGCCTCGACACAGCATCGGCCAAAGCGCTGATGCTTGACCAGCCCGCGATGATCCGCCGCCCCGTCGTCAAAACCGCCGACGGGATCTGCGTCGGCTTTTCGCCCGCTGACTGGCAGGCGCGTTTTGCGGCATGATCCGATGGATGGCGGCCTTGCTGGCCCTGACGCTGCTCGCCGGTTGCTCCGCTGACCCGATGACCGCGCGATCGACCCTCGACGGCCAGCCGCCGATCGTCATCGCGCACCGCGGTGCGTCAGGCGAACGGCCCGAGCACACGATTGCCGCCTACCGCCTCGCGATCGAGCAGGGTGCTGACTTTATCGAACCCGACCTGGTGCTGACCAAGGACGGCGTGCTGGTGGCTCGGCACGAGAATGAAATTTCTGAGACCACCGACGTCGCCGATCGCCCCGAATTTGCCGATCGCAAGACGACCAAGACGATCGACGGCGGCAAGGCGACCGGCTGGTTCACCGAAGACTTCACGCTCGCCGAATTAAAGACCCTTCGCGCCCGCGAGCGGCTGCCGAAGCTGCGCTCGACCGATTATGATGATCAGTTCGAAATTCCGACCTTCGAAGAAATCCTGACGATACTGACCGAGGTAAACCGGGGACGCGAAAAGCCGGTCGGAATCTATCCCGAAACCAAGCACCCGAGCTATTTCGCATCGATCGGCCTGCCGCACGAAGCGCCGCTGCTCGCGCTGCTCGACCGCTTTGGTTATCGCGGACGCAACGCGCCAGTCTATATTCAGAGCTTCGAAGTGCGGAACCTGATGGACCTGCGCGCCAAAAGCGATCTGCCGCTGATCCAGCTGTTGGACGCCGAAGGCGGACCGCCCGACATGCCCGAAACCAGTTATGCCGCCATGACGTCGCCCGCTGGCCTCAAGTCCGTCGCATCCTATGCCGATGGGATCGGCCCCAACAAGGCGATGGTGATCCCGCGCGGGGCGCTGGGATCGCTGGCCGAACCGACCAGCCTAGTCCGCGACGCCCATGCCGCGGGGCTGAAAGTGCATCCGTGGACGTTTCGCCGCGAGAATTATTTTCTGCCGCTTGGCGACAAGGGCGGGGTGAACCCGGCGGGGCATGGCGATCTGGGAGCCGAGATCGCAGCATACTTGCGCACCGGGATCGACGGATTGTTCAGCGATAACCCGCGCGAGGCGGTGACGGCGGTCAGAAAACCGGCAGAGCCATAAGTGCAAACCCGGCCCGACGCCCCCGGGGAGAGGCGTGGGCCGTACCGCGCGGCGGCGCGGTCGTTAAACCGTTCCGGTTTCCCATTGGAACACCGCTTCGAGCGGCTTGCCGAAAACATGCGCGATGCGGAACGCGACCTCGAGCGAAGGGGAATATTTGCCCTGCTCAATCGCTGCGATCGTCTGCCGCGTCACGCCCACCCGGTCGCCAAGGTCGCCTTGCGTCATTTCGCCCGCCAGAAAGCGCAGCGTGCGGATGTCGTTGGTGAAAGGGAGCGCCACGTCAAATGCCCCGGCGATAGCGCCACAGCTGTGCCCCAACGCGCACCAGCTCGGCCAGAACCACCGTTGCCAAAAGCAGGTTAAGCATGATCGCCGGGCTGACCTGATTGAACGCAGCGACGATGTTGGCGTATACGCCCAGCACCAGCGGGTAATAGGCCAAATGCGTGCCGAACTGATGGATATGCTGTTCACGCTCGTCAGCCTTCAAGCTTGCGTCTGCGGGCGCGCGTGCGGCGATGACGCCGACGACGATACTCATCATCAGAATGATTGCCAATGTGACCACCACCAGCATCCCGCCCGCGGCGCCCATGCCCGCGTTGCTATGCGACAGCGCCCATGGATAGCTCAGAAAATACCAGCCGAATGCGAGCGCGATGGCGATGAACGCGACCCAATGCGTTTTTTCCCGAAATGACATGACATGCTTTCCATTGTTAGTCCTGATACACTTTGTGTAAAAAATATATAACATTGAGTCAAGTGCAGCTCACATTGAGATGCTTTCCGCCTTTTGTCCGCTTCGATTAGTCGCTAGGCCACCGCCCCATGTCCACCCTGCCCAAAACGCTCACCTTCGACACCTCGACCAGCCGCGCGAACCCGACGCCGCAGCCGATGAAGCGCCTGACGGTGCCGCGCATCCGCCAGCGCAAAGGCGGTGAGCCGATCGTAATGCTGACCGCTTACACCGTTCGCATGGCGCAGCTGCTCGACCCGCATTGCGATATGCTGCTCGTTGGCGATTCGCTGGGGCAGGTGATTTACGGCCTGCCGCATACGGTCGGGGTGACGATGGAAATGATGGCGCTGCACGGCGCCGCGGTGGTGCGCGGCAGCTATCATGCCGCGGTCATCGTCGACATGCCGTTCGGAAGCTATGAAGCGAGCCCCGAACAGGCGTTCACCAACGCTGCCCATCTGCTCAAGGAAACCGGCGCCGCGGCGGTGAAACTCGAGGGTGGGCGGGCCCTGGCCCCGACGATCGAATTCCTGACCCAGCGTGGCATTCCGGTGATGGGGCATGTCGGGCTGACGCCGCAGGCGGTCAATATCCTTGGCGGCTACGGCGTGCGCGGCAAGAGCGAGGAAGAGGCCAAGGCGATCGTCGACGATTCGATCGCGGTGGCACAGGCCGGCGCCTTTTCGCTGGTGATCGAGGGCGTGCTCGAATCGATCGCGATCGAGGTGACGAGCAAGGTCGCTTGCCCGACGATCGGCATCGGTGCATCGGCGCAATGCGACGGACAGGTGCTGGTCACCGAGGACATGCTGGGCATGTTCGAGCGCGTCCCGAAATTCGTCAAACGCTATCAGGACATGGCTGGCGTCGTCAGCGGCGCGGTCAAGGAATATGCCGAGCAGGTCAGGTCTCGTTCATTCCCGACCGAGGATCAGATCTACGCTGGCTGACGCGAGCGTTTGGCAAGGATCGGGCCAAGTGAATCGCTTGGCCTTTTTCCGCACCGTCGCTAAGGAAGCCGCGGCGGGATATATGCCCAAAGCCCTGAATGATAAATGGAGGTTTGATTGGCCCTGAGCCCGACCAACGATGCCGCGCTGTTGCAGGAAGTCGATGAAGCGGTCCGCAAGGACCGGCTCGATACGATCATGCAGCGCTATGGCCGGTGGATCATCGGCGGCGTGCTGGCTGCCTTGCTGGCGTTCGGCGGCTATCTGTACTGGAACCATCGTCAGGATGTGGCTCGTGGTGAACAGGCCGAGGAACTGATCGCGACGTTCGAGAAACTCTCAACGAACCAACCCCGCGCCGCGGCCACCGACCTCGAGAAAATCGCTGCCGGCGGCGATCCCGCCTATCGCGCTGCCGCGGTGATGCAGCAGGCCAATGCCAAGGCGCAGGCCGGCGACCTGAAGGCCGCTGCCGCGCTCATGGCGAAAGTCGCCGCGGATACCAAGCTCGACCAGGCGCTGCGCGATCTGGCGCTGATCCGCCAGACCGCCTTCGAATATGACAGCCTGAAGCCCGAAGCCGTGATTGCGCGCATGAAGCCGCTGGTCGATGCCAACGATCCGGTTTCGAGCTGGTTCGCCAGCGCCGCCGAACTATCGGCGACCGCCCATTATCAGCTCGGCCAATATGATCAGGCGGGCGCCCTTTACGGCCGCATCGCCAAGCTGCCCGGCGTCGCCAAATCACTGCAATCGCGCTCGGTGCAGATGGCGGGCATGCTCGGCGTCGATGCCGTCGCCGATCGCGCCGATGAAAGCGCCGCCAAGGACCAGACAGGCAATGCCGCGTCGAAAGCAGCGGCAGCCGCCCCAGTTGAGAAAGCCAATTAATATGCGGAAGACGCGTTTAGGAATGACCGCAGCACTGCTGGCGCTGTCGCTTGCAGGTTGCGGCGTGTTCAAAGGCGATGGTGGACCGAAGACGCCGACGATCGGTGATCGCGTGTCGATTCTGTCGAACGATGCCAGCATCAAGGTCGATCCGGCCACCGCCGCGATTGCCGTCGTCCTACCCGAACCCGCGGTCAACGCGGCCTGGGCACAGTCGGGCGGCAACGCGTCGAAATCAATGGGTCACCCGGCGCTGGCCGCGACGCGTAGCAAGCTGTGGCAGGGCAATATCGCTGGCAGCACCAACAAGCAGCGCCTCGCCGCGTCGCCAGTGATCGCCGACAACCGTCTGTTCGCCGTCGGCACCGATGCCGTCGTGACCGCGCTGGCCGCCGACACCGGCGCGCCGTTGTGGCGCACCGCAATCGGCAGCACGGGCAAGGATTTCAAGGATTCGCTGTTCGGCGGCGGCGCGGGGGTCGACGGATCGGTCGTTTATGCGACCAGCGGTGCGGGTGACGTTGCGGCGCTGAATGTCGCCGACGGATCGGTGATCTGGAAGGTCAAGCCCGCGGGGCCGCTGCGCGGCGCCCCGACAATCGCCTTTGGCGGTGTCTATGTGATCACCCAGGACAATCAGATTATCGCACTCAACGCTGCCAATGGCGCTGTTCTGTGGCAGGCGACGGCGTCACTCGAACCCGGCAGCGTGTTCGGTGCGGCATCGCCCGCGGCGGGGCAGGGGACGATCGTCGCCGGCTTCTCGTCGGGCGAGGTTCAGGCCTATCGGTACGAAAACGGCCGCGATCTTTGGGAAGACGCGCTGGCGCGCACCTCGATGGCGTTGTCGGTTTCGACGCTCACCGACGTTGATGCCGATCCGGTCGTCGACAATGGCCGCGTCTTCGCGCTGGGTCAGGGTGGCCGCATGGCGAGCTATGAACTGCTCACCGGTCAGCGCACCTGGGAAATCTCGATCGCGGGCATCTCGACGCCTTATGTCGTCGGCGAGTGGGTTTATGCGATGACCGACGACGGCAAATTGCTGTGCGTCGCGCGCACGTCGGGCAAGGTGCGCTGGCTTCAGCAGCTCGCGCGCTTTCGCGTCGAAACCGAAAAGAAGAAAAAGGATCCCATTCGTTGGACCGGACCGATTCTGGCGGGTGGCCGCCTGATCGCGGTTAACAGCGAGGGGATCATGGCGGAATATTCGCCGACCGACGGTACGCTGCTCGGATCGACTGAATTCAAATCGTCGCTGTCACAGGCGCCGGTGGTGGCGAACAATATTTTGTATATTTTGGCGGATGACGGGCAGATCACGGCCTGGCGCTGATTAGATAGGGACGGTCCCTATTCATTAGGGACTGTCCCTATTTATTAAAGGAATCAACGATGTCGCGATTCGCGACGATAGCCATTGTTGGCCGCCCGAATGTGGGCAAATCGACGCTGTTCAACCGGTTGGTCGGCAAGCGTCTCGCGCTGGTCGACGACCAGCCCGGGGTGACGCGCGACCGGCGTGAAGGCGACGCCAATCTGCTCGGGCTGGAATTTCGCATTGTCGATACTGCTGGTTTCGAAGATCAGGACGCCGCGACCCTGCCCGGGCGGATGCGCGTCCAGACCGAAAAGGCGGTGCGCGAGGCCGATGCCGCTTTGTTCATGATCGACGGCCGCGCCGGCGTCGTCCCGCTCGACGAAGAAATCGCGCGCTGGCTGCGCAGCGAGGACACCCCGATCATCCTGGTGGTCAACAAGGCCGAGGGCAAGCAGGGCGAAAACGGCCTGATGGAATCCTATTCGCTCGGCTTTGACAATCCGGTCGCGCTCAGCGCCGAGCATGGCGACGGGATGGTCGACCTGTTCGACCTGCTGCGCCCGATCGTCGAGCCGTTCGATGAGATCGAGAAGGAGGTTGCCGCCGCGTCCGACGATGAGGATGCGCCGCTTGGCCCGATGAAGCTGGCGATTGTCGGCCGCCCGAACGCGGGCAAATCGACGCTGATCAACCGGATGATCGGTGAGGACCGCCTGATTACCGGACCCGAGGCGGGAATTACCCGCGATTCGATTCGCGTCGACTGGAAATGGGAAGACGACGGCGAGGTTCACGAGATCCAGCTGTTCGACACCGCAGGAATGCGCAAGCGCGCCAAGGTGCAGGACAAGCTGGAGAAGATGTCGGTTGCCGACGCGCTCCACGCGGTCGATTTCGCCGAAGTTGTCGTCCTGCTGCTCGATGCGACCAAAGGGCTGGAATCGCAGGATCTGCATATCGCCGACCGCGTGCTGCAGGAAGGCCGCGCGCTGGTTGTCGCACTCAACAAATGGGACGTCGCCGAAGAGCCGTCGTCGCTGTTCAATGGCGTGCGAGGCGCGCTTGAGGACGGGCTCAGCCAGGTCAAGGGCGTGCCGGTACTGACGATTTCCGGCGCGACCGGCAAAGGCATCGATACGCTGGTGCGTGTTGCCTTCGAACAGCGCGCGATCTGGACCAATCGCGTCTCGACATCGACGCTCAATCGCTGGTTCGAGCGCGCGGTCGATGCCAATCCTCCGCCCGCCCCCGGCGGTAAACGCATCAAGCTGCGTTACATCACCCAGGCGCGCACGCGCCCGCCGACCTTTGTTGTGTTCGGAACGCGAACCGACTCGTTGCCCGGCAGCTATGAACGCTATCTGGTCAACGGCATGCGCAAGGAATTGGGGTTCCAGGGTGTACCGGTGCGTCTCAACTTCCGCAATTCGCGCAATCCCTATGACGAATGAGGTGTCGACGCTGGTCGTCGACGCTCGCGGGATGCGCTGCCCCTGGCCCGCGCTCCGGCTGGCGCGCGCGTTGCGCGATGCCGCTGATGTGCTGCTGATCGCCGACGATCCGCAGGCGGGGCGCGAAGTCGCGGCGCTGGCTACCGAACATGGCTGGTTGGTCGAGGCGGAAACCGCGGCGGATAACGCGGGCCGCTGGCGCGTGCGTCGCTGACCCAAATTGGGGCGGCTTTGCTGACAAGCGCCGTGCGTCGTAACGTCTTTTTTACCGAACTTGGGCATGCATCGGTTGGGACCACGACCAACTTTGCACACCAAGGGACATTACATTGGACGAAATCCTGGTCGATTGGGATGAATTCCGCGCTACGCGCACCCAATTGGGCGCCGCGTTCGTGCGGATTCTCGGCTATTTTCGCGAAGACGGCACCAAGTCGGTGGCGGCGATCGAAGAGGCGATGCGCGCCCGCGATGCAGGCGGCATGGTGATGCCGGCGCACACGTTGAAAAGCGAAGCGCGCCAGTTTGGTGGTGAAAAGCTCGGCGCGGTCGCCGAAGACATTGAAATGTTCGCCCGCCACTGCGTCGAAAGCCAGGTCAGCCCCGAAGAATATCTGCCGCGCGTCGTCGAATTGCGGCGGCTGTTTGAGGAAACGCTGGGAGCGCTCGAGCGTGAGGCCAATCCGCTCGTTCAGCGCCGCCCGGCTGGGTTTGGCCGCGCGGTCGGGTATTAAGCCACCGGAATTTTCCGCATTGGTTGAACCTGCCAGCGCGAAAGACTCCGCCACAGCCATTCGAGCGGCCCATATTGGAAGCGTTCGAGCCACGGTTTGGACCACAATAGCATCGCCGCCCACATGCCGAAGCAGAACAGGTAGAGCGCAGCGCGTCCCACACTGCCGAAAAGTCCCAGCCCATATCCGTAGAAGATCGTGGTCATGATAATCGAGGTGACCAGGTAGTTGGTGAACGCCATGCGGCCGGTTGCCGCGAGCCGCGCGCGTAGCGCTTCGTTCGCCTTCACCTTGATCAGCCACATGATCAGCGCCGCCCAACCGATCGTCATCACGATGTCGAACGGCGCAGACAGCGACAGCGACGCGCCGAACGTCGATACCGCGCTGAACCCACTGCGGACCTGATAGAGCGCGAGCGCCACCAGCGGCGGCACGGCGAACAGGAAACAGCGCAGCGCCCACTTGCGATAGCGCGCGGCCTCCCAGTCGCCGGTCAGCATTCGCGATTTGAACAACGCCATGCCGACCAGCATCAGCCCCATCGTTTCCCACAGGAACATCAGCACCATGACGAACGGCTCGGTCAGCATGTTTCCGGTGCGGTGCGCGACAATGTTGGCATAGCTGCCCAGATAGATCGCCATTTCCTTGGCGTAGCCGGTGGCGCCTGGGCCCATCTCGGCATTCATCTCGGCAAGGCCGGCGCTCAATTTCGAAGCCATTTCGGCGGGCATTTTGCCCGCTTCGGTCAGCGCCATCGTCGCCCAGCCGAGCCCGAGGAAGCCGATTCCGACGACGAAAAACGCTATGGCCCAGATCGTCAGCGCCTTCACCGACAGGTTGCGGAACGCGAACAACAGCAGGCCGCACATCGCATAAAGGAACAGGATGTCGCCGAACCAGATGAGGTAGAAGTGCAGCAGGCCAAAGATGCCCAGCCAGACCATCCGCGAAAAATGCGCACCCGCCGCATTGCGGTTCCCGCTGGTCGCGCTTTCGATGACGAGCAAGGTACTCGCCCCGAACAGCATCGAAAACAGGCCGCGCATCTTGGAATCGATCAGCACGAAATTGACGAACCAGGTGCCAAGGTCGATCCCGCTCACCGGCCCCCCCGCGACCGGGTTCGAATAAGCGGCGAAGGGGAGGGCGAACGCAGCGATGTTCATCGCCAATATGCCCATCACCGCAACCCCCCGAATGGCATCGAGGCTTTCGTATCGGGCTGTGGTCACGGTCTACTCCCCCTTTGCGCAAGCGGCAGAGCTATCCCGCGGGTTCGGTAGCGTCGAGCGCTTTCTTATGTCGACGATCAACGCACTATTGACATATATGTCAGTAGTGCTAGTGCGATTTCAGACCCTGATTCGCATGAGACCCGCCATGACCCTGCCCATCTTCTCTCATCCCGACCGCAAGATGCCGACGTTTCGGCCATTCAAGGCGCTGTCGCATTTCCGCAAGCTGATCAAGGACAAGGAAGACACCGAACAGGTGTTCCACATCTTTGAAAGCCTGCCGCGCAAGGGCTTCATGGACGATGCGCGCGCCTTCGTCGAAAGCGACAAGGGGAGGCAGCTGATGGCGAGCGAGCCCTATCTGCCCGACCTGCTCGACGATCATGCCTGGATTGACCAGCTGCCCGAAGGCAGCGTCGGCCACGCCTATGTTACCTTCATGCGCCGCGAGGGCCTGTCGGCCGCTGGCCTCGTCGCCGAAGCCGACAAAATGGGTCGTCCCAAATTTGACGATCAGGTGCAATGGTATGCCAATCGCCTGCGCGACACGCACGACCTGTTCCACATCCTGACCGGCTATGGCCGCGACGCGCTCGGCGAACAGTGCGTGCTCGGCTTCACCTATGGCCAGACGGGCAATTACGGCAATTTCTTCATCGCCTATGCGGGCGGCTACGAAGTGAAGCGCGGGGTGAAAGCTGACGCCCCCGTGTTCGGCGCGATCCGGCAGGGCCAGCGCCATGGCAAGGCATCGCAGGCGATCATCGAGCAGGATATCCGCGCGCTGCTCGCCGAACCGCTCGAAGCCGCGCGTGCGCGGCTCGGGATTGGCGAGCCGACGCTGTATCATGAAGCGCATCGCGCGTACCGCAACCGCGGAATCGATCCGTATAATTTCCTCGCGGCAAAACAGGCGATGGCGGCCTGAACCTTTGATCCTCCCATCGCTACGCGACGGGGAGGAACTATTTTAGCCTCGCGATCAGCGCCTGCGCGGCTGCCGGGTTGCGGACCTTTGCGCCGGAAATGAAGAATATGTAGACGTCGCGGTCGCCTTTCGCCCAATCGCGGGCTTGATCGGCCCAATGGTCGAGCGCCTTGTCGTCATAGCCGGTTTCGATATCCTCCTGCGATCGCTGGAGCCGCGCGTAGGTGAAGTCGGCGGTCTGTTCGTCGATGCACGGAAATTCGTCGCTGTCGGCGTAAACGACCGCCATGTTGCGCTCGCGCAGCATGTCAACGAACGCCGGATCGCGGAAGCTTTCGTCGCGAACCTCGATCGCGTGGCGCAGTGGCAGGCCGTCCTGGCTGTCGGGGAGCAGGTCGAGGAAGCCCGCAAAATCGTCGGGCACGAACTTCTTCGTCGCCATGAATTGCCAGTGGATCGGGCCGAGGCGGTCGCCGAGGCGGGTGATGCCTTGGGTCAGGAACTTCTCGATCGATGCGGCGCCTTCGGCGAGGATCTTGCGGTTGGTGGCGAAGCGCGACGCCTTGACGCTGAATTGCAAGTTGTCTGGGACCGATGCGGCCCAATTGGCGAAGGTTTCGGGTTTCTGGCTGCCATAATAGGTGCCGTTGATCTCGATTCCGGTCAGCCGCTTACCCGCATATTCGAGCTCGCGCTTTTGAGCGAGGCCCGCGGGGTAGAAGGGGCCGCGCCACGGTTCGAAGGTCCAGCCGCCGATGCCGATATGGATGCTCATGACTTCATTCCTCCACCCGCAAGCCTTGTCTCGTCATTGCGAGGAACCAAAGGCGACGCAGCAATCTTGTGCTGTCGTCTTGAATGGACGGTTGCGGGAGATTGCTTCGCTACACTCGCGATGACGAACTAGGTGAGCGCCGCGTCGGCTCCCATCAGCGTCGGGAAAAACCCCTCATGCGCTTCGCGAAGTTCGTCGAGCGTGACCTGATGATCGCTGCCCTCCAGCTCAAAGACAATGCGGTCCTTGATCGTGCGGCCAAGCGGATCGACGGGCACGTCGGCACGGCCCGCGGCGTCGAGGAAGTCAGCGAGGCAGGTGTCGCAGACGGTGACGAGGTACAGCCCCTGATCCTCGCCGAAGAAGCTTTCGGCGATACCGAAGGGCTGTTCTTCGCTGACCAGCACACCGATGTTCGATTTGAGTGCCATTTCGGCGAGCGTCACTGCGATGCCGCCGTCGGACACATCATGGCAGGCGGTGATCCAGCCAGCGGTGATCGCATGTCGGATGAAGTCGCCGGTGCGCTTTTCGCAGCGCAGATTCACCTCGGGAGGCGGGCCTTCTTCGCGGCCCAATATTTCGCGCAGCCAGATCGACTGGCCGAGATGGCCGGCGCGTTCGCCGACCGCGAGCACGATGTCGCCGGTGCGCTTGAAGCCGATGCCTACCGCCTTGCTCAGGTCCTCGATCACGCCGACGCCGCCGATCGTGGGTGTCGGCAGGATCGCGCTGCCGCCGCCGGTCGCCTTGGATTCATTATAGAGGCTGACGTTGCCCGACACGATCGGATAGTCGAGTGCGCGGCACGCCTGCGCCATGCCGTCGAGGCAGCCAACGATCTGGCCCATGATTTCGGGGCGCTGCGGGTTGGCGAAGTTCAGGCAGTTGGTGATCGCGAGCGGGGTTGCGCCGACCGCGCTGATGTTGCGCCAGGTTTCGGCGACCGCCTGCTTGCCACCCTCGACCGGGTCGGCGTAGCAATAACGTGGGGTGCAGTCGGTCGAGATCGCGAGCGCCCGGTTGGTGCCGTGGATGCGGACAAGCGCGGCGTCGCCGCCCGTCTGCACCGTATCGGCGCCGACCTGGCTGTCATATTGCTCCCAGATCCAGCGGCGGCTCGCGATGTCGGGGGTGCCCATCAAGGTCTTGAGATCGGCCGCGATATCCTTCGTCTCAGGGAGGTTCGTCAGCGCGGCTGGCTTCGGCGTCGGCACATGCGGCCGGTCGTAGAGCGGCGCGTCGTCGGCGAGCGGGGCGAGCGGGATGTCGCAGACGATCTCGCCATGATGTTCCAGCACCATGCGGCCGGTGTCGGTGACGGTGCCGATGACCGCGAAGTCGAGTTCCCATTTGTGGAAGATCGCTGCGGCGAAATCCTCACGGCCGGGCTTGAGCACCATGAGCATGCGTTCTTGGCTTTCCGACAGCATCATCTCATACGCCGTCATGCCGGTTTCGCGCTGCGGCACATCGTCCATCTTGAGATGGAGGCCGACGCCGCCCTTCGACGCCATTTCGACCGACGAAGACGTGAGGCCCGCGGCGCCCATGTCCTGGATCGCGACGATCGCGTCCGACGCCATCAGTTCGAGGCACGCCTCGATCAGCAGTTTTTCGGTGAAGGGGTCGCCGACCTGCACCGTCGGGCGCTTTTCCTCGGCATCCTCGCCGAAATCGGCCGACGCCATCGTCGCACCGTGGATGCCGTCGCGGCCGGTCTTCGAGCCGACATAGACGATCGGATTGCCGACGCCGCTCGCGGCCGAATAGAAGATCTTGTCCTGTTCGGCGATGCCGACGGTCATCGCGTTGACGAGGATGTTGCCGTCATAGGCCTTGTGGAAATTGACCTCGCCGCCGACCGTCGGGACGCCGACGCAATTGCCATAGCCGCCGATGCCGTGAACGACGCCCGAGATCAGATGCTTCATCTTCGGATGGTCAGGGCGGCCGAAGCGCAGCGCGTTGAGGTTCGCGACGGGGCGGGCGCCCATCGTGAAGACGTCGCGCAGGATGCCGCCGACCCCGGTCGCCGCACCCTGATAGGGCTCAATGTACGACGGGTGGTTGTGGCTCTCCATCTTGAAGATCGCGGCGAGCTTCTTGCCGCCGGCGCCTTCGCCGATGTCGATGACGCCGGCATTTTCGCCGGGGCCGCAGATCACCCACGGCGCCTCGGTCGGCAGCTTTTTCAAATGGAGGCGCGAGCTTTTGTAGCTGCAATGCTCGGACCACATGACCGAGAAGATGCCGAGCTCGACGAGGTTCGGCTCGCGCCCAATCGCGTGCAGGACGCGCTCATATTCCTCGGGCGACAGGCCATGGTCGGCAACGACCTGAGGGGTGATGACGGAGGCGGGCGCGGTTGCGGTCTGAGTCATGGCGCGCCTTTAGCGATGTAGGCGCAAAACGAACAGACCCCATGATGCGAAAAGCACCATGGGGTCTGCAGTCGGAGAGGGTATCAGCGCGAGGCGAGGGTGGTCGCGGGCTTGGCGAGCGGCTCGACGTCGCGGAGCGGGAAGCTCACCTGCTGCGAGCCGACGGTACCGCGCACGCGGTGGGTACCGACGCGCAGTGTAAACGGTTTGCCGGTGCGTTCCTCGACGCCGCTGATGACGCGGACGTCACCAACCTGGGTGACGGTGTAGCTGTAGCTGCTGCCCTGATGCTCGAACCGCTGCGTTGCGGCCTCCTCAGCGTGGGCAATGAACGGAACCGCGGCGAACAGGGTCAGGACGGGGAGAATGATCTTCTTCATGATGCAAGTCCTTGTTTGTGAGAACAAAACTCGCCTTTACGCCCCTCTCCCTTGTGCAGCGCAGCATGATTGGCCGCGCGCTGCACGGCAATTGCAAAAAGCGGAATCGTTATTGTCGGAAGTGAAGCGGGCCTAAGCGGCGCGCGGCATCAGGGTCAGTACCAGCCACGCCGCCGCGCCCGCGGCAAATCCGGTCGCGAGCGTCCCCCACGCAATGTCGAGCAGCGTCACCTTGGTCGACCAGATTTTCATCGTCGCATGGTTGGTAAGGTCATAGGTCATATAACAAAAGAAGCCGAACATCGCGCCCCACTGCGCCGCGACCTGCCATTTTCCTGCCGCCAGCGCGGGCGCAACAGCAAAAATCTGGATTCCGAGCATATAGAGCGCGTAAAAAATCAGTGCCGGGGCGGGGCGCCAGCCGTCCAACAACAACGCGCCGATTTCGGGGCGATAGACTTTGACCAACATCGTGCGAAGCCAAAGCGCGTCGATGATGCCGAAGATGAGCGCAGTGGCGACGTAGGCGCCGATGGTTTGCAGGGTCAAGGCGAGGCTCCCATGGCGACCGTCCGACGAATGTCCTGGCCGATTATTAGGACAGCAGCGTAGGCACACATGGTGCGACGTCAAGCTTGACCGCAAGGGGGCGAAAGGGCCAAAGCAGGGCCATGACGGACACCCCCGACGCTGCTGCTGCCCCTGCCCCCGACCCTGCTATCGCCGCGCTATCGTTCGAAGCGGCGATGGGCGAGCTCGAGACGATCGTGCGGCGGCTGGAAAGCGGCGATGTCAGCCTGGAAGAATCGGTCGCGCTCTATGAACGCGGCCATGCGCTGCGCGGGCATTGCGAAGCGCGGCTCGCCGCCGCACAGGCGCGGATCGAGCAAGTGAGCCTGGGCGCCGATGGGCGGCCGACGGGAACCACTCCCTTCGGCGAAAGCTGATCGCATCATGACGGCGGCGAGCGATAATATTTCGGGCGGAACGCAGTTGCTGCTGAACACGCAGGCCGAGGTGATGGCGGGCATCGACCGGCTGTTCGACCAGCTGTTGCCCGTCCCCAAAGACCCGCGGGCACCGCTCTACGAAGCGATGCGCCACGCCGCGATCGCGGGAGGCAAGCGGTTGCGCCCGCTGCTCGTCCGCGCGGCGGGCGATCTGTTTCATGTCGATCGTGGACTGAGCCTGCGCGTCGGCGCGGCGGTCGAGGCGATGCACGTCTATTCGTTGATCCACGACGATCTGCCGTGCATGGACGATGACGATTTGCGCCGCGGCAAGCCGACGGTGCACAAGGCGTTCGACGAGGCAACGGCGGTGCTCGCGGGCGATTCGCTCCACGCGCTGGCGTTTGAGTGGCTGTGCGATCCGGCGACGAGCAGCGATCCGTTCGTACGCGGCGAATTGTGCGGCGAGCTCGCGCGCGCGGCGGGACCGGCGGGCATGGCGGGCGGCCAGATGATGGACCTTGCTGCCGAAACGTCGAACTTCGACCTGCCGACGGTGACGCGGCTGCAACAGCTCAAGACCGGGGCGCTGATCGCCTTTTCGGTTGAGGCCGGCGCGATCCTGGCGCGTATCCCGCCCGAGGGGCGCACCGCGCTGCGCGCCTATGCGCGCGATATTGGCCTCGCGTTCCAGATTGCCGACGACATCATGGATGTCGAGGGCGACGAGGCGCTCGCGGGCAAGGCGCTGCACAAGGATGAAGCTGCGGGCAAAGGTACCTTTGTCACGCTGATGGGACTCGAACGCGCGCGTGGCCAGGCGACCGCGCTGGTTGATCAGGCGATCGGGCATCTGGCGAGTTTTGGCGACGAAGCAACGCTGCTGCGCGCCATTGCGCGCTATGTGGTGGAAAGGGACCGTTGATGCGCATTGGGGTTTATCCCGGAACCTTTGACCCGATCACGCTGGGGCATATGGACATCATCCGCCGCGGCGCGAAGCTGGTCGACCGGCTGGTCATCGGCGTCACCACGAACATCACCAAATCACCTTTGTTCGAAGATGATGAGCGGATCGAGATGGTCCGCGGTGAAGTCGCGGCACTGGGCGGCGACATTCGCGTCGTCGGCTTCAACTCGCTGCTGATGGATTTTGCCGAGCGCGAAGGTGCGGGCATGATCGTGCGCGGTCTACGTGCGGTTGCCGACTTCGAATATGAATATCAGATGGCGGGGATGAATCAGCAGCTCAACGATCGTATCGAGACGGTGTTCCTGATGGCCGACGTCGGCCTGCAACCGATCGCGTCGCGGCTGGTCAAGGAAATCGCGATCTTTGGCGGCGACATCCATAAATTCGTGACGCCTTCGGTGCGCGATGCTGTCGTGGCGCGCATCGCCGAACATGGGCTGCTGCAAGGCGATCGCTGATACCGATCATTGAGCGTTCAGCTTTTTCCCGCTAGGGCGCGCCAGTCGGGGCGCAAATCCTGTTTACTTATCAGAGGCCGATCCAGCATGATTTTTTCCTTCCGCCCCATGATTCTCGCGGCGATGGCGTTCGGTCTCGCGGCTGCGGCCGTCGCGCAGGAGGCACCGCCCGCGCCGAACCCGATGCCAGAGACCGCGCA
>MTKY01053316.1_pt1 | contig 19229 bp, 18 predicted proteins | sample 1042731 | NCBI WGS metagenome assembly MTKY01 (sample SAMN06212206, study PRJNA360538) | anaerobic digester metagenome | biome: Wastewater treatment plant; material: sludge; isolation source: anaerobic digester fed with sludge from wastewater treatment plant | place: Denmark: WWTP Soeholt ... | reverse complement strand
GAGCACCGCCTGCCCCGCCGCGCTGTCCCAGCCGCAACTCGGCGACCAGCGCGGATAGAGGTCCGCTTCGCCCTCGGCCAGGCGACAGAATTTCAACGCCCCCGGCAGGGCTTCAATGCGATGCGCCGCAAAGCCGCGCTCGAGCGCTGCCACGAACGAAGCCGGCAACGCAGCACGCTTGCCGGGACTGACCAGCACCAGCGGCGCCTCGCCGATGACTCGCGCCGCGAGCGGCACACCGTTGCGCCAGGCGCCGCCTCCGCGCAAGCCCCAGTAGGTGGCGCCGACCAGCGGCGCATGGACCACCCCGAATACCGGCTCGCGGTTCTCGACCAGGGCCACGTTCACAGTGAACAGTTCACCGCCACGCAGGAACTCGCGCGTGCCATCGAGCGGGTCGACCAGCCAGAACCGCGTGGCCCCTCCGGCATGCTGCGCTCCTTCCTCGCAGATAACCGGCAGCGCGGGATCGAGCGCCCGCAACCGCTGCCCGACGATGCGGCTGGCCTCACGGTCGGCGGCACTGACCATGCTGCCATCGGGCTTGCGCTGGATCGTGTATCCACCCACCTCACGCGCCGTGCAAATTGCCGTGCCCGCCGCGCTGCAGGCCGCGAGCACCGCCTCCAGCCAGCCCTCCGGCAGGTAGTTCACGCGGCGGCATTTCCGCGCAGGCGTTCACGCGCCAGGAACAGCGCGGCTACCGCGTAGGCCTCCTGAAGCTCCCTGCGGGCCTGCAGCGCAAGCAGTTCCTCGAAGCCGTGCCAGCACACCTGCGGTGGCTCCGGCTCGTCGCCGGGCAGCTTTTTCTCGAACAGCTTGCGCGCCAGCACGATCGTGATGCGGTTGCCCATGTAGGACGGCGACAGCGCCATCTCGCTCAGCACCTCGAGTTCGTGGGCGCCAAAACCTGTCTCCTCCATCAACTCGCGGTTGGCCGCATCGAGCACGGATTCCTCCTCCTGCAGCGCCCCTTTGGGAAACGACAGGTAGTAATCCCCGATCCCGCCGCCGTACTCGCGCACCAGCAGCAGGCGGTCGTCGGCGCCCACCGCCACCACCATTACCGCCCCGTGAAAGCCCGGGTTGAGCCGCTCGTAGGTGCGCTCGACGCCATTGCCGAAGCGCAATCGCTGCTCCTCGACATGAAACAGGCGGCTGTGCGCAACCCAGCGGGAATGCAGGATTTCGGGTTTCTGGTATTCGCTCATCGGAAATATCGGGTCGCGGAATCGAAGCCCGCACACTACACGTCACCAGGGCCGCGCGCAAAGCCGTGGCGATTGCTATGATCGCGGTCCAGCGCCGCGCCATGGAACACGCCATGCAGCCTCCACACCTGACTCGCCGCCACCTGCTGCAGCAATCCGCCATTGCGCTGCTCGGTGCCGGCATCCTCGGCAACCGGGCGGGCGCCCAGGCTCGCGGCTGGAACAACTGGTCAGGCAACCAGAGCGCCACGCCCGCGGACATCCTGTATCCGGGAGACGAAGCCGAGCTGTGCCGCATGCTGGCCGGCGCCGACGCGCCGGTGCGTGCATTCGGCGGCAGTCATTCGTTCACCCCGCTGGTGCCAACCACCGGCACCCTGATCTCGCTCGAGCGCATGGCGGGGCTGATCGGGCACGATGCCGCCACCCAGCAGGCTACCTACGGCGCCGGCACACGTATCGGGCTCGCCAGCCAGCTCGCTGCCGGTATCGGCCAGAACCTCCGGAACGAGCCGGATATCAACCTGCAATCGTTGGCGGGCGCGATTGCCACCGCCACGCATGGCACCGGTGCCACGCTGCAAAGCCTGTCGGGTTATGTGCGCGCCCTGAAACTGGTGCTGGCCGATGGCAGCGTGGTCAGTTGCTCGGCGCAGCAGGATCGCGAGCTGTTCGATGCGGCCCGCGTCTCGCTTGGTGCACTCGGCATCATTACCGAGATCACGCTGCAGAATCGCCCGGCCTACCGGCTGGCGGCCGAAACGCAGGTGATGGATATCGCCGCCGCCTGCGATCTGCTCACCGCGCGCCGCGATCTCGACCGCCATATCGAGTGCTTCGTGTTTCCGTACGGCGATACCGCGATCGTGAAGCGGATGAACATCACGACGGACGCAATCACGCCGCCGACAGAGCCCTCGATCGACGAGGACGCGGTGCTGGAATTCGCGGCCGAGACCGTGCGCCGGCTGCCGTTCACGCAGGGCCTGCTGCAGCGGCTGGTCGCGGCCTTTGTCCCGCACTCGAACAGCGTCGGACCCGCCGAGCGGATCTTTCCGAGTCCGCGCCTGTTGCGCTTCAACGAGATGGAATACACCGTGCCGATGGAACGTGGCATGGAGTGCCTCGAGGAGCTGATCGCGGTGATGCGCGGCCTCGACATCGGGGTGTTTTTCCCGCTCGAGTTCCGCTACATCGCCGCCGACGACACCGCGCTCGGGATGTGCAGCGAGCGCGCCGGCGCCGCGATTTCCGTGCACCAGTATCACCGCCAGGATTACCACGAGCTGTTCGCCGCACTGGAGCCGGTATTGCGCAAATACCAGGGACGTCCGCACTGGGGCAAGCTGCACACCCTGCAGGCCGCCGAGTTGCGCGAGCTGTACCCGCGCTGGGAGACATTCCTCGCGGTACGGCGCCGGGTGGATCCGCACGCGCGCTTTCTGAACCCCTATGCAAGCACGCTGCTTGGCGTGCCCGCCTGAGCACCGCCACCATGCAACGCCGTCACTTCCTGTATGCACTCATCGCCGCCGGCACCGGTTCGCTGCTGCTGCGCCCCGCGGATCGCGGCGCACCGCACGATGGGTATTTCGCCGCGCTGAACCGCCTGCTGCGCGACCAGGGGCCCGGACGCCCGGTGCTGGTGGTGGACCTCGCGCGGCTCGAGCGCAATTGCGAGAGGCTGGCGCGCAGCATCGCCCCCGGCAAGGATCTGCGCATCGTCGCCAAGTCCCTGCCCAGTATCGCGTTGCTCGAACAGGTGCTGCGCGCTACCGGCAGCCGCCGCGTGATGGGCTTTCATCAACCGTTCCTGAACGCGCTCGCATCGAGCCTGCCGCAGACGGACCTGCTGCTCGGCAAACCGATGCCGGTGCGGGCGGCGGAGCAGTTCTACCGCAAGCTGGCCAACGACGGCGCCTTCGATCCGCGCCGCCAGCTGCAATGGCTGATCGACACCCCGCAGCGCCTCGCCCAGTACACGCAACTGGCCCGCACACTCGGCACCCGCCTGCGCATCAACCTGGAGATCGATGTCGGCCTGCACCGCGGCGGCTTGACCGAGCCGCAGCAGCTCGATGCCCTGCTCGTCCAAATCGCCGCCGAACCCGCGCACCTCGAATTCGCCGGCCTGATGGGTTACGACGCACATATCGGCAAGGTGCCGCCGTTGCTGGAGAGCCGTGCGCGCTCGCTGGAACGCTCGAGTGCGATCTATCGCAACTTTGCCGAGCAAGCGCGGGCACACGGCCTTGCCGCACCCGAAACGCTGACGCTGAACGGCGCCGGCAGCCCCACGTTCCGGCTGCACGGACCGGACTCGCCGCTGAACGAGGTCGCGGTCGGTTCGGCGCTGCTCAAGCCCGCCGATTTCGATCTCGATCTGCTGGCCGATTTCGAGCCCGCGGCATTCATCGCCACTCCGGTACTGAAGGCTTTGGATGGCTTGCAGCTTCCCGGCCCGGCACCGCTCGGCGAGATGTGGGCGCTGTGGGATCGCAACCGCCGGCGCAGCTTCTTCATCTACGGCGGCAAGTGGATGGCTCGGTTCGCCTCGCCCACCGGGCTGCTGGAAAACCCGCTGTTCGGTACCAGCAGCAACCAGGCCATCGTGAATGCTTCGGCCGCAGTCGATCTGGCAGTCGATGACTACCTGTTTCTCAGACCCACGCAGAGCGAAGCGGTGCTGTTGCAGTTCGGCGATCTGCTGGCGGTACGCGACGAGGCCATCGCAGGCTGGTGGCCGGTACTTTCTCCGGGGCATGAATCGGGGCCTGCCACGTGATACCTTCCACTTTGAAGACATGCGCGGCGCTGGCGCTGCAAAACGCCACGGCTTCGTGCACGGGAACCGGATCATGATCGACTGGGATGATATCGATACCGTGCTGCTCGATATGGACGGCACGCTGCTCGATCTGCATTTCGACAATTTCTTCTGGCTCGAGCATCTTCCAAGGCGCTACGCGGAAATCCATGACCGCGCACAGGACGAGGCACGCCACCACCTGGTCGAGCGCTTTCGCTCCGAGCAGGGCAACCTGAACTGGTACTGCGTGGACCACTGGTCGCGCGAGCTCGACCTCGATATCCGGGCGCTGAAAGAGGAATTGCGGCATCTGATCAGCGTGCGCCCGCACGTCGAGGAATTCCTGCAGCGCCTGCACGCCAGCCAACGTCGGGTGCTGCTGGTCACCAACGCCCACCACAAGAGCCTCAGCCTGAAGCTGGGCCAGACCGGACTGGAGTGCTGGTTCGACGCCGTAGTGTGCTCGCACGACTTCAATCTCGCCAAGGAGCAACCGGGCTTCTGGGCCGCGCTGGACAGCGTCGAGCCGTTCCGGCGCGAGCACACGCTGCTGATCGATGACAACCACGCGGTGCTGCAATCGGCCCACGACTACGGCATCCGCTACCTGCTGACGCTGTTGCAGCCCGACAGCAAGCTGGCCGCGCGCACCAGCACCCACTTCCCCGGCATCCTTCATTTCGACGAGATCATGCCGGAACTGGACCGGATCCGTGCCTGAGCAGCGGGTGCGCCTCGACAAGTGGCTGTGGGCGGCGCGCTTCTTCCGCACCCGCAATCTCGCGCGCCAGTCGATAGAGGGCGGCAAGGTCTGGTATGACGGTGCGCGCGCAAAGGTCAGCAAGGAGGTGCGCATCGGCGCCGAATTGCGTATCCGCCAGGGCTTCGACGAGAAGACCGTCACGGTGCTGGCGCTGGCGGAGGAGCGACGCGGCGCCCCCGAAGCCGCGCGCCTGTATGGCGAAACCGCCGCGAGCATTGGCGCGCGCGAGCAACGCGCCGAGCAGCGCAAATTCGAGCGCGCCGGTGCGATTGCCAGTGCGGGTCGCCCCGACAAGCGCGAGCGGCGATTGATTCACCGGTTCAGGGAACGACAGTCCGATTCATGAGCACCCCCGACAGCGATACCCTGCAACGCTTTCATTTCGAGACAGCCGCGGTGCGCGGCGAACTGGTACGCCTCGGCGCAAGCCTGCGCGAGATCCTCGGCCAGCATTTCTACCCGGCGCCGGTGGCGGTCCTGCTCGGCGAAACGCTGGCGGCAAGTGCCCTGCTCAGCTCCACCCTCAAGTATTCCGGCACCCTGAGCCTGCAGGCCAGGAGCGAGGGACCGCTCGTCATCCTGTTCGCGGAATGCAGCCATGACCGCCAGCTGCGCGGTTATGCGCGGGTGGCCAGCGCGGCGCTCGGCGAAAACTTCGCGGACCTGCTGCCCAACGGCACCCTCGCGATCACCATCAGTCCCGACCGCGGACAGCGCTACCAGGGCATCGTGCCGCTGCATGCACCCGATCTCGCCGGCTGTCTCGAGCATTATTTCGCCCAGAGCGAGCAGTTACCTACGGCCATCTGGCTGGCCTGCGATGGCGAACACGCCGCCGGCCTGCTGCTGCAATCGCTGCCCGATGCCGAGCGGCGTTTCCCTGGGCAACGCGCACGCTGGGACCATCTGCACCAGCTGGCCAGCACCGTCAGCCCGCGCGAGTTGCTCGGCGAGCGCTTCGAAACGCTGCTCTACCACCTGTTCCACCAGGAGCGGGTGCGGGTGCAGGGTGCCGAAGACATGCGTTTCGGCTGCCGCTGTTCGAATGAACGGGCCAGTGGCACGCTGCGCTCGCTCGGTGAGAAGGAGGTGCGCGCGATGCTCGCCGAGCAGGGCCTGATCCGGGTGCAGTGCGAGTTCTGCCAGCAGGAATATTGCTTCGACGACAGCGCACTGCAGCGCATGTTTGATGCCCCGGGCGCTGAGACCATGCATTGAGGGTCGCTCGGGCCACTTTGGCTACCCGTTCACCCTGCCGGCAGTTTTTGCCATAATGCGCGTCCCCCCGTTCGCGGACGGTTCCGCCGGGACTGGCTGAACTCAGCCTAACTTATTGAGCAACAAAGGATTCTGTTAATGGAGACTGGAACCATCTCGACCAGCACCTTGTACGCGGACCTGAGCTCTGCGCTCCTCGTCGAACATGCGGTACGGCGCAGGGAAGGACATCTGGCGGACACCGGGGCACTGGTGGTGACCACCGGACGGCGCACCGGGCGCTCGCCGGCCGACCGCTTCATCGTCGATGAGCCAAGCTCCAACGATGCCATTGACTGGGGTGCGATCAACCGCCGCTTCGATGCGGAGAAATTCACCGCGTTGTGGGACCGGGTGGTGGAGTTCAGCTCCGAACAGGATCGCTACGTCACTCATCTGCATGTCGGGGCCGATCTCGAATACTACATCCCGATCCGCGTCACCACCGAAACCGCCTGGCAAAACCTGTTTGCGCGCAACATGTTCATCCGTCCGGACAAGTACAACCCGCGCGGCAAGGAAGAGTGGCAGGTACTGAATATCCCGTCATTCGTCTGCGACCCCGAGCGCGACGGCACCAACAGCGACGGCGCGGTGATCATCAACTTTGCCCAGCGCAAGGTGCTGCTCGCGGGAATGCTGTACGCCGGAGAAATGAAGAAGGCGATGTTCGGAGTACAGAACTTCCTGCTCCCCGAGCGCGATGTGCTGCCGATGCACTGTGCGGCCAACGTCGGGGCCGATGGCGATGTGGCGCTGTTTTTCGGCCTCTCGGGCACCGGCAAGACCACGCTGTCGGCCGACCCCGAGCGCTACCTGATCGGTGATGACGAGCATGGCTGGGGCGAGGATTGCGTGTTCAACCTGGAGGGCGGGTGCTACGCGAAAACCATCAACCTGAGCCGCAAGAACGAACCGATGATCTGGGACGCGATCCGCTTCGGGTCGATCGTCGAGAACGTGGTGGTCGAGGGCGAGAGCCGCATCGCCGACTACAGCGACACCACGCTCACCGAGAACGGACGCTGCTGCTATCCGCGCGAACACATCGAGAAGCGCGCCGACAGGAACGCCGGCGGCGAACCGAAAGTCGTGATTTTCCTGACCTGCGACGTGACCGGTGTGTTGCCCCCGGTATCGATTCTCTCCAAGGAAGCGGCGGCCTACCATTTCCTGAGCGGCTATACCGCCCTGGTCGGGTCAACGGAGGTCGGTGCCGGCACCGGCATCAAGTCGACATTCTCGACCTGCTTCGGTGCGCCTTTCTTCCCGCGCCCGGCCCATGTCTATGCAGATCTGCTGGTGCGCCGGGTGGAGGGGTTCGGCAGCCAGGTCTACCTGGTCAACACCGGCTGGACCGCGGGCTCCGGTGGCGTTGGCGGCAAGGGTTATCGCTTTCCGATTCCGACCACGCGCGCGATCATCACGGCGATCCAGAGCGGTGCGCTGATCGGCGTCCAGACCCGGCATCTGCCGGGTCTGAACCTCGATATCCCGGTTCATGTGCCGCATATCGAGGACAAGATCCTGAACCCGCGCAACACATGGGAAGACAAGGACGCCTATGAAACCGCGATGCGCGGCCTGATCGGTCAGTTCCTGCAGAATTTCCGCAAGTTCAGCGGCGTTGCCGATGCAATCATCGCGGCGGGTCCGCACATGCCCGACTGAGCCACACCCGAGAGCGTGTTCCGGTACCCGCCCGCGTGGTGCCGGAAAGTTCCGTCAGCGCTTTTCGGCTTCCTTTGTCCTGGCCGGCAGCCCGGCCAGCGTCCGTCTCATCATGGTGAGCAGTACCTCGTGCAGCCACTCGCCCTGCGGATAGTCGCTGGCCAGCGAGCGCCGCGCACTCCCTTCCCATGCGACTCGCCCGCTGTCCGCCGGAATCAACAGCACCGTGACCGACAGAACCTTGTTGAATGCGGCGTCGGCCACCGTGTGATCCATCGAGCCGGTGCCGTCATCGATGCCACCGACCCTCCAGCTGCCGAGATAATCCGAGGGAGAGTCGAGGCGCTTCTCGTTGACGCCACTGGTTTCGCGCACCGTGTAGTCGACGATCAGCAGCGGCCGCGCGGAATCGTCCTCGAGCAACGCATAACCGCGCTCGGCCAGCACCGCGACCAACGCGTCGCGCAGCCCCTGGTCCATCGCGCGGGTGTGCGGTGAAACGCCGTTGTGTTCCCCCAGCTCGCGACTGGCAAAGCGGAAACCAGCACAGGACTCGATGGGCACCGAGCGGTCGACCTGGCGCAGCGCGACTTGCAGGTCGGTACAAGCCGCCGCGCCGAGCAGCACGAGCAGCACGAGCAGCAGCCACGGCAGGAGCCTCGACTTACGCTGGCCCGGACCCGACGTTACACTGGCGGCGCAATGCTGATTCATCGAAGAGGACACCCGAATTGATTGCCGACACATCCGTGTTCATCGCCCCGAATGGACTCGCCCTGCGCCGCGCCGTTTGCCACGACGCCGCCCAGGTGCTGGAATTTGTACGTGCGCTGGCCGTCTATGAAAAGCTCGAACACCAGGTCAGCGCAACCGTCGAGGACATCGAGAATAGCTTATTCGGCGAGCGCGCGTATGCCGAGGTCGTGATCGCGGAACATGCCGGGCGGGCCGTCGGGTTCGTGCTGTACTTTCCCAATTATTCCACTTTCCTCGGCAAGCCCGGGATCCACATCGAGGATCTGTTCGTTCTGCCGGAGATGCGCGGACGCGAATTCGGACGCACCCTGCTCGCCTATATCGCGCATCTCGCCGTGCAGCGCGGCTGGGGCCGCGTGGAATGGTCGGTGCTCGACTGGAACCGGCCGGCAATCGATTTCTACCGATCGATCGGCGCCGCATCAAAGAATGAATGGGTGCTCCAGCGCCTCGACGGCGAGGCGCTGGCAGCGCTGGCAAACAGTCATCGGGCGGCAGTCGATGGTGCGGCGTGAAATCCCCCGGTTCGAGCACTGATGCAGCGTAATTCTTGATCTGCCTCACCATATGCAGGCGTACGGGCAGCAACACCTGTCGCTGCGGGACAACGAAGGCGTATCATTTTCCGGGGGCGCTGCATGACGCAGTGCAAAATGATCGTTCAGCGGAGAAATTCATACCATGCCCGACAGGAATGCCGTACGCGAGCGACTGCTTGCCAAACGCGATGAACTCGAGGAGCGCGTGCGGCGCATCGACCGCGATCTGCACAAGCGTGACGAGCCGATGTCGGCGGATTTCGCCGAACAGGTGGTCGAGCAGGAAAATCTCGACGTGTTGTACTCGCTCGAAGCCGAGGGGCGCACGGAACTCGCGCGTGTCGAGCGCGCTCTCGAGCGTATCGCCACCGACGAATACACGGTCTGCAGCCGCTGCGGCAAGACCATAGCGCCGCAGCGACTCGAGGCTATTCCGCACGCCGATACCTGTATCCGTTGCGCTGACTGATACCAAGAGGAGCCCCGAACGATGCCTGTTGCAGCACTGAATGTCGAGGCACTGCTGAGGGCAACCGATCCGGCAGCGCTCGGCTTTCATTCCACCGATGAGCTGAACGATGTCGACTGTGCGATCGGACAGGATCGCGCGATCGCCGCGATCGAGTTCGGCGTCGGCATCCAGCGCGAGGGCTATAACCTCTACGTGGCCGGGCCGAGCGGCATCGGCAAACGCACGCTCATCGATCACCTGCTCGCGCGTCATGCCGGCGAGCGCGGCGAGCCCAGCGACTGGTGTTATGTCAACGACTTCGACAACCCCTCGCGCCCACGTGCGCTGAACCTGCCAGCCGGCAAGGGTGTGCAGCTGCGGCGCGACATGGAAAAACTGATCGAGCGATTGCTGACCACGGTGCCTACGGTGTTTCGCGGCGACGAGTACCGGCGTCGGGTCACCGATATCCAGGAGGAGTACCAGGACCAGGAGGCCAAACTGTTCAGCGAGCTGAACGACGATGCCCGCGCCCGCGGCATGGTCGTGATCCGCACCCCCGGGGGATACACCATCGGCCCGGTGCGCGAAGGCAAGCTGATGACCCCGGCACAATTCAACGATCTGCCCAAGGCCGAGCAGGATCAGGCCAAAGCGGTGATCGAGGATCTCAACCACAAGCTCAAGACCATCATCGAGTCGATCCATGGCTGGCAGGAAGAGAGTGTCGAGCGGGTAAAGGCCATCGACAGCGAGTTCATCCACGACATCATCGACCCGATGCTGGCGTCGCTGAAATCACGCCACCAGATGTATCCGGCAGTGCTGGATTTCCTGACTGCCGCGCACCGCGACATGGTCGAGAACATCTTTGATTTCCTGCCCGGCGAACAGCAGGATGCGAGCACGCCGCTGCGCAAGAAAGTGTTTGCCAGCGAGCATCTGCGCTACCACGTCAACGTGCTGGTCGATAACGATGGCGCATCCTGTGTCCCGGTGATTTACGAGAACAACCCCACATTCCAGAACGTGATCGGACGGATCGAGCACATTGCGCAGATGGGCACGCTGGTCACGAATTTCACGCTGATAAAGCCCGGCGCACTGCACCGTGCCAATGGCGGCTACCTGATACTCGATGCGCGCAAGGTGCTGAGCAATCCGTTCGTGTGGGATGCGCTCAAGCGTGCCCTCCGCTCGCGCGAGATCCGCATCGAATCGATCGAACGCATTCTCAGCCTGGCATCCACCACCTCGCTCGAACCCGAGGCCATTGCGCTCGACCTGAAAATCGTGCTGGTCGGCGATCGCTATCTCTATCACCTGCTCAAGGCCTACGACCCCGAGTTTGGCCTTTACTTCAAGGTGAACGCGGATTTCAGCGACAGCATGGATCGCTCGACGGAGGCGGTGACGCTGTATGCGCGGATCATCGCCACGCTGGCACGGCGCGAGAAGTGCCGTCCGCTGTCGGCCGCCGGCGTGTGCCGGGTAATCGACCAGAGCGCCCGCGAAGCCGAGGACAGCGCCAAGCTCTCGCTGCATCTGGGTTACCTGACGGACCTGCTGCTAGAGGCCGATTTCTGGGCTGCCCGTGACGAATGCGCGCTGATCGAAACCAGCCATGTCGAGCAGGCCATCGACCAGCGACGCTTCCGCGACAACCGGTACCAGGAGCTGCTCAACGAGCAGATCGACAAGGGCGTGATGCTGCTCGCCACCGAGGGCACAGAGGTCGCCCAGATAAACGGCCTGTCGGTAATCCAGCTGGGCGATTATCGTTTCGGTCGACCCGCACGGATCACTGCAACTGCGCGGCTCGGCGCAGGCAAGCTGATCGATATCGAGCGCGAGACCGAGCTCGGCGGCCCGCTGCATAGCAAGGGCGTGATGATCCTCGGAGCATTTCTTGCCAAACGCTACGCGCACAGCCAGCCATTGTCGTTGTCGGCAAGCATCGTCTTCGAGCAATCCTACGGTCGCGTCGATGGCGACAGCGCCTCGATGGCGGAACTGATTGCGCTGCTGTCGGCGATTGCCGCGCAACCCATCCGTCAGGACCTGGCGATCACCGGCTCGGTGAACCAGCTGGGCGAGATGCAGGCCATTGGCGGGGTGAACGAGAAGATCGAGGGCTTTTTCGATATCTGCAACGGGCGCGGGCTGAGCGGCACCCAGGGCGTGCTGATACCGCGCTCCAATGTGCAGCACCTGATGCTGAAGCCCGAAGTGGTGGCGGCATGCCGCGAAGGGCGCTTCCACGTCTACGCCGCAAGCTCGGTTGACGAGGCGCTCGAGCTGATGACCGGCCTCGAAGCAGGCACGGTCCAGGCCGATGGCACCTTCAGCACCGGCTCGATGAACGAACGCGTGCGTGCACGCCTGGGCGAGCTTGCCGATATCGGCAAACAACTCCGCGCCTCCGCCGAGACCAAGCCGTGATCACGCCCAGGGGCGAACACAAAGCCTCCATCCGGCGCGTGATGATGGCGCTGGACGCGATGAATTGCGAGTCGCCGTTGATCGAGGCGGCGGCCCTGATCGCAACCAAGCTCGGCGCGGATCTCGATGCGCTGTTCGTCGAGGATCCCGATGTGCACGCCGTAGCGGTGCTGCCGTTCACCCGCGAGATTTCCCGTTCATCGGCCCAGCCACGCGAGATATCCGGGGATCGGGTGGAACAGGCCCTGCGCGCGCTGTCACGCGAAGCCCAGGCGCGCTTCAGCGCGGTGACTCGCCGCAGTCGCATCCGCGGCAACTTCGAAGTTGCCCGGGCGCGGCGCAACGAAGCGCTGTTCGATGCCCTTGGTCGTGCGCAACTCCTGTTGCTGCAACCGGCCCAGGGCACGCTGCTGCGCATCCGCGTCGAGCCGGCACGCGCCCCGCAGGTGTTTGCGATCTGCTCCGGCACGCCGGCCAGCGCCCGCACCCTGGAACTCGCCGCGCACCTCGCCCGCCAGGACCACCATGTGCTGGAACTGGTGGCTGCCGGCGATATCGACAGCGACCTCGTTGCGGCGATCGAACAGCATGGCATCCGGCTAAACCGCCATCCAATGCTCGCCGATGCCGGCATAGTCGAGTTGCTGCAACAGGTCGAGAACCGTGTCGGCAACACGCTGCTGATTGCCGGCGACCTGCCGGCAGGCGCCGATCGCGGCCGCCTGCTCGAGGCGCTATCCCGAATGCGCTGCCAGGTGCTGCTGGTCAACTGAATTTCCATACAACTGTAAAGGTTAACGGGGAATTTCCCCACGAATCTCCCCCGTCACGAATTTCCCCTGCTACCATACGTTTCCACATCCCGGAACCCGCACAAAGGAGATCATCATGACTATCAAGGTCGGCGAACGCATCCCATCGCTAACGTTGAAGAAAATGGGCGAGAAGGGCCCCGAAAACATCAGTACCGACGACATCTTCGGGGGCAAGAAAGTGGTGTTGTTTGCAGTGCCCGGCGCCTTCACCCCGACCTGCAGTGCCGCGCATCTGCCGGGCTACGTGGTCAATGCCGACAAGATAAAAGCCAAGGGCGTGGATACCATCGTGTGCATGTCGGTGAACGATGCCTTCGTGATGGGCGCCTGGGGCAAGGCTCACAATGCCGAGGAACTGCTGATGCTGGCCGATGGCAACGCGGAACTGACCAAGGCGCTCGGGCTGACACTCGATGGCAGCGGCTTCGGGCTCGGCCTTCGTTCGCAGCGCTTTGCGATGGTGGTCGACAACGGCGTGCTCACCCAGCTCGCGGTGGAATCCGGCGCCGGTCTCGATGTATCCGCCGCCGAAAAAATCCTGGCGCTGCTCTGAGGAGTTCGATCATGGCGCAAGCAAGACGTGCCGGAGACACTCCGATCGGGGTCGACGTCGAGGCCGGCAAGAGTTACTGGTGGTGCAGCTGCGGGCAGAGCGCCAAGCAGCCGTTCTGCGATGGTTCGCACAAGGGCAGTGATTTCACGCCGCTGAAGTTCGATGCCATCGAGACCAAGAAGCTCTACTTCTGCGCCTGCAAGGCCACCGCCAACCGGCCGCTCTGCGATGGCAGCCACAAGCCAAAGTGAACTCGCCGCCGGGCAAGCAACGGAGACCGTATTCCGTTCCTGCCCGGTGTGCGAAGCGAGCTGCGGGCTTGCGCTGGAAGTCGACCGCTCGGGCAATCGCGTGGTCGCGGTTCGTGGCGATCCCGAGGATCACCGCTCGCGCGGTTATGTGTGCGCCAAGTCCCAGGTCGTCAAGGATCTCCACGAGGACCCGGCACGGCTGCGTCGCCCGGTACGGCGAACCGCGAACGGCTGGGAAGAAATGGAGTGGGACGCCGCTCTCGCCCTGGTCGGCGAGCGGCTCGCGGCGATCCGCAACACGCACGGCAAGGATGCCATCGCGATGTACTACGGCAATCCGAACGGTCACAATTTCGGGGCCCAGATCTACACTCAGCTATTCATCCAGCTACTCGATACCCAGCGCTTCTTCTCGGCGGGTTCAGTCGACCAGCAGCCCAAGAACCTGAGCTGCGAGCTGCTTTACGGCAGCGCGTGGACCTTTCCGATTCCCGATATCGATCGCTGCGATTACTTCATCTGCATGGGTGCCAACCCGCTGGTATCGCAGGGCAGCCTGATGTCGGCACCCGACGTGGGTGCACGCTTCAGGGCACTGCGGGAGCGCGACGGACGACTGGTGGTGATCGACCCGCGGCGCACCGAAACCGCGGAGCTCGCCGACTGGCACCTGTCCATCCGCCCGGGCACGGATGCGTTCCTGCTGCTTGCGATCGTGAACCTGCTGTTCGAGAACGAGCGTGTGCAACCCGGACATCTCGCGGAACATATCGACGGGCTCGAGCGGTTGCGCACGCTGGCGCGCAGCTTCACGCCCGGGGCAGTGAGCCCGATCACCGGGATAGGGGCACCCGATATCCGCCGCCTGTACGAAGAATTCTGTGCCACCACCCGCCCGGTCGTCTATGGGCGCATCGGTCTGTGCACCCAGGAGTTCGGCACGCTTTCCTCGTGGCTGGTGGATGTGGTCAACCTGTTGCGCGGGCGCCTCGACACCGAGGGCGGCGCGATGTTTCCACGCCCCGCAACAGGGCAGGGCGAGGACAGCGATGCGGTCGGCGAGTTGCAGCGTGCGCGCTGGCATAGCCGGGTGCGCGGCTTCCCGGAATACATGTCGATGCTGCCCGCGACACTGATGGCCGAAGAGCTGGCGTGGGATGGGGAAGATCGCGCGCGGGCGCTGATCACCGTGGCCGGCAACCCGGTGCTGAGCGTGCCCAACGGGGACCGCCTGCATGCCGCGGTCGGCAAGCTCGACTTCGTGGTCGCGCTGGATATCTACATCAACGAGACCTCGAGTCTCGCCGATGTGATCCTGCCCTCGACGGTGCAACTCGAGCACAGCAATTACGACTTCCTGTTCCAGAGCACCGCGGTCCGCAACTTCGCCCGCTACTCGCCGCGCGTGCTGGAGCCCGAACCCGGGGCGCGCGATCAATGGCAGCTGCTGCTGGAACTGGTCGGACGCATGAATGCCATGAGCGTGGAGCATCTCGATCAACTCATATTCGACGGTCTCGCGCAACGGATTGCCGACACGCTACCCGATTGCGATGTGGCCCGGATAAAATCACTGGCGGGAGATGAGTGCGGACCGGAACGGCTGCTCGACATGATGCTGCGCGCCGGCCCCCATGGCGAGCGCTTCGCGGGCGGCGACGGGCTCACGCTGGCACGGCTGAAGAGCGCCGAGCATGGCATCGATCTCGGCCCGCTGATGCCAGGGCGGCTGCCGGGCATCCTGCGTACCGCCGGCAAGCGCATCCGCCTGCTGCATCCGCTGATCGAGGCGGATGTCGCACGCCTGCGGCAGCGCCTCGGCAAGCAAAACCCCGCGGGCTTGCTGCTGATTGGCCGGCGCCATATCCGCGACATGAATTCCTGGCTGCACAACCTGCATCACTTCGTGCGCGGCAAAAGCCGTTGCACCTTGCGCGTGCATCCCGAGGATGCCGCTCGCCTCGGTCTGCGCGACGAGGGCCAGGCGCAAGTGCGCTCTGCCGTCGCCGAGCGCATCGTAACGGTCGAGATCAGCGACGATGTGATGCCCGGCGTGGTCAGCCTGCCGCACGGTTTCGGACACCGTTACCCGGGCACCCGGCAGGCGCTGGCAAGCGAGCATGCCGGTGTCAGCGTCAACGATCTCGTCGGCGACGGGCTCGACCTCCCGTCCGGCACCAGCATCGTCAATGGCGTGACGGTCGAGGTGAGCGCGGTGGCGCCATGAACGCCGCAACCTCGCCCGTCGCAGCCAGACTGCTGGTCGATCGTTTCGGTCGCCAGGTCAATTATGTGCGGCTGTCGGTCACCGATCGCTGCGATTTCCGCTGTGTCTACTGCATGTCGGAGGAGATGCAATTCCTGCCCCGCAGCGAGATCCTCAGTCTCGAGGAACTGCTGCAGGCGGCACGCGCCTTCACAGCGCTCGGCGTCGACAAAATCCGCCTTACCGGCGGCGAACCGCTGGTAAGACAGAATATCCTGTGGCTGGCCGAGCGCATTGCCGCGCTGCCCGGGCTGCGCGAACTGGTACTGACCACCAACGGTTCGCAACTGGTGAAACTGGCAGGACCGTTGCGCAAGGCCGGCCTCAAGCGCATCAACATCAGCCTCGACAGCCTCGATGCGGTGCGTTTCCGCGAACTCACCCGCACCGGCAATCTGCGCGTGGTGCTGGCCGGCATCGACGCGGCCTGCAACGCGGGGTTCGACGCGATCAAGCTGAACAGCGTGATCCTGCGCGGACGCAACGACGACGAGGTGCTGGATCTGGTCGAGTTCGCGCGTGCGCGCGCCATCGATATCTCGTTCATCGAGGAGATGCCGCTCGGACAGATCAGCGAACACGACCGTGCCGCGAGTTTCTGTTCGAGCAGCGAACTGCAGGCGCTGATCGAACAGCGCCACCCTCTCACGCCTGCGCCCGAGAGCACCGGCGGCCCCTCGCGTTATTTCCGCATGTGCGACAGCCGCAGCCGCATCGGTTTCATTTCGCCTCACAGCAACAATTTCTGCCATCTGTGCAACCGCGTGCGCCTGACCGTCGAGGGCCGCCTGCTGCTGTGCCTCGGCAACGAACACTCGGTGGATCTGCGCGCGCTGATGCGCGCGCGCCCCGACGATGAAACGGCGCTGCAGGAGGCCATCGCGCAGGCTATCGAGCACAAGCCGGAGCGACATCATTTCGAACTCGATGCCGCGCCGCAGATCGTGCGCTTCATGAACATGACCGGCGGCTAGCGCCGCTCTCCACGTATTCCTCCGTGTGCCCGGAAAACCGATGACGCGCCCTGACCTGCCGCCGCAAATACACACCACCCTGATGAATACGCCGGAGGATATCCGCAGCGGCTTCGAGGCCGAGCACTACATCTGCAACGCCCAGGTCGCGCTTACGATCTACCTCGCATACCAGCTGCAGAAGCCGATCCTGGTGGAAGGGCCGCCCGGTGTCGGCAAAACCGAACTGGCAAAAACCACCGCACGCTACCTGTCTCTGCCGCTGGTGCGCTTGCAATGCTATGAAGGGCTCGACGAATCGAAAGCGCTTTACGAATGGAAATACGGCAAACAGCTGCTGTACACCCAGGTCCTTAAGGATCAGCTCGGCGATGTGCTGAAAGGCGCGCACGGGCTCGCGGAATCGGTACAGCGACTGCACGAGTTCGGCGATATTTTCTACAGCGAGGAGTTTCTCGAACCACGTCCGCTGCTGAAGGCGATGCGCGAGGACGGCGGCGCGCTGTTGCTGATCGACGAGGTCGACAAGGCCGACCAGGAGTTCGAATCACTGCTGCTCGAGGTCCTGTCGGACTACCAGGTCTCGGTTCCCGAGATCGGCACGGTACGCGCGCACCACACGCCGCTGGTGATCCTGACCAGCAACAACACCCGCGAGGTGAGCGATGCGCTCAAACGTCGCTGCCTGCATCTCTACATTCCGTTCCCCGATGCCACGCTCGAAAACCGCATCGTGCGCAGCCGGGTGCCCGGAATCGCTGAAGGCCTGCGGGCGCAGATGGTGCGTTTCATCCAGGAACTGCGGCTGCTGGATCTGAAGAAACCGCCGGCGGTGAGCGAGACCATCGACTGGGCGCGAAGCCTGCTGTTGCTGCACGCGCAAGCGCTCGACGAGACGCTGGTCAGAAACACCCTCAATGTGCTGCTGAAATTCGAGGACGATATCCAGTCGGTCAACGAAAGCCTGCTGACCCTGCTCGGAAAGGCACGCAGCGGAAAACCCTGATGGAATCGACGGTCACGGATTTCGTGCGCGTGCTGCGCAACGCCGAAGTGCGCGTGTCTCCGGCGGAAACCATGGACGCGGTGCGCGCACTCGAGCTGGTCGGTTATGGCGAGCGCGAGCGCGTGCGCCAGGTACTGGCCGCAACACTCGCCAAGACCATCGACGACAAGATCCTGTTCGATGAATGCTTCGAGCGCTTCTTCGCGTGGCATGACGCCGCGCCGGAGCAGGAAACAGAACCGTTGCCGCCTGCCATCGACGCCGCGCGCCCGGATGCTCTCCATGAAAGTGCGCTTTCGGAGCTTGCGGCGCTGCTGGTGGCGGGGGATGCGGCGCGTCTGCAGCTGGCGATCGCTGCCGCAGGACGCGCCGCCGGGCTTGGCAACATGCGCATCTTTACCCAGCGTGGCCTGTACACGCGCCGGGTGCTGGAAGCGCTCGGCTGGCAGGAACTGCAGGAGGATATCCTGAACCTGGAGCAGGCACCGGAGGGTGCCGACCCCGGGCGCTCCACCGGGCTCGCGCTGAAGCGCCAGGCGGAGCGTTTGCGCGATCGCGTGAAGGATCATGTCGAGGCGCAGTACCTGTTGTTTGCCAGCAGCAATGCCCGTGAACTGCGCGAGTCGGTGCTGCGCACGGCGCGCCTGACGCAGCTCGAGAAGCGCGATATGCAGCAGATAAACCGCCTGGTGCGGCGCATCGCCCGGCGCCTCAGCGCGCGCTACTCGCAACGCAAGCGAACCTTCAAGCGCGGCCTGCTCGATGTGCCGCGCACGCTGCGCGGCGGTGTCGCGCACGACGGCCTGATGTTCGAACCACGCTGGAGAAGTGTGCGCCGCGATCGCCCGTCACTGATCGCGGTCTGCGATGTGAGCGGGTCGGTGCGTGCCCATGCGCGCTTCCTTCTGCTCTTTTTGTACAATCTCGGCGATGTACTGCCGCGGGTGCGCAGCTTCGTGTTCTCGAATGAACTCGCCGAGGTCACGCCGCTGTTCGAGGAAAATGCGCCGGAAGTCGCGATCGACATGGCGCAGCGACGCTGGGGGGGCGGATCCACCGATTATGCGGCAGCCTTTCGCGGTTTGCTGCAGGCTGCCGGGCGCGAACTCGATCGCGGCGCGACCGTGGTGATGCTTGGCGACGGTCGCAACAATTACGGCGATCCGGCACTCGAGGAATTGCGTGAAATCGGCCGCCGCAGCCGCCGCCTCATCTGGCTGAACCCGGAATCGATCAGCGCCTGGGGCAGTGGCGACTCCGAGATGCTGCGCTATCGCACCTGCTGCAGCGACTCGCGGGTCGTGCAGTCGATCACCCACCTCGAACGCTTTGCCGATGATTTGCTGCGCAAGGCGATGAACTAGTCCCTGCGCGACCACGATTGCTGGCGCTGTCCGCCAAGATCGGAAGAGCGTCGCGCCGGTGCAGCGCTGCGCGGCGAGTCTCTGCGCTCGGCACGTGGCTG
>MTKY01047011.1_pt1 | contig 19239 bp, 19 predicted proteins | sample 1042731 | NCBI WGS metagenome assembly MTKY01 (sample SAMN06212206, study PRJNA360538) | anaerobic digester metagenome | biome: Wastewater treatment plant; material: sludge; isolation source: anaerobic digester fed with sludge from wastewater treatment plant | place: Denmark: WWTP Soeholt ... | reverse complement strand
GGCGGCGATGACCGTGTTGTCCGGCTATGCAGTGCGGGCTCAGGGATGATTGAATCGGATAGGAAACGAGCGGTCGAACTCGTCCCCTGCTTACGTCTCATCGAGGAGGAATTGAACGTCTACGAAGCCCTGGTGGCCCGATGGCAGAAGAAGGTGAATCTGGTCGGACCGTCCACGCTTGCGAACATGTGGGTACGGCATTTCGCAGATTCTGCACAGCTGGTCGAATGGGCGTCCCCTTCCTCGAGATGGGTGGACCTCGGGTCGGGCGCAGGATTTCCTGGGATGGTGGTCGGGATTCTGCAGAAGCATGCCGGAGGCGGCGTAACGCATCTCATCGAGTCAGACCTGCGAAAGGCGGCCTTTCTGCGTGAAGTTTCACGTGAAACAGGCGCGCGGGTTATCGTCCATGCACGGCGAAGCGAGCTTGTTCTCGACGGTCTGGATCTTGACGTCGTGACCTCCCGGGCCATGGCCAGCCTGCAAACTCTCTTTCATCTCTCGCAGGCGCATGTGGAAAAAGGCGCCGTTGCCTTGTTCTTGAAGGGCCGAGATGTAGTATCCGAATTGACCGATGCCGCAATACCTTGTAATTTTTCCGTGGAATCCTGGCCAGACAGATTGCAGGACGGTGGAAACGTCGTGAGCATTCGTCGAGCCTGAAATGGGGCGTTCAATGCGGGTGCTGGCATTAGCCAATCAGAAGGGTGGGGTCGGCAAGACCACTACCGCGATCAATCTGGGCACCGCGCTCGCGGCGATCGGCGAGCGGGTCTTAATTATCGACCTCGACCCGCAAGGCAACGCATCGACAGGCTTGGGCATAGACCGGAAGAATCGAGCAATTTCGACCTACGATGTTCTGACCGGAGAACGCAAACTTCAAGACGCCGTCGTCCCGACGTCGGTTCCCCGATTGTGGATAGCGCCCTCTACGCTCGACTTGCTTGGCGTCGAGTTGGAGATCGCGGGCTCCGACGATCGAACGTTTCGCATCCGTCGGGCGCTAGCGGAGATTTCGGATGTCGAGATCGAACCCGGCGCGCAGATTACCTACGTGCTGATCGATTGCCCTCCATCGCTGAATCTTCTGACAATCAATGCCCTTGCGGCGGCTGATAGCGTCGTTGTGCCGCTTCAGTGCGAGTTCTTTGCCCTCGAAGGCCTTTCGCAGCTGCTGTCGACGGTCGAGCAGGTCAAGAAGTCGCTCAATCCCCGGCTGACGATCCATGGCATTGTTCTGACGATGTTCGACCCTCGCAACAAGCTTGCGACGCAAGTCGTGGAAGACGTCCGCGATCATATGGGCGAGAAGGTATACGACACCGTTATTCCTCGTAACGTCAGAGTTTCCGAAGCCCCGTCCTACGGCAAGCCGGCCCTCCTCTACGATCTGCGGTGCGCGGGGAGCCAAGCGTATCTGAAGCTTGCCTCTGAGATCATTCAACGCGAACGGCGCATGCGGGCGGCCTGACGGATCAGAGGTTTACATGGCTATGGCAGAAGAAGGTCGCAGGCTCGGCCGGGGGCTCGCCGCCCTCATTGGATCCGCTCAGGACGAGTCGGAAATCGGAACGACGCTGCGTCAGCAGCAGCAACGCAAGGCCCCGGTAGAATTCCTTCGTCCCAATCCGCATAATCCAAGGCGGGAATTTGGCGACGCAGATCTCGAAGAGCTCTCAAATTCGATCCGAGAAAAGGGGATACTGCAGCCGATCGTCGTCCGGTCGATCGCCGGAAACCTCTATGAAATCATCGCAGGCGAACGACGCTGGCGGGCTGCGCAGAAGGCGGGCTTGCACGAGGTGCCGATCGTCCTGGTCCAAGCGAGCGACCAGGAAGCTCTCGAGCTCGCAATTATCGAGAACGTGCAGCGCGCCGATCTGAATCCCCTGGAAGAGGCGAGCGGTTACGAGCGACTGGTCAACGAATACGGATACTCGCACTCCGACATAGCCAAGACCATCGGCAAGAGCCGGAGCCATGTCGCAAACATGACCCGCCTGGTGCGCCTGCCTGACAGGACGAAGCAACTTCTCTCCGAGGGCAAGATTACCGCGGGCCATGCGCGCGCCCTTCTGTCCGTCGCGGAGCCGGATACGGTCGCCGCCGGCATCGTTGAGAAGGGCCTGACCGTCCGTGACGTCGAGCGGATCGCGCAAGAACAGGCGGATACGCCGCGCAAGAGCGACAGGACGCGAGCAGCGCCTGCGGACCCGAACGTCAAGGCTCTCGAGCGACGCCTGACCGACGTTTTGGGGATGACCGTCGTCATCAAGGCAAAAGGCGAGGCCGGCGAACTCTTCGTACGGTACGGGACATTGGAACAGCTCGACGCAATTTGCGCCAAACTGGAGGCTTGAACCAAGGCATTTTCAGTAAGAGTCGCTGAGCTTTGCGATAAACATCCGGAAATCCATGACGCGCGTTAGCGTCGCCTCGCGCGCGCTGCCTGGCCGAGGACGACCAGCGCGCGCTCGGCGATCAGCACGGCATTGCCGCCGTCGGTCCGGGTCTGTCGCACGGCCGAACCGAGCGATTTCACCAGAAACCGCAAATCGATGGCTGTCCATGCGGGTGCATGCTTCTCGTTGCGGCTGCCGCCCCATTGTCGCGATTTGCCGCGCAACAGCGACAGGGCACTACGGTGCGCCGCGCCTAGGGCCTGTATCGGGTCGGATCCGGTAGCGGCCATCCGATCCAACGCGCGCGCGAGGCGGTCACAATCGCCGTCGAGGGCTGCGTCGGCGACCTCGTCCGCCAGCATCGAGGAAGCGTCGGCGACGACGCTGTCGACATCAGCCGCCGAGACGTTGGCCGACGGTCCGAAAAGCGCCGAAAGCTTAAGCACCTCGGCCCGAATGGCGGCTCGATCATCGCCGGTCAATACGATCAGTCGATCGATCGCCTCAGCCGCGATGTTCAGCGCGGCGCGCGAACATTCCTCCGCGACAAAAGCCCGGAAGTCGCCAGCGCTCTGGTCGCCGCAGTACACACCGCAAATGCGCCTGTCCCGCGACACGGCCGCAAACCAGGGTGCTTCCCGCAGGTCCGGGCATTCGACGATGAACAGCCAGTCGCCTGGCGTATCGAGCGCCTGGGCAATGCCGCGTTCGACCAGCCTGACGGGCGCCCGAAGCTGAACGAGGCGCCTCCCGCCAAACATCGAGATCGCACCCAGTTCATCCGCGAGCCGACCTGTCTCGATGTCGGCGGAATCGCCTTCCAGCCTGACGAAGCGAAAAGGGTCGTCTGGCGTGAGGCCGATCGACCTGCAGAGCGCGCGGAACAGGTCGGTCTTGAGCGTTTCGTTGTCGCCGTGGAGGACCACGATCGGCGGCGTAGGCCCGCCTCCTGCAAGCGCTCTTTCGAAATCTCTTGCCGTTGGAGACGCCATTAATTCCGCGCCGCGAAGCGCGCGGCGACTTGAGTTCTGATCTGTTCGGCGATCGCCTTGGCGTCTCGCGTTTCCGCATCGCGCGCGGCACGAATGTTCGAAAGACGCTGGCTGAAGCGATCGTAGCTCGCCACGCTGAACGCGACGCCCTGCATCATCGGCTCGGTCTTGCCGACCTGGTAGAGCTGGTATTCCGCATCGCCTATTACCGTCGCCGAGGTCGCGCGCAAGGTCACCGTATCGATCGTCGGCGCCTGTACCTTCTGCTTGACGTTGACGACCAGTCGGTACCTCGGGGAAACTTCCTCACCCGACCCATTGAAGGCGAAAAGCAGCTCTTTCTCCAGGTAGTGGCCGAACCGGTCGGGGATCGGCTCGATCTTGATGGCCTGCAACTCCCGCTCGAGGCCGCCCGGGCCAAGCGAGTTGTAAAGCGGCTGAATGCAGCCGCCCAAGGCTGTCGACAGCGCCGATAGGGCCAGAAATGGGAGAAGCCGGCGCCGGACGCTAGACCACGACATTGACGATCCTCCCGCGCACGACGATCACACGCTTGACGGCGCGCCCTTCAAGCGCGCGCTGCACTGCCTCGTCAGCAATCACGAGCGCCGTGACCACTTCGTCCCCGGCAGTGCGAGGCACGCTGATATCCGCTCTCTTCTTACCATTTATCTGCACGGGAAGAACCAGCACATCTTCACGGATCAATGCGCGGTCGGCCAATGGCCAGGATGCGACAGAGACGAGGTCTCCGCAGCCGAGGTCCGCCCAGCATTCTTCCGCCAGATGCGGCATCATCGGCGAGATCAGAATGACCAGGGCTTCCGCAGCCTCCCGGCAGGCGAAGGCAAGGTCTCCGCCGACCTCGGCTTCGTCGATCGCACCGATCGCCTGGCCGAGCCGGTTCACGAACTCGTTCGCATGCGCGATGCAACGATTGAAGCGCAAGCGGACAATGTCGTCTTCGGTCTTAGCGAGGGCGTTGTGCGTGGCCTTGCGCACCGCCAGTGCGGCGTCGGAGAAAGCGGTCGGCGGCTTCAGGTTGTCCGCCCCTTGCGACGCGTTCTTCAGCTCGCCGACGAGACGCCATACGCGTTGTTGAAATCGGGCAACGCCCTGAACGCCGTCTTCCGACCAGATGACGTCGCCTTCGGGCGGCGAATCGGAAAGCATGAACCAGCGGGCCGCGTCCGCGCCGTAGGTTCCGATGATTTCATCGGGATCGACCGTGTTGCGCTTCGACTTGGACATCTTTTCGATGGAGCCGATTTCCACCGCGGTTCCGTCGGTTGCCGCGACCGCGCGCCGCCCGTCGGCATCGGCAGAAATGCGAACCTCCGTTGGCGACAACCACGCCCCATCCGCGGCGCGGTAGGTCTCGTGAACCACCATGCCCTGAGTGAACAGACCCTTGAACGGCTCGTCCAGATTGGCGTGCCCGGTCGCCTTGAGGCCGCGCGTGAAGAAGCGCGAGTAAAGCAGATGCAGGATCGCGTGTTCGATGCCGCCGATATACTGATCGACAGGGAGCCATTCTGCGATCGCCGTAGGCGTAGTGGGCTCGCTCTCGTTCCAAGGGTCGGTGAAACGCGCAAAATACCAGGACGAATCGACGAATGTATCCATCGTATCCGTTTCACGCCGCGCCACGCCGCCGCACTTCGGGCAGGTTGTGTGTTTCCAGGTAGGATGCCGGTCGAGTGGATTGCCGGGCGTCTTGAAGTCCACGTCCTCGGGAAGAACCACGGGAAGATCGGAGTCCCGGACCGGCAAGACCCCGCATTTCTCGCAATGAACAACCGGGATCGGGCAGCCCCAGTAACGCTGACGCGACACGCCCCAGTCGCGCAGCTTGAAATTGATCTGTCGTTTCCCCTGCGGGCGCCCAAAGAGATTTCTGGATTCGAGTCGGTTCGATACCTCGGCTTTCGCCGCGTCGATCGACATGCCGTTCAGAAAGCTCGAATTCGCAAGGACACCTTCGCCGTCGTATGCAACAGCATCGACACGGAATGCCGCTGAGTCCACCTCCGGCGGGCAGACGACGGGCGTCTTGGACAGCCCGTACTTGTTGGCGAAGTCGAGATCGCGCTGGTCGTGCGCCGGACAGCCGAAAATCGCGCCCGTTCCATAGTCCATAAGCACGAAGTTGGTCGCATAGACCGGCAACAGGATCGACGGATCGAAGGGGTGAACTGCGCGGAGCCCGGTGTCGAAACCCTGCTTTTCCGTCGTCTCGAGGACAGCCGCCGACGTGCCCATGCGCCGGCACTCGTCGGCAAAGAGGCGCAGATCCGTATTGCCTTCCGCACAGGCCTTCACCAGCGGATGATCCGCGGCGAGGCCAATGAAGGAAGCGCCGAAAATCGTGTCGGGCCGTGTTGTGAAGACTTCGACTTCCCCATCCGGAAAGCGGGCGTCGGCCGCGAGCGCGAACCGCATCCGCAACCCTTCGGATCGACCGATCCAGTTCCGCTGCATCAGCCGGACCTTTTCCGGCCATCGATCGAGCGTGTCGAGCGACGTCAGCAGCTCGTCCGCGAAACCCGTGATCTTGAAGAACCACTGCGTAAGATCCCGCTGCTCGACCAGCGCGCCGGATCGCCAGCCGCGACCGTCGATCACCTGCTCGTTTGCAAGGACCGTCTGGTCGACCGGATCCCAGTTGACGCGCGCCGTCTTTCGATCGACGAGGCCTGCCGCGAGGAAGTCGAGGAAGATCTTCTGCTGGTGCTTGTAGTATTTCGGATTGCATGTCGCGATCTCGCGCGACCAGTCGAGCGAAAGCCCCATCGACTTGAGCTGCCTTCGCATCGTGTCGATGTTGGAATAGGTCCATTCCGCAGGATGCGCGCCGCTCTGCATGGCCGCATTTTCCGCCGGCATACCGAAGGCGTCCCAGCCCATCGGATGCAGCACGTTGTGGCCCCGCGCCCGCATGTAGCGCGCCACGACGTCGCCCATCGCATAATTGCGGACATGGCCCATATGGATGCGCCCGGACGGGTAGGGAAACATCTCCAGAACATAGTACTTCGGACGAGGGTCGTCGTTCCGGCACTCGAAAATCTTCCGCTCGTCCCAAACGCGCTGCCAGCGAGGCTCGGATTCGCGCGCATTATACCGTTCTGATCGCATTTGACGGGGCATTTCCACTGGTTCAAATCGTCGGCAATGAGCCTGATTTCACCCCGGCGGTCAACACGTCCGGAAGTCGCGTGTTTCCGGCTCCAAACGGGCCCTTTCGGGCTGCGAGGATGGGATGATGGACGAAGCAACCGACGTCGACCGCCTGAGACTGGTTCTCGACCGGATTGCTCGCGCCGCGAGCGATTGCGGGCGCCAAGCCGCGGACGTCCGGCTCGTCTGCGTGACCAAGACGATAGGAGCTGACCGGATCGCGGCCGTGGTCCAGGCCGGAGCTCGGGATTTCGGTGAGAACCGGGTGCAGGAGGCCATGCAGAAATGGCCGGAACTGCGGTTGGCGACGCCGGACCTGACGTTGCGGCTGATCGGTCCGCTGCAGACCAACAAGGTCCGCGACGCCTTCAAGGTCTTCGACGCGATCGAAACGCTCGACCGACCGAAGCTCGCCCAGGAGATCGCGCGGGAAATTCAGCGCGTCGGCCGGGCCCCAAGGCTGTTCGTTCAGGTCAACATCGGCGAAGAGCCGCAAAAGGCGGGGGTCTCGCTAGCGGACGCCGACGGGTTCATCCGGACATGTCGAGACGAACTCGGTCTGCCGATCGATGGCCTGATGTGCATTCCGCCGGTTGGGCAACAGGCTTCTCCCTATTTCGCGCTCCTCGCCAAACTGGCCAGGCGCAACGGGCTTGCGAGACTGTCGATGGGCATGACGTCGGATTTCGAACTGGCGATACAGCTGGGGGCGACCGAAGTCCGGGTCGGCTCCGCTATTTTCGGGGACCGCTAGAGCGCATGTTCTTGCAGTCTATGCTCTAGCCAATCTTCAACATCGGACGCCGGGCGAGCAGCGGCAGCAGTTTGCGCATGTCGGCGGGCCTGATGGCCACGCAGCCGGCCGTCGATCCGAAATCATCGCCGCAAAGGTGGAAAAAGATCGCGCTGCCCCCGCCGCGGCGACGGGACGAGAGATTGTAGTCCAGGATCCCGACGACATCGTATTTGCCATCGCCTCGCGAAAGCTCTTCATGGCTTGCCTTGAAGGGTAGGGCGACTTGCCGGTTGTAGGCCCCCGATGAAGGATCGTCGCACCAGCCTTGATCCGGCCGAACGAGCCGATGCGGCAGCTTTGCTTTCGCATAGGCGGGGCGCCCCGGCGCGAAACGCCAGTCCACGAGCGCAAAATGGCCGATCGGGCTGGCGCCGTCGCCCTCCCGCTTGCGACGCGTCAGGCCGGTCCGGCCGATCGAACAGGGAATCGTCAGTGGCCCTGCGCGAAGCCATGCGCGCGGATAGACGGCCCAAGGGGCGACGCGAACGCGCAGATGTCTCACGACAGTGGAGCATGGCTTCGACTTAACATTTTCGTGCTTTGACGGTTTCAAGCGCCGAGCCTAGCTTTTGCGGAATCGCCGCCCGATTTCAGACGGATGTACTCGATGTCGCAAGTCCGCAAAATTCTGATCGTGGATGACGATGCGGACCTTCGCATGTCGCTGGCCGAACAGCTCGCGCTGCACGAGGAATTCGTCGTCGTCGAGGCTGGAACGGCTGGCGAGGGCGTCGCAGCCGCGCGCGGGCAGTCGCCCGATCTGGCGATTTTCGATGTCGGCTTGCCCGATATGGACGGGCGCGAGGCGATCAAACTGCTGCGGCGCGAGAAGTATCCGAACCCGATCATATTGCTGACGGGGCACACATCCGACGCGGACACGGTGCTGGGGCTGGAGTCCGGCGCCAATGACTACGTTTCGAAGCCTTTCCGCTTCAGCGTGCTGCTCGCGCGGATCCGCGCCCAGCTGCGCCAGTTCGCGCAGAGCGACGACGCGACCTTCGTGATCGGCCCCTATATCTTCCATCCCCGTTCCAAGCACCTGACGAATTCGCGTGGCTCGAAGCTGCGACTGACCGAAAAGGAGGCCGCGATCCTGCGATTCCTGCACAAGGCCGCGCCGAACATCGTGACGCGCGACGTGCTGCTGCGCGATGTCTGGGGCTACAATCCAAATGTCACGACCCATACGCTCGAAACGCACATCTATCGCTTGCGGCAGAAAATCGAAGAAGATCCTGTGCGCGCCAAGCTTCTCGTGACCGACGCCGGCGGCTATCGCCTCGTGCCTTGACGCCACGCCTTTCCCCCGGTGGCGTCATGCGCTAGCGTCTGTTCCAGAGTTCGCCATGGCCCTCGACGACGATATCCGCACTTTTACGGAAGTTCCGCTGTTTCGCATCCTGGAGCGGGACGCCTTGCGGCTGCTCGCCTTTTCGGCGGAGACGAAACTTCTTCGCGCCGGCGATGTTCTGTTCCGCTCCCCCGGCGCGATCGACAGCGGCAATCTCCTCATCAAGGGGTCGCTCGCGATTTTCGACAATCCCGACCAGATCGGGAATGCGCGCCAGATCGTGCGGGCCCCGTCGCTGGTTGGCGAGCTGTCGATGATCACGCCGACGGATTTCGTCGGGTCCATCGTTGCGCGCGAACCCTCGACCGTACTGCGCATCACGCGGGCGGTCTTCCATCGCGTTCTCGCCGAATATCCGAAAAGCGCCCAGATGGTGCGCGAAGCGCTGCTCGAACGTCTCAAGTCGATGTCGCGCGACCTCGAGCCGCTGGCCGCGATTTAGACGTCAGCCTTGGATCGTGATCGCGACCGGAACGTGATCTGACGGCCTTTCCCAGCCACGCGCTTCCTTCAGAACCTCCAGATGCGACATCGCGCCGCCCAAGCTTGGGCTGACCCAGACGTGGTCGAGCCTGCGTCCCTTGTCGGCATTGCGCCAGTCAGGGGATCGATAGCTCCACCATGTATAGAGTCGCTGATCCGCAGGAACGAACTCGCGCATGGCGTCGATCCAGTCGCCTGCGCGCATTGCGGTTCCGAATTTCGCCACTTCTACCGGCGTGTGGCTCACGACTTTGAGCAGCGCCCTGTGGTTCCACACGTCGGTTTCGAGCGGGGCCACGTTGATGTCGCCGACAAGGACGGTGTCGCGACCCGACGTATTCTCTTCCTTGGCCCATACGGCGAGTTCGTCGAAGAACGCCAGCTTGTGTTCGAACTTCGGATTGATCGCCGGATCGGGCTCGTCGCCCCCCGCCGGTACGTAGAAATTATGAAGCTCGATCGTCCGTGACCCGACATTGAACGTCGCCGTCAGATGTCGCGCGTCGCCCTTCTTGCAGAAGTCCCGACGGTTCGACTTCGCGAGCGGACGCCGGGAAACGATGGCGACGCCGTGGTAACCCTTCTGCCCGTGTATCTCGATGTGTTCGTAACCGAGCGCGCGAAAATCGGAATGCGGAAATTCACTGTCCCGGCACTTGGTCTCCTGCAGGCACAGGACATCCGGGCTGTTTTCTTTCAGATAGCGCGCAACGATGGGCATGCGCAGCCGCACCGAATTGATGTTCCAGGTCGCGAGCTTGCAGAGATCGGTCATGACCCGACGAATCACGGACGACGAACGCGCGCAAGCACGCGTGCACGGTCGTCCACAACCAGACGTTGTTCAGTTCGGATTGATCAGCCGTTCACTGCTGATGCGAAACAGGGATGGATCGGGAACCTGTTGCAGATCGACATTGAAGAGCGAGACGAGCGTTTCATACCCCTGAGGGTCGGTGACCTGCCATTGCTTGAGCGCAAAGGTCTTAGGATCGAAGATCAATTTGATGCGGGAGGTGCCGCCGAAAGTCGCCTTGTCCTCGACGGTCACGATGGCGCTCTTCTTGTCGGAGACAACATCGAGAATCTTGACGTCCTTGCGCAGATCGATGCGATCCTTCAGCAGAAATTTTAGCGGCGTCTGCGAGATGAAATACATGTCCTGCGTCGCGAGCTTGCGGTCGCGGATCGCAACGGACGTGCCGTCCGCGATCACTTCGAGCGTCGCAGGCTGGGCATATTCGAAACGCATCTTCCCGGGTCGGATGACGTAGAGGCGCCCCTCCGACTGCCTCCCGTCCGCGCCGGTCTGGACGAAATCCGCAGCAAAAGAATTTGTGCTGTTGAGATAGGCGTTGGCCTTCTGCAGCACGACTTCCGGCGGGATGGCCTCCTGTGCGGGTTCGGAGGCCGGCTTCGCAGGCTTCGCTGTAGCGGCGGGCGCTGACTGCTGCGCCAGCGCCTCGGGAATGGCGAACGCAGCGAAGCCGAGCAGCAAAGCGAGCGGGCAGAACAGTCGACGCATGATTTTCCTCGATTGCACCCGTCTGTAGCCGCCCGCTGTGGCGATCTCGCGGCCCATGCTAGCCTGCGTCACTGGGCTCGAACGGGCCTCTGTCGACGCCATTTCCGACGAGGATTTCGCGTTTGCCGGAATGATTGGCCTGTCCGACGACGCCTTCTTGCTCCATGCGCTCGACCAGCGAGGCGGCCTTGTTGTAGCCGACGGACAGGCGGCGCTGGATGTAGGAGACGGAGCACTTGCGGTCGCGCAGGACGATATTGACGGCGCGGTCGTAGAGGTCGCCGCTGTCGTCGCCGAAGCTGTCGCCGGCGCCAGCGCCGCCGCCGTCGAGGCCGTCGTCGTCCTCGTCGGCGGTGATGGCGTCGAGATAGTCGGGGGCGCCCTGCTGCTTGAGATGGGCGACCACCTTTTCGACTTCCGCGTCGGACACGAACGGCCCGTGCACGCGCGAAATCCGGCCGCCGCCGGCCATGTAGAGCATGTCGCCCTGGCCCAAGAGCTGTTCGGCGCCTTGTTCGCCGAGAATGGTCCGGCTGTCGATCTTGCTCGTGACCTGGAATGAGATGCGGGTCGGGAAATTGGCCTTGATCGTGCCGGTGATGACGTCGACGGACGGGCGCTGGGTGGCCATGATCAGGTGGATGCCGGCGGCGCGCGCCATCTGGGCGAGGCGCTGGATCGCGCCTTCGATGTCCTTGCCGGCGACCATCATCAGGTCGGCCATCTCGTCGACGACGACGACGATGTAGGGCAGGGGCTCGAGCGCCATCTGCTCGTGCTCGTAGACGGCTTCGCCGGTCTCGCGGTCGAAGCCGGTCTGGACGGTGCGCGAGATCGTCTCGCCTTTCTGGGCGGCCTCGGCGAGGCGGGCGTTGAAGCCGTCGATGTTGCGGACGCCGAGCTTGGACATCTTCTTGTAGCGGTCCTCCATCTCGCGCACGGCCCATTTGAGGGCGACGACGGCCTTCTTCGGATCGGTGACGACGGGGGTCAGCAGATGCGGAATGCCGTCGTAGACGGAGAGTTCGAGCATTTTGGGATCGACCATGATGAGGCGGCACTGCTCGGGCTTGAGGCGGTAGAGCAGGCTGAGGATCATGGTGTTGATGGCGACCGACTTGCCGGAGCCGGTGGTGCCGGCGACGAGCAGGTGGGGCATGCGGGCGAGGTCGACGATGACGGGCTCGCCGCCGATGGTCTTGCCGAGCGCGATGGCGAGGCGGTGGCGGGAGGCCTCGAAATCGGCCGAGGAGAGCAGTTCGCGCAGGTAGACGGTCTCGCGGTCGTGGTTGGGCAGTTCGACGCCGATGGCGTTGCGGCCCTGGACGACGGCGACGCGGGCCGACACGGCCGACATCGAGCGGGCGATATCGTCGGCCAGCCCGATGACCCGGCTCGACTTGACGCCGGGCGCGGGCTCCAGCTCGTACAGCGTCACCACCGGACCCGGCCGCACGTTGACGATCTCCCCCTTCACGCCGAAATCGTCCAGAACCCCTTCGAGAAGGCGCGCGTTCTGCGTCAACGCATCTTCGGAAATGCGCCGAGCGGGCCGTTTCGATTCCGCGAGCAGGCCGAGCGCCGGCAAGTTGTACTTTTCCCTTTCGAAAAGGGTCGGCTGCGCCTCGCGGTTAGCGCGTCGGCCCTGCTTTAGCGGCGCCGCAGGCGCGGCGACGTGCGCGCGTGCCGATCCGATGTCCAGCGTATCCATCGGCTTGTCTGCCGGGCGCGGGGGCGCCCGACGAGATTGGCGCTCAGCCTGGCCGTCACCGGCAAAGTTCGGTTCAATTCGGGTGCGGTCCGCCTCCCGCTCGTGGGGCTCTTCCGGAGCGCTCCGGCGGATATAGGCGCCGAGCGCGTGCAGTTTGCGCGCTATAGCCCCTCTTATGGCAAGAGCGGCATGCAGCATCGCGCCCAGCGAAATGATCGCTGCGCCGGGTTCGTCGTCGGCAGGTTGCGATCTGGAATGACGCCCCTTCTCGGGCACAGGGGACGGGTCATCATCGCGTTCTCGACGACGTCCGCACGCGGCCGCGAGGGCGAGCAGCGATCCGACAGCAAATGTACCAGTCGCTGCGAGCGCGACCAGCGGGGCGCGGGACGAAACCTTGCGCACGAGCGACGCGATGGCGTCGCCTACGAGTCCACCCATACCCGACGGCAACGGCCAACGCCCAGGCGCGGGCAACATCGACGCGAGCGCGGCGGCGAGAACAGCGCCGAGAATCCAGAAGGCAAGCCGAATCTTCGCGCGGTCGAGCGACCGGTCCGTCAGTAGGCGCCAGCCGAACAGCGCTAGAGGCGCCACGAGAACGACGGCCGAAACGCCGAAGATTTGCGTAAGCAGATCGGCGACCACGGCGCCGCGCGCGCCAAGCAGATTGCGGACAGGGCCGTCCGTCGCGTGATTGAGACTCGGATCGCGCGTCGACCACGTCGCGAGCGCAAGCCCGAGCAAAATGACTGAGACGACCAGCGCCAACCCGGATGTTTCCGCGGCCCGGCGCGACAGAAAGTGCCGGACGCCGAAGGCTCCGCCACCAGAGAAATGGGATAGTGCCGCGTTGCGCATACGGATAAGACGTCGCCGGTGAAACGGCGCCCGCCAAGACGCCTTTGGCGAAGCTAGGAAAGCGAAGTTAAGGACCGATTAACCTTGACCGATTCCGCTCCTATCGCTGTCGTAGGAGGCCTTCCTGAGCCACCGAGGCAATCAGACGCCCGTCGCGGGTGAAGATCGAGCCGCGAGTCAGGCCGCGTGCGCCGGAGCTCGAGGGACTGTCCTGCGCGTAGAGGAGCCAGTCGTCAGCGCGGAACGGCCGATGAAACCATAACGCGTGATCCAGGCTGGCGACCTGCATGTCGCTCTGGAACGCCGACTTGCCGTGTGCAATCAGCGCCGTGTCGAGCAACGTCATGTCCGAGAGGTACGCAAGCACAGCCCGATGAACGGCTGGATCATTCGGCAAGGCGCCGGACGCGCGGAACCAGACGTACTGGACAGGCTCTCCGGGCACTCCGCTGCGCGGCTTGTATCGGTTCGGATCCACGTGACGGCTTTCGATCGGGCGTGGCTGATCGAAAAATCGACGAATCGGCTCCGGCGTATCCTGCGTAAAGCTGGCCTTGAGGTCGGCTTCGGATGGCAATTCCTCCGGCGCTTTCACTTGCGGCATCGAGATCGCGTGATCGAGCCCCGGTTCCTCCATTTGATAAGAGGCGGACAATGAGAAGATCGCCCGGCCATGCTGGATCGCGACGCAATTGCGGGTGGCGAAACTCTTGCCATCGCGGATGCGATCGACCTGATAGACGATCGGGACGTTGGGGTCGCCGGCGAGGATAAAATAACCGTGCAGCGAATGCGGGGTCTTGCCCTCGACCGTGCGCGAAGCCGCAACCAGCGCCTGCGAGATGACGAGGCCGCCGAACACCCGCTGCCAGCCGACCTGCGGACTGCGGCCGCGGTAGATGTTGTGCTCGATTTCCTCGAGATCGAGGATCGACAGGAGATTCTCGATGGGGGTCGACATGGAGGCGCTCCGCGTGCGGCGCCGCCGCGCGCGGAGCCTTAATACTACTGATGAATTGCCTCTCCATGCATCGACAGGTCAAGACCAGCGCGCTCGTCGTCCTTGGTCGCGCGCAGGCCACTCAGGAGCGCGGTCGCCTTGAGGGAAACCCAGGTGCCGGCTATGCACCATACCGTGACGATCGCAACGCCCGCCGCCTGAATTGCCAGCTGACGGGGGGAACCGTCCAGCAGACCGGATATGCCCGGATCGGAACCCGAGGCGCTGACCGAAGCCGTTGCGAAGACGCCGGCGAGCAAGGTGCCGAGGATGCCGCCCACTCCATGGACGCCGAACACGTCCAGGGAGTCGTCGTACTTCAGGATCACTTTCACGCGGGTGCAGAAGTAGTAGCAGACCGCGCCGGCGATCAGGCCGATGACAAGGCCATGCCAAGGCAAGACAAACCCGGAGGCTGGCGTGATCGTGCCGAGGCCGGCGACGGCGCCGGATATCACGCCCAGCACCGAAGGCTTGCCGCGCTCGATCCATTCGAGCGCAGTCCAGACGATCGCTCCGGAACAGGCCGCGAGATGGGTCGCGACAATCGCGAAGACCGCGCGCGATCCGGCGGCACCGGCCGAACCGCCATTGAAGCCGAACCAGCCGACCCAGAGCAGGCCGGTGCCGATCACCGCCAGCGAGAGATCGAAGGGCGCTAGATTTTCACGTCCGTAACCCTGTCGTGCGCCCATCATGAGCGCGGCGACCAGGCCGGCGACGCCTGCATTGATATGTACGACGGTGCCGCCCGCGAAATCGATCACGCCCATTTCTGCGAGGAAGCCGCCGCCCCAGACCCAATGCGCCGAGGGGATGTAAACGATGAACAGCCAGATCGTCGAGAAGATGAGGAACGCCGAAAATTTGAGACGATCCGCGACCGAGCCGGCGACAAGCGCGCAGGTAATCACGGCGAACGTCATCTGGTACGCTGCGAACAACAGTTCGGGAATCGTCTTGGCAAACGGGCTGGTCGTCTCGAGGCCGATCCCACCGAAGAAGGCGCGGGCGGTGTCGCCAAGCCAGAGCCCGGTCCCATGGAAGGTCAGGCTGTAGCCGATCGCACACCAGAGCACGGAGACGAGGGCCGTCGCTGCAAAGCTCTGGACCATCGTCGCCAGCACGTTCTTCTTGCGGACCATACCCGCGTAGAAAAGGGCAAGGCCGGGGATAGTCATCATCAGGACAAGAGCCGTCGCCGCGATCATGAACCCGGTGTCGGCGGGACTGATTGCGCTTTCCGAGGCTTGCGCGGTTTCTACGATGGCGAAAGCGATGGCGACGCCGCCGGCGAGTTTACGTGAAAATTTGGGCATGTGCGGCGATTTCGTTCAGATTGCGAGGACGCCGCCGATCAAACGGGCGCGGCGACTTGAGCGCAAGCAATGGCCTGACGAAATAAGCGCCTAATTGCCTATTTTAGCGCCAAGAACGCTAATGAAGCCGTCTTGCTTCGTCGGGAAGCATGATCGGGATACCGTCTCTTATCGGATAGGCCAGGCCGGCGGATTTCGACACCAGCTCTTGCCTCCCGGAATCGAATTCGAGCGTCGACCGTGTCACCGGGCAGACGAGAATCTCCAGCAATCGCGGGTCGATCCGAGATTGATCATGCCGAGCTTCCAATTCGGTCATCTGATCATCCTCAATTGAGACGAGAACCGACAGGCCCCAGACCCGCCAGCTCTATCTCCGTCGTCGCTACCAGCGTTTTTGCGCGGGCTGCGAGCGTCGGTGCTTCCAGAAAGGCTTGTTTTTCTCTCGATCCGAACGGACTCATCATCGCCAGCGCGTTGACCAGAGCTTCGGACGAAACATCCGAGATGGCGTTCCAGTCAACGCCGATTTCGTTGCGATCCGCATAGGCGCGCAGGGCGCGAAGGACCGCATCCCGGTCGACGGAAGATTCCTGTGCGTTTTCGAGATCGTCCGCAAAACGGTCGAATGCCACGGCAAAGGTTCTGTAGGGCGTGGATGCGGTTGTTTCGCGGCCCGTCTGGAACCTGCAGACGCCGGTCAGGGTGACGACATAACGTCCATCTCCGGTTTCTGCGAATTTCGTCAGCCTGCCGACGCAGCCGACATTGAAAAGCTCCGCAGCGGACCCGCTGGCTTCGGCGCGGGGCTGGATCATGCCGACAAGGCGAGCGCCTCGCAACGCGGCATCGATCATTTCGAGGTAACGCGGCTCGAAGATATTCAAGGGCAGATCGCAGCGCGGCAGCAAAAGGCATCCCGGCAGGGGGAATACGGGGATTTCGCTGGGCAATTCGGACAGACTTCCATAGGGCCGGTTGATGGACATCGCATCCGATCTCCGCAGCTTCAGGAAAAGAGCATCGAGGAAAGCTTGCGCCGCGCGGCCTTTGTCGCGGGGTCGAGCGGTCCCCAAACCTCGAAGAACTGCAGCAACTGCTTTCGGGCCGCGTCATCGTTCCAGTCGCGGGCGCGCTTGACGATGTCGAGCAGCTGATCTGCCGCCGCTTGCCTGTCGCTGCCGGCCAGGGCGAGTGCAAGGTCGAACCGCGCTTGATGGTCGGACAAGTCGCTGGCGACCTGCGCCCGCAATTCGGCGAGATCGCCCACAGCATCAGACTGCCGAGACATGTCGACTGCGGCCGCGACTTGCTTCAGAGCCGCGTCGCTTTGGAGCGCGCCGGGGAGGCTTTCGAACACGGCGATCATTCGCTCGGTCTCGCCGAGCGCCAGCAGCGCGCGCAAATAGACGGAAAGCGCCTTCGTGTTTTCGGGTGCGCCCGCGAGCACGGGTTCGACCAGATCGATTGCGTCCGCCGGCTGGCGTTCGGAAAGCGCCTGTTCCGCCGCGGCGATCGCCTCATCCTCCGAGCTCAACGGCCCGACCAGACGCTCGAGAAAAGCAACGATCTGGCTTTCCGGCAAGGCGCCGACGAATCCGTCCACTGGCTGTCCACGCTGGAACGCGATAACGGCCGGGATCGACTGAACCCCCAGCTGGCCGGCGATCTGCGGGTGCTCGTCGATGTTCATCTTGAACAACTTCACCTTGCCGCCGGCTGTCGCGACTGCGCGCTCCAGCGCCGGCGCAAGCTGTTTGCAGGGACCGCACCAGGGCGCCCAGAAATCGACAAGAACGGGCTGCTGCATCGAGCCCGTCAAGACATCGGCTCTGAACGATGCCGTCGTGGTATCGGCCGTCCAGCCGCTTGCCATGTCCGTCGCTTCCAGGCTCATTCCGTGTGCTCCCAAGCTCTGTCAATTCAGGAGATATGCCCCGCCCGGGACGATCGCAACCTGTCGTCGCAAAGCAGGTTGCAATCTCCCGACGATTGCGGCATATAGCGCCCGCCGACGGCGTCGGCTCGGATGCGGGTGTAGCTCAGGGGTAGAGCACAACCTTGCCAAGGTTGGGGTCGAGGGTTCGAATCCCTTCGCCCGCTCCAGTTTCTAGATGCCGATCGTGCCTTCGGGGTCGCCATGACGATACGTCGGCGGCCATTCTATCGAGCGCCGTCCGTACTCTCGCCACTTGTGAGTTGCGCAGGCGTCGAACCCGCGTCTAACATTCGGGATGGTCCGTGTTCTCCATTCCATTCGACGGGCGCGCGCCGCGGATGCGCAGGCGATAGCGGCCGTACACGATGAGGCATGGAGAGAGGCCTACCGCGGAATCATCCCGGGCCGCTCGCTCGAAGCCATGATTGCCCGGCGGGGACCGCCCTGGTGGTTGTCGGCGATCCGGCGCGGCTCTCGCGTGCTCATACTCGAATTCGATGCGCAGATCGTCGGCTATGTAAGCCATGGCCGGAATCGCGTCGGCGCGATCCCCTATGCGGGAGAAATCTTCGAATTGTATCTGCTGCCAGCCTATCAGGGCCTCGGGATGGGAGAGCGTCTGTTCAACGCGGCTCGAGAAGATCTTGCCACGAATGGCTACTTCTCTACGGTCGTCTGGGCGCTGTCGGACAACGAGCGGGCCCTACGATTTTACAAGAAGATGGGCGGGGTCGAGGTCTGGCGCGCCACCGAGCAATTCGATAACGATACGCGCGCCCGCGTCGCCTTTGGTTTCGCGGCTTCCTGATTCGGCAGCGGTTTCCGAGTCATTTCTCTTGTGAGTCTGATCCAGGGAGCAGAGACGTGCGCCTCGACGCCATTTCGATCGGTACCAACCCTCCGCACGAGGTCAATGTCGTGATCGAAGTGCCGATCGGCGGAGAACCGATCAAGTACGAAATGGACAAGGCGGCGGGAACGCTGGTGGTCGACCGGTTTCTCTATACGCCGATGCGCTACCCCGGAAATTACGGCTTCATACCGCACACGCTCTCTGAAGACGGCGACCCCTGCGACGTACTCGTCGCCAATACGCGTCCGATCATCGCCGGCGCCGTCATTTCGGTGCGCCCTATCGGCGTGCTCCGCATGCGCGACGAAGCGGGCGGGGACGAGAAGATTGTCGCGGTGCCTTCGTCGAAACTGACCAAGCGTTACGACAAGGTACGAAACTACAAGGACATGCCCGAAATCAGCGTCCAGCAGATCGAGCATTTCTTTAGTCATTACAAGGATTTAGAACCTGGCAAGTGGGTCGAATTCGCAGGCTGGGGCGACGCGGAGGAAGCTCAGCGTCTGATCCTCGAGGCGATCGAGCGCGCGAAAGCCGCGAAAGGCTGAACTAACCTTTCTGGCGGTGGAGCAGGAAAACGGCCTGCTCGCCGAACAGATTCCAGAACCACCAGGGCGCATTGACGCCAACCCTGGAGCCCGCGCCATCGAGCGCGATGGCGCGGTCGATCGACGCCCCGATCTCGTTCACCAGCTGCACGAAATCGCGGATGGTGCAGAGATGGATGTTAGGCGTGTCGTACCACGAATAGGCGAGCGTCTTGGTTTCCGGCATGCGGCCACGGAACATCAGCTGCGTGCGCACGCTCCAGTGGCCGAAGT
>MTKY01071834.1_pt1 | contig 19240 bp, 19 predicted proteins | sample 1042731 | NCBI WGS metagenome assembly MTKY01 (sample SAMN06212206, study PRJNA360538) | anaerobic digester metagenome | biome: Wastewater treatment plant; material: sludge; isolation source: anaerobic digester fed with sludge from wastewater treatment plant | place: Denmark: WWTP Soeholt ... | reverse complement strand
CGCCGTACCTGAATTGAACCACAAAATCTTTTTGCCTGTCGTTATGCGAAAGTAAATTTCTCTGTGGCGCTTAAATTGTCCCTGCTTCAATTCGCAATTGAGGCAGGGATGTTTGTTTTGAGTCTCTCGACCATCCCCCCGATGCGTTTTTGCCTCGTTGTGCCGCGTTTTGCGGCCTCGACTCACTGCACGTATTCCCTTTAGTGCGAATACGAGAGTCGTTTGAAGAAAGCGTTGGCTTCGGGATGGACTGCCAATGCTTGAAGTGACCCCCAAAAACTGGACACTTTTCAAGCGTTTTTTAGTTCGCTTTCGTGGGGCAGTGGCTGTTCAGCACGCCATTGCGCCTCAAACTCGGCTGGGGTAAGATAACCCAGCGAGGAATGGATGTGCTTGTGGGCATAGACATCGTCCAGAAAGCGCACCAACGAGCCTTGATAGGGTATGCCCTCGATGACGGCCTTGACTTTGACGCGCTTCTTTCCAAAGACCGCTTCGACATTGAACAGAACGGTGACATACGCGCCTGTTTTTGATAAACTAAAACAAGGCCACCTAGCTGCATTTTGACAATTGAAAACAAGGCCACTAGAGCAGTTCTCAACTATCATCGGAGCTAAATCCGATGATAGTGGAGGGAGGAGATGATCAAAGTGGAAGAGCGTGAAGGGATTCCACAGTAAAGGCCCACCGGTTTGCGAGGGAAACAGGCCGCAACAGGCGAGAAGTTTGGGTTGCGCGGGTTTTTGCGGGTTGGGGAGGGTCGAAAAGCAGTTGTGGGCGCAGTAAAGCGGGCGTTAAGCCAGGTAGAAGCACAGTAAGTCTGGCGCGGGGAGAAGTCAGAACGGGGCACCGCAGTTTGGCGAGGGAACGGCGGTCAGTTTGCGGGGTAAATGGGGGCATCTATGGCGTCAGCCGGACTGGAAATCAGGCGCGTGGCGCGCGGGCATAGCGCAGCCGGTTCACCGGCTGCGCGCCACCCTGTGCCGTAGGCCAGGTCAGGTCATCCGTGGGGCGGCGCGGGAGGCCTCACGGACGAAGCGGGCCACGGTGGTGAGCAAGGTGAGGATGTCGCCGAGGAGGGAGGCTTTGGCGGCGTTGGCTAAGCCGAACCACGGGCTGCGCTTCAATCCCAGGCGACTCTGCACGGCGTTGCGGCTTTCAGCATAGGACTGGCGACCGTGGCGCAGGTCCCAGGTGGGGCCGGTAATATCGTGGTCACGGGCCAGGCGTAGCGAGCCATCCGGCAAAGTCAGCCCCACGGTAACGGTCATACCCAAGGGGTGCTCGGGAGTGCGCCAGGGACAGTCGGGGCGCGTGTCGGGCGGCTGAGGATGCACGTCAGGTTGGGGGCGCAAGAGGCAGCGTTGCCGACAAACCCATTTGGTTTGCTGGGTGGTGTAGTTGTGGCCGTTGCAGCGCAAGCGATAGCCGTGTGGACACAGGGGGATCCCGGCAGCGTCATAGCCCCGTTGTAAGCAGGCCGCTGGCTCTTGATCCTGTTGGTGGTGGCGGATGTCAATCGTGCGCAGGGCGTGGAGGTCCTGGTAGACGTAGCGCAGAATGTCGTCGTAGCCTTCACCGGCATCGCCGAGGACTTCACCGATGTGCAGTTGGGGATAGCGGGCGCGCAGGTCAGCGAAACCGGAGAGCGTCTGCAGGTGGTCGTTGCGATTGGCGGTGACGAAGGGGCCGCTGAGGGGCCACAGGGTAAAGAGTCGGTCATCCACCACGTTGAAGGCCTTGCTTTTGTAGCCGAAGTAATGTTTACCTGTGGGACTGTGGTGGGGGGCGGCGGCCTCATCAGCGTCCGCGCGGGGCTGATTGCTGCCGGCGTAGTAGACGTAGGTGGCCGCGGGGTCGCGGGCGGCAGCGTAGCGACAGTGGTCACGACAGGCAGCGCTGGCGCAGTCGCAGCCCGTGTGCCCGGCAGCTTGCGCCGCACAGGCGCGGGTGGCGGCGGGTTTGAAGCAGTCAGCATTCTGGTGATGGCAGCGCATACGCGAACGGGCGTATACGAGTTGGCTGTCAAGGGCTAGACTGACACCGCGCGTTGCGGATTCACCGGGGAAGGTGCTGTGGTGGGGGATGAGTTGGTAGGCGAGGAGGGCCGTGACCAGGCTCTGTTCGCATTGGCGGAAGACTTCCTCGGGCGTGGCCTGGGCCGCGTCGCGGAAGGTGGCTTCGCTGGGGATATCGTCCAGTTGGATTCCCAACCGCCGACAATAACCCTGGCCGCGTTCCGCGGAGCGCAATTCTTGGGCCAGTTGCGGCCAACCCCACTGCTTGGCGCGCGCCAAGAGGATAGCCAGGCCGATGCTGAGCGGATCAAAGGGCGGGGGGCCGAGGTGACTGCGCAGCCGCTGGGCGAACAGGGGGCGCCAGGCGCTGAAGTCGAAGAGGCGTAGGATGAGATCGAAGTCGTCCAGACCCTGCCAGTCCTGCGCGGTCAGCGTGGCCTCGGGGGGCAGCCACTGGTAGTAAGAGCGACAGCGGCGTCCCGGCCACGCGGGCACGTCCGGCAGCGACGCCAGTTGTAGCGGCAGATGCGGGCGCAGCGCGCTCCACTGAAAGACCTCCACGAAGTGCGGCACGTATAAGCGCCGTTCCGCAGCCGGCAGCACCCGCAGGGTCTCCCATTGGGCGCGCGGCAGGCTTTCCAGTGCGGCAAACGGACTCGCGGAGACCTCCAAGGGGGCGTAGGGCGCACTCGCTGGAATCCATTGCGTGTTCATCGCCGCCTCCGCCGTTGCCAGGTGCGATTGTGGCGTAAGGCTTGCAAATAGGCCGCGCGCCGCTCCGGTGCGCACTGCGCGTACAGGTCAGCGCTCAGTCCCGGATGCCGCAAGATGACCAAGGCTTGCTCGTGCAACTGCCGGATGCGTTCGCGGCTCACGCCCCAGGCCCGTCCTAACCCCGCCTGCGTACATGGCGCTTGCCCGTCCAGCCCATACAGCGCGCGTACCACGGCCGGCAAGCGGGCCGGCAACTGCGCCACGGCCGCCTGCACGGCGCTCCGCACCGCCAGGAGTTGGCTCAGGGGAGTCCCAGACTCCGGCGCCGCTATGACCGGCTCCGCAGACTCTGACGCTCGCCGCCCCGCCTGCACCGCCGCCCACAGCGCCCGCTCCACCGCCACGCCCGCGTAAGTCGCAAACTGCACCCCCCGCTGGGGGTCGAAGTGCAACGCCGCCCGCCACAGGGCCAGCCGCCCGGCTTGCACCAACTCTGCGTAGGGCACGCCTGCGCGCCCTACCCGCCGCAAAAGAGTGTGGATCAAGCCACTGTGCGCGCGCACCAGCGCGTCCTGACACGCCCGGCAGCCGCTTTGCGCGCAGGCGAAGTTGCCGCCTTTACTGGGATCATTTTCGGTTATACTACACATACGACACCTCCTGTGTTGAGTGATTGATACACCCTTACTTTACAGGAAGTGTCGTTTTTTGGGTTGCGCTAGCCCGCGCGCCTGGGTTGGTTTTTATCCTTCAGACTTGCTGTGGAATCCCGATACAGTTGTGGCAGGTTGCTGATGGCACCATGTTGTTATCGGTGACCAGGCACGCGGGAGCAGTGACGAGTCTGTCCTTCTCACCGAATTCACGGTTGCTGGTATCAGGATCAGACGATGGCACAGTTCGTTTATGGGGAATAAAGGGAAAGTGAAAAATGCGGGATCGGCGAGGATTATGGGGAGGGATAGGCTGATGCCAGTGTCGTCACCCGCAATCCTGGTGACATTGTCTATTGATTTGGCGTGTAATCATCTCTGCCGTACCGCTAAACTTTATATGCACATCCTTTGAATTCCGCACATTAAATTCACTTGATTTCACCATGTCCAGTATGATATAATAGATATATAGCGGTACACAAACACCGCGAAAAGGTCTGGGGCTAAGCGCTCCGAACCGCAGGAAACCTTCAAGCCTGCGGCGTCCTGACCAGAGAACTGGCCGGGAAATGAAAGGGGAGGACTTGGAACTTCGGTTCCAGGTCCTCCCCTTTTTGTTTGCGTCAAAAGGGGTTAGGAAAATGTATCACATCGGCAAAATCATAGGAATCAGTGTGGGACTGTGCTTGCTGCTGGGCTGCACCATCTTTTCGATCTTGCCCTTGCCCATCGAACCGCTGCCCGCGCACCCGGTGGTCGTCGCTACGGTCACACCCACGGCCGGGCAACTGCACGTTACACGGGCGTACGCCACCACGCACGTCGCGCCGCCTACGACCAGCAGCGCTGTGACTCTGACGCAACCGCTGAACCTGACCCTATCCGCCAAGCCCAACGGCGTGTTCATCGTCGTCGTGGCCGAGGTGCAGAACACGGGCGCTGTGCGCCTTGACCTGGCGCAGGCCGAATTCACCCTGGCCGACAGCGCCGGGCGCAGCTACCCCCGCGCCCAGGCCGCCGAGCTGGTCCTGAGTGTAGTCGAAGACCCAACCCTGACGGGCACCGCTCCGCTCTCCGACCACATCTTGCCGCCCAACGCACAGGCCACGGGCTACCTGGTCTTCGACGCCGGCCCAGACTGCGCTCCGCCTTTGCGCCTGACCGCGCGAGTACCCGGCAGCCAGCCCATCACATCCAATGCTTTCACTCTGGAGGACTAAATGCATACTATACTCTGTGTCGCCTCTCAAGAACCCTTAGCCGAGGCCCTCAGCTACGCTGTGATCACCGTGCCCGACGTAATCGTCATCGGCCTCTGCGCTCCACACCAGGTCGATGAACTGGTGAGCGTCGTTGGCGCTACCCTGATTGTTACATTGGAAGAGACGGTGATTCCCGACGTTGAAACACTCGGCATTCCGGTATTGCCTGTCCCGGAAGTGGACAAAGCCGCCGAGGTCCTTACCACATACCTAAAGGCGCAGGCGGCAAAGCGCCCAGCAGCGCAACAGGCCGCGCCCATCGCTAACACCACAGCGCCCGCCCCACGGCTGCCCTTCGCTCCACTTCGCCGCCAACTGCGCCTCGGCTTCTACGGCACGCGCGGCGGAGTCGGCACAACGACCGCTGTGGTCACCGCTGCCAAACTCCTGGCGGCACAGGGTAAGTGCGTGGCACTTTTCGATGCGGCACAACGTGGCGATCCCTATCTATTGCTGGACCTTACCCCGTCCGATCAACCGGCAACCACCGGCACAATCACTGTGTACCCCAATCTAGCCCTGGACGACGCGCGCGTCAGCTACGACGCCATCATCGTAGACGGAGGGCGCGAGCGGCGGGCCTTCCCCGCGCGCTGGATCACGGTGGACAAACCGTTGTCTGAAGCCGCTGTCGCCAAACTGTTGGGCATTGACCTTGCATCGCTCACTCAGGAGGCCCGCCGATGCTAATCCTGGTGGTCGGTGCGAAAGGTGGAATCGGAACAACCACACTGGCGCAACACCTATGTTGGCAGGCCAATGCCGTTCCTCTGGACGCCGCCGATGGCGCACTGGCCTGCCAAATGGCCGGCCCCGGCGCGCCAGTGCTCGATCTGATCAGGATCGTGCATTGGACGGCTGACCAACGAGGACGCGCCGTTGAGCAAGCGGTCGAAACACGACAACCCTTGCTGTGGACTCCGGCTTGCACCGTGTGGCGCGCGCCGGTGATGGCCTTCGTGTGGGACGTGGCGGTATTGGGCCACGTCATTGCCGACGGCGGTATCACCCCGCCGCCGGCCCTGGTAGACATCGCCAGTCTGCTGCTCATCGTCAGCGCCGACACCCCGCCCGCCCAATGGCACGAGCGTCGCCTCAAGCAGCAGTGGCCGCAGGCCCACGCTGTTCTAGGCGACCTCAAGGCAGCAGCGCAGGTTATTGCAGAAGAAACGTTGGGTGTTCCCGCGCGAAAAGGTTTGCTGGACAAAACTCGCGCGACGCTCGGCAAGGGAAGTAAGGAGTAAGAAGTACGGAGTAAGCGAGGAGGCTTCTCCTTACTGCTTACTCCGTACTCCCTACTCCAAACAACACACCAAATTTAGAGAAAAAGAGAGGAGAACGAAATGCGTATTCTGAAATCCATTCAATTCTGGGTCGGCCTGCTGCTCGTCGGGGGAGCGTTCGTGGGGGTACTGCTGTTTGCGCAACTCACCACCCCGCCCACCTACGAAGTCGCCATCGCGGTGCAGGACATTCCGGCGTACACAGCGCTGCAAGACGCTTACACCAACGGCTACATTGCGCTGGACAAGCAATCGTTCAGCCCGTCGCTCTTGCAAGTCGTGCTGACGCCGGAAACCTTGCAGGCGATGCTGGCCGAGGGGGTCTTCGTCGAGACGGTGCGCGCGGGCGACGTCCTCAATCGGGGGCGCATTGCCACCGGCGAGAACGCTCAGAAAGTGCGCCGTCTGGCATTAGCCCTCACCAATCCCCAGTTGGTCATCAAGTCCATCCCAGTCGACGCTGAGAGTACCCCGTACATCGCGGTCGGCGACCTGGTGGACTTGTATACCACGTTAGGCGCAGTGCGCGCCACCGAGTTGGCGACCAGCACTGTACCGCCCTGGCCCGTCGGGGTCACGCCAGCCCCGCCTACACCAGAACCGCTACCCGACTATGAGGCGTTGACGCAGCCCGTGACGGTCACGCTGCAACTGCCGGTGACCAAGCGGGTGGTAGCGGGGGCCATCGTGGTGCGCGTCAACCACGAACAGATCGCCAACCCGCAGTATGGGGCGGTGACCACCGACGGGCAACAACCCGCACCGTTTATCGCCGGGCCGGTGGTGGGCGTGGACGTGCTCGTTCCCGAAACCACCGCCGAGAGCCTGGATTGGGCGGTGTTCAACGGCAAGATGTCCCTCGCGGTACGCCCCGCCCTCTGGCGCGCAACCGTGGATGCTGGACAAGCCTTGCCGGAGACCCCGGGCTTTGCGTGGGAAGACTTCAACGCGGTGTTTTGGAACGGTAGACAGCAGACGGTAGACAGTAGTCAGGAGAAAGTAGACAGTAGTCAGTAGACGGTAGACGGGGAGGGGGAACAGGGCCAACCCGTGCCCTCTCCCCCGACTCCCCCCTGTCTACTGTCTACCGTCTACCGTCTACCGTCTACCCTCCGAAGGAGAAACTATGGAACGCATCAAAATCGTCATCGGAACAAAAGTGTGGGACGACGCGCAGCGTCTGGAACGGGCGTTGTCCGAGATACCAGAAATGCAAATCGTGGCCGGGCCGACCACGGCTTCGGGGGTCTTCACCGACGCCACCGAAATGGAAGCCGACCTGGTGCTGCTCTCGCCCACCTTGCCCGGCTTTCGGCCAGAATTGGTCAGCGAACTGCTGCACTACGACGAACGCCCCATTGCTTGCATTGGCCTGCTGCCCCCGCTGGAATCGCGCACCACCGAGTTGCTGGCTCTGGGTATGAAAGGCCACGTCTCGCTGCCCCTGGACGACGCGCAGCTGCGGCGCTTGCTGGAACTGATCCCCGAAGCCGTCACCCAGGCGCGCGCTGAACGGGCCAGCAGCAGCTACATCCCGCTGGACACGCCCACGCTCTATACCCTGGCCGAGGCCGGGTGGCGACGCATGGTCATCGCCCTGTGGGGCACGGGCGGCGGCGTGGGCAAGACCAGTCTGGCGATCAACCTCGCGGCAGCCTTGGGCGTCATCGCCATGCAAGACACCCTGCTGATGGACCTGGATATGACCCGCGGCGCAGTGGCACCGCGCTTGGGGCTGTCCACGGAGAACAACATCTACGGCCTGATCAATACTGTGCTACTGGACTATCTACGCACCAAGATCGCCAGTTGCCCACCCCAGGCGCTCCAGACGAAAGTACAACTGTGGAGCACGAAGTCGACCTCGAAGCTGCGCTGCCTGAGCGGCATCGCCTCAATGGAGGTCGCAGGCCGGACAGAGTTCCGCGAAGACCCCCACCGCACACTGGCGCTGACCCGCGCCATCATTGACACCGCGCGCAAGCTCTATGACTTCGTGATCATCGACTTGGGGCCAGACGTCAACAACGAGGTACATCTCGCCGCCCTGGACGCCGCCGACCTGGTGCTGACCGTGGTGCGGCCCGACGTGGCCGATATGCACTCCACCGGCCAGACCGTGCCGCGCCTGAAGCAGAATTTTGGCGAGGACATCGGCAAGTTCGAGTTGGTCATCAACCAGTGGAGTACAGAAGCAGGCCTCAAGATGAAAGAGCTGATCAGCACCATCGGGATGAAGAAGTTCGCCCAAGTGCCCTACGACCCGCAGTTCACCTACAGCAATAACCACAAGCTGCCCTTCGTGCTGGAGAAGCCCAATCCCACGTCGGACGCGATTGTGTCGATGGCCGCGCGCTTCTTCCCGCCGTTAGCGCCCAAATGGGTAAGCCGTGGCGGGCAGATCGAAGGCGAGGCGGCAGCGTTCAAGCGACCGGAGCGCCGCAAGGAGCCGGGGCTGTGGCAGCAGGTGCAGAATGTGTTCGTCGGGAAATAAGGCAGGGGGCAAGGGGCAAGATGCAAGATGCAAGATGCAAGATGCAAGGGGCAGGGGGCAAGATGCAAGGGGCAAGGGGCAGGGAGTTAGAAGCTCGCTGTTAAAGCCAGCATCCAGCAACCAGTAACCAGTAACAAGCAACCAGCAACCAGCAAAGGAGAGAGTAACAATGGAAGAAAGTATCTTTTTGGAACGCGAAGCAGAGCACGCGCGGCGCATGGGATTGTCGAAACACCGTACCGGGATGTTGCGCCGGGCATTGGCGTTGAAATGCCAGGGCTACACGCCCAAGCACGTCCGCGAGCAGATGGGCAAGGCCCACGTCACCTGGGCCGTCGCCTTAAGCTCCCAGGACAAGCTGGAACAGGAATTGGGCGTGGCGTGGGAAGACGGCGTTTACATCCCCGTCAGCCCCGCTGGGGCAACCGTCCCCGCCCAGGCCGGAGGCGCGCAAGCGCCGGGCGACAACCAGCATCTCCGCGCCCAGTACGGCCTGCCCGATGACGGCCCCGCGCCTTACGGCTACACTTTCGGCCCGGACATCACCGTCAAGACCAACGCCGGGCAAGTTCTGAGCGCCCGCAGCCTGGTCCCTGACCCCGTTACAGCGGCGGTCGTGGCCGACATCTTCGCACTATTCATCGGTGGAGCATCCCCGGATGCCATCGCCGCCGACCTGAACCGACGCGGCATCGGCAGCCCCAACGGCGGACGCTGGGGCGAGGCCAACGTGCGCGACATCGTGCGCCGCGCCCCGCTGTACTCCGGGTACGTCGCCTACCACGACGTCGCCCACAAGCAGGCGCGCTGGACCGGGATGCTGTACCCCGGCCAACACGAGGCCCTAATCGATTGGGAAACCACACTGGCGGTCTTGGCCGTCACCGGACGGACGCTGCAGTGGACGTTTGGCCCGACACGGGAAGCACAGCAATCATAAAACAAAAACACAACAAGGAGAAAGGAACAATGAAAACAAAGCTATTTTGGGAAAGCGTAGCCGCACACGCAAAACGCATCGGCCTGCCGAAGGACCACACCAAGATGTTACGGCAAGTATTGACACTGAAACGGAAAGGCTATCCACCTGAGTCCATCTCTCTGCAAATAAACGCGGATGATGACAACTGGGCAGTAGCAACAAGCACGCTAGACGAACTGGAACGCGAATTGGGTGTGACTTGGGAGGATGACCTCTACATCCCTGAACATCTCTTGGTCTTTACTGCACCTGCCCCGGCCAGTGAAAATGGAGAACAGGCGCAAGATGACAAAAAGCTGCTCTTGGCGCAATACGGTCTGTACAAGGGGAAACAGCCGCCCTTTGGCTACCTGTTCGACTGCGAAGTACGCATCCAGACCGCCGCTGGGCAGATCGTGAGAGGGCATAGCCTGATCCCCGATCCGGAAGCGCTGTCCATCGTGGACGACATCTTCGCGGAATTCATTAACCGTATTTCGCTCACTAAGATCGTCTCCGGACTGAATGTCTGTGGCGTGCCCAGCCCGGAAAAGCCCTACTGGGATGAGGAGCAGGTGCGCGACATCGTGCACCGCGCACCGTTGTACGCCGGATTCATCGTCTATCACAACGGTAAACACAAGCCGGCGCGGAGCGTGAGGATGTTGTATCCGGGCCGCCACGCTGCCCTGATCGACCTGGAAACCGCTCTGACAGCGCTGGCTACTAACGAACGCAAGCTGGAATGGACGTATAGTCCAGCGCCGGAAACCGTGGATGATGCAGAGGAGGTAGCCTAATGGCAGCGCCCTCGACCTTTGCCCAACGGGTGGCGGCGCGGGCCGCCGCCGAGTACCCCGATCCCTACACCGGCTTGCTCGCCGCTGCCCGCGAACGCCTGACCGGACAGTTCAACCTGGAGAGCCTGCGCGCCCCCACCGCCAGCGTGGAGCGCGAGGCCGAGACGCTGCTGCGCGCGGTGGTCGAAGAACAGGTGAACGTCGCGCTGCAACAGGGGCGACCCTTTACCGAGTCCCCGGAAGAGCTGGTGATGCGCTTGCAGTACGACATCTTCGGCTACGGCGTCATCACTCCGTACCTGAATCTGCCCACCGTGGAAGAGATTATGATCAACGGCCCGGACGTGATCTGGGTGGACGACGCCGAACGGGGGATGTACCGCGCCAGTATTCGGTTCGAGAGCGCCCGCGAGGTGCAAAAGCTGGTGGACCGCATTGCGGCGCGGCACGGGCGGCGCTTCGACCGCTCCAATCCCCGGGTCAACGCCAAGATGAGCGACGGCAGCCGCCTCAACGCGGTGCTGGAACCGCTGGTGGACAACGTGCCCGTCGCCGTGACCATCCGCCGCCACCGCCTGGTGGCCCGCACACTGGACGACCTGGTGCGCTTGGGGACGCTCACCGAAGAAATCGCGGGCTTTCTCAAGGAGTGCGTCTTGGGACGTCTCAACCTCATCGTCACCGGCGGAACTGGGTCAGGCAAGACCAATACCCTCAACGCCTTGTGCGCGGTACTGCCACCGGAAGAACGGGTGGTCACCGTGGAAGATACCCCGGAACTGCAACTGGGACTCGACAACTGGATCGCGATGGTCACCACGGAAGAAACCGAGGAAGGGCAGCGTCCGATCACCCTGGACGACCTGGTCATCAACGCCTTGCGGATGCGCCCGGACCGCATCGTCACCGGCGAGGCGCGCGGGGCCGAGATTCGCTCTGTGCTGATGGCCGCCAACACCGGCCACGATGGGCAACTGCTGACCCTGCACTCCAACGGCGTCCACGAGATCGCCAACCGTGTGGTGCAGATGTGGCAACTGGCCGATTCCGCGATGGCCCCCGGCGTCATCACCCACTACCTGGTGGACGCCTTCGACCTGGCGCTCTACATCGAGCGCGTCACGGTCAACGGGCAGCGCCGCCGCATCGTGCGCGAGGTCGCTGAGTTGTTGCCGTCGCGTCAGATGGAAGGCGACATCCCGGCCATCAACGTGCTGTGGCAGGACACCGGCAACGGCTTGCAGTGGACGGGCCTGTACCCGCAAACGCTGGAAGAGAGCATCTACCTGCGCAGCGGGCAGCAGGTCAGCCTGCGCGACTACTTCAAACGGGGGTGAGAGCGATGCGTTTTCTATGGGGAACACAAGCCGAAGCCGAGGTCAGTACAGTGCTGGTCGTTGGGCTGATCCTGGTCTGCCTCGTAGCATTCGTGGCGTGTGCCGCGATGTGCGCGCCGCTGGGAGCTGTGTAGTGAGTCAAGGGGCAACCGCTGTCACACTTGTGCCCGCCCTGGTCGGCCTCTGGCTGGCCGGGCTGAGCTACGGCGACCTGCGGACGCGCAACGTTCCGGCCTGGGCTACGGCCTTGCCGCTGGCAGTGTTGGGATTGCTGCGTGTCGCTGTAGTCCCACCGGATGGCGCGGTTATGCCCGGCGGTTTAGCCGTGGGGTTCGCGCTGCTGATGCTCTTGCTGTCCGACACGCCGTCAGCCGTCTTCCCTGCCGGGGCCGCCGCGTTCTGCGCCGGACTCGCCGGGACGCAAGCGCAAGTCCTGGTGGGCAGTTGGGTCGCAGCCCTGGTGCTCACCGACGTAGGTCTCTGGGGCGCAGGGGACGGCAAAGTGTTGGCCGTGCTGACGGCGCTGTATCCCGATGTGCGGCTCGTCGTGGCCTTGGGTGCAGCCTTGCTCGCGGGCAGCATTGTAACCTTGCTCCGGCAACGCCCCCGCACTGGCAACCGCCGCACCTTCCCGGCCATTCCCTGGTTGGCGCTGGGCGCGGCGCTGTATCTGGCGCTGGTAGCCCTCAGCGGTCAGCCGTCAGCAACTAGCGGTCAACCGTCAGCGGTCAACTCTCAGCAACGAGCACCGAGTAACCAGCTTCCAGCAACCAGTATTCAGCATTCACGCCCAAGCGCAAGGACTTCGGACTTTCGACTTGGGACTTGGGACTACTTTCAAGGAGGACTTGTCTAGTGAATACACCAACCTTACTTTTCGCGGCCTTAGCCGCTGCCGGGGTGCTGCTGGCCTGGATCGGGGCGACGACGCGGGCCTACGTGCGCGTCGTGCCCGCCGACCAACGCGGACTGCTGGCGCAGTTGAACACGCGCTTGCAGGCCGCCGATATTCCCCTGACGGCCCGCGAGTTCCTGCTCACCGGCCTGGGGATCGGCGCAGCCCTGGCCGGGGGCGCGCTGGTCATCCTGGGGCCGACGATCCTGGCCGGGGTCGTCATCTGCCTCGGCCCCGTCATTTACTGGCAGATGTGGGCGGCCAAACAGGAACGCTTCAAGCGCGAGTACGTCAACGCCCTCAGCCAGGCCATCGAGACGCTGCTGCGGGCCTACAGCGCCAATCCCAACCTGACCGCCGCCTTGCAGGAGGCCACGCCCTATATGCGCGAGCCGGTGCGCAGCGATTTCGTGCAGGTGGTCACCGCCTTGCAGACCCGCGCCACCCTCAGCGACGCCATCTACCAGGTGGCCGAACGCCGCCACAATCCTTACTTCGATATGTTGGCCGAGGCGCTGGCGGTGCGCGAACAACAGGGCGGCAAACTCAAGACCGTCCTGGAAGGGCTGCAAAGCTTGCTGCGCGGCGTGATCCAGATTCAGAACGAAGTCCGCGCCCGCCAGACACAGCCCAAACTGGAAGGCACGATTGTCGCTATTGCGCCGTTCGTCTTCCTGGCCTTGCTCAAGCTGGCATTGCGCGACTACGAGGGCGGCTTCTACTCAACGTTGGAAGGCCAGATCGTGTTAGCGGTCGCCATTGTCTTCTCCGGGGTGGCTTACCTGCTCTCGCAGAAGATCGCCAAGGCGGGACTTGACCTGGAAGCGCAAGGAGTGACGCGATGAACTACGGTCTATGGTTTGCCTTCTTGGGTGGTCTGGGCACATTCCTGGCGCTGTACGCGAGTCAACACCGCGCCCCGCGTACCTTACGCGTGCGCCTGGGACTGGAACAAGTGCAGGCGCGGCGGCCCCTGGTGGATCGCTTGTTCGGGACGTGGGCGGAGACGTTGTTACAACGCCGCGATGCTGCCGATGTCGAAACCCAACTCAAGCAGGCTGGGTTCTGGCAACGCGTCGGGGCGCTGTACCCCGATGTGCGCACCTTCTACGCCTACAAGGTGGCCAGCGCCACACTGTTGGCGGTGCTAGGGTTGGGCGCGGGACTCATTCTGGCTTCGCTGGGCAGTTTCAGTCCCGCGACCAGCTTTGCTGTCGCTGCGGCGACCGGGGTACTCGGCTTCTTCTTGCCCGATATGGACTTGAGGGGCAAGGTCTCGCGCCGCGACGACCAGATGCTGGCCGATATGGCCTCCGCCCTGGATCGGCTGGCGAACTTCCTGGCGGCGGGGTATCCCCTGGCCCAGGCGGTGCAGCAGTTGGCGGAACGTCCCGGTGGGGTGTTCGTGGCCGAACTGCGCTACGTCGCCGCGCACTACAACGTCAGCGGTGATCTGGCAGCGGGCGTGGAAGCCTTGCTGGAAAGCAACGGCAACCTGCCGCCGCTGATCCCGTTCGTGACGCTGTTACGCACGGCGGCGCGCTTGGGCGGTGGGGTGAGCGAGGCGTTGCGGTCGTTGGCCGAGGAGCTACGGGCGGAACTGACCCAGCGCATCACGGCGCGGGGCTACCGCAACACGGTCTTGATGATCGTCCCGGCCTTCTTCGCCATCCTCGCCACGCTGTTGGTGTTGGCCGCGCCCGGCGCATTGCGCGCCTTTGCCAGCCTGGGGACAGGCGGCTTTCTGTGAGTCGGTTGTCCCCGGCACGAAAGGAGGTGATGCCTATTGAATGACGACAACTAACCCATACCGCTCAATCCAGACCTTACCGGGGGGCGCAGTGCAGCCCACTGCGTCCCCACATAACCAGAAAGGTTTTCATATCAATCACTTCAGGAGGAGGAGAGATACGCCTATGAACATTGTGCAACGCACAACCAACACTTTGACCTTGACCTACCTGCGAGTCAGCCAGCGCCTCGCGGCGCATCCCGTCGTGCGACGGCTCAGCGCCTTGCAGCGTGGACGGGTGAAGCAGGCATTGGCCCGCGAAGAGGGACAGGGCTTGCTGGAATACATCATCGGCATCGCCGGCGTCTTCGTCGTCGCCGCCGCAGTGTTGGCGCTGTACCGCGCCATCCGTGGCAAGTACGGCGAAGCGACCAACAGCGTCAACTCGTTGACCATCACCGCGCCCTAGCGCGTGCGCCGGGGAAGGCGCGCGGTCCGCCCTGGTGGATGCGCGGCTTTCCCCGGCCTGAAAGGAATCGCATCAATGCACAAAAACCAAGTGACACAACATCAAAAAGAACAAGGCCAGGCCCTCATCGAAATGCTGTTAGTCTTGCCGGTCTTTCTGTTTCTGACCGGAGCCATCATCGGCCTGGGCTGGGCGTACTGGGTACGCCTGAACCACGTCGCCTATGCCCAGGACGCGACCACGATGACAGGCAAGGCCAATGCCGTGGTCGCCGGCCAGGCGTGGGCCGCGCGCTTTATCCAGGGCAGCAATGTGGACTTCGGGGAACACACCAGTATCAGTCCCCTTACGCTGCAGCGTGGTGTCCAGGCCACGGCCCGGTACGACGCCCCCGCCCTGCTACTGTGGGATTTGGCCGCCCCGGAAGTCACCGCCGGTGCGTTCACCCGCTGGGAGCAGTTCTACCCCGGCCCTCCCGCGCCGGGCGCGTTTGAATGACGGTGACACAACATATCACAAGGAAAGGAAAAACACACAATGCGAGCAAAACGAATCTTGACTCTGGCCCTACTGGGCGTTCTCATCATTTCTAACGTCGTGCGCGCCGTGGCTGCCCCGGCTGCACCGACAGCGCCATCGCGCCTCTTGACTTACCAGGGGCACTTGCTGGACGCCAGCGGATTACCAGTGACTGACGGCGCATACTCGATGGCCTTCAGCTTGTGGGACGCCGAGACGGACGGCGCACAACTCTGGGGGCCAGAGGCGCATACCGTGACCATCACGGACGGCTACTTCTCGTTAATGCTGGGCACGGAAATGCCGCTTAATCCGGCTTACTTCGCCAGTGACACCTACCTGGAAGTGACCGTGGGAGGTGAGACGTTGACACCCCGCCAGCCATTGGGCGCTGTGGCGTATGCGCTGGGTGCGTCCCAGGCGGAACACGCGACGACCGCCGACGATACGGCGCTGTTGGGCGGGTCTGCGCCGGAGGTCTACCACGACTGGCGCAACCTCACCCACATCCCGGATGGCTTTGCCGATGGCATCGACAATGACACCATCTACACCGATGCTGATGCATTGTCAGCCGTGCAAGCGGCCGGGTATCTCACCGCGACCGGCGTCATCGACGTACTAAGCACAACGCACACCCTGACCATCACGGTAGCACACGCCTTCACCGCGAGTGACGCTGAGACCCTCAACGGACAGGCCGGGGCCTACTACCTGGACTGGCGCAACTTCATCCACGTGCCGGACGACTTTGCTGACGGGGTGGACAATGACACGCTCTACAATGCCGGCTTCGGGTTGGCATTGGAAGACGCCACCTTCAGCGTCACTGGCGCGCCCTGGTCGGGCTTGGTCGGTATCCCGGCAGGCTTTGCTGACGGCATCGACAACGACACGCTCTACACCGATGAAGACGCTCTGTCGGCTGTGCAAGCCGCAGGGTATGTCACTTCCAGCGAGATCATCTCCGTGGTCAACCAGGCTGGCTATGTGACCGATGTCCAAGTGCTGACCCTTATCACCAACACCACGTCGCACACATCCACCTATGCCTACATCGCTGGGGATGCCGATACCCTCAATGGGCAGGCGGCGGACTACTACCTGGACTGGCACAACTTCACCCACGTGCCCGACGACTTTGCTGACGGGGTGGACAACGACACGACCTACAATGCCGGCTTTGGGCTAAACCTGGACGGGACAACGTTCAACGTCACCGGTGCGCCGTGGTCAGGATTGACCGGTGTACCCGTCGGGTTTGCCGACGGGGTGGACAACGACACCACCTACACGGCAGGCGCTGGAATCAGCCTGAGTGGGACCCAGTTCAGCATTGCTGTCCCGTATCGCATGCCACAAAGCTGCACTGCCGGACAAATTGCCGAATGGAACGGCTCTGCGTGGACGTGCGCTGCGGACAACGACAGCGGCGGCGACATCACGGCAGTTACAGCGGGGGCGGGACTCACGGGCGGCGGCACAACGGGCAGCGTTACCCTCGCCGCTGACACCACATACCTGCAACGCCGCGTCAGCAGCACGTGCGCGGTAGGGAGCAGCATCCGCGCGATCAATGCCGATGGCACAGTGCTCTGCGAGGCTGACGACAACACGACCTACACTGGTGGCACTGGCTTGGCCTTGATCGGCACACAGTTCAGCCTATCCACACCCTACCAACTTCCCCAAATGTGCGCTGACGGGCAGATGCCGCAATGGAATGGCACGGCGTGGGACTGTGGCAGTCCCGTTGTCCCCGGCTATGCTCGTACCGTGGTCGTCGCCGCCAGCGGCGGGGATTTCACCACGGCGCAAGCCGCCGTCAACAGCATCACTGATGCCAGCGCCACGAATCCGTACCTGATCTGGATCGCACCCGGTATCTACGCTGAGACGGTGACGCTGAAACCTTACGTGCATCTGCAAGGCGCGGGCCGCGATGTCACCGTGCTGCAAGGCAACATCACTGACGACAACGGCAGTCCGGTGGACAAAGCGACGCTGATCCTGGACTCCAACACCAGCGCGCGCGACCTGACGGTGACCAACACTGGCAGTGGCGGGCAAACGCGGGTAGGAATCCTCGTGCCAATAGGGAGAGGCAATGTACGCATTGTCAATGTCATTGCAAGCAGTGGGGGGACGGCAAACAGCAATGTTGCCGTGTGGCTGACTGGGGCGGCTACGCTGGAGAACGTCACAGCGACAGCCAGCGGCGGCGCGGTTTTCAATGGGGCAATGATGCTCAAGGATTATATCGTCACCCCCGGCGCTCCGCTCGAAGTGTACTTGCACGGGGGCACGTACACCGCCAGCGGCACGAATGCCATTGGGATCAACATCAATGATTCCAGTAGTCGCATGGTCATCAACAATGCGCGCGTCGCCGCGACCGAGGCGCTGTACAGCGACGGCTGGATCGAGGTCTACCACAGTCGCCTGGAAGCGCCCACCCACGTGGTAGTCAACACCCAGGCCGGGCAGCCAGGGCGCGTCCTCGTCAAGCACAGTGACTTCGTGGGCACGGGGGGCATCTTCAACGCCATCACCTGTGTGGCGGTGAGTCGCGGCGCAGCCTTCGGGGCGACAACGTGTCCATAAGGGAGGCTAACGATGCGACGTATACTGTTACTCCTGCTCCTTCTGAGTTGCTTGCTCACTGCCCCCGTGGCGGCGCAAGCCCCCGGCCCGCAGCGTATCACGGCGGACACGGCCAACGCCGCCGGCGGCGGCACACTGACCAACGGGCGCTCCACCCTGCACGGTACGCTGGGCCAAACCAGCGTGGCTGTGTCGCGGGGCGTGACTGCCACCTTGACCGGCGGTATCTGGTCCGGCATCGCCGCCGCTGAGATACTGGTGCTCGAAAAGACCTACCGCGACGTCACCCCCACGCGCACCGAGGTCGGCGAGACGCTGATCTTCATCGTCGCCGTGACCAACAACGGCGTGCGCCCGCAGACCAACATCGTCGTCAGCGACACGTTGCCGGTGGGCCTGACCTTGCTGCCGCAGAGCGTCGCCGCGGACAAGGGAGTAGTCACCGTGAGTGACAACGCGCTCACGCTGCACCTGACGACGTTGAGCTATGAGGAAATCGCAGTGCTCACCTATCGCGCCACGGTGGATGCGGGGACGGAGGGGCAAGCCCTGACCAACACCGCCGTCGCGCACAGCGACAGCTGCGGACCGGTCAGTGACTCGGCTACGGTGCGAGTACACCGCCCAACCCGCATCTTCCTACCATTGGTGATGCGCGGTTATCCCCCACCGCCACCCGTGGTGCAAGTCGGAGATGCGCCTGGCACGTGTCCGGGCTTGAGCATTGCGCTGGACACGTTCTACCGCGAGGACTTCGACGGCGAAAACGACAACGACTGGTTTGCGTTTCAGGCCGTAGCCGGGCAGACTTACGTGTTGGAAACGGGCAACCTGGGACCACAGGGTGACACCTTGCTGGCCTTGTTCGCTGCGACCGACTGTGGGATGCCACTGGCGGAGAACGATGACATCAACTACCCGCACGACATCGCTTCGCGCATCGCGTGGACGGCTCCGACGAACGGCGTCTACAGTGTGCTGGTACGCAACTACGACTGGCGTGTGTATGGGCCAGGCACCGGCTACACCTTGCGGGTGACGCGCAGCAATGGAGTTACGCCGCAGAGCGTACCGCCGACAATCAACAAACCTGCGCCGCCGCCCACACCGATGCCCGACGTTGGCGCTCGTATCTCGCGCCGCGTGCCAGGTCTGGCCGCGCCTCTGCCAGAGAAGCCGCCCCCGCCGCCTACGCCGGTCAAACCACCGGTTGTCCCAACGCCGACCAGGTTGGCAACGCCGGAGGCGATTCCGATAGCGACGCAGATTGTGCTGTTGCCGGAAACAGGAAGCGCGGGACACCTCAGCGCAGCCGGCCTGGTGCTGTCTGTGTTGGGCGCTGGAACGGTATGGCGCAAGCGGAGGAGCGCGGCGTGATGCGCCGATTTCTCGCACTTCTCTTGCTGGGGTTAGTGGTGTGGGCCGCGCCGGCCGCGGCGCAGAAGCCCACCCCGCCGCCCACGCCCGCGCCGGTTTCGCCGCCGGTCGTGGAA
>MTKY01051200.1_pt1 | contig 19275 bp, 17 predicted proteins | sample 1042731 | NCBI WGS metagenome assembly MTKY01 (sample SAMN06212206, study PRJNA360538) | anaerobic digester metagenome | biome: Wastewater treatment plant; material: sludge; isolation source: anaerobic digester fed with sludge from wastewater treatment plant | place: Denmark: WWTP Soeholt ... | reverse complement strand
GCCGCCGTGCCGCACGAACCGGCCCCGTCGCCGATCCGCATCCCGTCGATCGCGGCGACGTAGTCGGCGGGCAGGGCGGGGGCCGCGCCGTGATGGAGGGTGCCGCGCTGCCGGTCGAGCAACAGGACCGAACAGGCCGCGCCGGGCATGAGTCGTTCGAGGGCGGCGAGCAGGGTCGTCAGGACCTCGGGGAGCGGTGTGGCCCGGGCGATGAGCTCGAGCACCTCGGTCTGCCGGTCGAGCATCTCCTGCGCGTCATCCAGGCGCAGGGTCGCCTCGCTCATCCGCGGTCGCTCAACTGGTAGCCGATCCCGCGGACGGTGAGCAGCATCCGCGGGCGCACCGAGTCGGTTTCGAGCTTGAGCCGCAGCCGGTGGACGTGCTCGGTGACGGTGGCTTCGCCCAGCCACTGCGACGACGAATTCCACACGCGGTCAAGGAGTTGGCTGCGTGTGAAAGCCTGGTTCGGGTGGGTCACGAGGAACGCGAGCAGGTCAAACTCCTTGGGTGTGAGCTCAACCTCGGCCCCGGCGACCTCGACCCGACGGCTGGCCAGCTCGATCCGCCAGGTGTCAATGAGGATCACCTCACCGGACAGCTCCGGGGTCGACCGGCGCAGCACTGAGCGCACCCGCGCAGCGAGCTCGCCCGGGGAGAACGGCTTGACGAGATAGTCGTCCGCGCCGAGGTCCAGTCCCGCGATCCGGTCGGACTCGCCGCTGCGTCCGGACACGACGATGACCGGCAGGTCGGTGCGCCCAGTGTGCCCGCCGCGGACCTGGCGCAAGATGTCGAGCCCGCCGAGCCCCGGCAGGGACAGGTCGAGCACGACGAGCGCCGGTTGGTCGTTGCGCAACCGCCGCAGCGCCGACTGACCGTCCTGCGCCTCGATGACCCGAAACCCGGCATCGTCCAGCTGCCAGCGCACCACAGTGCGGATCGCCTCGTCGTCATCGACGACAAGCACGACGGGCGCCTTCGCGTCGGGCGCGCGCTCGGTCGACGTCGTGGTCACCCGCGATGGTAACCACACCCTCCCGACCCCCGTCACCGTCCCGGCCCAGCGTTGAGCGGCCCATGAGATTCCCGTATGCCGTGTGGCTGCGTGGCCACGGCGGACGGCATACGGGCAGTTCCCTCAGAGCGGGTTGATCCGTTCCACGTCGGGGGACCGGGCGAAGTCACTGTCCGCGGACACGATGGCCAGGCCGTGCTCGATGCACACCGCCGCCAGGGCGGCGTCGCTGACCAGGCCGGCGCGTAGGTCCTTGTCCTCTATCAGGGCGCCAAGGATCTGACGGTGACCGGGCCCGGGGCTCTGCACCCAGGCAGCGGGTGCTTCAAGCCAGCCCTCGACCACGCTCCACGCCTGCTGCGGGCTCAGCGGGTGGCGTAAGGCGCGAGCGTTGGTGGCGATCCGCACGAAAGCCTATAGCGACACCCACGGCAGCGCCACGCGCTTGGGGCCGTTCAGGGCCTCAGTGAGCCAGGCGTCAGCAGCCGCATGGAAGGGGCCTTCTTCGTCGACCGAGTAGAGCAAGATGTTGGCGCCGACGAGCATCAGCGGGCGCTCGGTCCTTCAAGCAGGTCCAAGGCGTCGGTCACGTTCGAGACATCGATGGCGATCCCCAGCCGGAAGGTCTGCGCGACGAACGGCTTGGGCGGGCCCTGGGCCAGCAGCGCCCGACGGATGAGTTCGTTGACTGCGGCGCTCACGCCCAGCCCTCGTTCACGACGCAGCGCCTCCACCGCCTTGGCGGTGTCGGCGTCAAACTCCACCGTCGTGCGCATGCGAGAAAGGGTAAAGCACGTGCGCGCGGGCCCTCCGCAGCTGGCCTGCGGACGCGAGGGACCCCGGTGCGCGACAATCGGGCGTGTGGAGGACTTCCTCATCGCCCGCAACCCGGACGGCGACTCGTCCTTGCCCTATCTCCTGCGTATCCCGCTCGGCCCCAACGGGTTTGTCCTGAAGGCCCGCGACACCTGGCCCAGGACCGCAAAGATCTTCTGCCACCGTGAGGCGTGGTGGCCCAGCGACGCGGAGATCGTCGAGCGCGTGCCGGTGCGTTCCTGCGTGCGCCGGGGCGCGGCGATCGACCTCGTGCTGGACCGTTCCCGGGAAAACCGGTCGCAGTTCGTCCTCACCCGGATCCGCGGCGGCCGGGAGGCGATCTTCTGGCAGTCCGCACGGACCGCGAAGCTCGCCCGGCCCAACGTCTCGCTCCCCTCGGCCCGCGCGCACGGGTTGCGGCCCGACGAGTTCGAGATCCTCGTCGACAGCCACGAGCGCTACGCATGGAAGTTCACCCAACAGCAGGTCTCGACCCGGGTCGCACCCCTGGCCGCGGGCGACTACGGCGTCCGCAACGATGAGCGCCTGGTGGCCTCTGTGGAGCGCAAGTCCCTCGCGGACCTCGTGTCCACGTTGACCTCGGGCCGCCTCACCTTCGTCCTCGGTGACCTCGCGAGCCTTCCGTATGCCGCCCTCGTGGTCGAGGCGCGCTACTCCGAGATCCTCAAGCTCGACCGGGTGCGTCCCGCCATCGTCCTGGAGGGGCTCGCCGAGTGTGCCGTGCGCTTCCCGTCGGTGCCGATCCACTTCGCCGAGACCCGGGCACTGGCTCAGGAGTGGACTTTTCGCTTCCTCGGGGCGGCGCTGGCCCACGATCGGCTCACCCACGAAGCGGATGGCCCGATCGAGTCGCTGGTCCCCGCGGCGACCCCACGTGCCCGCGAGGTGCGAGCGTGGGCGGTGGCACACGGCATACCGGTGTCTGAGCGAGGGCGCGTGCCAACGGAGGTGACCGACGCGTTCCTGCGCGACCGCGCGCGTGCCCGACCGCGAGAATGACGTTGACGTCGAGGAACACCATCAACGCAGGAGATCCAGGCGAGGCACTCCTGCCCTGGGGGCGGGCGGATCAGGCGGACTTACGAGGTGGTCAAGGCTCGACGGGCCACCGCCCTGGCGGCCGGACGTGACGGAAGGCGGGCAAAGATGCCGCCCCGCTCGCTCAGCGCCAGTATGCGGATGACGTCATGAGCCCGGCGCAGCTCGTGCCTGTGGATGGGCCGCCCCTCCACCCGCCACCCCAGCCAGGTCATCAGCCTCGCCACTTCGTCAAAGAACTCCTCGTGTCGTGGGACGCGGGCCGGTAGAGCCGCCGGACCCTCGGCGGCGTCCTCTGCGGAGTCGCCGTCAGGTCCCGTGGCCAGGAGCAGAGTCGTCAACACCGCCTCGTCGCGATCTGCACCAGCGGGGCCCCGCAGCAACAGGGCCGCAATCGCGCCCACCATGACGTCGAGGTCGGTGGACGCGGCATACCCGAACTTGGTCCGGACCACCCGCCCGCGATAGACGCGCACGATCCGGGCCGCAACCGCGGTATCCCGCACGAACGACAATTCCGGCGTGAACTGCTCGCGGTTGCCTTTGCCGTAGCCCCAGTCCAGCCCGCCCTCTCGCCAGATCCGTTCGCACGCTGCGGGCGACATCCACCCAGCTTTCGTCAGCGGTATGCCGTCCTCCCCCGCGACATCGAGCAGCACCTGCCATGGGCGGACCAGCTCGGCAAGCTCGGTGTCGGACGGCTGCGGCGGGTCGACCGTGCACGCCAGCGTGAACAGCGACGCCAGATGGAGCACGAGGTCAGCAGGTGCCTTGTCGATGACGTCCTGGTATGCCGCGTGCAGCTCCGGCCCCTCGTCGCCTCCCTCGGCCCGGAGCCGGGCGAGCAACTCCGCCGGGTCGGCGTCGACGAGCGACAACGCGAGGTTGATGTCGTCGACATCGACGTGCTCGGGTTCGACATCGGGCTCCAGCCAGCCGGCATACATCTCCAGGTCGCCCGTGAGCGCACTCGGGTCGGGGTTGGCGCGGAGCGCGGCAGCCAGCTCATTCCAGGCTCCGATGCCGCCGACATCTTCGGCCGGGCAGGCGCGGACCGCCTTGAGGCACCGCATCGGCGGGTCGTCGGCGGTGGCCGGTCGCAACCGTTCCACGGTGAGGGTATGCCCCCAGTCGTCACCGAAGTCGTAGGTGTAGAAGAGCCGGTCCCCGACCGCCCGGACCACCTGATCCAGGCGGACGTCGCTCTCGGGTGTCCCTTCTTCGCCCTCGTCGATGTCGAACTCGGTGAGGAAGAAGGGCGACATCCAGCGTTGCTTCACCGGGCCGGGCTCGAACCGGTGCAGGTGGCCATCGAGCCAGCCCATCGCCGCCTGAAGATGCCGGTGCAGAGCGTCGAGCGTCAGGTCGCCGCGAATCTCCAGTCTGCGCCAGATCGGTGGCCTTGAGCCGTCGAGCATGAGTTTGGCGGTGACGAGTGTGGGGTGCAGCGGTGGGTCGGGCACTTCGATGGCCGGGTTGCGGCGATCCATACCGAACACATCGCCGGGGTTGACCCCGAGGACGCCCGCGTCGCCGCCGTCGGTGGGGAGGTGATCGAGGAACTGGCGCACCCAGGCGGCCAGGGCCTCTCGGTCGGCGAGGTCTGCCGACTGGAGCGGCGGGAGGGAGGGTGGCGGCTCGTCAGGCACGACAGCAGTCAAGCACGCGCAGGGTCAGGCGGCACCCACCCGAAGTGGGATGGTGGCCGACCGGCACGCGCACCCTTGTGGTGCGAGCGCGCACCCTCACCCGGATGGAGCGCTGTCGGCCGACCTGGGGGCCCCGGCCGTCGTGGACGTCGGTCGACGCGTCTTGAGGCCCGCGCGCTCGGTGTGGGCTCGCGTCTTGACGGGTTTCCGCGGTCTCGTGCGACGGTGCCGTCCGGACGCCCGTCGGCGCGGGTGGCGCCGACGCGAACTCCGGCGCGGGGGGCGTCGGCGTGAACTCCGGCGCTGGGGCCTGGCTCCACGGCCCATCGGCCAACGGGTCCGGCCCGCTGAGCGGATCCTTGTTGTCCGAACTCACTCCGGGATTATGTCAGCCGGGCGAGGCGGCGACCGGCGCCCCGCGGTTCGGACGGGTGGCGTGACATTTCGGCCTGGATCAGGGGGCGAGCGCCTCTGCGGCCGGGGTCATCCTGTCGATCCTCTGCTCACCTGGGGCCGGCGAGGCGGGCGCGCGCGGCGGCATACTCGGGTTTGTCAAGGTAGACCACCTTGATCGCGATGGTGATGTCGTTGCTCTGGACCGGGAGGATCCCGTAGACGTCCTCGGGCCGCAGGCCGATGACCCCGACGTACCAGGCGATCATCACCTCCTCAGGGCGGCCTTGCAGCGGCACCTGATCGACGAAGGCCCGGGGCGCGCCCGGCGGCAATGAGTCGTAGACCTGCGCCATCATGCCGGCCACTTGCTGCTGTCCCCTGGCCTGGAGATCCTCGAGCCAACCCATGACGACCAGGATGACGCGGCCGGGCGAGTCTCGACGGGAAATCGCGCGAATCTGCCGGACGCGCAATGCAGACCGTCGGGGTGCACGCCCCGGCGCGGCAAACGGGCCGACGAACAGGCAGGATCACGGCATGGAGCAACGGATCAGCCTCATCACCCTCGCCGTCCGGGATCTGGACGCATCGCGCCGCTTCTTTGTGGACGGCCTGGGCTGGGAGGCGTTCCTCGACGTGGACGACGTCCTCATGCTGCGCGTCGGGGAGCACCTTCTCCTGAGCCTGTGGGCAAGCGAGTCCTTCACCGCCGAGGTCGGCCCCAGCACCCTGGGCACCGGCATCGCTCCAATCACACTGGCGCACAACGTCTCTAACGATGAAGAGGTCGACGCGACCTTGGCCGAGATGGAGCGATCCGGAGGTCGGATCGTCGAGCGGGCCACACGCCGCGAGTGGGGCGGTTACTCCGGCTACGCGGCCGATCCGGACGGCTATCGCTGGGAGATCGCCAACGCCGGCGACGGCCCCCTCACCGCTCTCGTGGTCCCCAAGGTGACGTACTGAGCCACGCGCCAGGTTCAAGGGAACGAACTCCGCGCTGCATCCGCCGCGACAATCGCAGAGTCAGCCTGATGTAACGCGCCGGCCGAGGGGAACCAAGAGTGGTCATGAACGACAACCACCCCCTGCGCCGCATCGGGCGCGACCCCACGGCCTTCGAGGCGTTCTATCGCGCGAATGTCGAAGCGGTGCAACGGTTCATCGCCCGTCGCGTCAACGATCCACATCTGGCCGCTGATCTGACAGCCGACGTGTTCCTGGCGGTCATCGAGGCCAGCGACTCCTACCGACCCAGTCGCGGAACCCCGATCGCCTGGCTCTATGGCGTGGCTCGCAACGTGGTCGCCGACCGACACCGTCAGCAGGCTCGCGAACTGCGCCTGGTCACGCGGGTGGCCGGCCGAGCGCTGCTGGACCCGGACTCGTTGGCACGGGTCGAGGACCGCATCACCGCGGAGCAGGAGTCGCGGCGCCTGTATGCCGCCCTGTCCACCCTTCCCGAGGATGACCGTGCGCTCATCGAGCTCGTGGCGCTCGATGGTCTCAGCGTTGCCGACGCCGCTCAGGTGCTGGGGGTGAAGCCAGGTACCGCGCGGGTCCGGCTGCACCGGGCCCGGCGCCAGATCACCACCCACCCGTTGCTCACGACTTTGGAGGTCACCTCATGAGCACCCATAGCAGCACCGACACACGCCCACTCGACACCTTCGAGACCGCCCTGCTCGGCCAGCTCACGACCGTGGTCGACGAACGCGCTGCCCAGGCCAGCGCCTTGCCCTCGCGCCGATTGACCGGGCGCCCGGCCCGTTGGGCGACTGCTGTCGCAGCCGCAGCCGCGGGGACGGCGGCACTCCTCGTCCTGCCGGGCGGCACCACCCCCGCGTATGCCGTGGAGTCGGACTCCTCGGGATCCGTCACGGTCACGATCAACCAGCTCGCCGACGCGAGCGCGCTCAAGGACGCTCTCGCGGCCAAGGGCATCACGGCGGACGTGACCTACCCCGGCGTCGGAAAGCAATGCGCCGCAGGTCGATTCACCGAGGCGCCCGCCGCCGGCGGGACGCCTTCCGAAGCGTCTGCGTTCAACTCGTCTGTGGGGTCCGGCGGCTTTTCGATGACGATCCCCAAGAACATGATCCGGCCCGGCCAGACGCTCGTCCTGGAGTCGGTCTGGCCGGACAGCCAGTCCTGGATGGTCAAGGCTGCCATCGCCGACGGCCCGGTCGGGGCCTGCCAGTTGGTGGACGCTGACCCGATGTTCATGCCACCGGCGGGTCCGGCTCCCACGGGCGGCGCGAACGCGGTCGAACCCACGGCATACGCCACCGCCCAGTAGTCGCGCGCATGCCCGGCCCGCGGCCTAGGTCGCGGGCCGGGTTATGCCAACGTGGCGGGTGTGGCTTGGGCACGGATCAGGCGCGGGATCCGGCACCAACATCAAGCGGGGTCGACGGTCCTCACCATGACGCAGTTCCTGAGCCCCTTGGGCCGGTCATAGCTGAATCCGAGCCGCTCATAGAGCCGCCTAGTCCCGTTGTAGAGGAATGACGACGACATCTTCTTGGTCGCCTCGGTGAGGTCGTGCGGGTAGCCCTCGACGGTGCCGCCACCGGCCTGCGCGATGAGGTCGAGCGCACCCTTGATCGCCAGCTCGGTCACGCCCTTTCGCCGATGCCGTTTGTCGACGAAAACACAGGTGATCCGGTAGTCCGGCGCGGATCGGCTCGTCGCGTCGTATTCCTTGCGGTGGTGGATCGTCGGCAGCTGCGCCGGGGTGCCGAACTCCGCCCACGCGATCGCCTCGTCCCCGTCCATGACGAGCGCGGCCCGGCGACGAATCGCATGAAGGCGATCCGGTCTGGATCGTCGACCGCGTGGATCACCTTCGAAGCGAGAGACCGTCCCTCAAGATGTTCGCGGGCCCACTCGTAGTCACCCCAAGCCGCGGGTTCGTAGGTGAGCGATCTGGCCAGGTCGAGATCGTTGAGCAGCCCGCAGTACCAACCGAACACGACCTGCCCGGGGTTGGTCCAGTCCCCGGGCTCCCCGAACGACGCGATGGCTGCGTGATCATCCGCTCGCACCAGCGCCGGGACCGAGCTGACCGTTTCGGGAAACTCGCCACAAACGTCTGCCGCAAGGTTGGCGAACATCGGGACGACGGGCGCGAGTCCGGCCAGCCAGTCGTTCAGTGTCTCCGGTGGCCGCCTGAGGTCAAGAACACCTACGGCGAGCGCTTCGACCACGTCGTCAGGCCGCTGGTGGAGCAGCCGGAGCAGGAACGCATCCGGATGGAGGATCTCGACTCCGTGGGGCGAAGCGGCCTGCTCGGGGAAGTCCTTGAGGTTGAAGGTGACTACGGCATCCGCCTGCTCGTGAACGGCGACGGCGAGCACGTGTCGGTCTTTGGGATCGCACGCCATCTCGTCGATGAGTGTTTGGAACCCGTCGACCAGTGCTTCAACGCCGAAGGCGTCGCGCATCTTCTCCACTCGCCGCCTCGCCCGGTCCGGGTCGACGCCGAGCTTGGGAAGGCTACGTTCCACCTCATCGAGGATTTGATTGGACCACAGCGGCCGAAACAGCCCTGCCTCAGCGAACCATAACAAGGTCGTCGCGAGCCGGATCGGGACCAACGCGCAGGCGTCGAGAACGGCGACGGGGCGGCTCACCGAGTGCTGATCGCCCGGTCGGCTGGCAGGTCATCAGTGACGTCCTGCGCGAGCTCGTGCAAGGCAGCACGCCGCCGGGTCAGAGTGCCCGTGCGGTAGCGCTCGATCTCAGCCGCTGCGATCTTGCGATGGACGCTCCCACCCTGGGCAGAGAGTTCTCCGCGGTCGATCAACCGAATCACAGTCATTCGGCTCACGCCGAGGAGCTCCGCCGCCTCCTGGGTGCCCACCAAAGCGTCCGCTGCCAGGACGACCGCGCCCGCGCTGGACTCCAAGACGTCGACGACGCGGAGCAACGCCGCGCGCGCAGGATCTGGGGCGTGCGTGCTGTCGCCGGGGAGTCCGCCGAGCGCGTCGGCGATGGCCGAGCGCAATCGCTCGGCCTCCTCGTGGGCGAGCACTCCTGTCATGGATCCCATCTTACGCTGAAACGCCCAAAACGCACAGGGCGGGAGGAGTGTTTGCCAGGTCTGGGACGCAGCACACCTTCGCGGGCTGGAGCCTGGGTCACAGGCCACTTGGTTGGAAGGACTCGCCAGGTCTGAACCAGCCCAAAGGAGGGCGGGCAGCACGTACTTTCGGCCGGCCCAGGTCGGGCCTGCGGGCTGATGAGTCTGCGGTCGACGCCCGTCAACGTGGTGGAGTCACCCACTCGACGACCACGAAGGACTCATCCTGATGACCACACAGACGGCGGCTGCCCCGACCACACGCAAGGACCAGCAGGTCCCGCGGCAGGTGAAGCTCGCGGCAGCCTGGACCAGTTTCATGTGTCTCTACATCTATGTCGACGTCCTCGGGCTCTACAAGCCGGGCGCCGTCGAGGGCATCCTCAAGGGCCAGGTCTTCACCTTCGATATCACTCAGACCTTCATCGCCAGTGCGCTGGCGGCGTCAGCGGTCCCGATGATGATGATCCTGCTCTCGACAACCCTCCCAGCCCGCGCGAACCGTCTGACGAACCTCGTTGTGGCCTCCCTGCTCATCCCCTGGATGGCGTTCAACCTGGTGGGCGGGGAGTGGCTCTTCTACTTCGGTCTCGGATTCGCTCTCGAGCTGATCCTGCTCATCTTCATCCTGCGCTCGGCCTGGACCTGGCCCCGAACACCGGCGATCCCTAGCCTGGACAGGTGAGACGCCTCTGGCGCGCCCTCTGGCGCGAGCCTCGGCCCGTCGGTGCCCCGCAGGTGGGGCGGGTCGACTGGCTTCTGGTCGGGGCGTTCGAGGCGGCCACACTGGTCGAGGGCATCGCTCGCCCCCAGCTGGCCGGTCAGCCCTACGTCATCCTGCTCGCCATGGCCGTGATGCCAGTCCTGCTCTGGCGCCGGAGTCGCCCGCTCACCGCGTGCCTCGTCGGCTTCGGCGTGGCTGGTCTGCTCTCAGCCACCCAGCTGGTCACCCGCACCGCAGACCTCGGCCCGTCCTCGATGATGGTCGTCCTGATCCTGCTCTATTCCTTGGTCCGATGGGGTTCGGGGCGAGAGATCGCCGTGGGCCTGCCGTGGGTCGCTGCGGTCGTGGCTTTGGGCATGTATGCCGCGGCAGCGGGTCCGCCGGACCTCATCGGCGGAACCCTCTTCCTGCTGCTGTTCGTCGCTCTCGCAGCGGTATTCCGCTCACGCGCCGAGCTCTGGCAGCGCCGGCAACGGGAGATCCGCAACGAAGAGCGTCTGGCGTTGGCCCGCGAGCTGCACGACACCGTTGCCCACCATGTCTCGGCCATAGCGGTGCAGGCCCAGGCCGGCGGCGTCGTGGTCCGCACCCAGCCCGAGCAGGCGGCTGCGGTGCTGGCCACCATCGAGGGGGAGGCATCGCGCACCCTCGCAGAGATGCGCGACATGGTGCGCGTGATCCGTGCGGACAGCTGGGACGCCTACTCCCCGCAGCCCGGGGTCGCCGACCTCCCCAGGCTGGCGAGGGCCGGCGCGATCCCGGACGTCGACGTCTCGCTCTCCGGCGCCGTCACCGGGCTGCCCGGACCCGTAGACGCTGCGGTCTATCGGATCGCGCAAGAGGCGGTCACCAACGCCGTCCGCCATGCTCATCGCGCCACGCACGTCGGCATCGACGTATGCCGGGTGGGCGACCACGTCCGGCTGCGCGTCACCGACGACGGGCTCACCGCAGCAAAGTCACCTCCACATTCTGGTTTCGGCTTGACCGGCATGGCTGAGCGCGCGCAGCTGCTTGGCGGATCCTTGTCGGCCGGTCCGGGGCCGGACGGTGGCTGGGTCGTGGAGGCCGTTCTCCCCGTGCAGGTTTCGCGATGAACCTCACCCCGCACCAGGTCATCACCGCCACTGAAGGGATGGCGCACCAGTGAGCATCCGTGTCGTCGTGGCCGATGACCAGGACCTGGTGCGGACCGGGCTCGTGATGATCCTCGGCGCCCAACCCGACGTCGATGTCGTCGGAGAGGCCGCGGACGGCATACAGGCGCTTGAGGTGGCCAGAAGGCTCCGTCCGGATGTCCTTCTTGTTGACATCCGGATGCCCGGGCTCGACGGGGTCGAGGTGACCCGGCGGCTTGCGGGTCCCGACGTGGCTGACCCGATGGCGGTCGTGGTCATCACCACGTTCGACCTGGATGAGTACGTCCTGGGCGCCCTGCGCGCCGGCGCCCGCGGCTTCCTGCTCAAGGACGCCGGACCGGACCTGCTCGTCCAAGCCGTGCACGCCGCCGCGAACGGAGACGCACTGATCGCCCCCAATGTCACCCGGCGGCTGCTGGCGACCCTGGTCGACTATGCACCCGAGACGCTGACCCAACCCATCGATCCGCTGACCGAGCGCGAGGAAGAGGTGCTGGCGCTCATTGCCCGCGGCCGCACCAATGCCGAGATCGCCGTTGAGCTCTTCATCGGGCTGAGCACGGTCAAGAGCCATGTCGCCTCGCTGATGGCCAAGCTCGGTGTCCGCAATCGAGTCGAGATCGCGATGTGGGCCTACCACTCCAAGCGCGTCTGATCAGCAGCGGGGAGGGTCAAACTCCATTGCCCTTGAGGCTGCCTTGGCTGGCCCTCGCGGTTGCCGTGCCGACGTGCGGCGAGTCAGACTTCGGACATGGGGCGGCAGTGATGACGGACTGGCAACTGAGGTGTGTCAGCGACGGCGGACTATGGGTGCGTGACGGCGCGTCGACCTGGGTCGGCACCGCCGCCCAGGTGATCGAGTCTGCCCGACAGGCAGCGGCGGCCGGACGGGCGGTCACGCTCACCGGGGCCATCGACGCGCCGATCAACGCCGTCGTCGCGGCAGCCATCCGGTCCGGGGTCCCGACTGCTGTCGTTCAGGCGGCCCGGGCCGACTCGGCCGGGAGGTGGTCCACCCTCGAGGCGGCCGCGGCCGGTGATCGAGCCGACCTCGTCACGGACCTGGTCAACCGCGGCGCATCCTTGGCCGACCAGCGCGCCGCGCGCCGGATGGCCCTGCGGACTGGCGCCGTGGCCTCGCTGCGGGTGCTGTCCGCCGACGAGCTCTTGACGTCCGCCGACCGGCCGCCCGGGGACGCCGGGCCGGGCGTCGTGGTGATTCATCGGCCATTAGGCCCACTCGTCCGACGCCTGGCGTTGGCGATCGGTGGTTTCGTGGCGGTGGTCAACCTGGGGACAGCGCTCTCGGGGCGGTGGCGGGGGTGGCCAGATGCCGTCGCAGGGATCGGGATCGTCGCACTGACGCTCGCGCTGGCCGGCATTGGCGGTCGGCTGATGGATCGGTCCGTGCTGATCGACGGGGACGTCGTGAGAGCTCGACAAGGGTGGCGGCGTCGTTGGTCAGCGCCGATCGCCCTCCGGGACGTCGCGCACATCGACTACGCGCCGGGAGTCTTCGCTCAGCCGGGGGCGCTGGTGTTGGTGGCGGCTGATCATGCCGCTTCGGAGCGCCGGGTCGTCGTGCCGGTCTGGCACACCTCCGGCTGGCCGGGCGTGGTGCGGTATATCGCCGACCGGGTGCCGACCTGGGCTGTCATCACGCCCGCCGCCCGCCGCGTGATCGACCGCGCCCAGGCGCACGGATAGATCGCGCGGTGGTGTCGTCCGGCCACGACCGGGCGCACACGGCATACCAATAGTCCACGGTGCGTGTCGGCAGCGTGCACGCGCGCGCGGTCGCCGACCAATCATTGGTATGCCGTGTGCGCACCGCTCCCGCGCATCGCGACTTCGTCACCCGGACGTCCCACGCTCCAACTCAGGCCGGCCGCTCCCGTTCGGACCTACCCGAACAAGCCCTCGAAGAAGTTGACGACGTCGTTGCCGAACGAGGTGAACGCACCTCCGATCGCGGCGATGGTGGCGTTGGTGAAGCCGAGGCTTGAGAGCAGGCTGCCGATCGCCGCCACGGTCTGGTTGAACGTGTTCGACAAAACCGTGTTGATCTCGGCGGCGGTGGCCCCGATCGCCAGCAGCACTCGGGCCGCCCCGTCTGCGGCTTGTTGGAAGACGCTGTGCAGGACGGTCCCGATCTCGGCGATCGCATATCCGGCGCTGCGGAGGGTGGCTGCCGCCTGGTCGGCCAGCTGGTTGTAGACCGACTCGAGCACCCCACCGATGGCATCGATGGCGTAGCCGGCATCCCGCAGCACCCCAACAATCGCGTCGGCAGTGACGTTGAGGACGCTCTGCAGGGCGGCACCGATCTCGTTGACCCCGTAGCCAATTGACCGAAGGATCGTGGCGACGCCTTGAGCCGTTTGGGCATAGACGTCGTCCAGGACCCGGGTGATCTCACCGATCGCATAGCCGACGGTCCGCAGCACGGCGGCCACCTCATTGGCCGTCTGGTTGAAGACGTCAGTCATCGCGCGGGCGATGTCGTCGATCACATAGCCCGCGCCGGTGAGAAGTGCCGCGACACCCTGGGCCGCCTCGGCATACACATTGGCGAGGGCGCCGGCGACCTGGTGGGCGGTGAAGTCGATCGCCTTGAGGATCTGCGCGACCTGCGAGGCCGTCGCCTGATAGGCATCGCGCAGGCCCGTGGCGATCTCATCGACGAGGAAGCCAGCCTGCTCCAGCGCCCGAGCGGCGATGGCGGCCGTCTCGCGGTAGACGTCATGCAACGCCGACGCCACCTCACCGACGGCGTAGCCGACCGCGTCAAGCACCTTGGCAGCCGCAACATCGATGAGCTCATAGACCTGCTGCAGCGACTGGCCGATCTGGGCCACCGTGTAGTCCAGCGACTTCAGCACCCCGGCCAGCGCCTCAGCGGTGACGTCCAGGACGTCCGAGAGTGCGCTGGCGATCTGGTTGACGCCATAGTCGAGCTGCCCGAGCAACTCGACCAGTTGGGTCACCGTCACCTGGTATGCCGCGTGCAGACCCGCGACGATCTCGTCCACGGCATACCCGGCGTCCCGAAGGACCCCGGCGACGACGTTGGCCGCGGCACCGTAGGCACTCTCCAGCGCCGACGCGACATCGGTGGCGAGGGCGAAGAACGCCTCGCGCATGACCTGCGCGGCCTGTTGGGCGGTGAGCGAGAACACCGAGGCGAACGCCTCGGCCAGGCCTTGGATGTCGTAACCCAAGCCGACCAGTGCCGCAGCCGTTGCCTGGTAGCCAAAGTCGAAGGCGTCGGCGAGTTCGGCGGCCAGCTGGACCGCGGTCTGCCCAGCCTGGTTCATCGTGTCGACGAAGCCGTTGAAGCCGCTGGCGATCGCCGTGCCCGCGTCGTTGAACCCGCTGACGATGGCACCGCCGACATCTTTCGCCGTGTCCGCGATGGTGTTGCCGATATCGACGGCGAGGTCGGCGGCATACTCGGCGGCACTGACCACCGCATCGGCGATCTCGGGACCGTAGAGGGTGATGACGGTCTCCAGCGCGATGCTGATCGCCGCGCCCGCGAGCGCACATCCCGCCGCGCCGATGCCCGCGGTGGCGCCCAGGCAGATGCCGACGAACGCGACGTTCGTGGCGAGCCCGACCGCCGACCCGACGCATTGCGCCACCGGCCCGTTCATGCAGTTGTCCACCGTGACGTAGGTCTGCAGACCGATGGCCAGCACCGCAAGCCCGGCGCTGGCGAACTTCAGACCCTTGGCGATCTGGGCCTCTTTGGCCGCGATGAAGCCGAAGTGGGTCGACGCCGCGGCCGCCTTGGCCAGCGAGGGCAGCGCCTTGACCAGGCCCTTGACGAACAGCTTCGCCGCGATGGCCACCTTGCCCGAGTAGCTGGCCAGGACGCCGTTCGAGGTCGCCGGCGTCACCATGTCCCCGGCCTCGCCGGCGGTTTGCGGCATCAGCCCGGCTGGGTCGGTCAACGCCGTCGGCCGGTTGCCGACGAACGCGTATGCCGCGACCAGCGGGGCACCGGCCGGCGTGGCCAGCGGTTCACGCTGGGTGAACCGCCCGGAGACCGGGTCGTAGGTCCGGGCCCGCATGTTGTAGAGCCCGGTGACCGGGTCGCGTTGCTGGCCCTGGAAGAGCAGGTCGGCTTCAGCGGCCGCGGGCCCGGTCGAGGTGACCTCGCCGAAGGCCGAATAGGCGTATGCCGCAACGACATCGCCGTGTGCGTCGGTCAACTGGTTGGTGCTGCCCAGCGGGTCTCGGTGGACGTAATAGGTCTGCGTCGGCGTCTGGATGGCGACCGGCCCAGCAGTGTCGTTGAAGTATCGGCGCAGCACGGTCGTCCCGGATTTCTCCAGCACGAGCAGCGGGACGGCGGCGTTCGGATCCCACACATACTGGGTCGTCGCGTCACCGACGGTCCGACTGATCCGGTTGCCGTCGCCGTCATACCCATAGGTGATCGTGGTCGCGGGGCCGGTCGGGGGTTGCAGCGTCGCTTTCGACAGGCGACCCGCGGCGTCATACGAGAACGTCGTCGTCCCCCTGGGGCTGGTCATCGTCGTCACCGCACCACTGCGGTCATACGTCCACGAGCCGGCCGGTCCGCTCTGCGTGGTGATCCGGTCGGCACTGCCCACGCTGTATGCCGTGTCGCCGTTGCGGACGATGTTGCCCACCGCGTCGTAGGCGATGGTCGTGCCCGGGGTGACCGCCGACCCGGTGGGGGTCCCGACCGGCTGCTTGGACCCGGTGTCCATCGACGCCGGGACCGGCACCGACAACTGCCCCGTCGGCGGGGTGGACCTGGCGCCACCGGGGTCGGCGTTGACCACCGGCACGGGCACCGACGTGGAGGTCGACGTGAAGCCGCTGACCCGGCCCGTGGCGTCGTAGGCGTAGGCGTTGAGCACGCTGCGCCCGGCCGCCGTGGTGCGCTGCGAAAGCCGTTGTCCCTGGCTGTCGTAGGTGTAGGTCTCGCCGGCCATGACCGTCCCTGCACGCTGCACCGATTGACCCACAACCCGCCCGACGGGGTCATAGCTGCGGGTCTCGACGACGCCGTTGGCCATCGAAGCCGCCGTGACCCGGCGCGTGGCGTCGCGCAGATAGGACGCTTGCACGTGGCCGTCGGCGCTGGTGGCGTCCAGGCGCATCAAGGCACCGGCGTCGTCGACGTCGTAGGTGACGTGGGTGCCGTCGGGGTAGGTCTCCGACACCTTGCCCGGCGTGCCGAAGTCATAGCTGAAGCGCTGGCTCTCCGGGCCGGCTCCGGTGAGATTGCCCCGGGCGTCATACGAGTAGGTCGAGACCACGCCACCGGAGGACATCGAGGCCCGGCGGCCCTGCGCGTCGTAGGTCTGGTCGACGACGATCTGGGGCAGGTCACCCTGACTGTAGGTGGTCCGGGTCACCCGGTTCGCCCCGTCGAGCCCGTATGCCGTCCTGCGCCCTTCCGGGTCGACCTGCGAAATCCGCTGTCCAGCAACGTTATTGACGAAGGTGGTGGTGTTGCCGTCGACGCTCTGCGAGGTGAGTCGGCCCATCCCGTCATAGCTAAAGGTGGTGACCCCGCCTCGACCGTCAGTGCGCGAGACCGGGTTGTCGGCCAAGTCGTATCGGTAGGCGGTCGTCCCGGCACCGTCGGTGACCGAGGTGACATTGCCGCGGGCGTCGTAGGTGCGCGTGGTGACGGCACCGGTCATGTCCTGCAACCGCAGCTGCCGACCGGCCAGGTCATAGCGCATGAGGTTTTGGCCATCACCGGCCGCCTGACGGATCAACCGGTTCAAGGCGTCGTACTGCTGGCGCACGACCGAGCCGCTGCCGTCGTCGAACAGCACCGACTGGCCCATCGCGTCATGGGTGATCGCGGTGCGCCGCCCCGACGGGTCGATGACCGTCGCGGGGCGCCCCATGGCGTCGTTGAGGTAGTTGGTCCGGGCGCCGTTAGGCGTGGCCTGAGCAAGCAGGTTCGCGGACGGGTCGTAGAGCTCGGTGGTCACCAGACCGCCGGGAGCGGTCGTCGTCCTGGTCAGCGACGCCTCGTGCCACGCATAGCTCGTGGTGCCGGACGGGTCGGTGCTGCTGACGACGTCGGCGGCAGAGTCGTAAGCAAAGCTCGTCACGACGCCGACGGGGCTGCGGGTGCTGAGCAGGTTGCCGGCGTCGTCGTAGGTCCACGTCGTCGTGAACGCCGGGTCGACAGGTCCGTTCTCGGGGACTCCGCGCGGGTCGGTGGCCGAGGTCTTCAGGCCCGCCTCGTTATAGGTGGCGCGTGACCCGTTGCCGTTGAGCGTCGAGCGGGACAGGCCATATTCGTTCACCTGCACGACGTTGCCCATCGCGTCGTGGACGAAGGTCTGCCGCCCGATCGGGGTGGCGACCTCAGTGAGCAACGGACCGGCATACGAGAACGTGGTGGCGCCCTCGCGACCGCCCGGAGGAGTGATGGAGGTGAGTCGGCCGCCCTGGTAGTCGTAGGTGGTCCGGTTGCCGAGCGCGTCGGTCTGTGAGGTCATCCGGTGGCTGCGGTCGTAGGTGAACTGCACGACCGCCGACGTGGTGGAATCCAACGGAGTGCTCTGGGTGACCAGGTCTCCGTTGGCATCGAAAGCCCACTCCTGGACGAAGCCGTTCGGGTCCTGGACGGCGGTCAGGTTGAGCCGGGCGTCATACGAGTAGCGCAGGACGGCGCCGCTGGGCGGGCTCTGGCGGACCAGGACGTTGCTGCGGTAAGTGTCGACATAGGCGACCCAGGTCGGCGTGCCGCCGACGGTGGTGCGCGCCTCCCGGGTCGTGGTCTGGGCCGCGGTGTCATAGCTGAAGCGATTCTCGGTATGCCGCGCGTCGCCCTGCGCGCTGGCCGTCGCGACCCGACCGGCCGCGTCGTAGGCAACCGCGAGACGGACCTCGCCGCTCGGGTCGGTGATGCGGGTCAACCGCTGGCCGGCGTCGTAGCCGTAGGTCCAGGTCTTGCCACGGGCATCGGTGAAGGAGGTCAGTCGTCCGCCGGTGTAGCCGTAGGAGATCTGGCGCTCGGCCGGTGTCCGGACATGGGTGACCTGACCTTGCGCGTCGAGGGTCAGCACGACGTCATACGTGCTCTTCTTGTCCGTCGTGGTGAGTTTGACCCGCAGTTGGGTCGTCGAGTCTCGGACGAAGGCCAGCCCCTGGCCGGTGCCGTCGACATAGGAGTCGAGCCGGGGACCGGTGACGGTCCACGTCGTGCCGTCCCAATGGGTGACGGTGCAGGTCTTCTGGTTGCCGGTGCAGGTGAGGTCGGCGCGGGCCCCGGGTGGGCCGGTGAAGCTGCCCTGGTGGCCGGTGAAGACGATCCGTTGCCCGTCCGGGCCGCGCACGGTCGCCTCGGTGCCGGCCGGGTTGACCGTGACCGACATGTCCAGGATCGAGGAGAAGCCGAGCCCGAAGGCACCCACCGCGGTGTCACCGGAGTTGTAGGTCCGCTCCAGCACCAGATCCATGCCGACCCCGGCGACCTCAAGGTCGCGGAAGACCCGCTGCAGCGCACCCGTGGCGGTGTTGACATCGTCGACGACGGCGCTCGGGTTGGGGGCCAGACTGGCCCCGCCCATCGTCTGCCCGAGCGGAGCGCCGACCGGCGCCACCTCGAGCGGCGGCGTGCTCGCGCGCACGACGACGAAAGGCAAGCTCTCGGCGGTGAAGGACTGCCAGGTTGCCGTGAGTGCGTAGCCGCCCCCCGCCTGGTTGACCTTGCAACCGCCGAACGTGGCGGTCCCGCCCGCGGAGACCGTGGCGAGCCGACAACTCAGCGACGCACCAGGCGTGCCGGTGCCAGCCGTGATGGCCAACGCGACTTGGCCACCGGACCCAGCGACCCGGTTGCCCCCGGCGTCGACGACCGCGAGCGCAGGCTGGCGGGTGAGCGGCCGACCGGCGGTGCCCGCGCTGGGTTGGGCGGTGAAGACCAGCCTGGCGGGGACGCCGACCCGCACATCGAAGGGGGCGCTTGACGCGGACGCGAGCCCGGCCGCGGCGGCGGTGAGGCGATAACCCGCGCCTGCCGTGTCGATCGAGCACCCGGCGAAGGTCGCGGTGCCACTGGAGACCGCCAGCGGGTTGGCCCCACAGCTCAGCGCGCCCGGTCCGCTGGCCACCGACAGGTGGATCGTGGCGCCGCTGTCGACCACGATGTTGCCTCCGGCGTCAAGGACCGCGACGGCCGGTTGGGCGGCCCATCCGACTCCGCCGGTGCCGCCGCCGGGTTGGGTCGTGAAGGCCAGGTGGGTCGCGCCGCCGACGCGGATGTCGAAGCTCGCGCTGAGGCGGGTGACGCCCGCGCCGTCGATGGTCGCCAGCAGCCGGTAGCCCGCCCCGGCATTGTCGACCCGGCATCCGGTGAAGCTGGCGGTCCCGCCGACCGCGCTGAC
>MTKY01003405.1_pt1 | contig 19308 bp, 16 predicted proteins | sample 1042731 | NCBI WGS metagenome assembly MTKY01 (sample SAMN06212206, study PRJNA360538) | anaerobic digester metagenome | biome: Wastewater treatment plant; material: sludge; isolation source: anaerobic digester fed with sludge from wastewater treatment plant | place: Denmark: WWTP Soeholt ... | reverse complement strand
CGCCCGGCCTGCTCGGAGGGGTCGATGACGACGGACAGCGTCGTGCTCGGCCCGGTCGCGATGACGCGGGCGTGGTTGAGCCCCATCGAGCCGGAACCGACGAGGGCGACCGCCAGTGGCGCGGACATGTGCACTCCTCCCTACCGCCGCGGATGACCGTTTCCGCGTGCGCGTGGGCCACACTAGTCCCGTGACCGACCCCGCTGCCGCGCACCTGCCGCGTGCGCGATCGTCGGGAGGTATGCCGTGACCCGGGCCCGGCTGGTGCGGGTCGCGCGCACGGTGCTTTTGCTGCTCGTGCTGGTAGCCGCGGCATACGCGGTCGTGCGCAACTGGCGCGACGTCAGCGCGACCGTGACGCACCTGTCCTGGCGGGCGTGGATCCCGGCGTTCCTCATCCTCCCGGTCGCCATCGGGTGCTCGACGATGAGCTGGCAGGTGCTCGTCGACGAGCTTGGCGAGCCGATCGGGGCCCGGCGAGGGGCGCAGATCTTCCTCGTCGGACAGTTGGGCAAGTATGTCCCCGGTTCGGTGTGGGCCTATCTGCTGCAACTGGAGCTCGGGCGACGGGCCGGGGTCGCTCGTGCCCGGATCTTCGCGGCCACGGTCTTCTCGCTCGCTGTCGTGGTCGTGGCGGCTTTGCTGGCCGGGTCAGTGGCAGTCCCGTCGCTCGTCGAGGTCAACCCCGACCTCGGCGCCTTGCGCTGGCTCTATCTGCTCCTGCCGGTCGCGCTCGTCTGCCTGCACCCACGGATCCTCACCTGGGCGGTCCGCCAGGGGTTCCGCGTGCTCGGCCGCCCGGCGCCCGACCATCCGATCCGCAAGCGGGCCGTGCTGGCTTCGTTGGCGTGGGCGTTGGCGTCATATCTCGCCTTCGGCGCCCACCTGTGGTTGCTCGTGCGGGCCAGCACCCCGGTCAGCGTCTCGGTGCTGCCGCTCGCGGTCGGCACGATGTCCGTCGCGATGATCTCGGGGCTGTTTGTCTTCCTGCTTCCCTCGGGTGCCGGCGTGCGCGAGGCCGTCCTCGTCGCCGGCCTGGGGCCGCTGATCGGGACCGGACCGGCCATCGCGCTCGCGGCCGTGTCGCGCGTGTTGCTCACCGTCGCCGACCTGGTCACCGCCGGTGCGGCGGCCGGCCTGGCCACCCTGGAGCAACGCCGGAACGGGCCCTACCACGGCGACCCGGGCATCGACGCCGACGAGGAGTAGGCGCTTGCGCAGCCAGCTGGCTGGGATGCCGGGGGCAGGCCGCGCCGGGCATAGGCTCGGTCGGGTGAGCACGGTTGCGGTTGTCGGTGGGGGCATCGTCGGTCTGGCAACGGCGCGGGCGCTGGCCCGGAGTGGGTATGAGGTTGTGCTCATCGAGAAGGAGACGGCCCTCGCTCAGCACCAGACCGGGCGCAACTCGGGGGTCGTCCACGCCGGGCTCTACTACGCGCCGGGCAGCCTCAAAGCCCGGATGGCGGTCGCCGGGGCTGCGTCGATGTATGCCTACGCCCGCGAGAAGGGCATCGCCCACGACAACTGCGGCAAGCTCGTCGTGGCCTGCGATGAGTCCGAGCTGCCCGGCCTGGCCACGCTAGCCGACCGCGCCGCCGCGAACGGGGTCCCTGCCACGATGCTCACGCCCGAGCAGGCCCGCGAGCACGAGCCCTACGTGCGGTGTGTCCAGGCGTTGCACGTCCAGACCACCGGCATCATCGACTACCCAGCTGTATGCCGCGCGCTCGCCGACGATGTCGTTGCTGCGGGGGGCGAGTTGCGACTCGGTGTCGCCTTCGAGGGCGCGCAGACGGTGGGCGGCATACGGGATGGGGGCGAGTCGAGTGGCGGCGGTGGGGCGTCGGGCGTGCGGGTCGCCACGTCCGCGGGGGAGCTACGGGTGGACGCGTTGGTGGCTTGCGCCGGCCTGTATGCCGACCGCGTCGCCGCCGCGTGCGGGTTGGAGCCCGAAGCGCGGATCGTGCCGTTCCGGGGCGAATACTTCGAGCTGGCGCCGGACAAGCACTACCTCGTCCGCGGGCTGATCTATCCCGTCCCCGACCCGCGGTTCCCGTTCCTCGGCGTCCACCTCACCCGGATGGTCCGCGGCGGGATCCATGCGGGGCCGAACGCCGTCCTCGCGCTGCGTCGGGAGGGCTACACGTGGCGCGACGTCGACCTCGCCGAACTGCGCGAGTCGCTGTCCTGGCCGGGGCTGTGGCAGTTGGCCAAACGCAACGTCGTCCCGGGGGCGCGCGAGGTCGCCCGCTCGCTCTCGCGCCGTCAGTTCGCCGCGAGCCTGTCCCGCCTGGTCCCGGGCATCGAGGCCGCCGACCTGCACCCCGCCCCCGCGGGGGTCCGCGCCCAGGCCCTGCGTCGCGACGGCTCGATGGTCGAGGACTTCCTGGTCCAGACCCACGGCCGCCAGATCCACGTGCTCAACGCGCCGTCCCCCGCTGCCACTGCTGCCCTGGAGATCGCCGACCATGTCTGCGCGCACGTCATCGGCTCCCTGTCGTAGCGCCCACAAGGCATGCCGAGCCGGTTCTCGCGCAACGGGTCTTCTGACACCCGGTAGTCTGGGCCTGCTTCGTGGACGGCCATGGTGGTGTCGTCGGGACCTCGCCAGACGGGCGGTCACGGCGACCGAGGGGCCTCACCGTCGCATCCGACCGCACACCTCGACAAGGCCAACATCACACCGATGAGCGACACGGCGATCTTCCAGGCCCCGGGCACCGGGGGCGGGCTGCTCGACGTCTTCCATCGGCGCTACCTGTTGCGCCTGCTGGTCCACAAGGAGCTCAAGGCCCGCTACCACGGCTCGGTATTGGGGATGCTGTGGTCCTACATCAAGCCCGCCGTGCAGTTCGGCGTGTTCTACTTCGTCATCGGCGTGTTCTTCAAGATGAACAACGCCGTGGACAGCTACGCGGTCTACCTGTTCTCGGGCATCATCGCGATGAACTTCTTCAGCGAGGCCTTCGGCAACGCCACGAGGTCGATCACCGGCAACTGGGCCCTGGTCAAGAAGATCTACCTGCCGCGTGAGCTTTTCCCCGTCGCATCGGTGTTCGTGTCGTTCACCCATTTCATCCCCCAAGTGCTCGTCCTGCTGGTCGGGTGCCTGGTCACCGGGTGGCACCCGACCGTGTGGCAGCTGCTCGCCGGCGTGGGCGGCTTCCTCGTCCTGGCGGTGTTCGCGCTCGGCCTCGGACTCATCTTCGGCGCGCTCAACGTCGTCTTCCGGGACTTCGAGAACGTCGTCGACCTGATCCTCATGGTGGCCACCTGGGCATCGCCGGTCATCTACACGTGGACCGCAGTTCGAGATGCTCTGGGTGACGGTCCGCTGTGGTGGCTCTACCAGTGCAACCCGCTCACCAATGTCGTCGAGATCTTCCACTGGACCTTCTGGTACCCCACGACGGACGGGCGGGCCCCGATGCCGACACAGATGCCGACCTTCGTGGCGATCGCCGCTGGTGTGTCGGTCGTCGTCCTGGGAATTGGCCAGCTCGTCTTCCGTCGGTTCGACGGTCGATTCGCCCAGGAGCTGTGAGCGTGGGCCAACGTCAGCTCGACCAGGACCGGATCCGCATCGACCGGGTGAGCAAGCACTTCACCCTGCGGCATACCCGAGCGGTCAAGGAGATCGTCGTCAAAGGGCTGCAGGGCCGACGCAAGGAGCTCTCCGAACAGTTCACGGCGCTGCGCGACGTGTCGCTGACCGTCGGCGAGGGGGAGGCGATCGCCCTGCTGGGACGCAACGGCTCCGGGAAGTCGACCCTGCTCAAGCTGATCTCCGGAGTCATGGGGGCCGACGAAGGCAGCATCGCGGTCCGAGGAAATGTGGCGGGGCTGATCGACGTCGGGGCCGGCTTCCACCCCGACCTCACCGGTCGCGAGAACATCTTCCTCAACGGCGCGATCCTCGGGATGAGCGAGGCCAAGATCCACCAGGAGTTCGACCGGATCGTGGCCTTCAGCGAGATCGAGGAGTTCATCGACACCGAGGTGAAGTTCTACTCCTCGGGGATGTTCCTCCGGCTCGCCTTCGCCGTCGCCGTGCACACCGACCCGGACATCTTCCTCGTCGATGAGATCCTCGCCGTGGGCGACGAGCCCTTCCAGCACAAGTGCCTCGACCGGATCCGCGAGCTGCGCGACGAGGGCAAGTGCCTCGTCATCGTCAGCCACGACCTGGACATGGTCTCGCGGTTCACCGACCGCGGAGTGGTCCTGGACAAAGGTCGGATGGTCCACGACGGCCCGATCGACGAGGCGGTCGCTCTCCTGCGTCGCCGCGCCGAGGGCTGACCGGCCGGTTGCCGAAGCGGCCGGACGCGGACGGCATACATTGGACTGCGGACCCATCACCCCGAGAGGCGAGAACCGTGACCGACTTCATCCCCTTCGCGTTGCCGGACATCGGCGAGGCGGAGATCGAGGCCGTCGTGGCGACGATGCGATCGGGCTGGCTGACGACGGGTCCCAACGCGGCTGCCCTCGAGCGTGAGTTCGTCGAGGCGATGGCGCCGGCGCGGCACATGGGCGGGGCGTCGGTTCAAGGGGTCGCGGTGAACTCGGCGACGGCGGGACTGCATCTGGTCCTGGAAGCGCTCGGGATCGGCCCGGGCGACGAGGTGATCGTCCCGACCTGGACCTTCACGGCCACCGCGGAAGTCGTTCGTTACCTCGGGGCGACGCCCGTCCTTGTCGACGTCCACCCGGACACCCTCAACATCGACCTCGATCGCGCAGCCGAAGCCGTCACCCCCCGGACCAAGGCGGTCATGCCCGTTCACTTCGCCGGCCTGCCGGTGGCGCGGGCGGCGCTCGCGGAGTTCGCCTCGGCCTACGGGCTTCGGGTTGTCGAGGACGCGGCCCACTCCCACCCGGTCGACTCGGAGGGTATGCCGGTCGGCCTCGGCGCGAGCGACGCCGTCGTTTTCAGCTTCTACGCCACCAAGACGATGACCTCGGGGGAGGGCGGGATCGTCGTGAGCGCCGACCCCGACCTCGTCACCCGGATGCGAACGATGCGACTACACGGGATCAACCGGGACGTCTTCAACCGCTACACCTCGACGGCGCCGTCCTGGCACTACGAGGTCGTCGCGCCGGGGTTCAAGTACAACCTCACCGATGTGGCCGCGTCGATGGCCCGGGTCCAGCTGACTCGCTCGGTGGCGATGCGCGAGCGCCGCTCGGCTATCGCCGCACACTACGACGGCGCCCTCGCCGGGCTCCCGGTGCGACTGCCCTCCCGTCCTGTCCACCCGGGGACGCACCATGCGTGGCATCTCTATGTCCTGCGGCTGACCGACGATGCGCCGATGGGTCGTGACGAGTTCATCCAGCGGATGTCCGACTCCGGCGTCGGCACGTCTGTGCACTTCATCCCGCTGCACCACCACCCCTATTGGCGCGACCTGAGGGGTGCTGACGCTCCTACGCTCCCCGTTGCGGACGCCCAGTTCCAGCGCGCGGTGAGCATCCCGATCTTCTCCTCGATGAGTGACGCCCAGGTGCAGCGTGTGGGGGAGACCGTTCGGGCGGTGTTGGAGGGCCGGTCGTGACCGATCGACCCACGGCGGGTATGCCGTCTGCAACCGGGGTGGACGCGAAGCGGGCGTTTGACGTCGTCGTGTCCGGCGCGATGCTGGCGGTGCTCTCCCCGGCGCTGGTGGTCATCGCCGCGCTCATCAAGCGAGACGATCCCCGCGGTCCGGTCATGTTCACCCAAGAGCGGGTCGGGTTGGGCGGCATACCGTTCCGGATCCACAAGTTCCGCACGATGCGGCCGGACGCCCCGGGTCTGCAGGTGACCTCCCACGGAGACCCCAGGGTGACCCGCATCGGTGCGATTCTGCGTAAGACCAAGCTGGATGAGCTGCCTCAGCTCTGGGATGTCCTCGTCGGGCGGATGAGCCTGGTGGGCCCTCGGCCTGAAGTGCCGAAATACGTCGGCCTCTGGCCGGAACAGCACCGTGACCTCATTCTGTCGGTCCGGCCGGGGATCACCGACCCCGCGAGCGTGCGGTGGCGCAACGAGTCGGAGGAGCTCGCCCAGGCGGCCGATCCGGAGGCCCACTACGTCGAGGTCCTGCTGCCGCAGAAGGCTGCCATGTATGCCGAGTACGTCCGGACCCGCTCGTTCTGGGGCGACCTCGTCGTGTTGATCCGAACCGCCGCGGCGGTGGGGCGCGGCTGAGTCGACTCGGCGGCGGGGATAGACTTTGGTGGCTCCGACGCTCGAGGCGGGGCCGGCATCGGCTATGAGACGACACGAAGGAGACAGGTGAACGTCACCGTTGTCGGGCTCGGCAAGATCGGACTTCCCCTGGCCGTCCAGTTTGCCCGCTCGGGGATGACAGTCATCGGGGCGGACACCAATCCGGCCGTCGTTGACCTGGTCAACGCGGGCCAGGAGCCCTTCCCGGGAGAGGCCCACCTGGGCGACTACCTCGCGGAGTGTGTCGCTGCCGGGACGATGTCCGCGACGACCGACACGGCTGACGCGGTCTCCAGGTCACACGCGGTCGTCGTCGTCGTGCCACTGTTCGTCGACGCCGACGCGCGCCCCGACTTCGGGTGGATGGACAGCGCCACCGAGGCCATCGGTCGCGGACTGCGCTCCGAGAACCAAACACTGGTCTGCTACGAGACGACCCTCCCGGTGGGGACGACCCGCACCCGGTGGAAGCCGATGCTCGAGCACGTCTCCGGCCTGGTGGAGGGGGTGGACTTCGACCTGGTGTTCTCTCCGGAGCGGGTTCTCACCGGCCGGGTCTTCGCAGACCTGCGGCGCTACCCCAAGCTCGTCGGGGGCCTGGGCGATCGTGGCGCCCATCGAGCCGTGTCGTTCTACGAGCAAGCCCTGCAGTTCGACGAGCGCGTCGATCTGTCCCGAGCCAACGGCGTCTGGGATCTCGGCAGTGCCGAGGCCGCCGAGATGGCCAAGCTCGCCGAGACCACCTACCGCGACGTCAACATCGGCCTGGCCAACCAGTTCGCCCGGTTTGCGGCGGCCAATGGGATCGACATCCACAAGGTCATCGAGGCATCCAACTCCCAGCCTTACTCACACCTTCACCAGCCCGGGATGAGCGTTGGGGGGCACTGCATTCCGGTCTATCCGCGGCTCTACCTGTGGAACGACCCGGATGCCACCGTCGTGCGAGCCGCACGCGCCGCGAATGCCGGTATGCCGGCATACACCGTGGGCCTGGCCGCGGCCGCTGCGGGGGGTGACCTCTCCGGCAAACGGGTCGTCGTGTTGGGGGCCGCCTACCGCGGGGGGGCGAAGGAGACCGCCTTCTCGGGAGTCTTCGCCGCAGTCGACGAGCTGGCGGCGCGCGGCGCGGTGGTCCTGGTGCATGACCCGCTGTATACGGACGCGGAGTTGGCCCGGCATGGGTGGGCTCCCTATCACCTCGGCGAGCCGGTCGACGTCGCCATCGTCCACACCGACCACGCGGAGTATGCCGCGCTGACCGCGGCCGACCTCCCAGACCTGGCCGTTCTCGTGGACGGGCGGGCCCGGATCGATCCCGCACGGTTCCCCGGCGTCCGGGTCGTCACCGTGGGCAAACCTGACCTCATGGCAACGGAGGCTTGATATGGCGGTGCGCATCGCGCCGAGTGCGGACGTCTCGCCCGAGGCGAGCATCGGTGAGGGGTCGGCCATCTGGCACTTGGCTCAGGTCCGTGAACACGCGGTGCTGGGGAGCAACTGCATCGTCGGACGGGGGGCCTACGTCGGGACCGGTGTCGTCATGGGCGACAACTGCAAGTTGCAGAACTACGCACTGGTCTACGAACCGGCCCGGCTGGGGCATGGTGTCTTCGTCGGGCCAGCGGTCTGTTTCACCAATGATCACTTCCCCCGGTCAGTGACCCCCGATGGTCAGCTCAAACGCGGCGACGACTGGGAGGCCGTCGGCGTCACCTGCCTGGATGGGGCCTCGATCGGTGCCCGGTCCGTGTGCGTGGCACCGGTCACGATCGGGCGCTGGTCGCTGGTCGCCGCGGGGTCGGTCGTCGTCAAGGACGTGCCGGACTTCGCGCTCGTTGCAGGGGTCCCAGCCCGCCGGATCGGGTGGGTCGGCCGGGCCGGAGTGCCCTTGAGCGACGGCGGCGATGGACAGTGGATCTGCCCCGAGACGGGGACGGCATACATCGAACACGACGGGACCCTGACGGAGGCAACCCCATGACTGATTTCATCCCCCCCGCCAAGCCGATCGTCGGCGAGGACGAGATCGCGGCGGTGACGCGGGTGATTCGTTCCGGCATGCTCGCGCAGGGCCCGGAAGTGAAGGCTTTCGAGGAGGAGTTCTCCGCGCACTTCGGGCTGGGGCGTGCGTGCGTCGCGGTCAACTCCGGGACCTCGGGCCTGCACTTGGGACTGCTCTCCAGTGGCGTCGGTGCCGGTGATGAGGTCATCGTGCCGTCGTTCACCTTCGCCGCGACGGCCAACTCGGTCGCCCTCACCGGAGCGACGCCGGTCTTTGCGGACATCGAGCCCGACACGTTCTGCCTCGACCCCGCGTCCGTGGAGTCGGCGATCACCGAGCGGACGGTCGGGATCATGCCCGTCCACCTCTACGGCCACCCGGCCAGCATGGGGCCGCTGCGGGAGCTCGCCGATCGTCACGGGCTGAAGTTGTTCGAGGACGCCGCCCAAGCGCACGGCGCGTCGCTGGACGGGACCCCGGTGGGTGCCTTCGGCCAGTTCGCGATGTTCTCGCTCTACCCGACTAAGAACATGACCTCGGGCGAAGGCGGGATGGTCGCGGTGTCCGACTCGCAGACCGAGCGGCTCATGCGGCTCTACCGCAACCAGGGCATGGAGCGGCAGTACGAGAACGAGGTCGTCGGCTTCAACACCCGGATGACCGATCTGCATGCTGCCATCGGCCGGGTCCAGCTGACCAAGGTCGGTGCGTGGACCGCGCAGCGGCAGGCGAACGCGGCATACCTGTCCGCTCACCTTCAGGGTGTCACCCCGCCGCCCGTTCGCCCCGGTGCGGTGCACGTCTACCACCAGTACACGGTTCGCGTTCCCGAGGACCGTGATGGTCTGGCCAAGGCACTGCGCGAGGAGTATGCCGTCGGGTCGGGGATGTTCTACCCGGTTCCCAACCACCGGCTGGCTCCGTTCGGGCACGACTTCGACCTGCCTGAGACGGAGATCGCCGCACGCGAGTGCCTGTCCTTGCCGGTCCACCCGTCGTTGTCGCAGGGTGACCTGGAACGGATCGTTATGGCTGTCAACACCCTGGCCCGGGCCGGCGCCTGATGGCTGTCCTTCGGGCCGGGCTGGTCGGCCTGGGCATGATGGGTCGCCACCATGCTCGGGTGTTGGCATCCCTTCCCGGCGTCGAGTTGGTCGCCGTCGCGGATCCCGGGGGCGACGTCCATGGCGTCGCTGGTGGTCGGGAGGTGTTGGCCTCGACCGAGGAGCTGATCGCCAAGGGGCTGGACTACTGCGTCGTCGCGGCACCGACTGGGTTGCACGAAGCAGTGGGGTTGGCACTAGCCGAGGCAGGCGTCCACGCGCTCGTGGAGAAGCCCTTGGCGGCCGATGCCGGTGCAGCACGCCGCATGGCCGACGCGTTCGCGGCGCGCGGGCTCGTGGGTGCCGTCGGGCACATCGAGCGCTACAATCCTTCGTTGCAGCGCGCCCGGCAGTTGCTGGAGGAGGGACACCTCGGCGCGGTCTTCCAGATCGTCACCCGCCGCCAGGGGCCGTTCCCCGGTCGGATCGCCGACGTGGGGGTCGTGAAGGACCTGGCGACGCATGACATCGACCTCACGGCGTGGGTGGCCCAGCGACCCTTCGTGAGTGTGGCGGCCCAGGCGGCATACCGCAGTGGGCGCGAACACGAGGACCTCATCGCGGTGACCGGACGCCTTGAGGGGGGCACGGTGACCAGTCACCTGGTCAACTGGCTGTCCCCGATGAAGGAGCGGGTGACGATCATCACCGGCGAGAAGGGTGCGCTCGTGTGTGACACCCTGACGGCCGATCTGACGTTCTACGCCAACGGGACGGCATCGTCGGACTGGGATGAGGTGCGTCAGTTCCGGGGAGTGACAGAGGGCGACGTGGTGCGCTACGCGATCGCCAAGCCGGAGCCGTTGCGGACCGAACACGAGGCTTTCCGCGACGCGGTCCTCGGGAAACCGACAGACATCGTCACTCTGGAGCAGGGCGTGCGGATCGTCGAGGTGGCGGAGGCCGTTCTGCAGTCGGCGTCCAACGGCGGACAGGTCGTCACCCTCGGCTGACGAGGTCAGGGCTGCGGGACGGGAGCAGACCTGTGCTCCACTACCGCCGCCCACCGCGACAGCCCCCAGGACAGGACGTAGGCCACGGCGCTGGCCAACGAGAAGGTCCACACCGTTGCGACGACACCGACCTCGAAGTGGACACACGCGAGTAGCGAGCCGACCACGAGGGTGAATCGTCCGGCGTCCCAGGCTAACTGGAGGCGGGCATGCCCCAGGACGATCAGTGTCTGGGAAACAGGGGCCGCAACCAATTGGGCGGCGAGGTTGATCGACAGCGCCGCCGCCATGCTCCCAGCGACTCCCCAACGCTCACCGAAGAGCAGCGGGAAGGCCGAGGGGGAGGCCACCAGGACGATGAGGCCCATCGGAACGGCCGCGAGGAGAAGCAGCCGGGTGGCCTTCGTCAACGCTCGGAGCGCGCCGAACTGACCGGATCGCTTGTTCTCCGACAGCCAACCGAGGTACACCTGCGCGGTGGCCTGGCCGAGCAGGGCGACCGGGATGGCGACGACGCGTTGGGCCAGGCCGAACTGACCTGCGTCGGCTAGCCCGAAGAAGGTCGTGATGAGCAAGGGAGGGGCGTAGAGCCCGGCCGCGTTCAGCAAGCCAGCCAGGGACAAGGCAGGGGCCTGGTTGACATACGCTCGGACGTCGTCGGAACGCGCGGTCGCACCGGTGACCACGGGCGCGCTGAGGTCATCGGGCCGGTTTGGTGCGGCAGCCTCGCTCGCGTCGGTGGGGCCGTCGGACGGCTGTGACTTGTTCGCGACGGCCAAGAACAGCGTCGACACGACCAAGGCCAGGACGAGGCCAGCGATCAGCCCGAAGGCGCTTGCGGCAACGATCCCGAAGGCCGTCTGGGTGACAAGCGTGACGAGGGCCTGGATGACGTTCCGGCCGGCAATGGTGGAGTACCGCCGACGTCGGATCGCCCACGCGTTGGCCAGTTGGAAGAGCGCCAACAACGCGCTCACCATCGGGATCGAGAAGATCCAAACCTCAAGGTCGAAGTCGTGCCCGGTCAGATACAGACCCGTGAATGCAGCAGCGACCAACAGGGTGTTGACTAGGACCGCCCTGACACCCATACGGACGATCCGACGACTCGTGTCATCCGAGGCGGGCAGAGGCACGATGACATCGGCCCGAATCGCCATGACCGGCATGAGCAGCATGGACCAAGCGGTGACCGTGGCCAGCGTCCCGAAGTCATGAGGCGTATAGAGCCGCGCCACGATGGGATAGCCGAGGAACGCCAAGCCCTGGGCCGCGGCGGTCGCCATGATGATGGCTGCGGCGCCCTGACCGGTCGCGCCGAGGCGTTGGCGGGCCCGAGCGGTGAGTGCAGCCAGAGGCATGCGGGGCATGGGGCGACCGCTACCCGGAGACCGGGCGTAGGACGGCTTCCGTGGCGATGCGTGCGGGAATCCGGTCATCGAAGTTCTCCCGGGCAAACGCCACCCGGCGCGCCCGCTCGTCGGCATCCGCCTGAGTGGCATCGAGAAGCGCCCGGCCGAGGTTCTCCTGAACTGCGGAGACATCCCACGGCGACACGTAGGCGAGGTCTGCTTGCGCCAACAGATCCGCGAAATCACCGCTTCCCGCATAGATCAAGGGAGTACCGCAAGCGAGCCCGCTCATGGCCTTGATCGGCCGGGCATCGGCGTACCCGGTGGACGGGCGGAGCGACGCCAGGCTGGCCACCGCGGTCCGGGTGGCGGCGGCGACCGTCGCGGCTGACACGGAACCCCGACAGTGGACTCGGTCCGGCCAACGCGATGCGATGTCGTTGATGAGTTCGCTGTCGCTGCCGTAGCCCAGGTAGACCAGGTCGAAGACTTCGCCGGCGCGCCAGCGTTCTTCGGCAGCCCTCGCGAAGATTTCCGCCCCGTGCACGACCCCGGCATTACCCGCGTAAACGAAGAACGGGTTGTGCTTGTCGCTGGGCCACCACCGCTCACCATCTGGGGTGTACACGTCCGTCGGTATGCCGTTGGGGATCGTGGTAACAGAGTTGGCCGCTCCCGCCGTGGCGGCGACGCGCGCCATGCCGGGGGTCGCCGCGAGGACTGTCGAGGCATGTCGCAGGGTGTAGTCCTCCACCGCCCCGATCACGGGAGTCAGAGCCCGCAACCAGATCTGGCGCGCGCCCTCGGCTGCGGCGCGCCAGGAGTCAGCGAGGTAGTAGACGAACGGCACGCGACGTCGGCGAGCGACGAGCAGCGACGCGAAGGCGGCTGTGGGCGGCGGATCCGACACGACCACGTCGAAATCGACAGCTCGTGCGGAGCTCACGATGCGCCCCGCAAAGAGCACGAGGTTGAACAGTCGGCGAACGGGGTTCGCGGTGCCTTCAGCCGGGCCCACGCATAGGACGCGCTCACCGCAGGGCCCCGTTCGCCGGCGAGGGCCACCGTCACCCGGAGCAGAGGTGATGACGGTCACCTCAACGTCCTTGGCACGCAACTGCGCGGTCAACGCACCCAGAACCTGACTTCCGGATCCGGCCACGGGCCAGTACTGGTGACCCACCATGAGCACGCGCATGTCACTCGATCCTCGAACCGTTCCCCGGCGGTCCCACATAGCGACGGTAAGTCTCGACGAGTCGCTGCCCCTCCGAGGCCCAGGAATAGCGCTCAAGGACGGCTTCCTTCCCGCGGGAACCCATCTCCCAGGCAAGGTGCGGATCATCGGCGAGTCGCATCATCGCGGCGGCGAGCTCTTGCGGTCGGTCATGAGGCACGACGATGCCGCAGCCGACCTCGGTCACCAACTGGGAGCCGACCTGCAACGAAGAGGACACAATCACGGGGACCCCTGCTGCCATGTACTCCAGAACCTTGGTGGGCAAGGCTTCGACTACGTTCGGAGAAGGCCGGAAGATGGCTAGCCCGAATAGCGAAGTCCCGGTCAGCTCGGCGACCTCCGGTCGGGACAGGACGCCCACGTACTCGATGCCGGGTCCGGATGGGGCGGTGCTGTCGGAATACGGTCCGGCCATGACCACGCTGTAGTCCTTCGTGGCGTTCATGATGCCCGCGGCCTCGATGATCGTCTCCGTGCATCGCTCTGGGTGGATCCCGCCCACATAGCACCCACGCCTTGGGCGGGCGAGAAAGTTCGCCCGTGAGCTGTCGATCGCTGCCCATTCATCGAGAATGGGATAATTTGCCACGACGGTCGTGTCGAACCGCCACTGATCGGCGATTGCCGGAGTCGCGGTCACCACGTGCGTCATCCGGCTGGCGATGGCGCGTTCGCTCATCGCGATCATGGGGGCAATCAGTCGACTCTGCCACGGCGCGAGATAGTCCTTGTGCGCCACGTCTTTGGACAGACTTTCGTGGGCGTCGTAGATCACCTTGCGGCCGTGAAGGCGCCAGAGCAACGACAGCGGCAGCAGCTCGGGGTCATGGAAGTGGATGACGTCGGGATCAACCCGGCGGGTCGCGGCAAGAGCGCCTGTCCACGCCCCGGACCAGCGGGCCAGTCGAGAGGTATACCTGGGGAGCAGCTCGACCTTGTGGTCCTCCCGGGGCGGTGCCGGATCCGCGGGCGCGATCAGGGTGACGTCGTAACCGGCACCGCGGAGGGTCGCGACTTCCTTCAGGTAGATCCGCGGGTCCGTTGCCGGGTGCGCCGATGTCACATGCACGACCCGCACCGCGTCGCCAGGCTGGCGAACAGAGCTGTCCCCGCCAGGGCGACGTCGTGTCAGCGAGCAGATTCGCTCCCGAACCCGAGGGAATAGCGCTTTGGCGTCTCCACGGTTCATTGCGTTCGCTTTCGTCGATGTCGATCGAGACATCTAGGGTCGCTCGGACGCCCGCGGCTGCGGGGCGTCAGTGGAGCAGGTCGAGGAGTTGCCGGCGGGCGCTCGGTTGACCACGACTCCGCACAACGAGGCGTTGACCAGGCGCAACTTCTCGACTGCTGCTGCCACGTTCTCGCTCTTCGTCTTCCCGTAGTCGAGCACCAAGGCGATGTTCCCGACCCGTGCCAACCCTAGAGTGTCGGCAACGGTCTGTACGGCTGCCGAGTCGAGGATGACGAAGTCGGCACGATCGCCGAGGTCCCGCAGCGTGTCAAGGAGTCGTCTACTGTGCAGGAGGTCGGCCGGATTGGTATCAGGTGCTCCTGCCGCCACGACCTCCAGTCCGCTGGCAGCATGGTGTTGCATGACGGAGCTGAGGTCTTCCGTGCCCTTGAGCACCGCCGACAACCCAGGGCCGGCGGAAAGTCCCAGCAGCGGGGCTACGGCGGGGCTGCGCAGGTTCGCATCGACCAGCACGACCCGCCAACCGGCCTGGGCCAGGGCCAGCGCAGTCCCCACAGCGACCGTCGTCTTCCCCTCTCCAGGTGTGGTGCTGGTGAAGGTGGTCACGTTGTGCCCCGGCCCGGCCATCGATTGCACGTTGGCGCGGAGAAAACGGAACGCTTCGGCGCTCTTGCCGAGGCCGCCGTTGGTGAACTCGGGTGCCCCCGTGAGGGTGGCGTTCGTTCCGATGACACCGATGACGGCAGTCCCGTTCAAGGCGGGGACCCCGCCAGGATTGCGCACCGTCTTGTCGAACAGTTCGCGGACCACGGACAGTCCGAAGCCGACGAGCAGGCCAAGGATCAGCGCGATGGCGCCGTCGCGGAGCGTCTTGTCGCCCGTGCCGCCCGTGTCGTCGGTGAGGCCCGGGCTCGGCGGGTCGATCTCTATTGTCTTGACGACCGAGCCGGACGTACCACCCAGCGTAGAGTCGGTGGAACGCGCGGCCGAGAGCACCGCCTGCATCAGGGCTGCGTTGATCTTCTGGGCCACGTCTGCGTTGGGATAACTCACGACGATCTGGACGATGCTCGTCCCTGTCGGAACGGTCACCTTGAGGTGCGACTGCAACTTCTCTGCGGGTATCCCTAGAGCCAGGCCGCGTGTGACGCGTTCGGCGGTTTCCCGGCTGAGCGCCACCTGGGTGAAGTTCTGCGCGAGCTGAGCCGCCGACGGTTCCGCGCGCAGTGTCGCGTTCTGGGTGAGGGTGACCATGACGGCCGAAGTCGACTCGAAGCTACCCGCTCGCGATTTGGGCATTAGGGCGGTGCCCGCGATGCCGAGGGCGGTCACGACCGCGCCGACAAGGACAATGAAGACCCACTGGCGGCGGGCGATGCGGAGATAGTCGCGGATATCCATAACAGGTCCCGTCTGAGTCGCCCCGACTGGGGCAGGGGTGGCGGAGGTGGTGGCGGGCTGGACCCACGAACGGTCATGACTTCCATGCTCAGAAGCCCGTGAAAAGGGCAATGCCGTGCCGATGTGCGGTGTTTGCGCGATGCGGAGCCGAGGATCGAGACGGGCCGCGTAGGCCAGCACGATGGCCGCACCGAAACCGTAGGTCAGCACGGACGTGAAGGCGCTGCCGTTGGCCAGCGAGATCGCAGGAACAACGAAGAACGAGTATCGGAAGGGCGTGGGGAGGCTGGCGGAAGAGTCGTCTGCCAAGCGGAGGAGGGTCGCAGCCAGGGCAGTCTCGATGGCGATGCCGACCAGGCCGGCATGCATGAAACCCGAGCCGATGAAGTTGACATTGGCGTTGGTGCCGGGTGTGTTGAAGATCCACTCACCGACAAGGACCAGTGGATCCTTTCCCGGCTCTCGATGCCAGGGCGCAAAACTCTCCAGACCGAGTTGCGGGTTGATCTGGAAGTACTTGAAATATCCGACCGTCAGGACGCCCGGAATGGCCAGGATTCGCATGCTGAAGACCGCGGTCCACAAGAGATTCCCGGTCAAGGAGTCCATGATCCGCGCGAAGATCATGAGGAAACCTAGGAGGAACAGGATGTGGCTCGGCTTGGGTGGACTCCCGCGTCGGGCTCGATAGGCGATCCACAACAGCAGCGGAACGGACAGCAGGGCCAGCCTGGCGCCGCTCGCGAGGTAGATGAGGAAATCGCCGCCGATGCCGACGAGCACCTTCACCCAGTCCTTACGCAGGACACCCCAGACGATCAGCGCCGGGTTGATGCACGCGTAACTCAGGGGCAGCAGGTAGGCGAGGGCGGGAACCTCTGCGAGGGCTTGTTTGTAGTCGGCCCGCACCGCGTAGATGTCCGCGAACGAAATGTAAGTGTGGTGGATCCCGATGGCCGAGATCAGCCACCCGTAGGTGATCGCCAGGAGCACGGTGCAGACGAGCCAGAAGTTGATCCGGATCCGGCTGGGCGTCGGGAGGAGGGCTCCGGAATTCGGAGCGGTGATCAGTCGGACGACCACGGCGACGGCGCAGATGCCCAGCGCCGCTGGGAGTCGCTCGGATTGGGGTAGCCAGTTCGATGCCTCGGCCAATAAGGCACTGGGGACGATGACGATCGTATAGATGATCCATAAGCAGAAATCCGAGGGGCGCTGCACCGACCGGGCCATGGTCGCGCCGGTCGCCACAATCGCTACGAATGCGATGGCTATCTCGAGGAACGGAGGGTCCTGCCAATTCACGCCCTCATACGCCCAGATATCCGAAAGGTAGGTCGCGTAGATCACCAGGAAGACGACGCAGAAGAACAGGACCGCGACAAAGAGGTGTGTCGGGGTCGTAGAAATGGTTCGGGACGAAGAGCGTCGGGTGCGGGGCGAAGTGCTCATCCCGTTCTCCTCACCCATCGTGTCCCGCCTGTCCGCTCCCTCAGGCTACCAGCGTCAACCAGCATCACGCCGATGCCGCATGTCGCGGCCGTACGCCATCAACCACTGGCCTCATATGGGCCATACCGGCGGTGTGACCCGCCGGAGGAGGGCGTCCACCGTGCGTTCGGCGGCGTCTCCGCTGCCATAGGGGGTGTCATCGGTCGCCGGGGGAGCCGACCGGGAGACCGCGGCCAACAAGCGCCCCTGGGCCGGGTCCGGGACGAGAATGTTCCAGCCGAGGTCGACGGTCTCGGTCCATTCCGTTTCGGTGCGGATCGTCGTGCAGGGGACACGGAGAAGGAAGGCTTCCTTCTGCAACCCTCCCGAGTCGGTGACGATGCCGATGCTGTGCAGCGCCGTCCCTATCAGGTCGGGATAGCCCACCGGGTCGGCGACGTGCAGCGAGCCGGCGGCCAGCGTCACACCGTGTTCGGCAGCCCGAGCCCGAAGGCGGGGGTGCACGAAGAGCACCGTGGGCTCGGGGAGGGATTGCATCGCGAGGACAATCTCGCGCAGTCGGGCCGGGTCATCGGTGTTCTCGGCCCGGTGGATGGTGGCGATCCGAAACGGAGCAGTGACGCCGTCGGGGATCCGTGGAGGGGATCCGGCGACCCGGTCACGAACGCGCATCAGGACATCGGTCATCACGTCGCCCACGAGTACGCTGCGCTCGGCCAGTCCTTCGCGCGCGAGTTGGGTCATGGCCGCCTCGGTCGGGGCCAGGCAAAGATCGGCCGCGTGGTCGCTGAGGACGCGGTTGTGCTCCTCCGGCATCCGTCGGTTGAAAGACCTGAGCCCCGCCTCGAGGTGCGCAAGCGGCGCGTGGATCTTCACGGCAGCAACGGCAGCCGCGAGCGTCGAGTTGGTGTCACCGTAGATGAGCACCCAGTCGGGGCGCTGACCAAGGATCACCGTCTCCAGCCGCCCGAGCATCGCGCCGGTCTGCTCACCGTGCCCCCCCGAGCCGACCGCCAAGTGTACATCGGGGCGCGGGATGCCCAACTCCTCGAAGAAGATGTCGGAGAGCGCCGGTTCGTAGTGCTGACCGGTGTGCACGATGCAGTGTTCGATGCCACGGGCGTTCAAGGCAATCGCGACCGGGGCGAGCTTGACGAACTGCGGCCGGGCACCAACGACGCTGAGGACTTTCATCCGGGGCCTCCTAAGGGGACGCTCCGCTGGACCAACCAGCCCCGGCGGGCAGACCAACGATGCTACCCGATTCCGAGCGGGCTTCCCGCGTGGGTTGAGCGGGTAGAGTCGCGTCCGCTCACCGCGGGTGACTGCGACAGGAAGGAGGGCCGCACTGACCGGCTCCTGGGTTGTTCTCGGCCCTCTTGCTGTGTGGGTCGCCCTCACGTGCGTCGGCGCCGTCGCCGTATGGCTGTCCGGTTTCCGCGGAGTGGTCGTCCCTGCGGCTGGATTGCCTGTTACTGCGCTGGCCGTGACCGCGTTCGGCTTGATGCAGGAGGTCGTCCGGTTGCCCTTCAGTTGGGCAACCCTGGTGAGTCTCGCCTGGCTGTCGGGAGCGCTCGTCGGCCTGGCTCGTCGGCTCCACTCGGGTCACTGGGGACTATCTAGGGACGCGGGGGCGCGCGCGGAGGACTCGGAGGGGAACTGCTGGCCGGTAGCCGCGGCGCTCGCGGCGTCGATGGCCACGGCTTACATGGTCATGTGGCACTCGACCGGCGGTGACTGGCAGGTCGCCTCGCAGACGTGGGACGCGTTCTTCGACGCTAACGCGGTCCGTGCGGCGTCCGAGAGCCAGGTCATCGCCCCCACCCAGCTGTCTGCGTTCGCCTATGCCTATCCGGTCATCAACTACTATCCGAGCACCTTCCATGGGCTAGCGGTGCTCGTCATGCAGGCGACCGGTTCCGACGCGGTGACCGCTACAAACACCTCGGCCGCGCTGCTGGCGGGCGGACTCTGGCCTGCGACCGTCGCGCTCGCCTCCCGCTACCTGTGGGGTGGTGGCCGAGGCGTCCTCCTCGCTGCCGTCACGATCGCCTGGGGCATGCATGGTATGCCGTGGGCGCCCCTTGGGTGGGGGGTGCTGTGGGCGACCTCGTTGGCGGGGGCGGCGGTTCCACTGGTGGTGGTGACCTTCGGTGGGCTGCTCGGTGTCACGCGGGCGCCTCGGGATCGTCGACTCGCCGGGCTTCTCTTCGTCGCTTCGCTCGCCCTCGTGGGTGTGCTTCATCCGCGGGTGGCGGTGGTCACGTCAACGGTGCTGGTGGCGCCCTGGGTGTGGGTCTTTGGGGGGAGCGCCGTGCGGCGCTGGCGCGCGGGCGTAGTAGCGGTTAGTGGTCTGGACTGTGGAGTGACGTAGGAGTGCGGCGGCCTCG
>MTKY01054654.1_pt1 | contig 19310 bp, 17 predicted proteins | sample 1042731 | NCBI WGS metagenome assembly MTKY01 (sample SAMN06212206, study PRJNA360538) | anaerobic digester metagenome | biome: Wastewater treatment plant; material: sludge; isolation source: anaerobic digester fed with sludge from wastewater treatment plant | place: Denmark: WWTP Soeholt ... | reverse complement strand
GCGCAGGCCAACTCCCTGCCCCAGAACGTACTGAGCCTGATCCGGTAATAGACCTGAGATGGTTTCTCAGCGAGACCATCGAGTGTCGAGCTCAAACCGCAGTCCTACAGCACCCGGCCACACGGTCGGGTGCTGTGTCTTTGTGCGCCCCTGCCGGTTGTTAAGCCCCCTGTTCGCTCGCATTGTCCACATCCCACACATGGGCGTACGCCTGCGTCTTGGGCTCCGGGCTATAGCCGGTCAGGGCGGATCATTGCCCTGATCATGCGTCCTGGAGAGGCATCGCCCCGGCCTGTTTGGCAGCAGGTAACGAAAGTGACAACGCCCGTGCGCTAAAGCGTTAAGAGGGCCGACCGATATATGAGACGTGCAGCAGGCTTGCAGCATGGGCTGACGACACGCCCAGCAAGTGCCCATACACTCGGAGGTGAGCTACTCGCAACACTGCAGTCCGGCCTGGGGTTGGTGATGGGTAGGAGCCGCTCACAACATGAATGAGGTACGGCACGGAAGCCGCCTCGCGCGACAAGCACGCTTATTCAAGGAGGAATAGCAGGTGTCGCTCACAAAGATCAACCAGAACATTTCCGCGCTCAATGCGCGGCGTCAGCTCGCCATCAACAGCGAGAAGATCGGGAAGACGATTGAGCGTCTCTCCAGCGGTCTCCGCATTAACAGGGGTGCCGACGACCCCTCTGGTCTCGTACTCTCGGAGCTGCTCCGCGCCCAGGTCTCCGGGCTTGATGTTGCCCAGCAGAATGCAGAGCAGGGCGTCAACGTCATCAAGACTGCGGAGGGTGCCCTCAACGAGTTCAACTCGCTCCTGCGCCAGATGCGTGATCTGGCTGTCAATGCTGCATCCGACTCCAACAACAACGACGACTCACGCTCCGCCCTTCAGGCCCAGGTGAACTCCGCGATCAGCACGATCAACGAGATCGCCAACAACACCATGTACGGCTCCCGTCAATTGCTCAACGGCAGCGCGGGCAGCCAGACCACCGTCGTCAACACCGGCGACATCGCCTCCGCATCTCTGATGTTGGGCACTGAGACCGCCGGCTATGTCGATGTCGACATCACCACCATTGCCGAGAAGGCAGTCGTCGCATCCAACTTCAACACTGCCGGCACGGCCATCACCGGCGCCGGTCAGGCCGTCTCGGCCTCCGTCAATGCCATCAATGCCGGCGAGTGGGGCGCGGGCGAAAGCTCCGACCTCGTCATCAACGGTGTTAATGTCGGCACATTCGACAACACGGCGACCTGGCAGGACGTTCTCGATGCGATCAACACCAATCCCAACCTCAACGTGACCGCTGAGCTCGATGCGGCCAACAACAACGAATTCACGATCCGGAGCAACACCTATGGCTCTGCAGTACACCTGAGCGTCGAGTGGAGCACAAGCGACACGATCAATATGGAGGGCATCATTTCCGGGACCGCCGATGTCAAATTCGGCGCCGACAACGGAGTCGATGCGATAGCCAACGTCCGCTTTGGGAGCGGCGCGTGGATCACGTTCGACGATGGGGCCGGCCTGACGCTGCGGGACACCACGACCGGCCACGGCTCGATCACCATCGACGATGATGCCAACAGCGTTCAGATGCTCGCCGACGCAATATATGTACAGGAGGGCCAGTTGTCGTTCCAAATCGGTGTCCAGGCTAACCAGACCGCCGACATCGAAGTGCGCGACTGCCGGGCCACCGCTCTGGGTACTGGGATCAGTGGGACATTTGCCAGCCTCGCCAACATCGACATCAGCACCGTGTCGAGCGCGAACGAGGCGCTTGCCGTCATCGATGCTGCCATCAGCGAGATATCAACGCTCCGCGGTGATCTGGGCGCCTTCCAGGTCAACGAACTCGAAGCACAGACGCGCTCTCTGGCTGTCGCGAGAGAGAATCTCGCCGCCTCCGAGAGTTCGATCCGCGACACGGATTTCGGTGAGGCAATGGCGGAGTACACTACGAACCAGATCCTGGTGCAGTCGGCTACGGCCTTCCTCGCACAGGCCAACAGCCTGCCACAGAACGTGTTGTCCCTCATCCAGGGGTAGTAGAGTACACAGGATGATGTGGACCACTTGATATAGCACTAGTGGTAACATTGCGGCGGCCGGGAGAGTATACCACCCGGCCGCCGCACGTCGAATCCAGGCGTGGCTCGCATCAGAAGCCATATCGCCGCAACGCTGTGATGGACATGGTAAAAGGGTTGTGGCCGTGGCGCCTTTCGCCTCAAGCGTGGCCCAGACAATGGCGATAAATCCATATGAGCCATCAGCATCAGAGGACCACTACCAGCCCCTCGCCTCAGCCAATGATGCGAGAGAGAGCGACGGACGGATAGAGCTGTACGCGCCAGGAGGCGCCCCATGTCATCAACACTGGGGACCATCTACATCGATGGAATTGCGTCTGGGATCGACACCTCGTCCATCATCAAGCAGGTGGAGCAGGCCCAGCGTAAGCCCATTACTCTGATCGAGAGCCGGAAGGCTGAGCAGGTTGATCGCCTGACGACATACCAGTCGCTCACCGCCAAGCTGCTCGGCTTGAGCACCAGCGCATCTCTCCTGACATCACCAGGCAGCATCCTGACCTACGCGGCCACAAGCAGCGACAGCTCTGCCCTGGCCGTGAGTGTCAACGGCTCTGCCGGCCCCGGCAACTACGACATCGTCGTGAAGAGCCTGGCCACCTCGAACAAACTCTCCAGCGCCGTCATTGCGGATGACAATGAACCACTTGGCTACGAGGGCGATATCCTCATCAACGGCAAGGCGATCACAATCGACGCAGAGGACGATCTGAATGAGTTTGCGTTCAAGATCAACCAGGCCGGCACCGGGGTATGGGCGACAGTCATCGACTACGCGGACAATGATCACCGCCTGATACTCACCGCACAGGACACGGGAGCCGGTAGCGCCATTCAACTCCTGGACGCCAACAGCGGGAGCATTCTCGAGGGCCTTGGGCTGCTGAACTCTACTACATCAATCAAGCACGCAGTTGAGAATGGCGCTCAGAGCGACAGCCTGTCATCATCAAGCGGCCCCATCGGCACGGTTCTCGGGCTGACCACGGCGCCCTCCGGCACCGTCAACATCAACGGAACCGACGTGGACATCGATCTGGCCACCGACACGCTGCAGACCATCGCGTCGCGGATCAACTCGACGGTCTCTGGGGTCACTGCCACCGTGGTCTCAACCAAGGAGGGCAACAGCTACTCCTATACCCTCAATATCGTTGGCGACCCCGGCACACCGACATTCACCGATGACAAAAACGTGTTAACGACCCTCGGTGTTCTCGGTAAGGGGGTTGCGAACGAGGTCCGGGCGGCCGCGGATGCCCAGTTGACTGTCGAAGGCGTGGACATTACGCGATCCACCAACAGTATCAGTGATCTCATTGGGGGTGTTACGCTCGATCTGGTCAAAGCCGATGTGGGGAAGACGATCACTGTCACAATACAGCAGGATGCCAATGCGACCTACAAGCAGGTCTCCTCGCTGATCAGCACCTACAACAGCATCATCGACGATCTGTATAGCGGCATGAGCTGGGACGCGGATACGGCAACCGGCGGCAAGTACTTCGGCGACCCCACGATCATGCTCCTCCAGCACGGCTTGCACAGTACCGTTATGGCGATCACGGACGCCCATGGCGGTTCCATGACCCTGCCGTCACAGCTTGGCCTGTCGACCGATGCCTCCGGCCATCTGGTCCTGGACTCGGACAAGTTCGCGGCCGCTCTGTGGGCCAATCCGACCGGGGTGGCAAATATGTTCGCCACTTCAGGTGACGCGTCCAACGGCCAGATATCGTATGTCAGCAGCACGTCAAAGACGGTCGACTCCGGCGCTGCCGGCTATGCCGTCGAGATAACCCAGGTCGCCCAGAAAGCAACGGCTACGTCGGCGACGCTGGCCACCGGCATCACGACCAACGAGACACTGACATTTGAGAACGTCTGCACCGTGCAACTGACAGCGGGGATGACGCTGGATGAAGCGACTGACCAACTCAACAGCCGCTTCCAGTTGTACAACCTCAGCATCTCGGCATCAGTCCAGGGCGATCAGATCGTTATAGAGCATGACAACTACGGAGCCAACTACAGATTCCGCGTCAAGTCAAACCTGAATCAGGGAGCCGGAGGCCTCGACATCGGCGGCGCAACCGTGGGCACCGCGGCAACCTACACAGGTGTCAACGTTGCCGGTACCATCAACGGCGAGGCTTGCACCGGCTCTGGACGCTATCTCACCGGGGCCAGTGGCAATGCGACGACAGACGGCCTCATGATCAGGGTCGATGCAGCCACCGCCGGCTCGTACGGAGTCATGAAGGTGAGCCAGGGGATCGCGTCTCGCCTGCAGCGCTATGTCGAGACCATCACCAACTCCAAGAATGGCTCCGTCACTGTCGCCACGAAGGGTATCGAGAAGGACATCACCGCCCTGAGTGAGCAGATCACGCGGATGGAAGAGAGCCTCGCCAGTTACCTGGAGAAGCTCCGGTCGGAGCTGCTCGCTATGGAGACCGCCATCGCGCAGGCCGAATCGATGCAGACATACATAACCAATCAGCTCAAGGGGCTGCAGACGAGCTACTCCGGCACCTCGAGTTCGTAGAGTCTATGCGGTCGATCTGTTGTTCCCTAGATGCAGTTGCTCCCGATGTGGGTGCCCAGACAGGAGAGTAGAGTCGCTGACATGGCTATCACCTATAACCCGGCGAAGGTCTATCAACAGGTCCAGAATGAGGCAATGGATCAGAGGCAACTGCTGATCCTGCTGTTCGAGGGTGCCGTGCGCCTGCTGCAGGATGGGCGGCGCCATCTCGCCTCGCGAGACTACGAATCCTGGGCAGAACAGAGCAACAGAGTCCGCCGCATCCTCAGTGAACTGGTCCTGGCACTCGATGCCTCCGTAGACGCCGACCTGTGCGAGGCACTCAGGGCACTCTACATCTACGTACAGCGCCTGGTCACCGAGGGCGGCCTCGAGGAGGACATGGACAAGATCCAGGAAGCCATCGATCTGCTCACTCAGCTTGGGAATTCATGGAAAGAAGCCAAGATCCTATGCCAGAAGCAGGACGGCAGAGCGGCCAATCACACAGCGGCATGACCGATGATGGCGCCGTCGACACTCAGCGCAGACAGCTGTCGGTTGTGCCGGGCGACGTCGCCGGTATCTTCCATAACCTCTCCGAACTCTATCACGTACTCATAGAGTGCCTCGAGGACAGTACTGGCGGACCTGCAGACCCGCAAACAGTCCTACAGGTATTGCGCGAGCAGAGGCGGCTCATATACGGCATGGACGAGGCCATTGGCGCGGCTACGGCCTCGGGCGTCCCGCCAAACGAGATCGGTGCGGTTGTCGGCAGGATCGACAAGCTCCATCGCTACTGCGGCCAGCTCATGCGGCGGCATGCTGACGACCTCGAACACACTATTGCCGCCCTTCAGGCCCACCAAACACAGTGCGGAGCTTACAAGGCACAACAGCGCCGCGCAGGATAACTCGCCGCAGCGGGCACGAACCTCCTCGTGCACCACAGAGAGCGCACGCTGTCGCTCGCACGCCACGTATGTGCCGCCACCTGCCATCCCAGTTGGTCTGGACTGATCGTCCCGTGATGAACAACGCCGATGCCCGCACGCCGCCGCCAGGCGGCCACGCACTGCGTTCGAGCAGAGCGGCCCGTCCGCATTGGACTGCCAGCACGATGACGTTGTGCCTGACCGCTCTCGTTGCGTGGGCGCCCCTTGTTGGCGCGCCGACGCCGACGTTGCCATCGATGGTCTACGCGCGTCAACTCACCTGGTCTGGCGCACTGCTTGAGGGGGTCCTGCATCCTGCGCGGGGTGTACTTGCGCCGGCTACCATTCGGACCACATTCACCCCACGGCCATGCTGCCCGGAACACAGCACGAATCAGGCCGCCGCCCTCTCGCAGATGGACGGCGTGGTTGTGTGGCCCGGGAAGCCGGTGAGTCTCGTGGCCGACGTGCTGCTACCATTGAGGCCTGAGTTCGGCTTCTGCCTTGGGCCGATGTCGTCAGATGTCGTCGTGTGTCTCGGGGCGGGCGCCGCCGACATCATGCCGGCTGTCGAGAGGCTCGCTACCGATGCCGGGCTGCGCGTCACCCGTAAACCGCTGAGCACACGGAGCGGACTGCTGCTGCCCTTCACTGAGGATATCGTTCTTGAGGCACCCGCCAGAGCCGTCTATTACCTCGCCGCGTCCGCTTCCGCCCAGGGCTATGAGCTGGCTGTCAGTTCCCAACCACTGGGTCGTGGTTCCTATCTACACCCCTCGCCGGCACACAAGGCAACCACGGGCATCGTTCAGTCGCGCTTGACGATAGGGATGGTCGGTGACATCATGCCGGCGGGGTCTGTCGTCCGCCCTCTCGCAGACGGGGTGCCGGCACAACTGCAGAGCGTCGGCAAGCTACTCAGCTCTGTCGATATCGCCCTGGCAAACCTCGAGGCGCCGTTGACGACCGCCGGTGCAGCCACACCGCTCAAGACAACGGCCGAACTGAGGGCGCGGCGTGAGTTCGTGTTCAAAGCCGAGCCGGAGTCCGCGCTCCTGCTTCTGCAGACCCTCGGCATTGACGCCGTCAGCCTTGCCAACAACCACATCCTTGACTACCAGGCGCGGGGTCTGGCGGACACCAGGAGCCATCTGCGAACCGCCGGGATCGCGTCTGCGGGCGCGGGAAGCGCCAGCGAGGCTCGGCGCCCCGCACTCCCCGCGTCCCGTTCGCTCTCGTGCGGCCTGCTGAGTTACGCCGCGACTGAGACATTGCCTCGGCCGTCGACCTTTGAGGCTCGCCCGGACACGCCCGGAGTTGCTCTCGTACACTATGATGCGCAGGGACCTGTCGCGCCGACACGTCAGATGCTCGCCACCTACATCAAGGCACTTCGGGAGGATGTCGATATCGTCGTCGTGGCACTTCACTGGGGGACTGAAGGGAGCGCCGCGCTTCGACCTGGGCAGCGTGAGCTTGCCCACTTCTGTATTGACCAGGGCGCCGACGTCATCTGGGGGCACCATCCTCATCGTCTGCAACCCATCGAGCTGTATCGGGGCAAGCCAATCGCCTATAGCATGGGCAATTTCGTCTTCAACTCGCCACCACACAGGCACCTGCTTCGCAGCGGGGTGCTGATAACGTGTTTCGACACAAGAGGCCTCGTCGCGGCGAGTCTGATCCCCGCGACCGTCGGTAGCCCCCCGGGCACATTCGACAACAGCATGCCCGGAATGCCCAGTGCGCCAGTGTGCAGTCCGGAGCTGACATCTGAGATACTCCATGACATTGGCTTCGTGCAGACGCACTGACGCACAGTCGGCGCGGAGGAGACACCTGAGGCCGCGGCCCCATGTTCGGATGCCAGCATGGACAGGTGAACTCGAACGGCCGGGTTCGCCTCTGAGCACCGGCCGCCGAACCGTATCACTGCCCTGTCCTGAGCCCGTGACGACACTGTCCATTGCGGAGTCGGCGCGCTTTGGTGTACCATGGTTTGCGTACCTGTGGAAGACGGAGATGCAACTCCATGGTTCTCACCCAGGCACCACACCCCTATTGCTCGGGACACGGTGTCTACATTCGGCCTCAGGAGTGCTCACCCGTAAGGCCAATGAGTTTCGTATCACCAGACGGCACTGACACAGCGTGCCTCTGGCGGTTCAGCGTCTCCGACCGCGGGAAGCTGAAACGCCGCGAGACCGCGCGTGCCATCCCAATGCTCGTTTGTGTCTCTACACTCTATTCGCCGGCGCTGCCGCAGTCGCGCAAGAGCGTCTGGCACGCAGCCGACGTCGTGTTCTTTCCCGTCGTGACTCCGTACCGCATGCCCTGCGCATGATGAATCGAGGCCCGGGCGCAATGGAGGACGGCTCCATGCATGAGGATTGCGATGACCACATTCGTTCTGAGGGCATGATCCTGGTCGTCGACGATGAGCCGTCCATTTTGGAGCTCTATGTGGACATCCTCCGCAGCATGAGCTTTGATGTCCTCGCGGCCGAGGATGGTCGCAGGGCAGTGGCCCTGTTTGAGGCCCACAGTTCTGACATTGACCTGGTCATCCTCGATTGGGCGATGCCCAACATGCATGGTCGCGAGTGTCTGGCGGCCATGCAGAGGATTGCCCCTGATCTCCGTGTCGTTATTGCCAGCGGGCACTACCCCGATGACCCGGAGTTGCAGAGAGCGTACCCAAGCGCAAGCGCTGTCCTATGCAAGCCCTTCGCCCCCGACGTTCTCGTCGATGCCGTTCGCAAGACCATTGCAGGAGTCCCCGTGGACACCGACACCGCCTCGTTCTTCTCCCGATAGCCGTCTTGCTTGGCCGATCGCCCCACTACGGAAAATGCGGGCCGCCATACAGCGGCGGCCCGGTCTTGTCATCCACGCGGCAATCGCAAACAGAGCGCAAGCGGTGGGAGGTCTGGCTCTGAATTGTCCAATGGATCACATCATTGCGGCGCGGATGCAGTCGTCTGGCTGATCGCACGGGGTGCGTGCGCCCTGATGATGATAGCTCCATTCATCTTGAGTATGCGTAAACATCCAGCAACATCCGCGCGGGCTGTGTGCTCCGACACCTGGGCCTACTATGGCGGGAGCTCAGTGCCCGGGCGGGAGTGATGCCGTTTTCGTTCCGTCCAAACCGGGGAGAAACAGGCTCGCCCCCGGTCAGTTCCGGTAACGGCTCGGAACTGTGTCCTGCAGCAGGCCAGAGGGCCGGGTACTTGCAGGGTGCCATCCACGTTGGACGGCCGCACCCGCTTAGCACCCTATACTGTTCATTATGTTAATAATGTACGGCCGGATGATGTGCCACGTTGTGGAACAACCTGTGGTGAGGTGCCCATCGGCGGCGGCTCGTACGCGACAGCAGGAGTGCCCTGAGAATTCGGCCCGTCATGCCGGACCGACGCTCAGACGGTTGGCATCATCGCTGACGGCTCAACAATGCTCTGCACGCGCTGGACCGTCTCGTCGTAGTCCGCTCGGTCATCTGCAGCTTGCTGTAGAAAGCCGAGGATGCTCTCGCGGGCTGCGATCGAGGCGTCGACGTCGGGGTTTGAGCCGTGCTCATACGCTCCGAGATTGATGAGGTCGGCGGCTTCCTCATAGTCTGCCACGAGCTTTCGCAGCCTGCCGCTTGCATCACGGTGCTCGGGTGCCGCGATATGACTCATCAGGCGGCTGACGCTCTTCAGAACGTCGACTGGCGGATAGTGGTTGCGCACGGCAAGATCCCTGGACAATACGATATGCCCGTCAAGAATGCTGCGAGCCGCATCTGCGACCGGCTCATTCAGGTCGTCCCCGTCGACAAGCACCGTATACAGGCCGGTGATGGAGCCCGATGTACCCATTCCGGCGCGCTCCATGAGTTGGGGCAGTTTCGCGAAGACTGACGGTGTGTATCCGTTGCGGGTGGGCGGCTCGCCTGCGGCCAGGCCAACCTCCCGCTGGGCCCAGGCAAACCGGGTGACGGAATCCATCATCAGGAGCACATCGGCCCCCTGATCGCGGAAGTACTCCGCGATGGCCGTGGCCACGTAGGCGCCTCGCAGGCGAACAAGTGGCGACTTGTCACTCGTCGCCGTCACGATGACAGAGCGCCTGAGACCCTCTGCTCCGAGAGTCAAGTCGACGAATTCTCGCACTTCGCGTCCGCGCTCGCCGATGAGGGCGATCACATTGATGTCTGCCCTCGTATTGCGCGCGATCATTCCCATCAGCGTTGACTTGCCGACACCCGACCCCGCGAAGATACCCAGTCGCTGCCCCTTCCCGCACGTGATGCACCCATCAATGGCTCGGATACCGAGCGGGAGCGTCTCCTTGATATGCTGCCTGTGCATAGGCGACGGCGGCGCCGCGTGGATGGGGTACAAGTCCGTGGCCTCGATCGGCCCCAGATCATCCATGGGTTGCCCGAGCCCGTCGAGGACCCGACCGAGCATCCCCTGCCCTACGGGTATCTGCATTGGCCGACCCGTTGCCACGACTTCGCTGTTGACCCGTATCTGCTCGGTCTCGCCGAAAGGCATCATGAGCAGATGATTGTGTCGAAACCCGACGACCTCAGCGAGGATGGGTCGACTACCCCGTGCGGCCGTCAGTTCATCGGTGTAGATCTCGCACAGCTCTCCGACGCACGCCGGCGGGCCGTCGGACTCGATCACCAGACCTATGGTCTGGCGCACACGTCCGATCCGGCGCATCGTGTCGATGCCTTCTATGTCACCGAGGACTCTGGCCAAGCCGTCCGTGTCATTCATGCTGCTGATGCGGACCTCTGTGGATCTGCGTGGTATGGGGTCACTTACGCCGTCTTGCGGAGGACGTCGGTGGTCGACACGCGCTTCCAGATCTCATCAAGCTGCGAACTGACTCGCGCGTCGATTTCACCGTGATCAGACGCGATCAGACACCCTCCGCGCTCCACAGCGCTGTCGGTGACGATTTCCAGTTGACTCACCTTACCCAGTTGCTTAAGCAGAGTCTGCTCATGGGCAGAGAGTATGGCCTCGTCGGCGGGATTAACCACGAGGCGAAGGAAGCCGGCATCTGTGAGTTCCTGCAGCGCTTCTGAGACGACACCAACAATGATGTCGTCCTCGGCAGCTACTTTGCGCCGGATCACGCGCGACGTGATTCCGGCGACGAGTGCAGCCACACGATCCGACAAGTCTTCAATCCGTGTCTGGGCGGCCTGATTCAACTGATCGATCACGCGCTCGGCCGCTTTGCCGAATGCGGCCGTCTGCTCGTCGCTGATGCGCTGCAGTTCCTGATTCACTCGCTGGAGCAGTAAGGCCTCGACCTTGTCCTCTGCCTCCTGCTCTAGTTGACGGGCGCGTGCATGTGCTTGCTCGAGGATTGCCTCTGCCTCCCGGGCGGCGTTCGCCACGACCGCATCAGCCTTCTCGCTGGTCGCCGTGTCGCTGCTATCCGATTCGGCTGCCAACTGGTCTGGCGTGGGTATCTCCACCAGAGCACAGGCCTGGAAATCCGCTTCGCTCGGGGCGCGGAACTGCCCGGTCTTCGGCCCCTCTATCACCCCGACACCGGGCACCCATCGACGGAACTGCGGGGGGGCGGCGGTTGAGGGCCGTGCCTGGTCCGCGCAGGCCTCGATCATTGTCTTCCACAGCCGCTTTGCTATGCGTGTCTGGATTGCCATCGCGCTGTTCTGCGCTCCACTCTGCTATGGCAGTATCTGTCGCGTGCCGTCTGTACTCGGCTCGGACGTCGGCCGCCGGGTGCCGTTCACATACCTGCAAGCCAACGTTGGAGCTGCTTGACGACGGCCTCCGGGCGTTCGTCCGCCAGCTTGCGAACGAACTCCGCCAGTTGTTCGGTGTTCAGATCATCATCGGTGAGCCCCACCAGGTCCGGTTCTCCCGAGCGCCGCTTGCTATCACCCTCATCCACGTCGCCGATCTCCTCTGCCTGCACGAGCATCTCAGGCAGTTGTGGCAGCTCGATATCGATGTGCTCCACTTGCGGCATCATGGCGTTTCGTACCTGCTTGGTTCCGAGCATGATGGCCATACCGAGAACGAGAACAGCCGCCAGGCCGGAGCCATACTTGGTCAAGACCGCTATCTGCTCTGCGCGGGCCGCATCGGCCGCAGCCTTGTCTGCCTCTTTGACGGTCGCTTCCGCGACCTGACGGGCGGCGAGGGGCAGGCTCTGAATGGTGACCACGTCGCCTCGTTGCTCATCATAGCCGCCGGCCGCCTCGATGATCTCCCGGATCTTGTCCAGGGTAGCGCCCTGGATGTCCTCATCCACGACGGTCGCAATCGTCAGGCGCTTGATCGTGCCTCCGGCGATTGTCTTCTCGACCTTTTCTCGCGACAGCTCATACTCCCGCGTCTGCTCACGCGAGAGGTACTGCCCGCCCGCTCCGCGCGCGCCGGCATATAGGGCTTCTTCGGTATTTGCCGAGACGCCGGCCGCCAGGCCCGCGGGCTTGTTTGATCCCTCGTATGTCTCCTCCACGATGTGGTCGGACTTCAGGCCGCCATTGGCGCCCTCAGGCTCTGAGACGATTTCCGACTGGATCTGCTCCGTGTCGAAGTTGATATCCGCCTGGACGCGAACGATTGCCTTGTTCTCCCCCACCACGGCATCCAGCATAGATTGCAGTCTACTGCGAAGGCCTTCCTCGAACGAACGCCTTGTTTCGAGCTGCCAGGTAGCGCCCGCTCCCGACCCCTCTGCCCCATCGCCACCGGCCGACAGCATGTTGCCACTCTGATCTACGATGGTGACCTGGCCCGGCTCGAGCCCCTCAACTGCGTACGCGACCAGATTGGTCAGGCCCTGTATCTGGCTCTGCGAAAGCGTTGCGCCCGGCCTCAGGGTCACAACAACCGACGCGGAGGCCTTGCTCGCGTTGCCGTATAGTGAGTCCTTCGGCAGTACCAGGTGAACCCTGGAGGCAACGATCTCGCCCACGCAGTTGATCGATCGGGACAGCTCCCCTTGCAGCGCCCGCTGCAAGTTGACCGTATTGCTGAACGCGGTACCCGGCAGAGATTGGCGGTCGAATATCTCGAACCCGAGGCCGCCGTTGCCCGGCAGCCCCTTGTTGGCCAGTTTCAGGCGCAGCTCGTAGAGGTCCTTGCGCTCGACCATGATGGCGGTGCCTTGCTTCTCGAGGGCGTACTTGATCTTCTGGTTGTTGAGTTCTTCGACGACGCTGGCCGCCACGTCCGGCTCCAGACTGCCGTACAGCAGCACCCAGTCGGGTTGCATCGAGCGGTGCACGACGACGCTGAGCATGATCACAGTCAGCGTGACCACGGCGATGAGCGTCCGCCGCTGTCGCGCATCAAAACGTTGCCAGATCTCGAGTAGCTGTTCCTTCATGAGGACCTTTGTGCAAGGACTAGTGATGAATGCGCACACAACAGGGCCGTTCACTCATGGCCCGGTAGTCGTCCGAGCAACATCCGGCTACGCCATCCACAACCCATGCGCCATCTGTCGCCAAGCCGGCGCGCGGGCCGTGGTGTGGCCGGCCCAACGTCATATCTGCATCTGGCTGATCTGCTTGTAGGCGCCAACCGCCTTCTCGACAACGTTCGCAGTCAACTGCAGAGCAAGATGGGCTTTCTCCATCGCGATCATGGCGTCATGAGGGCTTTCGGTCTGCCCGGTGGCCAGCAACTCGGCCTGTCGATTGGCCTCCGTCTGTATCTGGTTGATGTTGTTGAGGGCCCCTCCCAGCACGTCACCGAAACTCCGTTGCCCAAAGGCCCCTCCCCCACCTTTGATCAGGCTGCCGGTGAGCGCCTTGTCGCCTTTGTCGTCAATCTTGCCTTGTTTGCCCCCGCCCAACGGCTCGGATACCTGATCGAGATTCAGGCGCTCCAGGTACTCCGAACCGCGCCCCATCAGTTGCGTTCCCTGGTCAACCGGATTGACGGGCATGTCAACGCCCCTCCTCTCCGTGGTATTGAGCCTGCCTCTGCCCCATCATCGACCCACATGGAAGCCGTCGCATGTGGATAACTCTGTTGAACATGTGCAGAACAAACCTGTACATTGCTTTCTAGCTCAGAATGTCAATTGCGTCCCGTAGCATGTCCCGAGACATTGCGAGTGCTCGTGCATTGGCCTCGTAAGCCCTGCTGGCCGTCATCATGTCAACCATCTCAGTTGCGATATCGACATTCGGTAGGTCGACATACCCCTCAGTGTTCGCATCGGGATGAGATGGGTCATAGACTCTCTTGAACGGGGTCTCGTCCGGCGCTACCCCCATCAGTTGGACCCCACCGTCAGGCCCATCCGCTGCCGAGACCAGCACCCTCAAGCGTCTGTACGGGCCTCCCTCTGCCGTTCGGGTCGTCTCTGCATTGGCGATGTTGTCGGCGATGACATCCATGCGTGTCCGCTGCGTCGACAGGCCGGTGGCGCTTACGTTTACCGAGCGAAACAGGCTCACTGGTTACCGCCTCCGTTGATCGCGCTCCGCAACATGCGGAATTTCTTGGCCAGTAACCGCGCAAGCATCTTGTAGTGCGCGGAGGTCTTTGCGGCCTCGACCATCTCGGTCTCGATGTTCACGCTGTTGCCGTCGCGCCGCCAGGCCTCCTCGCGATCCTCCGTCCGGGGCTGCACCGCTTCAACCAACCCACGGGCCTGGCTGCTTCCCGGCCCCTTAGTGCGCTCGGCGGCGATGGCACTGGCGAGGTTCTCCTCGAAGAGAACCCTCTTGGCCTTGTACCCGGGAGTCTCAACGTTGGCGATGTTGTCGGCCACGGCATTCTGCCGGGTGTGCAGCCCGGACATGCTGCGCTCAAGCGCCGCTGTCGTGGTATCGGTCAACACGTCTCGGCTTGGCATTGCGCCTCTCTCCTCCGACGTTGGTGCAGTGCAACCGTGGGCCGGCAAACGACCTCACGTCATCTGTGTCGTGTATCGCAGTGCGCAGGCTGGTTGGTGGCTCGCACGAGCCATCTTTGAAGACAATGTGACAAGTCCCCTACTGCAACTGGCATGCCAGGGGGTCTCTGTGGGGGGACTCAGAACAGTGGCGGGAGCGCTACATTTCTGTGGCGCGTGCGCAGTTGCGTCGTTGCGCCCGTCTATGGCCGTGCTCGCTGATCTCAGGCCATGTGGGTGGCGCCGGCTCGACAAGAGCAGGCCTTGCGGCCTGCTCTTGGAATGGCAGATCGTCTGTCTCTGACGATACCAGGGAATCAGGCGACTCGCCGGTGACTCGCCGAGGGGATATCGAGCTGCAGACGGTACTTGGTGACGGTCCGGCGCGCCAACTCGAACCCGCGTTGTCCGAGTGCCTGTTGCAGTCTTCGATCAGACAGCGGGGCGCCCTTGTCCTCGGAGTTGACAAGCCGCTTGATCATATTCTTCACCGGGAGTGCGTCATCAAAGAAGATGTCGATGGGCTCCAGGCGGCCGTCGGGCATGAGGACATACTTGTCCTTCGTCGCGCGGCAGACGGTCGCCTCATGCATGCCGACCACGGCGGCAATCTCCTTCTTGCTCAACGGCCGCAGATGTGCCGGGCCCTCCGTGACGAATCCCTTCTGGCGTGCCACGACCGCGCTCATGACGTTGTGTATTGTCTGATAGCGCCGCGTCAGATTGTCGATGAACTGCCTGGCCTGGCGGACCAGGCGACGGGCTTCCTTCAGCCCGTCATCCCGTGTGCGCACACTGGCCGCGCGCAACTCGTTATCCAGGCGGCGATATGCGGCATTCAGGCGCACCGCCAGCCGTTCTGACTGCGGGATCTGTATCTCGACCTCGCCATCAGGTCGGAATGCGAGCACGACGTCGGGGTAGGCATACTGCGTCTCCTCAGTCGCGCTGCTCCAGGGCGCCTGGAAGGCTCGGCCGGGGTATGGGCAGAGATTATCCCGGACGAACTCAAGCGCTTTCTGCACCTGGCTCGACGACAGGCGAGTGAGTGTCCGCAACTGAGTGAGCGCGCTTGAACTGCTCAGGAAGCTGATGTTGTCGATGATGACCTCGACCCCGGTGGGTATCTCGCGGAGATCGAAGTCGCGCAGTTGCAGCTTCAGGCATTCCGTGAGATCGCGCGCGCCAATGCCGGTCGGCGAGAGCCCCTGCACTCTTGCGAGGGCGTCACCGGCGATTTCATACGAGACGCCTAGACGATCGACGACCTCATGGAGGTCAATGCCGAGGTAGCCGTCATCGGTAATGGCTTCTATCAGGAACTCCGCGACGCGGTAGTTGGCGCCCGAGTTCTGGGCCCTGTATTGCTGCTTGAGGTCGTCCTTGAGTGAGTATCCGTCGGCCATGTTGGCCCATGTGTCGTACCCATCGGCCATCTCCGGCCCGGGGGTACTGCGGCGTGTGTCGTGCACGGGGATGTAGTCGAGGGGTGGAAGCGTCTCGCCGGCCAACTCAAGAGCGGGATTCTCCTCCAGCTCCTCCTTGACCCTCTCCTCCAACTCCAGAGCGGTGAGTTCAAGCAGTGCACTCTGCGCGACGACCTGGGGGAGTACGGCAGGGGATGCACTGGCCGAGACGACAGCTTCCATCCGCAGCATGGTGAATCGAGCGCTCCTTTGTGCAGGAGGGGACTGCGGCGGCTGACGGTCGTGACCGACAGGACCCCGGGCGAGATGAGGGGGTCTGGATGCCGCGGGCCTCCGGCCCGCACGGATCGGACTTTCTGCGACAATACCCGGGTTCTAGCGCGCCGACAGTTGGTTCACTGCATATACTATCGGCTGCGGCCGGGATGAGCTTGAGGAAATATCTGGCAAAAGTTTTGTCAACTCAAGGCAGCAACCCCGTAGGCCGATAATATGACACGATGCACGACCCTGAGTGAACAGGTCAGAGGGATGGGTCACCGAGACCTGCCGAAGCGTCTATGTGCGCCGCAGATGCGCACGCGTCGGCAGCCTGGTATGCCGGCCATCCGGGGCTATGGGCGCGAGCGCTCACCGGCGGGGCCGCCTGCGGTCATACAAGGAGATAGAAGCAATGTCTGCCAAGATACTCACAGTCGATGACGCTATCTACATGCGGGCCATGCTCAAGAAGATACTCGATTCGCAGGGCTACCAGATCGTCGAGGCCGGCGATGGCGCAGCCGGCGTAGCCGCCTATCAGGCGGAGAAGCCGGACCTGGTACTGATGGACATCACCATGCCCGGGATGGACGGCATCACTGCAACAAGGCAGATCGTACAGAGCGACCCCGCGGCAAAGGTCGTCATCTGCTCGGCTCTGGGCCAACAGGCGATGGTGCTGGAAGCTGTCAAGGCCGGCGCAAGTGAGTATGTAGTCAAACCCTTTGAGCCCGATCAGGTGATCGAGGTCGTTCAGCGCGTCCTTGCCGCCTAGTGCCGGGCCTGGCTCATCACTCATGACGTGACCGCTCTAACCCGTCCGAGGCGGTTGCGGTAGCATCGTTCGGTCCCTTCGCTCTGTGACGCCGACACTGCCCTGCAGGGTCACCCTCGCGTCGCGGAGTTCCGCGCAATTGGCACCCAAATTGCTGCCCGCACAGACGGTACGGAAGCTGCATTGTGCGTGCGCTGGGCGCCCCGCAGACCGTTCGCGATCCCCTGCCGCATGCAGACACCGTATCTAGGACGGATACGCGCACAATCTCAGTGCAAGGTGTCAGGTGGGAGGTCGGCACAATGGAGGTCAAGTTCATCGAGCCATTTGTACGGGCAGCTTTCACCGTTCTGGCGCGCGTCGTCAACGCCTCGCCCGAACGAGGTCAGCTCAGTCTGCGCAGTGGCAACACTTTCACATCCCAGGAGCTGACGGCCGTCCTCGGCGTCAACGGCATGGTCGAGGGCGTCGCGCTGTATGGGATGTCGGCCGTTACCGCCGGAAAGATCGCCGGCCAGATGCTGGGGCAGGATATCGAAGAGATCGACGAGATGGCCTCGAGTGCCCTGAGTGAGTTGGCCAATATGATCACCGGGAACGCCACAACGCATTTCGAGAGCAATGGATATCAGTGCGATATCACCCCGCCCTCCCTTATTCATGGTACGGGCGTGCAGATCACGACCCTCTGTCCGGCGCTCGTGGTCCCCGTGTCGACGCAGTTCGGCAAGGTCGAAATCAATGTTGCCTTGCGGGCGGTCAACGGCCACTGACCTGCTCCATACTTCTCTCGCCGCCAGCATCACCATGCGCTTCGGCGGCCACCAACTGCACGGTGTGCGCACGGGGACACGCCGTCTCCGTACGCATGAAGGGTGACATGTATGGCTGATGAGTTCATCGTCAACCGGAGGCGATTGCGCAAGGTCGCGATCATCATCGCTTCGCTGGGGACCGAGCTTGCGGCCGCCGTTTGCGCCAGGCTGGATGAGAGCACTGTGCGGGCCATCGCCGACGAGGTGGCCCATCTGGATGCCGTGCATACGGAGGAGTACAGCGCCGTCCTCAACGAGTTCTCGGTTGCGTGCCTGAAAACCGAGCGCCTCGGCGGCGTCGACATGGCCTCCGAACTGCTGTCCAAGACGCTCGGCGACGGCAGCGGCAATGAGTTCTTCTTCGCCGATGGAGACGGTCTGGACCGCCTTCGTCAGATGGCCGACATGGAGCCTCACATGATCGCCCGGCGCCTCTACACCGAGCTTCCACAGACGGCAGCCGTCCTGATCAGCCAGCTTTCGCCCAACAAGGCTGCCCTTGTGCTTGCGAACATGCCGGAGGAACGACGCGGAGAGATACTCACCCGCGCTGCCCACCTCGAGGCTCTCGCCCCGGGCACGCTTCAAGCGCTCGCGAGCGGCCTTGACGAGATGTTCATACCGCAAAACAAGAAGGAAGCCACACCCGATAACACCTTCCAGTTCCTGCTTGACATGATAACGAATCTCGATCGCCAGACACAGCAGGCGCTCATCGTGGACTTGCACCAGAGAGACGAGGACCTCGCGGCACAGATCGAGGCCAAGCTCTTCACGTTCGAGGACCTCCTCCGCCTGCCCGACCGCACCCTGCAGGTCATCCTCAGGTCGGTGGATACGCGCTTGCTGGCCACTGCCATCAAGGGCCTGCCAGACGCCGAGCGCGGTCGCATCGCGCAGAACCTTTCCGAGCGCGCCAACCTGGTGCTCGAAGAAGAGATCGAGGCTTTGGGGCCCGTGCGTGTGGCTGACGTCGAGAATGCCAGAGGCGAACTCGCCTACTATGCGCGCGAACTCGAGGACAAGGGAGAAATCATCATCGACTACGGCGAGGTCTCCTACATCGAGTAGGCCCGTAGCGCCGCTCAGTGCGTGCGCCCGTATCCGGAACGAGAGATAGACCACTATGAGCGACAGCCCACTCATTACCCAGGATGAACTCGACATCCTCGTCGCATCCATGGCGATTGCCGAACAACAGGCGGCGCCGGGGCGCGATGCTCATGTCGCCCTGTATGACTTCCGCGACACGTCCAAACTCTCGCCCGATCAGGCTCACGAACTCGAGGACCGCTGCGCCGTTCTCTCCAAGGTCCTCTCGCGCACGCTCACGGCGTACCTCAACGCCCCGGTAACCGTCTCCTTCGAGGGGCTCGACCACCCGAGCTTCGATCAGTACATAAAGGGCCTGCCTCCCAACCCGGTCCTGGCTATCTTCCCTCTCGACCCCCACGCAGCCTCGGCAGTGTGGCAGATCGACGTCTCCTGCGCCGTCCCACTTCTGAGCGCAATGCTCGGGTCATCGACGGCCACCCCCCCCCCCCCGACTCACGA
>MTKY01052427.1_pt1 | contig 19340 bp, 17 predicted proteins | sample 1042731 | NCBI WGS metagenome assembly MTKY01 (sample SAMN06212206, study PRJNA360538) | anaerobic digester metagenome | biome: Wastewater treatment plant; material: sludge; isolation source: anaerobic digester fed with sludge from wastewater treatment plant | place: Denmark: WWTP Soeholt ... | reverse complement strand
CGCTTCCAGTGCGCCCGCCGTTGCCTGCCCGTACTCGGCCACGACGCCCGCGATCTCCTCGGTCGCGAGCGCCCGTGGCTGGTCGAATTCCACCATTCCCGCGCCATCGGCGAATATCTTGCCTCGGGCCCGGATCGCCGACGGTGCAACCGTCTCTGCTCCCGACGCCTTGTTGAGGTGACTGCAAATGCGCCCGCAATGCATGATCTGCAGCACGATACGGCCACCCTTGGCGTGAACCGCATCGGTCACCGCGCGCCAGCCCGCTACCTGCGCCTCGGAGTGGATGCCCGGGGTGCGGCAATAGCCCTTGCCGTCGGCGCTCGGCTGCGTACCTTCGGTGACGATCAGGCCAGCGCTGGCACGCTGGCTGTAGTACTCGACGTTCAGTGCGGTCGGCACATCACCCTCGCCGGCACGGCTACGCGTCATCGGTGCCATCACCACGCGGTTGGCCAGTTGCAGGGCGCCGAGGCGTATCGGTTGGAACAGTTCAGCACTCATGAAAAATCAGCCTCCGATGGCGTATTTGCGAATCTAGCGCACGCGGATGCGTGGCTCGGGTGTATTGCGGCGCATGCGCTTGAGGAATTCTCCGGCCGGGGCGGGTGCGGCGACCTCGGGCTCCTCGTCTCCGGGCGGATTGGCCCAGAAATCCTGCCACGAGGGAAACAGCGCGTGGAACGCCCCGTCATAGGGCTCGCGCCCGGGCCAGCGCATTTTCTTCTCGCCGATCGGCGGCTTGTTCAGATCCGTGGCATACCAGTAACAGGGCAGGCGGCGCCGGAAATACCACGCACCGTCGATGCGCTGGTAGTTGTCCCAGTAGAGCATCTGCATGATCACCCACTCGGGACCGGTCTCGTGCTCGTTCTTGGAGTACACGACGCCGTGCGCGTGATCGGCATCGTCGAACTCGATGATGTGGTTGCCGATATGGTGCGAAGTGCCGCTGAACTGCAACCGCAGGGTATCGTCCAGCCAGCGCTTGAGATGTGCGCGACCGGTCTTTTCGCGGCTCACCCGGATATCGGGCGCAAACAGGTTCACGTGCGCGTCGAGATCGCGCATGTCCAGCGACAGCGAATAGCGCGCCACGAGCTGACGAATGGCATCGGTGGATTCGAGGCGGTCGATGCGCGCCGCGAGGCCCGGTTCATGGCTCATGCAAGGCGTCTCCGTATGGTTCGCTCAGTCAGGTGGCGTCGAACTCGTTCATCGTGGCTGCACCGGTAGCCAGTTCGCAGGTCTTGCCGCCATCCACCACCAGGCTGGTCCCGGTGATATAGGAAGCCTCGTCGGATGCCAGGAACAGGATCGCATTGGCCACCTCGACCGGTTCGGCGATGCGACGCAGCGGAATGCCGGCAGCGGTTGCGAGCTGCGCGGCGTGGGTCGGAATCGCGGCCTCGGTACTCGGCGTCAACGCCACTCCCGGCACCACGACATTGACGCGGATATTGTGCGGTGCCGCTTCGAGGGCCGCGGTACGGGTAAAGCTGATCACACCGGCCTTGGCCGCACCATAGCCCGCGGTATACATCGAGCCGAGCAGGCCACATACCGAGGATACGTTCACGATGGCACCACCGCGCTGGTGCTGCATGAGCGGAAGCACGGCCTGGGTACCGAAAAACGTACCGTCGAGGGTGACCCGGAAGCAGGCGTGCCAGTCCTCGGCGCTGGTGCTGTCGATCATGCCGCCGACCATGGAGTAGGCGTTGTTCACCAGGATATCGATACGCCCGAATTCGGACTCTATCCTTGCCGCGACATCACGGAAGGCAGCCTGGTCGGTCACGTCCAGCAACATCGCGTGCGCCCGCCCGCCTGCCTCGTCGATTGCCCTTGCGATCTGTTCCAGCGGCTCGATGCGTCGCCCGCATACCACCACGGTGGCGCCTTCCTCGGCAAAGCGGCGTGCCGTTGCCGCACCGATCCCGGTTCCGCCACCGGTGATCAGCGCCACCTTGCCCTCGAGTCTTCCCGTCATGTTTGATTGCTCCTGTTCGCGCGCCGCAGGCGCCTCAGATCATGTGCATGCCGCCATTGGCGCCAAGTGTCTGGCCGGTGAAATATGAAGATTCATCGCTGGCGAGAAACAGCGCCGTGTTGGCGACCTCGAAAGGCTCACCCATGCGTCCCAGCGGGATCGACTGGGTTATGGTACGGGCATATTCCTCGCTGAGTCCGGCCATCATCCGGGTATTCATCGCACCCGGACAGATCGCATTCACGCGAATCCCGCGCGCACCAAGCTCGCGCGCCAGGCATTTGGTGAATCCGAGCGCCGCGGCCTTGGTCGCGCAATAATGCACAGCCCCGGTACCGTTGAGCCCGGAAGTGCTCGAGATGTTGATGATCGAACCCTTGCTGCCACACTTGATCATCAGCCGCACCGCTTCGCGACAGTTGTAGAACATGCCGTTCAGATTGATGTCGATCACTTTCTGCCAACCATCGTCCTGCATATCGATGATGTGATCCAGATAAACGGTGGGGTTCTCGCCACGCGCGATCTGTTCGTTCATCGCGCCCAGGCGCTCGTAAAACTTGTCATAGCCATCGTTCGGCGCCGTACCGATGCCGGCATTGTTGACCAGCACGTCAAGACGCCCGTAACGCTGTTCGGTCTCGGCGTATATCCGTGCCACCTGGCGGCTGTCCGCGACATCCGCGGTAATGCTGCAGCAATCGCCGCGGCCATTGATCAGCGCCAGGGTCTGCGTCGCATCGGACTCGGTCAGGTCCACGACCACCACCGCCGCACCCTCGCGCGCAAACAACTCGGCCATCGCGCGCCCCATGCCGAGACCCGCACCTGTCACCACTGCCACCTTGCCTTCGAGTCGCATCAGCTGTCGCCCCCTGTCAAACCACGAATCCTGCCGCCGCGACTATAGCCGCACGCCGTGCTCCGGGAAAAGTGCAGAAACCGGCACCCGCGCTGAACGATTGAGTTCAGCAACCGAGCAGCGCCTCGATCGCGGCAACGGTCGCCGCCGGATCCGTGCCCACATGAATCGCGCTCATGCCCAGCTCGCGTGCCGCCCGCACATTTGCCGCGTAGTCATCGAGAAACACGCATTCATCCGCCTGTACTCCGGGCAACTGTTCCAGCGCCAGCGCAAATATGCGGGGATCGGGCTTGCGCACGCCGGCATGGCTCGAGTCGACCACGAAACCGAACAGTTCCTCCACCGGCAGCAGCGAGCGCCAGCCCTCGCCGAATTCGCGCACATTGTTGGTGATCATGCCGGTGTGAAAACCCGCCGCCCGGAGTTCACGCACCTTGCCGACCAATGCAGCTCGAGTTCCCGCTCCGGCACCGGTCCCGGCCATGCGTGCGAACAGCCGGTATATATCGATGTCCAGCGCCTGCCCCGCACCGAGCGCCCGGATCGCCTCGCGCGCGTCTTCCAGGGCGATCTCGCCACGCTCGAGCCGATGCCAGGGGTGATGACCATCGTCCTCGTAGGAGCCGAACACGATGGCCGTCACGATGGCCGGATCGACGCCGAGCTCGCGCCCGAACTCCTCCACGGCCAGGAAAGGCGAATCGGTAAACACACCGCCGAAATCGAACAGGAACGCGCGGATGGGCGAGTTCATGCCGGGTACCGGTTCAAGACTTGAGGTTCCAGAACAGCGGCGAGTCAAAGCCGTAGCGATCGAAGGGCCCCAGAAAACAGTACTCGAAAAGGCCCCAGCCCTCCTTGTCGCCGATCTCGAAGCGTGCCGGCGAATCCACCAGCCCGAAAAAGCGGCTGCGGTCGCGCTGCTGGTCGAGCGTCAGGCCTTCGACCACCAGCGGCCCCTTGTACATGCCGTGCTTCCAGTCCGCATCCAGGCCGTAGCCGGTGCCGATCATCACGTACATCGGCAGCAACGGCGTGCAGCGCACCTCGATCGGCCCTTCGGGTGCTTCGGCAAAGCGGATGGTCGAGGACACGATGAACTCGCGCGCCTCGTCGAATACATGCTCGTACTCCGGTCGTCCCAGCCATTGCGGCTCCCGCGCGGGGTCGCTCCACACCTGCACCGCCTCCTCGAGTTCGCGACGCCCGTCATTGTGTTCGTTGCAGATATAGATGATCGAGAAATCGTCGAACTGCATCGGACAGTAGTTCCACATGCCGCGCATCGAGCCGCTGCCCTGATGAATGCCGGCAGGTTCGTGCTCGCCGACCGGACGGATACCCCAGGAACGATCGCGGCTGCCTTTCCATCGATCCGGCGTGACCTCGAAACGCTCGCCGTCGATCTCCAGCGCACCGCTCCAGCAACCGGTCTGCGCGAAACGCACCGAATCGAAAAACACCCGTCCCTTGCGCCGCACGTACTGCCGCGGCTCGAGGAAGGCCGGGATCGCCGCATCCCAGGTCAGATCAAGCGCGATGCCCCACTCGTTGGGCTCGACCACGAAGCGCAGCTTCTCGAGCCCCTTCAGCACTTCGATGCGGATCGGACCGACCCGGGTGTCCATGCGGTCACCGAGCTCGCGCGAGGCACGCACCACGCGATGGGTATCGCCGCGACGCAGCGCAACAAACGCATCCTGCACCGCGAGCGTGGGGTACTGCCCCATTCCCATGACCATGAACAGCTCGCCGCTGCTGTTGTGCAGGTTGAAATAGTAACGGTCGTAGAAATTGCGGTCGCTGGTTCCGACATTGCGCATCGTCTCCGCAACCTGATGCAGCGGATAGTCATCCATCTGCGACAGCGATTGCTCAGCCTGCCATTTGCTCACCATGAAACGACTCCTTCGTTGAGATAGCGGTAATCGCCACGCGCCATGATCATGCGGTGACGCCTGCCGGGAGCGTCGGGCTCGGAACTCCCGTAGCCGGCATCGCCGAAATACAGCGATTCGGTCGGGCGCTGCTCGCGCACCAGGATATGTGGCTCGAATACCGGTACCGTGCGCCGCGCGATACGCTCCAGCACCTCGGCGGCATGCGCGCATTGCGCCAGCTCCAGCAGGGTGATGTAGGTCGGCGGCATCAACTCGATCTCCTCGCGCCGGTGCTTCTCCATGGCCTCGGCGGGCCGTACCCACAGATGGTCATGGATCTCGCTGCCATCCACGGTAACGGCATGATCGTCCGGGGCCCGCGCGACAAAAAACCACGTGGCGTAGCGCTTGGGCATCAGCGCCGGCGTGGTCCAGTGGGAATAGTAGCAAAGCGTGCGCTCTTCGACCCGCAGTTGCGCCTCCTCGAGGGTTTCGCGAACCGCGGCGACCCTCGCCGCCTCGAGCTCGTCGGGAGCGGCGGCAATTTCCTCGGGCTCCACGCGCCCGCCCGGAAACACCCAGGCGCCGGCGGCGAAGCCAAGCGCCGAATTGCGGCGCAGCAACAGGGTGTGCAGACCGTCGGGTTCGTCACGCAACAATACGACCGTGGCAGCAGGGCGGATCTCGACCATGAATACTCCGTTGGATGCATCGCCTTGCGGGCAGCAGGCGGAACGCGGGTATCCGTTCATTGTACAGAGGCAGATCAGGAATAGAAGTTAACTCTGGGTAAGCGAACCGCAACCGGCTGCGGGGTGCGCGAGCGTCGAGCGCGTGCGGGAATCCGGCGTCTTCGGAGCAGCGGATTTCCGCCGCCGCCGGATCGGGGCTCGCGGGTTGCTTCGGGGCTCAGACGTTCAGCAGCAGATGCTCGCGCTCCCAGGAACTGACAGTACGGTTGAAGGCGTCGTATTCCGCCAGCTTGACCGAGCGATAGGCGCGGATGAACTGGCTTCCGAGTATTTCCACCACCGCGTCATCCTCGTCGATATAGCGCAACGCTTCCTCGAGGCTGCGCGCGACGGTGATCTCCTCCTTGTAGGCATTGCCATTGCAGGGTTCGGTGGGTTCCAGCTTCTGCTTCATCCCGAGATAGCCGGCAACCAGGGTCGCGGCAATGGCGAGATAGGGATTGGCGTCGGCACCGGCAAAGCGATTCTCGACACGCCGTGCGCGAGCGTCACTCACCGGAACACGGAAACCGACGGTACGGTTGTCATGGCCCCACTGCAGGCTGATGGGTGCGGAAATCTCGCGCGTGAAACGACGGTACGAATTCACGTTGGGCGCGAACAACGCGATCAGCAGCGGGACATACTTCTGCAGGCCACCGATATAGTGCATGAACGCCGGCGCATCGCTCTCGTCGGGCAGGCTGAAAATATTCAAGCCATCATCGGCGCGCACGATGCTCTGGTGCACGTGCATCGAGCTGCCCGGCTCTTTTTCCATGGGCCGCGACATGAAGGTCGCATATACATCGTGACGCATTGCGGTCTCGCGCATGGTGCGCTTGAAGGTGAACACCTGGTCGGCGAGATCGAGTGCGTCACCGTGAAGGAAATTCACCTCGAGCTGCGCGGCACCGGCCTCGTGGATCAGCGTGTCCACATCGAGATTCTGCGCTTCGCAGAAATCGTACATATCCTCGATGATCGGGTCGAATTCGTTGACCGCATCGATGCTGTAGGACTGGCGCGCGGACTCGGGACGACCGGAACGGCCAACCGGCGGCTGCAATTCATAGTCCGGATCCGCGTTCTTCTTCACCAGGTAGAACTCGACTTCCGGCGCAACCACCGGACGCAGCCCGTCACGCTCGTACAGGTCCAGCACGCGGCGCAGCACATTGCGGGTCGAGAGCGCATGCAGATTGCCTTCCATGTCATAGCAGTCATGGATGATCTGCGCGGTCGGGTCCTTGGCCCAGGGCACTACGCGCATGGTTTTCGGGTCGGCGCGCAGATTCATGTCGCGATCGCGCGGATCCAGCAGCTCCCAGTAATCGTCGGGGTAATCGCCGTTTACCGCCTGCGCGAGGATGCCCTCGGGCAAACGCGGGTTGTCCTGCTTCATGTACTTGGCGGCGGGAATGAACTTGCCGCGCGCGTTGCCGGTCATGTCCGGCACCAGCACCTCGACTTCGGTTATCCGGTTCTCGATCAGCCATTTATGGATGGTTTCCATGCTCTTCTCGCGGGTGTCAGGGTAATTGCGCTTCGACAGGAACTGCGCGATGGGTATCCGCCGGATGCATCGCCACGGGACTTGCCGTTATCCGATAATCGAATTATCATTCGCTTTAAATCGAATTATTGTTCAGTTTAATCAGCGCGCCCGTGCTTTGCAAGCCTGCCGCCAGCGGAGAATTCCATGTCCATTTCCGGTCACGTCCCTTCCTACTATGCCGCCAGTGCGAACCGCGATCAGGATCTGCCGCCCCTGCATGGCACCGTCCGCACCGATGTCTGCATCATCGGTGGCGGTTACACGGGCCTGTCCGCCGCCCTGCACCTGCGCGAGCGGGGCTTTGATGTAGTGGTGCTGGAGGCCGAACGGGTCGGCTGGGGTGCATCGGGGCGTAGCGGCGGGCAGGTGGGCACCGGCCAGCGCAGACCGCAGGATGAACTCGAACAGCGGCTTGGCAAGTCCCATGCGCGCCTGCTTTGGGATCTCGGACTCGAGGCGGTGCAGTTGGTGCGCGCGCTGATCGACAGGCATGCCATCGAGTGCGATCTTCGCGAAGGGATCCTGCATGCCGGGTGGAAGCCCCGCGATGACGACTACCTGCGCTCCGAAGTCGAACATCTGCAAAGCGCCTATGGATACACGCAGTGCCGGCACGTCGGTCGCGATGAAGTCCGCCACCTGAGTGGCAGCGAGGTCTTTGCCGGTGGCATGCTCGACGAGGGATCGGTGCATCTGCACCCATTGAATTACACGCTGGGCCTGGCGCAGGCTGCCATCGACGCCGGGGCGCGCATACACGAACGTTCGCGCGTTACCGGCTACGAGCGCGGCGAGCCGATGCGGGTGCACACGACCCAGGGCGACGTGCGCGCGGACCGCGTGATACTCGCCTGCAACGGCTACCTCGAGCGACTCGAGCCACGAATCGCCGGGCGTATCATGCCGATAAACAACTTCATGCTGGCGACCGCACCGCTGGACGAGGACACGGCACGCCAGATCAATCCACGCAAGCTCGGCATCCAGGATTCGCGCTTCGTGATCAACTACTGGAAGCTTTCCGCCGACAACCGCCTGCTGTTCGGCGGCGGGGAGAATTATCGCCGCGGATTTCCGGCCGATATCCGCAGCTTCGTGCGCAAGCACATGCTGGAGATCTACCCGCAGCTCGCCGGTACGCGCATCGATTACGGCTGGGGCGGCACGCTCGCGATCACGCTGAAGCGGATGCCGGCCATCGGTCGCCTGGAACCCAACCTGTACCACGCGCTCGGCTATTCAGGGCACGGCATACCCACGGCCACGCTGGCCGGCAAGCTGCTCGCCGAGGCGATTGCGGGACACACGGAGCGCTTCGACCTGATGGCGAAGATTCCCGTGGCGAAATTTCCCGGTGGCACCCTGTTGCGCTATCCCGGCATGGTCGCCGGCATGTTGTACTACTCGGCGCGTGACCGGATGTGAGCGACGCACGATCCGTCGTCACGGCCAGTGGCGCTGGATACACCGCATTCCCGCGAGAATTCGGCCGCGCGGCGTCAGGGACAAACCAGCAAAGGAAACGGAGTCGATGAAGCAAGCGCCCCCGAAAGGAATCAGCCTCGCAGCACGCAAGCAGCTCAGCCCACGCCGCAAACCCTTGCAGCAACGTTCGGTGGCGCGCAGCGAGCAGATCCTCGAGGTGACCGCGGCGCTGCTCGACCAGGTCGGGTTCGACTCGCTCACGACCATCCTCATCGCCCGCGAGACCGGCATCTCGGTGGGCACGCTGTACCACTATTTCCCCAACAAGCACGCCATCATGTACGCGATGGCCGAGCAATGGCTGCGCGCGGTGGAGAACACGCTGACGGAAATCGATGGCTGGCAGCTTGCCACGCTTGGGCCGGAGCAATTCGTGGACGCCCTGATCGAACGCCAGCTCGCCGTCTACAAGGCACAAAGGGGCATTCTGCACCTTGTCCAGGCCATGTTCTCGGTGCCAGAATTGCGCGCGCTCGATGAGCGCCATGACGCGCTGGTCATCGAGCGAATGACCGCTGCGTTTTCACGTTTTGGCCTCAAGGGCTCGCCCGCCGAGCTCGGGCGCATCGCGCGCTGCTACCTGGAGCTCACGCATGCCCTGTTGCTGGTGGTCGTGAACCAGGCGGGCAGCCGCTCGCGACGCACTCTTGCCGATCTGAAACGGCTTACACTATGTCTGCTGCAGCCCTGCCTCTAAGGAGTACACCCGCGTTGAAAAAACTGCTCGTGATACGCAACCAGAACAACCACTATCTTGGACGTCACGGCGAGTGGCTGGATGGCAGCCATGTGTCCGCGCTGTTTCGTACCGAGCACCGGGATGCGGCCCTCAACGAGTTGTTCGAGACCAATATCCGGGATTTCGATCTGCGCGGCGAAATCCTGGAATGCGAAGTCGACAAGCACGGTTACCCGGTAGTGGAAGTCCTCAATCCGATCGCCGCGGTGCCCGACGCGATGCCGGCCACGGAACGCGCCGGGGGAGAAGCGCTTGCGGACGACAACACCGCCACTTGAAACTTTCACCGGCGTCCCCATTCTAAGAGGCATCGCCCCCCGTTCGAGGAATATCCGGAGATGATGCGCATAGGCCTGTTTTTGCTGACCAACCTCGCGATCGTGATGCTCGCGAGCATCACCCTGAATATCCTTGGCTTCAACTCGATCATGGCCGCCAATGGCGTCGATCTGAACCTTTCGGCACTGCTGGTATTCTGCGCCGTGTTCGGCATGTGCGGGGCACTGATTTCGCTGTTCATCTCGAAATGGATGGCCAAGCGCAGTACCGGCACTCGCATCATCGAGCAGCCCGCCACCCGCGAGGAGCAGTGGCTGGTGCAAACCGTGACGGAGCTCGCCCGCGAGGCCGGGATAAAGACACCGGAGATCGGCATCTTTCCCTCGCAGGCATCCAACGCCTTTGCCACCGGCTGGAACCGTAATGCCGCACTGGTCGCGGTAAGCCAGGGTCTGCTGGCGCGCTTCAAGCCGGAGGAGGCCCGTGCGGTACTTGCGCATGAAATCGGCCACGTCGCCAACGGCGACATGGTGACGCTGGCCCTGATCCAGGGCGTGGTGAACACCTTCGTGATGTTCTTTGCCCGGATCATCGGACATACCGTCGATCGGGTGGTGTTCAAGACCGAGCGCGGGCTCGGCATCGGCTACTACATCACCACCTTCATCGCCGAAATCGTGCTCGGCCTGCTGGCGTCGATGATCGTGATGTGGTTCAGCCGCCGGCGCGAATTCCGCGCCGACGCGGCCGGTGCGCAGTTCGGCGGCCGCAGCGCCATGATCGCCGCGCTGATGCGGTTGCAGGCCGAACAGGACATGCCCAAGGAAATGCCGGCTACCCTAAGCGCCTTCGGCATCAGCGGGGATCTGAAACAGGGCTTTGCCGCGCTGTTGCGCACCCACCCTTCGCTCGAGGATCGCATCGCGGCATTGCGCCAGGGATGAACTGATCGGCCACGCCACCGCGCCGCTTCCCCAACGCGGAAGCCACTTGCGCTAGAATCGCGAACACGCTCGTATTCGCGGAAATCCTCATGTCCCTGCTCCGGCGCATTGCCCCCGTCCTGCTCGCCCTGCAATTCGTTTTCGGGGTCGCGACAACACATGCCAGGGAAACCGCGCCGGTTGCCTGGCCGATCATTGGCTATGACGCGCGCTTCAACCCGACTCCCTCTCGCGAGGGCATGGTGGCCAGCAGCGAGGAAATCGCGAGTCGCGTCGGTGCCCGAATCCTTGCCGAGGGCGGCAACGCGATCGATGCCGCGGTCGCAACCGGATTTGCATTGGCGGTCACCTACCCGCAGGCAGGCAATATCGGCGGCGGCGGCTTCATGCTGCTGTACCTCGCCGGGGAAAAGCGCGCGATCGCCATCGATTACCGCGAAGTGGCGCCGCGCGCCGCGCGCCGCGACATGTTTCTTGGCGCCAATGGCGAGGTGGTCGAGAATCTTTCGCGTCTCAGTCACCTCGCATCGGGCGTGCCGGGTTCGGTGGCCGGCCTGCTCCATGCACAGGACCGTTACGGCCGACTCAGCCGCAAGCAGGTCATGGCCCCCGCCATCGAGCTCGCCGAAAAAGGCTTTCCGGTGAGCTTCGTGTTCGCCTCCACCCTGGCGAGCCCCTGGGGCCAGCGTCTGCTTGCCAACCCGGCGGCCAAGGCGTATCTGTTCAAGCCCGACGGCTCGAGCTACCAGCCCGCGGAGATGCTGCGTCAGGCCGACCTCGGATGGACGCTGCGCCAGATCGCCGAGCGAGGCGCCAAAGGCTTCTACGAAGGTCCTGTTGCGGATCGCCTGGTTGCGGAAATGGAGCGCGGTGGAGGGCTGATCACGCACGCCGACCTGAAAGACTACAAGGTGGTCGAGCGCGAACCGGTGCGCGGAACATTCCGCGGCTACGATATCGTCTCGATGCCACCCCCGTCCTCCGGTGGCGTGCACCTGGTGGAAATGCTGAATGTGCTGGACGGCTTTGCGCTGAAGGAGATGCAGCACAACAGCGCGGCGTATCTTCATGTGCTCGCCGAAACGATGAAATATGCCTATGCCGATCGCAGCAAGTATCTCGGCGATCCGGACTTTTTCGCGGTGCCGATTGCCGGGCTTACCAGCCCCGCGTACGCACGCAAGCTGCGCGGACTCATCGACCTGAAGCATGCAACGCCATCGGCGAAAATCGCGCCCGCCACCGGTTTTCCGCAGGAGAGCACCCAGACCACCCATTATTCCGTCGTGGACCGCGACGGCAATATGGTAGCCAACACCTACACGCTGAACTTCTCATTCGGCAGCGGCATCGCGGTACCGGGGGCAGGCTTCTTTCTGAACAACGAGATGGATGATTTCTCGGTCAAGCCCGGAGTGCCCAACGTGTTCGGTCTCGTTGGCGACGAGGCGAATGCGGTGGAGTCCTTGAAGCGCCCGTTGTCATCCATGACTCCGACGCTGGTGCTGCACGATGGTCAGCCGTTCCTGGCAACCGGCGCCCCGGGCGGGGCGCGCATCATCACCGTGGTGTTGCAGCTGATTCTCAACACCCTGGTGTTCGACATGAACATCGCGGATGCAACGGCGCAGCCGCGAATCCACCACCAGTGGCTGCCCGACGAACTGGTACTCGAGCCGGGCATCAGCCCCGATACCGCCGCACTGCTGGAATCGATGGGTCATACGCTCAGTACCGGCGGAATTCTGCTCGGCAATTCGCAATCGATCATGCGGCGCAACGGCGCGCTGCTCGGCGTCAGCGATACCCGCCGTCCCGGAGGCGCCGTGGCTACCGTGGAAGAGATCCGCGCACTCGATCAGTCGCGCCGGCGCTGGCGATAGAGTGCTCCGCGCGCAGTGAGTGCATCGAGCAGCGTGCGCGCCGGTTTGCCGCGCAACAGCGGTAGCAGGCTTGCGGCATCGAGCACCATCGGCCCGCACAACAACCGGGCCAGGCGCTCCTCGCAAGGCCAGCAATCTCCGTCCACATAAAGCGTGCAGCGCGGGGCCGCGGTCCAGGCAAAGCGCGCCGCCGGGTTGCGCTGCAGGCAGCCATCCGCACGCAACCAGGCGCGCAGCTCGCCGCGCACACGCCTCGCCTGTGCATCGGACTCGGGATATTTCCGTTCCGTCATGAAACGGCCAAACCACTCGCGCACCAGGTCCGCATCATCCGCCACGCCACGCAACACCCGCTGCAGCTGACGCACCGCCTGTTCGGGAATCTCGCCGTCGGGAACCGGCTCCATGCCGGCATCCGTGTAGCGCAGCTCATCGGCACTGCGCGCCGCGGCCACCGTCGCGACTTCGCTGATGATCTCGGCATGACTCGGCGCCCTGAACCCCACCGACCAGGTCATGCACTCCCCTTCGGCAACGCCCCAATGCGCAACACCCGTCGGAATGTAGAGCATGTCTCCCGGTTCGAGCAGGTATTCCTCGTGCGTCTCGAAATGCCGGAGGATCCGCAGCTTGGCATCACTGAGGCATGGTGTGTGCTGGTCGCAGACCCCGCCGATACGCCAGCGCCGGCGTCCGCTTGCCTGGAACAGAAACACGTCATAGTGGTCGAAATGCGGGCCAACGCTGCCCTGGTCGCTCGCATAGCTGATCATGATGTCGTCAAAACGCCATGCCGGGAGGAATGCGAAGCGCTCGCGCAAGGCATGTACCTGCGGCACCCACTGGTCCACGGCCTGCACCAGCAGGCTCCAGTGCGAATCGGGCAGTCCCGCGAAATCCTTCTCGCTGAATGGTCCGTTGCGCAATTCCCACGGCACACGCCCGCCACGCGCCAGCACGATGCGCGATTCAACTTCGGGTTCGAGTGCCAGGCCCGCGAGCTCATCGGCTGACAACAGCGACTCGATCCCGGGCAGCGCACCCCGGACCAGCAACGGTTTGCGCTGCCAGTAATCGCGCAGGAAGCGCCGCGCATCGCGCTCGCGCAGCGGGTTCGGCGCCGCCCGTTCAGCGCTCACCGGCCAGCTCCCGATCCGCAACGATCACACCGTTGGCATCCGCGTAAAGAAAATGACCTGGAACGAACTCCACTCCGCCAAAACGCAGCGCAAGATCGCGCTCCCCCACACCCTTCTTGTCGGTCTTGAGCGGGATCGCCGCCAGCGCTTTCACACCGATATCCATGCCGGCAAGTGCTTCCACATCACGCACCGCGCCGAAGATCACCATTCCTTCCCAGCCGTTGGCCACCGCCTTGGCCGCCAATTGATCGCCGAGCAGCGAGCGACGCAGCGACCCGCCTCCATCGATCACCAGCACGCAACCCTTGCCGGATTCGGCTACCAGGTCGCGCACCCGCGAATTGTCCTCGTGGCATTTGATGGTGACGATGCGCCCCGCGAACCGCGCGCGCGCACCGAAATCGCGGAACAACGGCTCGGCCACCTGCACATGCCGAGGGAATTCGTCACAGAGATCGCAAATACTGATAGTCATCGGAAAACGGCTCCATCGGACGCGGTATCGAAACCCAAGATTATCACGCTGATACCTGTGCAGGGCGCGGCCCGGCGCGGATAATGCGCCCTGCCTGAGACAGACGCCAGAGGAGCAATGCATGTTCGACCCTTGCACGATCGGCGATCCGGTGGAGCTGGGACTGGATGCCGGGCTTCTGGCCCGCATACCCGAATTTTTCGAATCCTATCTCGAGCGCAAGGCGCTTTCCGGGTTTTCGGTGCTGGTCGCGCGCCAAGGCCAGGTGGCATATCGCGCAGAGCGCGGGGTGCTCGACTGGGACACGGGAAAATCGCTTGCCCGCGACACGATATTTCGCATCTATTCGATGAGCAAACCGGTCACCTCGGTCGCCCTGATGATGCTCTGCGAGCAGGGACTGATCCGGCTGGAACATGAAGTGAGCCGCTATATCCCGGAGTTTGCGGAGCTTCGGGTTTTCGATTCCGGAGATACACAGCGTTACCACACGCACCCGCCGGCGAGGCCGATGCGGGTGCACGATCTGCTGACGCATACCAGCGGCCTGACCTATTCGTTCATGAACCAGCACCCGGTGGACGCACTGTATCGCCGTGAACTCGGTGACACCCTCGCGCGCGGCGAGACACTGGAGCAATTCGTCAGTGCGCTCGCGCGCCTGCCGTTGCTGTACTCGCCTGGCGAACGCTGGAACTACTCGGTGGCGACCGATGTATGTGGCCGGCTGGTGGAGATCGTTTCGGGGCAGGCACTCGATGCGTTTTTCCGCGACCGGATATTCGAGCCCCTGGGCATGGCGGACACCGGGTTCACGGTTGCCGAGGAAAATATCGGGCGCTTTGCGAGTTGTTACGAAATAATTCCAGGCAGTTCGCGCATCCGCAAGCAGGACGATGCGGCAAGCAGCGTTTACCGCGGACCCTGCAGCTTTCTGTCCGGCGGAGCTGGCCTGCTTTCTACCACGGACGACTACCTTCGCTTTTGCCAGATGTTGCTGAGCGGGGGTACCCTGAATGGAGCACGGCTGTTGTCACCGGGCACGGTACGCTTCATGACCCTGAACCATCTGCCCGCCAACCGCACACTGGCCGAAATGGGAGATTCCCTGTTCAGCGAGGCACGGATGGACGGCTCTGGTTTCGGGCTTGGCTTTTCGGTGGTGATCGATCCGGTACGCGCCCTGGCGCCCGCCAGCGCGGGAAGCTTTTCCTGGGGCGGGATGGCATCGACCTATTTCTGGATCGATCCGGCAGAGGAATTGATCGGAATTTTCATGACTCAGCTGATGCCGTCTGGTAGCTACCCGTTGCGGCCGCAGCTGCAAACGCTGGTCTACGCCGCGCTCAACTGAAACCAGAGACAAAAAAGGGACCGCGCGGCCCCTTTCCCGGAGAACGGAGACCTCAGTGGCTGGAGACCACCTGGAACTGCTCTTCCTCGGTTGAACCGGTCAATGCGGTTACCGAAGAGGCACCACCCTGGATGCAGGTGGTTACCTGATCGAAATACCCGGTGCCCACTTCCTGCTGGTGGCTGACAAAGCTGTACCCGCGATCCGCTGCCGCGAATTCCTTTTCCTGCAGTTCGACGTACGAGGTCATGCCGTTGCGCGCATAGCCATAAGCGAGCTCGAACATGTTGTACCACATGCTGTGAATACCGGCGAGCGTGATGAACTGGTACTTGTATCCCATCGCGCCGAGTTCGCGCTGGAACCTGGCGATGGTTGCGTCGTCGAGGTTCTTTTTCCAGTTGAACGACGGCGAGCAGTTGTAGGCCAGCAACTGGTCGGGATACTGCTTGCGAATCGCCTCGGCGAATATGCGCGCCTCGTTCAGGTCCGGCTTGGCCGTCTCGCACCAGATCAGATCCGAATAGGGAGCATAGGCCAGGCCGCGGCTGATCGCCTGGTCCAGACCCGCGCGCACGTTGTAAAAGCCCTCTGCGGTGCGCTCACCGGTCACGAACGGCTTGTCATTGTCGTCGTGGTCGCTGGTCAGCAGCGTCGCGGCATTGGCATCGGTACGCGCCAGCACGATCGTCGGCGTGCCGCAGACATCCGCCGCAAGCCGCGCGGCAATCAGCTTCTGTACCGCTTCCTGGGTGGGTACCAGTACCTTGCCGCCCATGTGGCCGCACTTCTTGACGGATGCCAGCTGGTCCTCGAAGTGCACACCCGAGGCACCGGCCTCGATCATCGCCTTCATCAGTTCGAAGGCATTCAGCACCCCGCCAAAACCGGCTTCGGCGTCGGCCACGATCGGTGCGAAGTAATCGACGTACTTGGAATCGGTCGGTCCGACATGATTCGCCCACTGGATCTGGTCGGCGCGACGAAATGCATTGTTGATGCGATTGACCACCGCGGGCACCGAGTTCACCGGGTACAGCGACTGGTCGGGATACATGGTCTGGGCAGAATTGTTGTCCGCCGCAACCTGCCAGCCGGACAGGTAGATCGCCTTGACTCCGGCCTTGACCTGCTGCACCGCCTGCCCGCCGGTAAGGGCGCCGAGGCAGTTGATGTAATCCTCCTCGTGGATGTATTTCCAGAGTTTCTGCGCGCCGAGCTCGGCCAGCGTGTTCTGCGGTTGCAGCGAACCGCGCAGCTGTACCACTTCTGCCGCGGTATAGCCGCGTTTCACGCCTTTCCAGCGCGGATTTTCCGCCCAGTCCTTTTCGAGGAGGGTAATCTGCTCGGCACGTGAGGAAGTATGAATCGCCATGGGGAGGCTCCGTGGTGGTTTGCTGGAACAGGTTGGGGGCAGCAACAGCCTGTACAAGCTGTGCTGCATGCAAATCGTGGACAGAGTCTACCGAGAGTGGGATGATCTATCCAATTTATAGTTATTATCCTCGGCATTCTCCGGATGAATATAGAAAAAGTCGATCTCAACCTGCTGGTGTACCTCGATGTGCTGCTGCGCGAACGCAACGTCACCCGCGCCGCCAGCTATCTCGGCATTACGCAACCCGCGCTGAGCAACGGGCTGCGACGCCTGCGAGACCTGTTCGATGACCCACTGCTGGTGCGCACCAGCGAGGGCATGACACCGACCGAGCGCGCCCTCGAACTGCAACCGGTGGTGCGCAGCGTGCTGGCGGCGGTGGAACGTGCCGTGCAACCCAAGAAGCCCTTCGAACCGGCTCCCGCTACCCGGGTATTTCGCATCATGGCCAGCGATTATGCCGAGGGCACGCTGATCCCCGCCGTGCTCGAGCGTCTGCGCGAGGAGGCGCCCGGCGTGGTGCTGGATATCATGACGCCGAGCGACGTCAGCTACCTGAACGTCGAGCAGGGAAAGGTCGACATGGTCATCAACCGCTTCGATTCGATGCCGCAATCCTTTCACCAGACCACGGTCTGGCAGGACAGCTTTTCCTGCCTGTTGAGCGTGGACAATCCGATCGTCGACGGCTTCGACCTCGAATCCTACCTCCAGGCGCAGCATGTCTGGGTCAGCAAGACCGGCATGGGTGTGGGTGTGGGTGTCGACCCGTCGGCGGGCCAGGACCTCGGCTGGGTGGACGAAGCGCTGGCGCGCATCGGTCGCAAGCGGCATATCACGGTATACACGCGCCACTACCAGGTGGCGGTGCGGCTCGCGGCGCAAAAACACCTGGTGGTCACGGTACCGAGCAAACTGGCACTGCAGATGCGTGACAACGCGCAGATCGCAATAAAGACCCCGCCATTCGAAATTCCACCGTTCGAGCTGAAAATGGCCTGGAGTCCGCTGCTGCAGCGCAATCCCGGCCACCAATGGATGCGGCGTCTCATCACCGAAGTCGCACAGACGCTGGATCGGGGCAGCAAGGCAACTCACCCGGCAGTCACATTCATGGAATGAATGACCAGAATAATCGTCATAGCCCTTTCATGAAGCGAGGGCTGGCATAGAATTCCCGGTTCGAGCCACGTTTCCATGCATTCAGGGCGGCATCAACATGTCAGATCGCATTCACGCACACGGGTTGCAGGTCGCCCGGGTTCTGCACCAACTGGTCGAAGATGAAATCATCCCGGGCACCGGACTGGAAGCCGATCGATTCTGGCGCGGACTTGCCGCGATAATCGCCGAGTTCAGCCCGCGCAACCGCGCATTGCTGCGGCGTCGTGACGAGTTGCAAGGTCATATCGATGCGTGGCATCGGGAAAACCGCGGAGCGGCTTTCGACCCGAACCGGTACCGCGAATTTCTCGAACGCATCGGGTACCTGCTGCCGGAAGGCGAGGATTTCGTTATCGCGACCATGAACGTCGATGCGGAGATCGCTTCCATCGCCGGACCGCAACTCGTTGTTCCGGTAATGAACGCACGCTATGCGCTGAATGCGGCCAATGCGCGCTGGGGCAGTCTCTATGATGCACTCTACGGCACTGACGCGATTCCCGAAACCGATGGCGCCGCGCGCGCCGGCGCCTACAATCCGGTTCGAGGCGCGCGCGTGATTGCCTTCGCGCGAAATTTTCTCGATGGCTGTGCCCCGCTTGCCGAGGGATCGTTCGTCGACGCGGCATCGTTTTCGGTGCGCAACGGCGCGTTGGTCGTGGCTCGCAGGAACGCCGGCGAGACCGGCCTGAAACAGCCGGCACAGTTTGCCGGCTACCGGGGCGCGGCCGAAGCGCCCAGTGCAATCGTGCTGCGCAACAACGGGTTGCACGCGGAAATACAGATCGACCGCGATCATCTCATCGGACGCGATGATGCCGCGGGCATCAAGGACGTGATACTCGAATCGGCCATGACCACCATCCAGGATTGCGAAGACTCGGTTGCCGCCGTGGATGCCGAGGACAAGGTGATCGTGTACCGCCACTGGCTGGGACTGATGAAAGGCGACCTGGTCGAGACCTTCGACAAGGGTGGTCGCAGCATGAACCGGACGTTGAATCCCGATCGCGAGTATCGCGATCCGCACGGCAGGGCATTTTCGCTGCCTGGTCGCAGCCTGATGCTGGTGCGCAATGTCGGGCACCTGATGTGCAGCGACGCGATTCTCGATCCCCACGGCGCCGAGGTCCCCGAGGGCATCATCGACGGCATGGTGACCGTGCTTGCGGCGATGCACGATCTGCAGCGCAGCGCGGGGCCACGCAACTCGCGCGCCGGCAGCGTCTACATCGTGAAACCGAAAATGCACGGACCGGACGAAGTCGCGTTCACCTGCGATCTGTTCAGCGCCATGGAAAGTGCACTCGGACTGGCGCACAACACCATCAAGATTGGCATCATGGACGAGGAACGGCGCACCACGCTGAACCTCAAGGAGTGCATTCGTGCGGCACGCGAACGCGTGATATTCATCAACACCGGCTTTCTCGACCGCACCGGCGACGAGATCCACACCAGCATGGAAGC
>MTKY01051635.1_pt1 | contig 19343 bp, 31 predicted proteins | sample 1042731 | NCBI WGS metagenome assembly MTKY01 (sample SAMN06212206, study PRJNA360538) | anaerobic digester metagenome | biome: Wastewater treatment plant; material: sludge; isolation source: anaerobic digester fed with sludge from wastewater treatment plant | place: Denmark: WWTP Soeholt ... | reverse complement strand
GTAGACATCGTGGGGACGAGCAAGGGTAAAGGTTTCGCCGGTGGCATGAAGCGGCATGGTTTCAAGGGCGGCCCGGCCACCCACGGCTCCAAGGTTCATCGTGCCCCGCAGTCCAGCGGCGCGACCGACGCGGCCCGGGTTTTCAAGGGCACGCGCAAGCCCGGGCAGATGGGCAATGTGCGGGTCACCGCCAAGGGTCTCAAGATTCTGGAGGTCGACCCCGAAGCGAACCTGCTGGTCATCAAGGGCTCAGTTCCCGGCAGCAACGGTGGTCTGTTGATCATTACGGGCCGCGAGTAGTCACGAAGGGAAGAGTTGGCAATGCCTAACATGGCAGTTTACGACATGGCCGGCGCGAAGACGGCGGACCTGCAGGTCCCCGATGAGCTTCTCGGCCTGCCGTTCAACCCGGACCTGGTGCGTCAGGCCGTCGTGGCCGTGGATCACGCGCGCAAGAGGCGTTGTGGCAAGTCCATCCGCCGGGACGAGGTGGATATGACCGGCGCGAAGTGGTACCGGCAGAAGGGGCTCGGCCGCGCTCGCCACGGCGCGCGCAGTGCACCGACCTTCGTGGGCGGGGGCAAGGCTCACGGCCCCACGGGCGAGCAGGGCACCCACAAGATGCCGAAGCGCATGCGGCGGAAGGCAGCGGCGGTGGCCTTGTCGGAGAAGGTTCGGGACGGCAACGTCACGGTTCTGGACAAGCTGGAGCTAAGCGAGATCAGCACCCGCAAGTTCGTGGCGATTTTGCAGGCCCTCAAGCTAAGCGGCAAGATCCTGATGCTGCTGAGCACGGCCGAGGCGCGGGATGAGGTCGTGTACAAGAGTGGCCGCAATGTCGCCGATCTCACGGCCCGAGAGGTGCCGCATTTCAACACCCGTGACATCGTGTTGGCTGACGAGATCGTGATTACCCGGGCTGCGCTGGAGCAGCTGATGAAGGGTGGCGCGGACAATGCTGAATAGCCAGGACATCAACCGTTACCGCAGCATGATCCTGCAGCCCATCGTGACCGAGAAGTCCATGGAACAGTCCGAGGAGCTGCACAAGTACCACTTCCGTGTGCACCCGGACGCCAACAAGGTGGATATCCGGCACGCGATTGAGTCCCTGTTCGATGTGCGGGTCACCGATGTGAACACGATGATGGTGCGTGGCAAGAGCCGCCGGCGAAGCTACCGCTACCGGACCGGGAAGACCGCGCGCTGGAAGAAGGCCATCGTCACGCTTCGTCCCGGCGACCGCATCGAGGTCATCGAGACAGGTTAGCGGCACGCGTCTTGACCAAGGACAGCTGATGTCCAACAGGAGTGTTCCTGATGCCGATCAAAGAGCATAACCCAACCACCCCGGGGCGGCGTGAATACGCCACCGTCGACACCTCGCATCTGGATAAGAAGAAGCCGGAGCGTGCGCTGTTGTCGCCGCGGAAGAAGTCGGCCGGTCGCAACAACCAGGGTCGCGTGACCACGCGGTTCCGCGGTGGCGGCCACAAGCAGAAGACCCGCGAGATCGACTTCAGGCGGGACAAGGACGGCATCCCGGCCCGCGTCGCGGCGCTGGAGTACGATCCGGGCCGGACCGCGCACATCGCGCTGCTGCACTATGCCGACGGCGAGAAGCGCTACATTCTCGCGCCCGAGGGCCTGAAGAAGGGCGACAGCGTGGTGTCCGGGCCCAGCGTCCCGGCCCGCCTGGGCAACGCTCTTCCCATCGCCAGCGTTCCCGTGGGAACGGTGATCCACAACGTTGAGCTGACCCCGCAGCGAGGCGGGCAGCTGGGGCGCAGCGCGGGCACGGAGATCCAGCTGGTGGCGAAGGAGGGCAAGTACGCCCACCTGAAGCTGCCGTCTGGTGAAGTGCGCCTGGTGTCGGTGCAGTGCCGGTGCACCATCGGCCGCGTCGGCAACTCCGAGCACGGCAACATTCAGGACGGCAAAGCCGGTCGGCGGCGCTGGCGTGGACGACGGCCGCACGTACGCGGCGCAGTGATGAACCCCCGCGACCATCCACACGGCGGCGGCGAGGGCAAGGCACCGATCGGTATGGACAGCCCGCGCAGCCCGTGGGGTTGGAAGACTCTGGGCCGCAAGACGCGCAACAAGCGCAAGCCGTCGACCAAGTACATCGTGCGGCGCCGCAAGACCTGATAGCGGGCGTCCTGAGCCCGGACAGCGCTGGGCATTGAGACAGGCAGTATCCTGGAGGATCAGCAATGGCACGCTCAATGAAGAAGGGTCCGTACTGCGACCCCAAGCTTCTGGCCAAGATCGAGAAGATGAACGACGCGGGCGAGAAGAAGATTATCCGCACCTGGTCGCGGCGTTCCACGATCTTCCCGGACATGCTTGGACACACCATCGCAGTGCACGACGGCCGCAAGCATGTACCGGTGTATGTGACCGAGAACATGGTGGGTCATAAGCTGGGAGAGTTTGTGCCGACCCGCACGTACCGGGGCATGCGCCCGTCGCGCTCTGAGCGGACCAGCGGCCGGTAGGACAAGAGTCCGGGCTGCTCACCTGTCCGGTTACCGGACCTGGCAAAGGAGTCTACCCAAGGATGGAAGTACAAGCGATCTCCAAATGGGTGCGCAAGGGCCCGCGCAAGGTGCGGGGCTACGCGGAACTGATCCGGGGCAAGACGCCGCAGCAGGCCCAGGCCATTCTGGGGGCGGTTGCGAGCCCGTCGGCCCAGGCCCTGCTGAAGACCCTGAATTCCGCCATCGCGAACGCGGAGAACAACCACGACCTCGACCCCGAGGACATGGTGGTCAGCAAGGCCTTCGTGGACGGCGGCTTCACGATCCCGCGCATGATCGCCCGGGCTCGTGGACGGGGCGACCGGATCCGCAAGCGGACCTGCCACATCACCGTTGTTCTGAGCGATGAACAGGGAAAGGACGAGTCGTAGCTTAGACTCGGTACCCCTCATCGGGGAGTGACCTGAATGGGACAGAAGGTACATCCATACGGCCTGCGGCTGGGCATCATCCGCCAGTCTCGGAGCACCTGGTTCGCGGAGGGCAAGAAGTACCGCGAACAGCTGGTTGGCGACCTGAAGATCCGCCAGTTCCTGGAGAAGGAACTGCTGAATGCCAGCGTCTCCAACATCGCCATCGAGCGTGCTGCGGATAACATCTCCGTCACCATCGAGACCGGCAAGCCCGGTATCGTCATTGGGCGCGGCGGGCGTGACGTTGAGAAGCTGCGGCAGAAGGTGGAGAAGGTCGCTGGCCGGCGTGTGCGTGTGAACGTCGAGGAGACCAAGGATCCCGACACAAACGCGGCTCTCGTCGCCCAGAGCATCGCCCGTCAGATCGAGCGGCGCGTGTCCTACCGCCGCGCGATGCGCCAGGCCATCGACCGGGCCATCCGGATGGGCGCGCAGGGCATGCGGTGCACGGTGAGCGGACGCCTGCAGGGCGCCGAAATCGCCCGCACCGAGGCTCTCGGCCCCGAGGGTCGGGTACCGCTGCACACGCTCCGCGCGGATGTGCACTTCGGTTTCGCGGAGGCCCGGACCGGCTACGGGAACATCGGCGTGAAGGTCTGGATCTACAAGGGCGACATTCTTCCCCCGCGCAAGGTCAAGCAGTCCGACATGTACGTGCCTGAGGAAGAGGCGGAAGCGCCGGTCGAGGATGTAGTGGCCGAGGGCGCAACCGAGGATGCGGCGGCATCGGTGGAGGCGGCTTTCGAGACGCCCGCTGAAGCCGAGGCGCCGGCTGCTCCGGAGACCGTTGAAGCGCCGACCGAGAGCGTTGCGCCGGCCGAAGAGCCCGCAACCGAACCCGAGCCGGAACAGGGACAGTGATCCAACCATGTTGATGCCCAAGCGCACCAAACACAGGAAGCACCACCGTGGCCGCCGGACCGGGATCGCACGGCGCGGCGCCACGCTGAACCAGGGCGAACACGGCCTGCAGGCGCTGGAGCCTGGCTGGATCACCAGCCGGCAGATTGAGGCGGCCCGTGTGGCCATCACCCGAACCGCTGCTCGCGGCGGCAAGCTATGGATCCGGATCTTCCCGGACCACGTGGTGACGGAGAAGCCGCCAGAAACCCGTGGCGGTAAGGGGAAGGGCTCGCCGGCGTACTGGGTCGCCGTGGTGAAGCCCGGCCGGATCATGTTTGAGGTGGCCGGCCTGCCGCGCGAACTGGCGCGTGAGGCGCTGCGCAAGGCCTCGCACAAGCTGCCGATCGCTGTGAAGATCGTGTCTCGGGAGGAGGAGTAACCATGCCTGATGACGCCAAGACCACTACTGACTTTCTGGGCCAATTGAGGGACTCCACCGACGCCGAGCTTGAGCTTCGCAAGGCGCACATTATGGAGAGCCTGTTCAACCTGCGGTTCCGGCTGGCTTCCGGACAGATTGAGGACCCCAAGCGCGTGAACAAGTACCGCAAGGCCATCGCGCGGATTAACACCATCCTGCGGGCGAGGCAGCTCGGGATTGAGAGAGAGGGGTCCCGCTAAGGGGTACCGGCCATGAGTGATAAGGTCATTGCAACCCGTGAAGGCGTCGTCGTAAGTGACAAGATGGACAAGACCGTGGTCGTGGCTGTGGAGCGCCTGACCCGGCACCCACTGTACGGCCGGGTTGTGCGCCGCACGCGGAAGTTCAAGGCGCACGACGAGCGCAACGAGTGCCATGCCGGCGACAGAGTCCGGATCCAGCACTGCCGCCCGCTCAGCAAGGACAAGTCGTGGCGCGTTATCGAGATTGTGGAGCGCGCGAGGTAGGGGGTCCTTACCCAAGCTGCGTCTCTGGAGGTTAGCCGGTTGCCTGCTTTCAACACAGACCAGATCAGAAACCTTGTCCTCGTCGGACACCGCAGTTCCGGCAAGACCAGTATTGCTGAGGCGGCGCTGTTCCTGACAGGTGCGGTGGACCGCCTCGGATCGACGGATGCCGGGACGGCGGTTACAGATTTCGTGCCTGAGGAGAAGGAACGCAACCTTTCCATTTCTCCCGCGCTGTGCTACGTCCAGCACGGCGGCGGCAAGACGAACATCATCGATGCACCGGGTTACGCTGAGTTCTACTCGGAAGTCATCCCGTGCATGTGGGTGGCCGATACCGCAGTGCTGGTGCTCGACGGTATCGCCGGCGTCGAGGTCATGTCCCGCAAGGTCTTCGGGAACGCTGTCAACACCGGTCTTCCCGTGATCGCCGTGGTGAACAAGCTCGACAAGGAGCACTCAAGCTTCTCGGCGGTCGTCGACCAGATGAACGAGAGCCTGCCCGGTTGTCGCGCGGTACCGGTCCAGCTCCCGGTGGGCGATCAGGCCAGCTTCAGCGGGGTTATCGACCTGGTATCGATGAAGGCGTACATCGGCGAGGGCAGAGGTGTTCAGGCATCGGCAATCCCGGCTGAGTTGGCTGATGAGGCGGAGGCCGCGCGCGCGGCGCTGATCGAGGAAGTCGCGGGAACCGACGAGGAACTGATGGAGAAGTTTTTCGAGAACGATTCCCTCACCGATGATGAGCTCATCGGCGGCCTGAAGGCGGCCCTGAACGCGGGTTCCCTGGTTCCCGTACTGGCGACAGCAGCGACCAAGTGCACCGGCGTCGCGGCGCTTCTCGACTTCGTCCGCAACGTGGTTCCGTCTCCGGCGGAGCGTCCGGCTTGGACTGCCAAGATGCCGAACACGGAGGAGACCGTGGAGATCACCGCGGATGCCTCCGCCCCGATGCGGGCAGTGGTCTGGAAGACCATGCGCGACCCGTTCGTCGGTCGGCTGTCACTGGTGCGGGTGCTTTCGGGCACGCTGAGCAGTGACGGCCAGGCAGTGACGGTTCGCACTGGCAGCCGCGACCGCCTGTCCGGCCTCACGCTGATCCGCGGCAATCAGACCCAGGATGTGGATCGGGTCGCTGCCGGCGACATGGCGTGTATCGCGAAACTCGAGACCACGCTTACGGGCGATACGCTGTGTGACGCGAACGCCCAGGTCATTGTTGCGATGCCGAGTCTGCCCGAGGGGATGCACTCGGCCGCGATGGCCGCCGAATCCCGCGCGGATGAGGACAAGCTTTCCGGCGCTCTGGCCCAGATTGCCGAGGAAGACATCGGCTTCACGTATGAGCGCATCGCCGAGACCGGGGAGCTGATCGCCCGGGGGTTCGGCCCGCTGCACCTGCAGATCATCAAGGACCAGCTCCTGCGGAAGTTCAAGGTCAACGTGACCTTGGGCGCCCCGGAGATTCCGTACCGCGAGACCGCGCGCAAATCCGTTCGGGTGCAGGGGCGCCACAAGAAGCAGACCGGTGGCCGCGGGCAGTTCGGTGACGTTTGGCTGCGGCTCGAGCCACTGCCCCGAGGCGGAGGGTTCGAGTTCGTGGATGAAATCAAGGGCGGGACGGTTCCGACCCAGTTCATCCCGGCTGTGGAGAAGGGCGTCCGCAGCGCGATGGTTGCCGGCCCGCTTGCGCGGTATCCGGTGGTCGACATCCGCATCATCCTTGACGACGGCAGCTCCCATCCGGTGGACTCGTCGGACATGGCGTTCCAGCTGGCGGGGCAGATCGGATTCCGCAAGGCCATGGAGGAAGCTGGCCCCACGCTGCTTGAGCCGGTGGTCATGGTTGAGGTCACCTGCCCTGAGAGCATCATGGGCGATGTCATGAGTGATTTCAGCAGCCGGCGCGGCCGGTTGCAGGGCACGGAGGCGGCAGGCGGCGCGATGCAGATCGTCAAGGCGCTGGTGCCGCTATCGGAGATGTCGACATACTCGTCCGACCTGACTTCCATGTCGCAGGGCCGCGCAAGCTTCAGCATGGAGTTTTCGCATTACGAGGAAGTTCCGAACCAGTTGCAGGAAGAGATCGTCGCGCGGCGCAAAGTCGCCGATGCAGCCGACGAGTAGACAGGCCGGTGCGGTGTGAGATTCTGCCGACCTGACAAGTTGCGGTTCGAAACATTCGTCCACGAGGACTATAGCGATGATCCAGCACATGACTCGACTGAAAGTGGCGGACAACTCCGGGGTCCAGGAGGTGGGCTGCATCCGGGTAATGGGGCGCGGACAGAACGTCTACGGCTCTCTGGGCGACCAGATCGTGTGTTCGGCCAAGCAAGTGACGCCGCAGAGCCCGATCGCCAAGGGCAGCGTCCTGAAGGGCGTCATCGTCCGGTGCAAGCAGCCCGTGAAGCGGGCGGACGGCACCGAGATCAAGTTCGACGACAACGCCGTCGTCATCGTGGACGACAATGGCAACCCGCGGTGCACCCGTGTCTTCGGTCCTGTGGCTCGGGAGCTGCGTGACCGCAAGTTCATGCGGATCGTCTCGCTGGCCGAGGAAGTCGTCTAACCGCGCATTACTCTTGACTGGCCCGCCGGCACACAGGGAGAAGAGCAGGATGCAGAAGAACAAGCTGAACATCAAGAAGGGCGATGAAGTGCTGGTGATCGCGGGTAAGGACCGCTCGACCCGGCGCCATCCCAGGCGCGGTCGCGTCATCAGCGTTATGCCCGACAAAGAGCGGATCTTTGTTGACGGGGTCAACATCATCAAGCGCGCGGTGCGTGCTTCGCAGAAGGTCCGGCAGGGCGGCATTGTTGAGTCCCCCGGCCCGATCCATGTGTCCAACGTGATGCTGATCTGCCCGTCGTGCGACGCGCCGACCCGAATCGCGAACAAGCGCAACGATAGGGGCCAGCCCGTCCGCTACTGCAAGCGCTGCAAGGCTGCAATTGACGAGTAAGCGCTGTTGAACCCAGCCGCTCGCGCGGCGCAGGAACGTCGCGGACAACGGCGGCAAGTGAAAGCGCAGGGGAACAGGATGGCTGTCAAGCCGAGACTGAAAGAGATGTACGAGACTGAGTTGCGCCCGAAGCTCATCGAGCGCTTCGGTTTCCACAACGTGATGCAGGCGCCGCGACTTGTCAAGGTCTGCGTGAACATGGGCATTTCGGAGGCCAAGTCGGGCCCCGAGGCCGGGCAGATCATGGAGACGGCGATGCGGGAGATGGCCCTGATCACCGGGCAGCGTCCGTGCATCACTCGGGCGCGCAAGTCCATCGCTTCGTTCCAGGTTCGCGCCGGCGCAATGGTCGGTTGCCGCGTGACCATTCGCGGGGACCGTGCGTGGGAGTTCGTGGACAGGCTGTTCAACATCGCCCTGCCGCGCATTCGCGACTTCCGCGGAGTGCCCCGGAACTCTTTCGACGGTCGCGGGAATTACAGTCTGGGCATCAATGACCAGCTGATCTTCCCCGAGTTGAACTATGACGATGTGAAGACACAGCGCGGGATGGACATCACCATCGTAACGACGGCCCGGACCGACGAGGAAGCCCAAGCGTTCCTCGAGGGTCTTGGTCTTCCGCTGGCCCGGCCCGAGGGGTAGAGCGAGCAAGGCCGGCGCGGGCGCACAGCCCGGGCAACCATCAGGAGGCACGCAGCGTGGCACGCAAATCGTGGATTGCGAAACAGAAGCGGGAACCGAAGTTCGCTGTCAGGGCGTATAACCGGTGCAGTCTGTGCGGACGTCGGCGAGCTTACATGCGCAAGTTCGGCCTCTGCCGCATCTGCTTCCGGGAGAACGCCCTGGCGGGGAACATCCCGGGTATCACGAAGTCGAGTTGGTAGTCGGTCCGTGGGCGATACGCCCCGTGGCGGGAGTCCCCCGCAGCAACCTTTGACGGAATCAGGCCGTTTGTTGCATGCCCAGCATAGGGCCCAGCAGGAGGAACTGGCATGGCTGCCGTTAGCGACCCCATCGCCGACATGCTGACGCGAATTCGGAACGCCGCAGAGTCGCGGCACACGAACGTACGTGTTCCAATGTCCAAGATCAAGCTGGAGATCGCCAAGATCCTCCATGATGAGGGCTACATCCGCGGGTTCCAACTCGTGGGCAAGGGCCGGGATCTTCGCATCCGGTTGAAGTACGATGATCACCGCCAGCCCGTCATCAAGGGGCTCAAGCGTGTGAGCAAGCCCGGCCGGCGGGTGTACTGCGGGAAGGAAGATCTTCCCCGCGTGCTTGGCGGACTGGGCATCGCCATCGTTTCCACCAGTCAGGGCGTGCTGACGGCGCGCGAGGCCCGGCGGCGCGGTATTGGCGGCGAAGTGCTGGGCTTCATCTGGTAGTTAGCTGTGCGTTCGGGGAGTACAAGAAACTTCGGATCGGGAGCGAGTCTCGATGTCTCGAGTAGGCAGGAATCCCATACCCATCCCTGACAAGGTCAAGGTCGGCGTCGAGGCCGGCAACGTGGTGAAGGTCAAGGGCCCTCTGGGGGAGCTTGAGCAGCAGCTCGCACCCGAGATTGAGGTCACCATCGCCGACAATACCATCACCCTGGCGCGGCGGAGCGAGACGCGCGAGGTCCGGGCGTTGCACGGGCTCTCCCGCGCGCTCGTGGCCAACATGGTTCATGGCGTCAGCGAGGGCTTCGAGAAGCGCCTTGAGATCCAGGGCGTCGGCTACCGGGGCGACATGGAGGGCAAGAACCTCAAGCTGCGTGTTGGCTACAGCCACGAAGTCCTGATTGAGCCGGCCGAGGGCACCGAGATCAGCACTCAGGGGCAGCAGGTCATCATCGTCAAGGGCTGCGACAAGCAGGTCGTAGGGCAGGTCGCCGCAAACATCCGGAAGGTTCGCCCGGTGGAGCCCTACAAGGGCAAGGGCATTCGGTATTCGGGTGAAAAGGTGCGGCGCAAGGCCGGCAAGTCGGCCAAGGTCGGCGGCTAGCAGAGATACGCGCAGGCGGAGCCCCGGATAGTTGTCAGGCACCTGGGGCCCGGCGGCAGTGGCTAGTCAGGTCGGCCGTTGCCGCGGCGCTGGAAATCAGAGGTGTAGACAGTGAGGACGGAACGAGATCGGACCAAGAGCCGTGTCAAGCGCCACGCGCGCCTCAGGTTGAAGATATCCGGCACAGCCGAGCGGCCCCGGCTCTGTGTCACGCGGAGTCTTGACCACACGTACGCCCAGATCATCGACGACCGCGCGGGGAGGACGCTGTGTGCCGCGTCCACCCGTGAGGCCGGCGTGAGTGACGAAAACGGGCAGACTGGGAACATCGCGGCCGCCGCGAAGGTTGGGGCCCTGGTGGCGCAGCGCGCCCTTGAGAAGGGCATCGTTGCAGTGGTGTTCGATCGCTCGGGCTGGCCCTATCACGGCCGGATCAAGGCTGTTGCGGAGAGCGCGCGCGAGGGCGGCCTGCAGTTCTGATCGGCGTACCGGCAGCACAAGCACAGGAGTGAACCTGATGGCCAACGGCAAAGTGAAAGTCACCCTTACAGGCAGCCACTGCGGCTGCACCCAGCCCCAGCGCGCGACGCTGCGTGCCCTGGGCTTGCGGAAGCGGGACGACTCCCGGGAGCACAACCTCACGCCTGTGATCGAGGGCATGATCGACAAGGTTAGGCACCTGGTAGAGGTCAATCCGGTCAGCGAGTAACTCCCGGCGGCGCTTGGCGCCCCGGCAGACGGGAGCATGTTCATGGACTATCAGAGCCTCGAGGGAACAAAGCAGAAGGACGGCAAGCGCGTTGGGCGCGGCCACGGCTCGGGTTCGGGCAAGACCAGTGGGCGCGGCCAGAAGGGCCAGAAGGCCCGGACCAACACGGCGCCGGGGTTCCAGGGCGGGCAGAACCCGCTGTACATGCGGCTGCCGACCCTGCGCGGCATCAGCAATAAGTCACACAACATCGGGATCTTCCGCAAGCGGTTCGCTATCGTCAATGTGGCGACGCTGGCCGGTTTCGAGGCGGGTACCGAAGTGACCCCCGAACTCCTGGTGGAGACCGGGGTCGTCAAGAAGCTGCTGGATGGCCTCAAGGTGCTGGGCGAGGGCGAACTGAACCACGCCCTGACCGTCAAGGCCAACGCCTTCAGCGCATCGGCCCGTGCGAAGATTGAGAACGCCGGCGGCACCGCCGAGGTGATCTGACGATGAAAGAGCGACTCGCCGGGCTTGCCCAGGCGCTCAAGCTGCCGGATGTGCGCAAGCGCATCATGTTCGTCATGTGGATGTTCGCCCTCTACGTGGCGTGCGCGCACGTGCCCCTTCCCGGAATTGACAAGGAAGCTCTTGCGCAGTTGTTCAGTGGCGGCGGGTTCGGGCTGGGTGAGATCCTTGACACATTTGCCGGCGGGTCACTCAAGCGGTTCTCGGTCTTCGCGCTGGGCATCATGCCCTACATCAATGCTTCCATTATCTTCCAGTTGCTGGTCATGGCCATCCCGTCTCTCGAGGAACTGCAGAAAGAGGGCGAGTACGGCCAGCGCAAGATCAACTCCTGGACGAAGTACCTGACGGTTGCTCTCGCCATGCTCCAGGCGGTGGGGATGATCAGCTGGTTCCGCGCGGGGCAGGCTTTCGTCGGCGGGCCGTTCATGGTGGCTTTCGACGTACTGATGATGACCGCGGGAACGTCCTTCCTGATGTGGATGGGCGACATGATCACGGAACGCGGCATCGGCCAGGGCGTCAGCCTCATCATTTTCGTCGGGATCATGACCAGCATACCTCAGGACGTGGCCCAGACCATGACCATGTGGGCCAACGAGCAGATCGGCATTGCGAACATCGCCTTTCTCGCGCTGATCTTCGTGGCGACCATCTACGGGATCGTCAAGGTGCAGCAGGCGCAGCGGAAGATTCCAGTGCAGTACGCCAAGCGGATCAAGGGCAATAAGGTATATGGCGGGCAGAGCAGCTTCCTGCCGATCCGCGTGAACCAGGCGGGGGTCATTCCGATCATCTTCGCGATCTCCATCGCCCTATTCCCGGCCACCATTGCCCAGTTCGTGGGCAACCCGGACGTTGTGAAGAGCATCAGTCGCATCGGGATCAGCGAAGACGCCATCAGCAACACGTTGTTCGCGGTGGTTCAGTTCACGACTCCGGGGCGCAATGGGTTCGCGACCCTGCTGTACTTCATCCTGGTGGTGCTGTTCACGTACTTCTACACCGCGGTTACCTTCAACCCGGAGCAGATTGCGGAGAACCTGCAGAAGAACGGCGGGGCGGTGCCGGGCATCCGGCCGGGTGAACGAACCCGCGACTACCTGGACAAGATCCTTTTCCGAATCACTCTGGCGGGTGCGCTGTTCTTGGGCGTCATCGCCGTGATGCAGTACTACGTCGGCACGATTACTGGTGTGGACACCTTCACACTGGTTGGCGGGACGTCCCTGCTGATTGTGGTCGGCGTGGCGCTGGACACCATGCAACAGATCGAAGCCCAGTTGTTGATGCGCCACTACCAGGGCTTCCTGGCGTAGGCTATGGCGCGCAGGCGCCTTGAACGGAGATGCGGACATGGCAACCAATCTGATCCTTCTCGGACCTCCGGGCGCGGGCAAGGGAACGCAGGCTGAGTTCCTGGTGAACCGCCTGGCGATCACTCACATCTCCACGGGCGACATGCTGCGCGCGGCGGTTGCGAAGGGTACCGAACTGGGCCTTGAGGCCAAGCGGTACATGGACGCGGGCAACCTGGTGCCGGATGAGCTGGTCGTGGGCATCGTCCGCGAACGGATCTGCGAGCCCGACTGCGCTAACGGCTTCCTGCTTGACGGCTTCCCGCGGACGATCCCGCAGGCAGAAGCACTGGACGGGGCTATCGCGGAACTCGGGCTGGAGCCGCCGACCGTGGTGAACATGGAAGTAGCCGACCAGGTGCTCATCGACCGCCTCTCGGGGCGGCGCATGTGCGATACCTGCAAGACGATCTTCCATATTAGCCGCGACAGCGTGGACGTGGGAGACCCCTGCCCGCAGGAAGGCTGTTCCGGGAAGATTTACCAGCGGTCGGACGATCAGGCGGAAGCCATCGCGCAGCGGCTGGATGTGTACAAGCGCCAGACCGAGCCGCTGATTTCTTACTACGAGGCCAAGGGTCAGCTGGTCAGGGTCGATGCGGTTGGGACCGTCGAGGCAGTGAACGACGTGGTATTCGCGGCCCTGAAGGCACGAGGCGTGGGCTAATGTCACGCCGGGCTAGACGCATCCCGGACGTCCCCCGGAAGTCGGACGCCGAGATCGAACTGATGCGTGAGGCCGGAAGGATCGTCGGGCGGGTTCTGCAGGCGATCGAAGAGGCCATTCAGCCGGGCATCAACACTGCGGAGATTGACAAGCTGGCGGAAGAGATTATAGTATCTTCGGGCGCACGGCCGAGTTTCAAGGGCTACCGGGGCTATCCAGCAACGATCTGTGCCGACCCCGACGATATTGTGGTCCACGGAATCCCCAGCGAACAGATGGTCCTGGCGGGGGGCATGCTGTTTGGTGTCGATGTTGGCGCCCACTACCAGGGATACCACGGCGACGCGGCGATGACCTGGCCGGTCGGCGACGTATCGCCGGAGAGGCTCGCGCTTCTGGAGGCGACGCAGCAGGCGCGCGACCTGGGAATCGCCGCCGCACAGCCGGGCAACCGGTTGCGCGAGATCAGCGCCGCGGTGCAGCACTATGTGGAGGCATGCGGGTTCTCTGTGGTGCGGGACCTGGTGGGGCACGGTATCGGCCGATCCATGCACGAGCCGCCGCAGGTGCCCAATTTCGTGGAGGAAGGGCATTTCCCGGAGTACAACCTGACGCTGCGGCCGGGCCACACGCTGGCGATTGAGCCGATGGTGAATGCGGGGGGCTGGGCCGTTACCCAAGATGACGATCACTGGACGATCCGCACCGCGGACGGTAGCCCATCCGCACACTTTGAGCACACAATCGCCGTGACGAAGGACGGCCCTGTGATTCTGACGCTACCCTGATCGGCAGGACCGATGAGTGGGAGCCGCCGGCCAACAAGGAGCCAAGAGGCGCTTCATGGCTAGAAGAGATAACAAGCCGCCCGAAAGCGACAAGAAGAAGGCCATCCCGGTCCGTGGTACCGTTGTGGAGAAGCTGCCGAACGCAGTCTTCCGCGTGGAGCTGGAGAACGGTCACGAGGTACTGGCTCACGTTTCGGGCAAGATCCGTACTCGCGTCATCCGTGTGATGGCGGGGGACAAGGTGACGGTTGAGTTGACGCCCTATGACCTGAGCCGAGGCCGGATCACTTGGCTGCATAAGTAGCTTTCGAGAGAGCCGGTGCGCGACTGCGGTGGACGCGGTGCGCCCACAGCGCAGTTGCTGCCCGGCATTTGAGGAGCATCCCGATGAAAGTACACCCTTCCGTGAAGAAACGTTGTGACAAGTGCAAGGTCATCCGGCGCCACGGCGTCGTTCGCATTATCTGCGAGAATCCCCGGCACAAGCAGCGCCAGGGTTAAACGGTAGATATCGTAGGAGGCGCGTAAATGCCGCGTATTGCAGGCGTAGACCTTCCGAGAGACAAACGGGTCGAGATCGCCCTGACCTACATCTATGGAATCGGCCGGCGCACCGCCGCCGAGATCATGGAGAAGACCGGAATCGATCCCGCTCGTCGGATGAGGGACATCACCGAGGCCGAGGCTGCGAAGCTGCGCGAGGTCATCGAGAACGACTATGTGATCGAGGGCGACAAGCGTCGTGAGGTGCAGACGAACATCCAGCGCCTTATCGAGATCGGCACCTACCGTGGTCTGCGCCACCGCCGCGGTCTTCCCGTTCGTGGGCAGCGCACACGTACAAATGCGCGCACGCGTAAGGGTAAGCGGAAGACGGTTGCCGGGAAGAAGAAGGCCTCTGCGAAGACCTGATCCGAGCTCTGGTGGTCCCCCGGCATGCTATGCACCGGCATGGCATCGCCTGGGCCCCGGGGCCTTGTTGCCGTTGACGTCATCGAACAGCTGGTTCGGATACTGGAGGACACCAATGCGTCAGTCCCAGAGCGGTCGCAAGACCAAGGCCAAGCGCCAGGTTCCGTATGGCCGCGCGAACATCAAGTCCACTTTCAACAACACCATCGTGAGCATCGCTGACCAGCAGGGGAACGTCCTTTGCTGGGCAAGTGGCGGCACGATTGGCTTCTCCGGAACCAAGAAGGGCACGCCCTTCGCGGCACAGCTGGCTGCTGAGAACGCGGCCCGCAAGGCTCAGGAGTACGGGATGCAGAAGGTCGAGGTGTTCACGCGGGGTCCTGGCTCCGGCCGCGAGACCGCTGTGCGCGCGCTGCAGGCCGCGGGCCTCGAGGTCGCTTCCGTTCGGGACATTAGCAACGCCCCGCACAATGGTTGTCGGCCGAAGAAGCGCCGCCGCGTCTAAGCTGGGCAGATCGGCAGTGCGTGCGAGCGCCTGCCGCGCCGTGACCGTCGGACTATGTGAATGAACGAGCGTCGCTGGACGCTTTGGAGGAGACCAAGCCACATGTCACGCTATCGAGGCCCCGTGTGCCGGATCTGCCGCCGCGAAGGGCAAAAGCTTTTCCTGAAGGGCCAGCGCTGCAATGGTCCCAAGTGCGCGATTGAGAAGAAAGCCTACCCGCCCGGGCAGTTCGGCGATTCGACGCAGCGCCGCCGGCGCATCAGCGACTACGGCATGCAGCTTCGCGAGAAGCAGCGGCTGCGGGCGATCTACGGTGTGCTCGAGAAGCCCTTCCGCAAGTACGTTGCGGAGGCCGAGCGGATGGAAGGAGTCGCGGGTGAGAACCTGCTCAAGCTCCTGGAGAGCCGCCTCGACAGTGTTCTGGTGCGGGCATCGTTGGCAGCCAGTCGCGCCGAGGCCCGTCAGCTCATCGCCCACGGTCATGTGACGGTGAACGGGCGGAAGGTGACGATCAAGTCCTTCCGTATGCGGCCCGGCGACGTGGTCGGCGTGCGCGAGAAGAGCCGGGACATTCAGGCCATCGCCGGCGCAGTCGCATCTGCCGGCGGCCGCCCCAGTCTCCCGTGGCTGCAGGCGGACCCGGAGAACCGGACCGCCACCATGCTCAGTCTGCCCGAGCGGGCTGACATCGACGTAGACATCGACGAGCAGACCATCATCGAGTTCTACTCTCGGTAAACCGCTGTCCCGTCCGCGGGACAGGCTTACGGGAGATGACCGGGCGTCGGCCTGTGCGAACGTTGGCCGCCGCCATGCTTTTCCGGTCTGCCGCCAGGACATTCGCCCAAGGGAGCGCAGAGAATGATAGGGGAACTTGACCCCAAGATCACCGCAATGGCACTGGACCCGAAGTATGGGAAGTTTGCCATCGAACCGCTGGAGCGCGGATTCGGGCATACGCTGGGGAACGCGTTCCGCCGGGTTCTGCTGGCCCACATTCCGGGCGCGGCAGTCACTGATGTGCGCATCGAGGGAGCGCTGCACGAGTTCACGACCCTCCCCGGTGTTGTCGAAGATGTGATGGAACTGGTTCTGAACCTGAAGGAGCTGGCCATCAAGGTCGCGCCCCTGCCCTCGGACCAGGAGCATGAGGAGCGCATCTGCCGGATTTCGGCATCGGGAGAGACCGAGGTTCTGGGCGCGGATGTCGTGACCCCCGCGGGTGTGGAGATCCTGAATCCTGAGATCCACATCGCTTCGCTGAGCGACGCAGACGCGCGGCTGGAGATCGAGTTCTGGGTGGAGATCGGCACGGGTTACGAGCCCACCGAGGAGCGCACCCGGCCACGGCGCGGCAGCGACATCATCCCCGTTGATGCCCTGTACACCCCGATCAAGCGCGCGACGTACGCCGTTGAGCCCACCCGTCTGGGGCATCGGACCGACCTTGACCGCCTGGTGCTGGAGCTCTTCGGCAACGGCACCGTCCTGCCGGAGGATGCGCTGAAGATCGCTGCGAAGATCATGCAGGGCTACATCGCGATCTTCCTGGGCGACGTCGAGGAAGACTTCACTCTAACCGAAGCGGCCGCGGAGACCACTGAGGAAGGCAACAAGTGGCTTGAGACGCCGATTGAGGACGTAGACTTCAGCGTTCGGACCTTCAACTGCCTGAAGAAGGAAAGCATCAACACTCTGGGCGAGCTGGTACGAAAGTCCCCGGAAGACCTGCTGAATATCAGGAACTTCGGGAAGCGCTCGCTCGAGGAAGCCATCGAGAAGCTTGCACAGTTCGGCCTGTCCCTGGCCGAGCCCAGCGAAGACAGGGGCTAAATCCGGTTTTGACCCGGGCCCGTGGCCGCGCCGAGCGCGGCGCCGGACCGGAGATGCGAAGGAGACGGCAATGCGACACCGCAAAGACCACAAGCGCATGGGCAGGGCAGCCGACCAGCGGATCGCCCTCCTGCGCAGCCAGACGGGCTCTTTGTTCCGGCACAACCGGATCAAGACCACGGTCACCAAGGCCCACGAGACGAGCCGCTTCGCCGAGAGGCTCATCACGCTTGCGAAGCGCGGCGATCTCGCAGCGCGCCGGCGGGTGCTGCAGGAGCTCCCGCAGCCGGACGTTGTGGCGCATCTGTTCTCGCAGATTGCCCCCCGCTACGCGGATCGGCCCGGTGGCTATACACGGATCACCCGGGCCGGGCAGCGTCAGGGCGACGGCTCTGAGATGGCCATTCTCGAGCTGACGGATTAGCATAAGACGAACCGGTTCGCACATACCTTGACAGACAAGCGGGCGCCGATCCGGGCGCATGAAAGCCCGTCCATGCGACACTTCAAACTCATCGTGCAGTACGATGGGACCGGCTATGCGGGCTTCCAGAGGCAGCCCGACCGGCCCACGGTGCAGGGCGAGATCGAAAGGGCGCTGGAGGGGATACTCGGCGAGCCGTCGCGGATACTCGCGGCAGGCCGCACCGACGCCGGGGTACACGCAACCGGTCAGGTGATCCGGGTCTCCACCGGCAAGCCGATCCCCTGCGGGAGCCTTGTGGAGGCACTGAACGACTCCCTGCCGCGCGCCATCTGCATCAGCGGCGGTCACGAGGTCGGCGAGGAGTTCCATCCGCGGTACGGTGCGGTTGCGAAGACTTACTCGTACCAGATCATGAACCGCACCACGCGCTCGCCTTTTCTGGAGCTGTGGGCGTGGCACATCCGCCAGCGGCTCGACGTGGACGCCATGCAACAGGCGGGAAATGCGCTGGTCGGCGAGCATGATTTCGCAGCCTTTGCGGCGTCGGGTGGGTCGGCCCGCAGTACGGTGCGCACGGTGACTGAACTGAGTTGCCGGCGCCTGGATGACAGCCTCGTGCAGATCAGGATCACCGGAAACGGGTTCCTTTACATGATGGTTCGCAATGTGGTGGGGACGCTGGTGGAAGTGGGGTTGGGGCGCCGCTCCGCAGAGCATGTGGCTGCGGTGCTGGCGTCGCGGGATCGGGGTCTCGCAGGCGCAACGGCCCCGGCTCACGGCCTGTGTCTGTGCGAGGTCATCTACAAGTAGAGACCGATGACCCGCAGTACACGGGCGGCAATGGAAGCGCCGGGTTCGCATATTCGGAGGTCAGTGATGGACAACCAGAAGACCAAGTCGATGAAAGCCGAGGACGCCCAGGCAGACTGGTGGCACGTGGATGCCGACGGTCAGGTCCTCGGCCGATTGGCCGCCAAGGTTGCGGCTGTACTGCGCGGGAAGCACAAGCCGACGTACACCCCGCATACTGCCTGTGGCGATTTCGTGGTCGTCACAAATGCGAGCAAGGTCGTGCTGACCGGACGCAAGGCGGCACAGAAGAAGCGATACAGCCACTCGGGCTACCCGGGGCACCTGAAGGAAGAGTCATATGAGCACTTCCTGGCCCGGGCCCCCGAGAAGGTTATCCTGAAGGCCGTTGCGGGGATGCTCCCGCACAACGCGTTGGGCCGCAAGCTCATCGGCCGCGTGAAGGTGTACGCGGGCTCCGAGCACCGCCACGACGCGCAGCAGCCCAAGCCGCTGGAGATCTAGCCACGGCTCGCAGTCAATCCAAACGAATCTCAGCCCCATAAGTCGAGGGAGGCGCTGATCTTGGAGCAGGACAGGTTCTACGGCACCGGCAAGCGGAAGGATGCAGTCGCTCGCGTCTGGGTGGCTCGCGGCACCGGGGAGATCACTATCAACGGGCAGCCCTACGCTGACTACTTGCATCGCGTGCAGCTCGAACAGATCGTTCTGCAGCCGCTGCAGCTGATCGAGGGTGTCGACAAGTACGATGTGCGGGCTTTCGTGAAGGGCGGGGGCATCTGCGGGCAGGCTGGCGCTGTGCGCCACGGCATTGCCAAGGCGCTGGTCGCGGAGGACGAGGGCCGCCGCACCCTTCTGGGCGCCGCCGGGCTTCTCACTCGTGACCCGCGCGTCAAGGAGCGGAAGCACGCCGGGTTCCGCCGGGCCCGCCGCGCGAAGCAGTTCTCCAAGCGCTAAGCCGCTCTCGGTCTTCACAAGGGGTTCGTCGAGCCGGCCACGCTCCCGAGAGGAGAGGCCGGCTCGTGTTGTCTGCCCGCCCGGCCAGGCCGCCCTGGAGCACAGGACCGGGAAACAAGACTGGGCCCGAAGATGTCAAAGAAGTGAGAGCCAGGGCACGCC
>MTKY01049810.1_pt1 | contig 19368 bp, 7 predicted proteins | sample 1042731 | NCBI WGS metagenome assembly MTKY01 (sample SAMN06212206, study PRJNA360538) | anaerobic digester metagenome | biome: Wastewater treatment plant; material: sludge; isolation source: anaerobic digester fed with sludge from wastewater treatment plant | place: Denmark: WWTP Soeholt ... | reverse complement strand
GGATCAAGCCCCAGCCGGCGACGGTCATGTCAGGTTCCGATCAGAAACGCTCGGGCCGCAGCAGGGCGACGAGCAGATAGATGAGGAGGGCGGCGGCGGTGACGCCTGCGAGGATCAGCGCGGTGCTCATGGGTTAGGCGCCGTCACAGAGGCGCGCGTAGCCGAGCGTACCCACGAAAAGCAGGGCGATAAGGCCGAGCCACAATAAATCGGACATGGTTTAATCTCCGGCGAGGGGACTCCAGCGGGAGCCGGTTGGGATGTGGGCGCCGCTACGCCCCTTCGCCGTAAAGTTTCGCGGGCGAATTGGCCGATCCGCATAAAGTTTCCATAAAGTTCGGCGGCGGCCGCTTGGCGTCGGCGATCGCGTTCGTCTAAGCTTGGCCGATGCCGACGCCGCCCTCTTCGGAAAAACGACCTTCGCCCGAAGCCCTGTTGCGTCAGGCGCGGCGTGAGGATCGCGGCCAGCTCAAGATATTCCTCGGTGCCGCGCCGGGGGTCGGTAAGACCTACGCGATGCTTCAGGAAGGCGCAGCGCTGAAACGTGACGGGGTCGATGTCGTTATTGCCGTTGTCGAAACCCATGGCCGCGCCGAAACCGAAGCCCTGCTCAGCGGACAGGAAATCATCGCACGCCGCGAGCAGGAATATCGCGGCCGCACGCTCACCGAAATGGACCTCGACGCCGTGCTGCGCCGCGCGCCCGCGCTGGCGCTGGTCGATGAATATGCCCATACCAACGTCGAGGGCAGCCGCCACCCCAAACGGTGGCAGGACGTCGCTGAACTGCTCGACGCGGGTATCGACGTCTATACAACGCTGAACATCCAGCATGTCGAGAGCCTCAACGATGTCGTTGCCAGCTTCACACGCGTCCGCGTGCGCGAGACGGTACCCGACAGCGTGTTCGAGGGCGCCGAGATCAAGCTTGTCGACCTGCCGCCCGACGAGCTGATTGACCGGTTGAAGGACGGCAAAGTCTATGTGCCACAGGAAGCGTCGCGCGCGCTCGGTCATTTCTTTTCCAAGCCGAACCTGTCGGCCTTGCGCGAAATGGCGCTGCGCCGGGCGGCGCTTAGCGTCGATCGCCAGATGCTGCACGACCTCGATGTCGGGGGTCTCTCGGGGACGTATGCGGCGGGCGAACGGATTCTTGTGGCGATTAGCGAGCAACCGGGTGCCGACGCGCTGGTCCGTACCGCCAAACGGCTTGCCGACGGGCTCAATGCACCGTGGACGGCGGTCCATATCGAAACTCCTCGCAGCGAAAATTTCGACGAAGATGCCAAGCGGCGGATTGCCGCGGCACTGTCACTCGCTGCCACCCTCGGCGCGACGATCGCCACCATTCCGTCCGAGAATGTCATTGCCGGATTGCGGGGCCAGATCGAGGTGCAGCGGGCGACGCAGCTGATCATCGGCCGCTCGCAACGCAGCTGGTGGTTCGAGCTGCGCCATGGGTCGGTGGTCGAAACGCTGATTCGAGGATCAAACGATCTGGCGGTCCATGTCATTCCGTCGCCAGAAACCATTTCCGGCGCGGTGGGGTGGGCCGGCTGGCTGCGCGGCTGGGGACAGCCGGCGGCGTATATGGGCGCGCTGATACTGATCGCGGCGACAACGCTGCTCGCCAGAATTGCTCAGCCGCTCATCGGCCGCGGCGCCGTCGACCTGCTCTATCTCGTCCCGGTAATCGTCACTGCGACACTTTACGGCCTCCGCCCCGGACTGTTTGCGAGTATCGCGGCGGCGCTGGCGTTCAATTTCTTCTTTCTCGACCCACTCCACACCTTCACCATTGCCGATCCGCAAAGTGTGCTGACGATGCTGGTGCTGACCGGGGTGGCGGCGGTGACTAGCAACCTCGCGGGTCGGCTCAGGACCCGCGCGCGGATTGGCGTGCGCAGCGCTGAGGAAAATGCCTCGCTGGCTGCCTTCGGTCAGATGCTGGCGCGGGCATCGGATCGCGAGGCGACCGCGGTCGCGACCTGCGATGAAGTGTCGCGACTGCTGGGCGTACGCTGCGTCATGTTCGCCGAAACTGAAGGCGTCTTGAGCTTGATCGTGGCGCGTCCGCGCGAGGCGACGATCTCGCCGATCGATCAGGCGGCGGCCGAATGGGCGTGGAGCAGCGGTGAGCCCGCCGGGCGCGGCACCGGCACGCTGCTGGCCTCGGACTGGCAGTTCCACCCGCTCAAGACCAGCCTTGGCGTCCTCGCGGTGCTTGGCATCGCGCGCGACGACGACAGCGCCCCGGTCGCTGCCGACAAGGCAACCTTGCTTGCAACGCTGATCGGGCAGGCGGCGCTCGCGCATGAGCGCCTCTATCTCGAGGATGAAATGCGCAGCCTGTCGGTGCTCGAAGAGCGGGACCGGCTGCGCGCAGCGTTGCTGTCGTCGATCGGCCACGACTTGCGCACGCCGCTGACCGGTGTAACTGCAGCGATCGAGGCCATCGGAGCCGAGCATCCGGGTGCCCGCTCGCTGCCAACCGCGCGCGCTGAGCTTTCGCGCTTGCGCCGCTTTCTCGACAATCTGATCGAACTGGTGCGGATCGACGCGGGGGGCATCGATCTCAGCATGGCATCGGTTGATCTCACCGATGCGGTCGCCGGGGTCGTTCACGACCTCAAAGACATGCTGCGCGGGCATCATATCGATTTTCAGGTTCCGGCCAGCTTGCCGTTCGTCAGGACCGACGAGCGGCTGCTTCACCATATCCTGCTCAACCTGGTCGCCAATGCGGTTCAGCATGGCGGCAACGCCGGACCGATCTCGATCATTGGCCGCCGCACCCCCGACGCGCTGCTGCTGACCATCCGCGATCGCGGCGCCGGGCTGGAACCGGGAACCGAAACCGCCATTTTCGACACTTTTGCCCAGGGCGCAGGCACCGACCGGCATGGCGGGAGCGGGCTGGGGCTGGCCATTGCCAAGGGTTTTGCCGATGCGCTGGGCATCGGCATAGGGGCTGCCAATCACCCTGATGGCGGCGGCGCGTTCACGCTGATTTTTCCCGACAAGCTAGTCGTGGCGATGGCGGATTAGCCGGGCGGTAGCAGCCGCAGGGTCTTCGTCGATGGAGTGCGGCCGCCCCGGCGCGCGCTGATAGTCAACACGCCGTTAACCATGTTGCTGAAGCGAATTCTCACCTCGCTGCGGCATGCCTTGCGGCATGATCGCGCGCGCGCCTCCTCCGGCCTTCATCAGTCTTGCCACGCTTGCGATGGTCGCCGCCGCGGCCTTGCTGCCGACGACCGCCCATGCGGCCATCGCGGCGCCGGTCGCGAAGGCCGCCAACACCAAGCGTTTTGCGGTCAGCGACACATGCCGCGCCCGTGCGGCATTTGCATCGCCGGCGCTCACGTCCGTTACGCCGTCGCCGATCGCGGACCACTTGCCAAGCGCGCTCGATCGGATGCGGATGAGCCAGGAACGTCCGACGCCAATCGTCGATGTCACCCCGGCGCGCGGCGAACCCGCCACCGTCCGAGCCGTCGCAACGGGCGCCGATCGCCTTTTCAAGCCCCTTCGCCCTCCACCCATGTCGTTGGCGCAGACCGCCTCTGCGCCGCGGGTCGACTGCGCCGCGCAGGCCGCTGCGATTGCGTCGCCTGCGTTCGATGACGACAGCGAACTCGGGACGTCGGCGATCCCGGTCGAAACGACACGCTTTGACGATCGCTGGGCGCGCGTTCGCCGCCCGCCGGCGGTGCGACTGATGCGGGCGCAGCTCGATCGCGCCGTGGTGAACCATGGCATCGGTGAAGCGGCGACACTCGAGCGCGTCAACCTGTGGGTCAATCGTCAGATCGCCTATGTCGATGACGAGCGCAATTACCGACAACGCGACTTCTGGGCGACCGCCGACGAGACGGTCGCCCGCGGCAGCGGCGATTGCGAGGACTTTGCAATCCTGAAAATGCATATGCTGCGCGCCGCCGGCATCGATGATGATCGCATGAAGCTGGTTTTGTTGCGCGATCTCGCGCTCAACGCCGACCATGCATTTCTGTTGGTACGGTCCGCATCCGGATGGGTCGTGCTCGATAACATGACCGACCGGATCTACGATGGCCGTCAATCCGATGCGATGCGGCCGATCCTCTCGTTCAGCGGCAGTCGCCGCTGGGTCCATGGCTATCGCGACGCGGCGGCGCCGACGGTGATGGCGGCCTTATCGGACAAGGCCAAAGTGTCGTCGGCAGGCTTTGCAAGCGCATCAGCGGCAGTGACCGGGCGGACGGCGTCCAAGACTGCTTTGGTGAGCATTGCCGGGGCGCGACTTGCGTTGGCGCATTTGTCGATCGTGAACGAACTGCCAAAGATGATTGGACGCCTGCCGTCGCGCGGAGCCAAATAAACGCTGCTGATCGGCGGAGGGTTTTGATCAAATCGCTGGATTTCAAAGCTTCTGACCGCAGCGTGGAAATGCTGCCAAATCGGCAGCATCGAATGAACTGCGACTCGCGCAGTGCTATCGGTTTAGAACCAGCTCTTTATCAGCTGACGGGCGAGCATTAACCAGAGTTATTAGCAATTTCGGCCCGATCTGGGCCGGCGCGCGGTCGGCCACCTATCCAAAAGGATAGCGAACGGCCGGGTTGACCGCTTCAGAATAAGCCGCTGCATTTGATGCGATTAAATTAGCCGCATGGCCGCGGAAGTGCGCCAGGGCGTATATCGCGGCGATCTCGAACGTACCCCTTTGTGGGTATGCATCAAAATCCTCGTAGATTGTGTCATTTAGTTGTATAACTATATGGGTAGTTATTAGATAACCAAACTACAAGCTTAACATATTCAACGTGGGGAGGGGTCCGCCGCGATGAAGATCAAAGAGAATTTGGGGTTTAGACCGAAAACCAGACAAGTAGGGTCGCCTTGACTGAGCATTCAGGGGAGGCGGAAATGTCGCAATTGATCAAGATTTCGCTCTTGGCGAAATATGAAATCGCGAGGGAAGGGTTACGCAACATCCTTTCCGGCGAGAGTTTTCAAATCCAGGCGTCGGTTGCCGATGCGTCGGCGCTGTTCGACGCGCAGGGGGCGATCGTGGACGATGTCGATTGCCATGTCATCGTTGTCGATGGTGGGGATAGCGGGTTCGGGCTTGACGCGTGCCGTCGGCTCGCGGCGAAAAAGATCCATGCGCGGCTGGCGCTGCTGTTCGATCACTATGTCTTTGAGGATGTGGTCGAGGCGTTTCAGATCGGGGTGGACGCCGTCATCGTCAAGGAGATCCTGTGCGCGCCGCTGGTCGAGTCGATCAAATTGGCTGCGCTGGGGGAAAAGGTGTTCCCGTCGCAGCTGGTCAACAATCTGACCAGCTGGGTTCCGGCCGCGCTGGGCGGTGACTGGAAGAGCAGTGCGGCGTCGGTCGGGCTGTCCGACCGCGAGATCGAAATCCTCGAAAGCATTATGGCCGGGATGGCGAACAAGGTAATCGCGCGGCAGTTCGGCATTTGTGAAGCCACAGTCAAAGTGCATGTGAAGGCGATCCTGCGCAAACTGGGGGTTGAAAACCGCACCCAGGCGGCAACCTGGGGGGTTAAGAATGGCCTGGGGGAGCCGGTGCAGTTGAACCTGCGCGAGGTAAGACCCGTCCGCGCCGTGGTTAGGCCGCCGCCCTATTCGGGCCGGGCGGCCTGACGTCGGTCATCGTCGGCTTAAGCAAAAAAGAGGCGCTGCGGGGACAACTGCGGTGCCTCTTTTTGTTATCGCGTTATGCCGAGTTTCTCAGCGTTCGGTAAACGCCTCAGACCGAGCCCGCAGGAACGGCTTGAACAAATAGCTTAGGATACTTTTTTTGCCCGTCAGCACCTCGACATCGCAGATCATCCCTGGCGTGATCGGCAGCTGGCGCCGGCCATTTTGCAGATAGGCAACATCGGTTTCGACAACGACTGTAAAATAGGCCTCTTTGGTGGCCTCGTCATACAGGCTGTCTGCTGAGATCTGAACGACTCGGCCGGACAGGCCGCCATAGACCGCAAAATCATAAGCGGTAACTTTGACATTCGCGCGGTCGTTGACCTTTATGAAGGCGATGTCGCGCGGGGCGACACGCGCTTCGATCAATAGTTTGTCGCCCACCGGCACGACCTGCATGATCTTTTGCCCGGCCTGGACGAACCCACCCACCGTGGTGACCTGGACATCGTTGACTATGCCGTTGGCCGGCGAGCGGATTTCGCTGCGTTGCTGGCGTCCGGTGGCGCCGCGCAGCGATTCGGAATTGACCGCCATCTTGGCGACGATCTGGTTACGCTCATCGAGCGCCTCCTGACGAAATTCCAACCCGGCGGAGGCGGCCTGCGCCTGCGCTTCGCTGATCGCGGCTGCGGCGCGCGACGCGGCCTGTTCGGCGGCGGCCAGCTTGCCGCGTACCTCGGTCGCTTCGCGCTGGGCGTTGAGCAATTCGGTCTGCGGGACGATCGATTTCGCGGCGAGCGGCGCCAGCAATTCGACCTGGCTTTGCGCGAGCGACAGGCTCGATCGCAGCGAGGCGATCGTCGCCTGTGCTTCGCCATAGTCGCGGCGCCGCTGTTCCACCGCGGCGTTGAGTGCCATTCGGCGGCTGCGCTGGGTCGCGGCGCGGACCGATTGAAGATCGGCCTCTTGGCTGCACTCCGCCGGTCTGAGACCGCTGGCATTGGGAGCGCAATCGCCTGCTGACGCACCGCTGCCTTCACGCCCCAAGCGCGCCGCACGGGCCGCCAGCGAACGGTTCTCCGCTGCGATCTGGCCGAGCTGCGACGAGGATTCGGTGTCGTCGAGGCGCACGAGCAACTGCCCCTTGCGCACGGGTTGGCCCGATCGCACGACGATGTTCAAAATGGTCGCCGGTTCGGATGATTGAATGATCTGCGCCTTGCTCGACGGGATCACGCGGCCTTGGCCTCGCGTGACTTCATCGACCTGGGCAAAGCTTGCCCAGCTGACAAAAACGAACAGCCCGACCCCCGATGCCAGGATGATCCGGCGCGTGCCGACATAGGGCCGCGATCTGATCATGATCCACTCTCCTTTGTGGCGACGTCGAATTCGCCGCCCTGCTGCCGTGCCATCATTCGTGAGGCGCGGCTCGTTTCTTCGGGTTCTGGGATCGCCAGTTCCCAGCCGAGCGACGTGTCGAGGCGGCCGCCAGCGTCGTTGTCGGTGCGGCGTTCCTGTAGCGCATCGAGGGTGTTGCCGGCCGACAGCTGGATCAGATTCTGCCCGTCACTGCCGTCGCGCGAGCGCGCCATGGCGCTTCGAGGCAGGATCGCCGGGATCGCTTCCAGGCCGTTATAGCGACCCGAAAATGCGCCCGGCGTTCCCCATTTTCCCGGCCAGCGATAAAAAATGTGAGCGCCGAGTTGCGCAATCTTGACCAGCTTGGGTGCCCAATAGGGCGATACATAATTGGCATGATAATGTGTCGCGTGACCGACCGAGGTTTCGACATAGCCAGCCAGCGCAGCGCGCGCGACATCTTCGGCTTCCTGCCATTTGGCAGGATTGGGACGCCGGTTAAGCGATCCGTCGCAGGTGAAGCTGAACTGGCAGACCGGGCGGTTAACGCCCTGATAGACGACGCCGCAGATCGACTTGGGGAAGGCGGGGTGCAGGGCGCGGTTGATCACCACCTGCGCGACCGCGCGCCGTCCGGCGATGGGTTCATAGGCCGCTTCGAAATATACCGCCTGGGTCAGGCAGCGCAGAGCGGTCAGCGCCGTCTTTTGATCGATCGTCACCGGGTGGAAGGGCCGCGCCGACGCGACCGGACCGGTGGAGAAGGGGATCGCCGCGTTGCGCGTCATCGCCGATTCGGGCGCTTGAATGAGCGTCGCGCCGGGGTCTTCGGTCAGCTTGATGAGGCGCACCATTTCCGGGTCGGTGATGACCGGGGCTTCAGCGTTGCTGTAGGAGGTGCCGGTGCTGTCGCCGCCGACAAAATCGGCCACATGCGCCCACATCGTCCGCGACGTGAGAAGCGTCACCACCACCGCCATCACGATGAGCCACAGGATCGTGCGGCGGTTGTCGTCGCTGGCGACCGTACCATATCTGCGGGCGGTGGCGGCGGTCATGATGCGGCTCGCTGGGCAAGGATTTCGTCGCGCGGGCCGTCGGCGACGATCCGGCCATTGTCCATGACGATAAGCCGGTCGACCAGCCCGAGTACCGTCATCCGGTGCGTCGCGATGACCAGCGTCTGGCTGGGGGGGATGGCGGCTTGCAGGCGATCGACGAAATGCTTTTCAGTCTGGCTGTCCATCGCGCCGGTTGGCTCGTCGAGAAACAGCAAATGCGCGGGTGTCATCAGCGCGCGCGCCAGCACCAGAAAGCTGCGCTGTCCGCCGGAGAGGCGCGCACCGCGCTCGCCGATATGGAAATCGAAACCCGTGGCGTCGCGGCCGAGGAATTCGTCAGCCCCTGATCGTCGGGCCGCATCGATGATAGTGGCGTCATCGGCGTCGCTGGCGCCGACCAGCAGATTCTCGCGCACCGTGCCGGAGAACAGTTCGGCATCCTGACCGACGAAACGCAAGGTCGAGCGCAGGTCGTGCGGGTCATATTGCCGGCTTTCGAGGCCGTCGATACGATAGCTACCGCTGGTCGGATCATATAGACCGCACAGGACGCGGCCCAGCGTCGATTTGCCCGACGCGACGCGCCCGATCAGGCCGACGCGCTCACCTGGTTCGATGCTCAGGTTGACTTCGGCCAGCGATTCCCGCTCGGTATCAGGGTAGCGGAAGCAGACATGGTCGAGTTGTAACCGCCCGTCCCGGACTTCGGGGGTCATCGAGCGGCTACCCTTATCGCGCTCGTCATCCTGATCCATCAGCTGTTGCAGGCTGTTCAAGGTGACAAAAGCCTGACGTCCGCGCGTCATCAGAAAGGCCAGCTGGCCGACGGGGGCCAGCGAGCGGCTGGCGAGCATGACGATCGCGATGATGGCGCCCATCGAGATAATGCCGGCGTTGAACAGATAAAAGCCGCCGATGACCAGCGCGATGCTCGTTGCCTGCTGACACAGCGTCGCCAGGTTGACCGCGGTTGCGGTCAGTTTGCGCATTTCTTCCTGCGTGTAGGCGTTCGATGCCGAAAGCCGCCGCCACCTGCCCAGCATCCGACCTTCGGCGCGGCAGGCCTTGACCGTTTCGAGGCTGCCGATCGTTTCGACCAGCGTCGTTTGCAGCATACTGGCGTCGACCTGCGCGTCAGCGACGGCAGCGCTCATCCGGCGCTGCAAGATCCAGCCCATCGCGAGCATGATCACCATCGCGATGAACGGAATGACGGCCAGCCAGCCACCGAGTATTGCGATCAAGCCAACGAAGACGACCAGGAACAGAATATCCGTCAGAAGCACGACGGTGGTCGAGGCGAAGAAATCTCGAACCTGTTCATAGTCGGTCACCCGCCTTGCGAGCGCGCCCGTGCTGCCGCGCTGGGTTGCCAACGGCAGGTTGAGCACCTTGTCCAGCAGGCGCTGCGACAGCCGCGCATCGATGCCGCGCCCGACTTCGTCGATCAGTCCGGTGCGCGCCAGCCGCAGGCCATATTCTACCGCGATCGCAAACAGCGCGCCGAGTGCGAGCATCCACAGGCTGGCTGCGGCCTTGTTCGGAATGATGCGATCGTACACATTCATCGTGAACAACGGCATGGCAAAGGCGAGCAGGTTGATCAGCAGCGAGGCGAACATCACATAGCCATATTGGCTGCGCTCCTTCCAAACTTCGCTCCAGAACCAATGCTGTCTGGTCGCCTGATCCCATGGCCGCTCGCGCGCCGTTTCGCTGAGGGGATCATGGCGGACGATGACGCCCTGGCCCGAATAGCCGACTTCGAGCAGGCGGCGGTCGATCTGGAGGTCGCTGCTCGCGCCGGGCAAGCGGACCCAACAGCTCTCATTGTCCATCGCGGTCAGGACCAAGGGTCGGTCGTCCGCCAGCAGCAGGATCGCCGGCACATCGTGCGCGTTCCACCCGGCGAGTGGCCGCCGCACGAGATGGCAGCGCAGACCTACAGCCGTGAGCGCATGGTCAAGCTGATCGAGCGGCACCAGCCCGTCATCGTCGAGCGCCAGCCCCTTTTTGATACGGAGGTCGGAGAAGGGGCGTTCGAACAGCGCGGCAATCGCCGCCACGGCATCCAGCAGCTCGTCGCCCTGCGCCGGGGTGCTGCGCCATGCTTCGAAACCCGTTGCGGGGGACGGATGGCGTGACCGCCGTGCCCCGCGGGCGTCGGCCGGATAGTTCATGTGGGATCCCGCATCGCTTCAAGATTCATTTCGGGGGTCGGCGCCACTTTGAAGCGGTCGCGCGCAGTCGCCGCGGCTGCGGCGGGCGGCTGGACGTCCATCGATGCAAGCAGGTCGTTGAGCGCTGCGAGCAGTTTGAACTCGGAATAGAATTGCGCGAATTTCGCGGTCTCGGTCCGCACCTGGACGTTATAGCGCGTGTTCTGCGCGTCGAGCACGTCGAGCAATGAGCGGCGGCCGACGTTGAACTGAGCGCGGTAGGAACGCAGCAAGTCGTCCGACACGCGGCTCTGTTCTTCGAGCTCCTTGACCAGGCGTCCCTGCGCGTCCCAGGTGTTCCAAGCGACGCGCACATCTTCTTCGGCTTCGCGAACCATCTGATCCATCCGAAAGCGCGCTTCCTTCTCGCGCCGGTACATTTCCTGCACCTTCGACCGTTTCAGACCGCCGTTGAAAATGTCCCAGCGCAGCACCAGCCCGGCGCGCAGATCGTTGGTCTCGCCGCGGAAGCCGTCGATGTCGTCGCCGATCCGCGCGTTGCCCTCGAGCGCGAGCGTCGGTGACATTTCGGCTTTTGACTTGCGAACGACTGCGTGCGCCGCGTCGAGGTCGGCCTGTGCTTCGCGCACCCGGGGGTGGCGTTCGCGCGCGCGTGCCAACGCATCCTCCATCGTCGCTGGAATATTGCCCGCGAGTGACGGCGGCAGTGCGGCGCCGTCGATCAAGTCGAGCCCAGTCAGGGTGCGAAACGATGCCGATGTATTGACGAGGTCAAGATTCGCCTCGGTTACGCGCGCGCGCGCTGCCTGCTGGCGTTCTTCGGCTTGCTGCTGGTCGGCGATGCTCAGCGATCCCTTCGCCACGCCTTCGCGCAGGTCGGTCACCAGCTTGCTGTGGAAATCGATATTGTCCTCGGACGCCGCGACGATCCTTTGCTGCAACAGATAGTCGAGATACTGGCGGGTGACCTGCAATGCGATGAACTGCGAGCGCTCCTCGACGCGGAATGCCGCACCGTCGGTGCGCGCCGCCTGTCGCTTGACCTCGTTGCGCCGAACCCCGCCGTCGAACAGCGTCTGTTCGACCGACAGCCCGCCCTCCATCGGGTACAGCTCGTTGTCGGCGATGCCGAGCGCGCGGCGGGTGCTGTTTTCGAGCCGGCGAATGCCCACCGATCCCTCGACCGAGATGCGCGGCGCGAACAGACGCTGCGCCTGCTCGCGCTCGAAATCGATAGCGGTTTTGTTCTCGACCGCCTGGTTGATTTCGGGGTTGGTCTGAACTGCGGTCTCAACCGCGGTCTTCAGCTCGATGCGCTGTGTCCAGCCGGCCTCGTGCGTCGCGGTGAGTGCGACGGCGGTCAGCAATAAAGCTGCGGTACGAATTTTCGGCATCTTATGTCCCCTGCATCTATTCGATTGAAGTTGCAGATCCTTCGGCGTGATCTGTCACCTCAAAGTGTCCGGCATCGCCGCCGGTGGTTTAGGCGTGCCCGGCTGACGCCATTTGTTCGAGCTGCACCACGACATGCTGCTGCGCGAGGTCGGCGATGAATGAATGGCCGGATGCGACCGAACCGCCGTCTGCGAGCAATCCGGCAGCGCCGCCGTCGCCCAGCATGAACCCAGCGAGCGCCGGTACGGCCTGTGTTACCGGGCCGAGCAGCGCGTCGAGTTCGATCTGCGGTCCTTCCAGCGCGGCGGCTACGATCGTGTCGATCTCCGCGTCAGCGAGGTCGAGCACTGCCTGCGGCGGCAGCGCCATCTGCATCTGATCGCTCGACGCGACAGCCGTTGCCGATTCGGACGGCAGATCGACCTCGGTTCCCGCGACCAGCGGGGAATAGGTCGGATCGGGCGCCGCGGCGTCGCTAGCGTCGCTGCGGGCTTCGCGGTGTTCGTCCTGGTCCATCTGGCGCTGGGTGGGTTCGGTTTCGATCCGGGCCGTGGCAGGGGCGGAGAAATATTCGTGGACGAGGCAATCGGCCTTGGCGGCAGGAACGGCAGAGGCATGGTCCGTCGCTTCGTTGGAGACGTCAGCCTGTGGCCCCGCGACCGGGGCGTCGCCATCGGGTGTCGCGTTCGGTCGCGCCGCCAACGGTGTCGCGGCTGCGAGCCCGGCCACGAGCATCGCGGTAGAAAGTCCAGCGGTTCCCGTCGTGGCAGCAACACGCTGCTGGTCGGCAAAGTTGGTGGCGAATGCCGCGTCGGCGAGTTTGCCGGTGCTGCCGTCAGCGCGGGTGTAGAGCGCTTCGCCTCTCACCTGAACCTGGCCGTCGGCGGCGATATAGGCGCGGCCGTCGGAGGTCAGCGAAATGCTGATAATGCCCTCGCTGATCAGTGAGCGGAATTCACCGGCGTCGGTGACGCCGTTGCTGTTGGCATCCTGCCAGATACCGAACTTTGCAAAATCCGCGTCGACCGCGTCAAGCTTGCCGTCGCCGTTACTGTCATAGGTGGCAGCCAAGCCTTGCAGGTCGGACAGGCCGCCGCCGCCGAACACCAGTTCGGAACCATTGTTGACCTTGCCATCACCATTTTTGTCGATCGCCAGCAGGCCGTCGTCAGCCCCGACCCATGCGGTGGTTTCGGCCATGCCGTCGCCATCATAGTCGAATTTCACTCCTGCTGCGTTCGACACAAATTCAGTCCCGTCGCCGTCCAGATCGACGGCGATCGGCGGCGCCAGCGCGGTAATGGTGACCGACAGGTTCGCGGTCGCAGTATCGCCGTCGCGATCGGTGACCACGTAATTGAAAACTTCGGTGGCGGTGACGGTGATCGGGCTCGGCGGTTGATAATTATACTGGCCGGTTGCGAAATTAAGCGTCAATGTGCCGCCCATCGGCGTCGTGATCGCGTTCAGCGCCGTCCCGGCAATGCTGCCGCCTGTCGATACAGCGATGCTCGACGCGCCATCCCAGGTGTAGGTCGTTGTGCCGATCGTGATTGACAGCAGTCGACCGCCATCGGCGCCGAAAAAGTCATTGGCGTCGAGATCGCCCGACACCGCCGACGGAACGATGACCGACAGCAATGTCGCGACCAGGTCCTCGAAATCGTTGACCAATATCGGATTGTTGTTTGGCGCATCGTTCAAATCTACGTCGCGCAACCGCTGGATGTTCAGCGGTTGCAGCGGATTATTGTCGATACCGATCGCTGTGACGTTGATATTGTTGTTGTCGACGAAACTGTTCCAGGCGGTGGCGGTGGCTGAGGTCAGCGAATTGATGACCATGGGCGGTATACCGCCGAACTGCGTCTGCTGGTTCGGGTTGCCGTCGCTCAGGAAAAAGACCTGGTTGCTCGCCCCCGGGATGGTGGTGAAGTTCGCGAGCGCGGTCTGGATCGCGCCGGTGTAATTGGTGTTGAGCCCGATGTCGTCCTGCGATGGACGTTCGCCACCGGCGAGCGGATTGAGCGAGTCGAGATAAGCATTCGCGTCTGCCGCTGTCGAAAAGGCTTCGGAAGCGAACGAGCCTGACGAAAAGATCACGAATTTGATCGTGAGTGCGCCCGACGCCGCGCTATCGAGCTGCGAAAGCGCCCCTTGGACGGCCTCGAGCATCGTGTTGAGTTCGCCACTGTCGATGCTGTCGCTGAAATCGAGGATGAAGAGCGTGTTCACGTCCTGCATCGGCTGCGATGTCGCTCCGGTCTCGCCGTTGGCGGTCGGGGCATCGTCTTCGATCACGATCTGGATCGCCGTAGCGTTGGTGGTCGTGGTGGTGCCATCGGATACCGAAACGGGGACGAAGAAATCCTTGAGGTCCTCCAGGGTGACATTGGGGTGATCAACAGCGCGCGACAGCGTGACGGTATAAGCGCTATTCGATGCCAGCGTGACGCGGATGACTTCCGAGCCGCCGACCGAGCCAATCAAGATATCGGTGCCGACACCGGTCCAGGCAACGGGAACGCCTCCCGCGGTCAACACCGCGCCGGGATTGCCGAGGGTCGCGGTCAGCATTTCGCCGGCATCGGCGTCACCGATCGCCAGCGTGCCGCTGAAGGTCGTACTGTTGGTGGTGTCGAGCGTCGCGTTCGGCGCCGTGTCGGCAAGCCCGTTCGGCAGACCTTCCTCGGATACCCGCGCGATTGCGGTGCCAATCGTCGGTGCGTCGTTGGTACCGAAAACGGTGATGGTCAGGGTTGAGCCGACCGACAGCGCGCCGTCGCTGATCGTATAGGCGAAGCTATCGACCAGCGTCTGTCCGCTATCGAGCGCGTTGACGACCGGCTTGTCCTCATCAAGCGTGTAGGTATAGCTGCCGTTGGCGTTGAGAACGAGCGTGCCATAGAGGCCGACATAGGTTCCCGCCGTGGTGACAGTGATCGTCTCCAGGTCAGGGTCATTGTCGGCGACGTCGGAAAAGCTGCCGAACGGTGCGCCGGGATGCGCGATATCCTGGAGGACATTGCCGGTAGCGCTCGGGTCGGTCCCGCTGGCGCCGTCGAGGACCCAATTTGTGTCGGCGCGCGCGATCGGGAAATCATTGGCGCCGGTGATCGAGATGGTGATTGTTGCGATCGACGTGTCGCCGTCTGCGTCGCGCACCGTATATTGGAACGTCTCGGTGAGCGTCGTGCTGGACGTCAGCGCGATAACCGCCGGATCATTGGGGTCGAGATCGTAACGATAGGTGCCGTCGGCCGCGATGATGATCGTGCCATAGTCGCCTGCCACCGCACTTCCCGATGTTCCCGCAACTGCGCCGAACGCCACGCCAATCACGCTAAGCCCGCCGTCAGCGCCAGCATTGTCGGCCGATCCGTCCATGCCGTTATCATCGGTGCCACCAATTCCGGTCAGCACATTGCCGTCGGCAAAAATCTGCCCGTCGCGCGCGACATTGTCTTCGTCATGGACCGCTTGCGGTGCGTCGTCACGGATCGCGAAACGGCCGGTGATGTCGGCGGTGGTCCGCGCGGTGTCACCGTCGCCGTCGGTCGCGATGGCGGTCAGCGTGATCAGGTTGCTTCCCGACAGGAACAAGGTCTGGTCGGGGCCGCTGTAGGGCAAATGGAGGACTGCGCGCGACTGGTCGAAGGTGACGAGGCCGCCGGGGGCCACCGAAATGCGGAAAACTTCGTGCGTGGAGGTGCGGCCGAATACAACGCCGCTCTCGATCGAAAGGATGACCGCTTCGCCGGTCAGCGAGTCGACCAGCCCGCTTGCCCCTGCGGTAACGCCAAGTTCATAGGCGACCGCGCCCGGACCATCGGCGCCAAAATCGGTCGTTGGTGCAAACAGTCCCGACAGGTCGGCGGTGGCGTTCGCGGCGAAATCGCTTTCGTCGACCGTCAGCGTGGGCGCGATGCCTCCGGCGGAAATCGACGGTCCATCGTCGGCGAAGCGGATGTTGCCCCCCAGATCGACCGCAACGGTGTCCGAAATGCTGTCGCCGTCGCGATCGACGATTGCCGCGGTGCCGCGTAGCTCGACCAGGTTGGCCGCGAGTTCGACAAGCTGCGCGGCGTAATTGCTGGCGGAACCCGGCAGCGGATGGTCGATTTCGGCAAATTGGGTCAGCGTGACAATGCCGGTCGCGGCGTTCACCGCAATGGAAAAAATGGGCGTGCCGGCCGCGCTGCCGGCGATCTCGCCGGAGACAAGGGCCAGCGTGACCGGCACGCCGTTGCTGGTCAGGGCGGAGGTCGCGGCCGCCGAGCCCAGCGCAAGGGAATAGGTCCAGGTCACCGCGCCCGCGTTCGCGGGACCATCGGCGCCGAATTGAACCAGCGAAGTCGAAAAGGCCGATGACAGATCGGCGGTCGCCACGTCGAAGGCGCTGCCGCGCGTATCGCCGTCCTGCGTCGTCAGGGTGATCGCGTTGGCATCGACATTAGTCGCGTCGATCGACGGCCCGTCATCCTTGAACACCAGCGTGCTGCCGATGGCAACCAGCGCCGAAGCCTGGTCGCCGTCGCCGTCGGTGACTGTCGCGATCATCCGGATGATGGTCGGCGACAGCGTCACGGAATCGTCAGGGTTGCTGGCGTCGGGATGGCGAACGGCGCGGATCTGGTCGAGGGTCGCCTGACCGTTATTCGCGACGGTCAACCGGAAGGCGACGGTCGAGGGCGAATCTTGCAGGCGCCCTTCGACAGTATTGCCGATGGCTTTCAGGATGATTTTTGAACCCGTGGCAACGTCGATCAGTCCAGTGGCCGTCGTCACCTCGAAGGCATAGCTCACCGTGCTGCCAGCCTGATCGGCACCAATCACGATGTTGAACAGACTGGCAAAATCAGCGGTGGCGTCCTGTGCAAGGTTGGTCTCGTCAACCGTCAACAGCCCCGCTGTCGGGGACAAGGCCGTGATCGACGGCACGTCGTCGGATACCGAAATATTGACTGTCCCCGAGACCTGATCGCCATCGCTGTCGGTGGCGACGACTTCGATAAAGCCAAGTTCGGTCAGATCATCGATTGTCGCATCAGGATGCAGGCCATAACTATATTGCAGCGTCACCGTGACCGTCGCGACATTGCCCGACAGGCTGAGGTCGATCACGACAACCGGGTTTTCGTCGGCGTCCCAGCCGATGATCTGGGTGTCTGATTCGAGCGTCCAGCTGAGCCCACCGTCGAGCGTCGAGAGGTCGCCAAAGCCGATCGATGCGATCGCGTCGGAGCCGGGGGTGAAGACGATGTCGCCGCTCGACGAAACCGGCTGCGCCGGCGATGGCGTCGAACCACTTTCCAGATGCTGGTCATCAACAATTAGCTGGATCGGGTCGCTCGCGGTCGGCAACGAGCCGTCAGCCAGGCGGATCAGCTGCACCGCGGACGATTGATCGCCGTCGCCATCGGTGATGGTGTAGGTGAAATTGGCGTGGATCGGGAACACGCTGATCTGCGGCACCGGATCGAAGCTCCAGGCACCATTGGCCTGGAAGCTATAGGTGCCGTTGGGGTTGGTGTATGTGGTGGTTCCGGTGGCGGCGATCGCGATAACGGTGCTGCCGACAGTAACCGACGTGACTGTCGCGCCATCTGCGCCGAGCGTGTCGTTCGCCAGCAGATTGCCCGAAATGGCGGCAGCGTCTTCGGCCACGGTGATCGACGGTTCCGATTGCGCGACGGGAACGTCGTCGACAATCAGCACGTCAAGGGTCGCCGTCGCGAGTGAACCGTCGCTGTCGGTTATCTCGATAGCGAAAGACTCGGTGAGCGCGGCATCGGTCGGCCCGCTGTGAAGCCCGCTGTTTTCGGAGAGCTCGTAGCTGTAGCTGATTGTGCCGCCGACAATGTCCCCCGCAGCGTCGAACACGGGCGCGAAATCGGTGATCGTCAGAATGCCAAGGTCAGTGGTAATCACCAGCCCTGCGGCAATCGCGCCGTCGAACAGACTTTCGCCTGCAATGGTGATCGCGGCGATGCCGTCGGCTGCGTCAAAACTGAAGTCGCCGGTTTGGATCAGTGCCGCACTATCCGGGCTCGAACCGTCGGACAGATTGGCTTCCAGCACCGTTGCTTCGGCGCCTGCGGGATTGAGGCCGTTGATGGTGACGATGTCGTTCCGACCCCGGATGACGACGGTCAGCGTTGCTGTCGCCTCGTCGCCGTCGCTATCGGTGATGACATATTCAAAGGTCTCGGTGAGTTCGTCGTCGCTGTCGAGCCCCAGGACATCGGAATTTTCGGGATCGAGCGTGTAAATATAGCTGCCGTCGGCAGCGATCGCGAGCGTGCCATATGCGCCAAAAGTCAGCCCGTTGATTTCGCCGCTGTCACCGCCGAAAGCGATGGCGGTAACGCTGGCGCCGTCGGCGCCCTGGATGTCGGCTTCGCCATCGGTTGCATTGGCATCTTCCCCGCCGACCCCGGTCAGGACATTGCCGTCAGCGCTTTGTCCGCTGCCCGACTGCAGCGCGTCAAGGTCGTCGATCGCGGTCGGGACATCATCTTCGACGACAATGCTGAGCGTACCGCTGGCACTGTCGCCATCGACATCGGTGACGACGACGCCAAAGTTTTCAGCGATATCGTCGCCGTTGGTTGCGTCGGTCAGGGTGTAGCTGTAGCCGATCGCCGTCGCACTGATGCTGGTAATCGTGAGCGTTCCGAACGCGCCGACGACAGTCTGCCCGATTGCCGTCACCGGTTCGCCGTTGATGCGAACCGAGCCGAGACCATCGGCGGCCGAAAAAGCGAATGAACCACTGGTTGTTGCCGTGCCGCTCTCCGGCGCCGACCCCAATGGCAGTCCCGCTTCGGATACCAGTTGGCCGTCGTCATCGCCGTCGGGCAGCGTAAGCGTAACGCGGCCATCGGCGATCGCGATCGACAGCGTCGCGGTCGAGGTATCGCCGTCGCCGTCGGTCAACTGATAGATAAACACGTCAAAAACGCCGCCCGGGCTGCCGGGATTTCGAGCATAGCTGTAGCTGCCATTGCTGTGCAGCGTCAGCACGCCGTAGAGTCCCGCAACGGGCGTTCCTGGCGCAACGGGGTCGCCGGCGCCGGAAACCGCCGACACGCTTGCGCCATCAGCGCCGGGGAAATCCAGCCCGCCGTCATTTTCGGCGTCGGTAATGACGTTCCCCGTAGCGGGGCCAAAGGTGCCCGCCGGGATGCTGTCGAAATCGGCAACGGCTTCGGGAACATCATCGATGATGTCGATTTCGAAACTGGCGGCTACCGTGTCGCCATCAAGGTCGGTGATGCCGACCGTGATCAGCTGCGATGTCGCATCGCCGAACGTGTTGTCGGTCAGCCAGAAGAAATATTCGATCGAATCGGGATTGATCGCGATGATGTAGAAGGTGCCGGTGGCGAGTGCGATCTCCTGACCTTCTTCAGTGACGGGAACGCCGTTGATCGTCAGCGCCGCTGGTCCGTCACCCGCAGCAAATTGGATGACGCCGGAGGTGAAGTTGGAACCGTCGCCGTCACGCGAACCGGGGCTTTCGCCGTCGCGTTCGGAGAGGCCGGCTTCGTCGACGAAGGTGCCGTCGTCGCCCGCCGCGGGCAAGAGCAGGCTGGGCGTGCTGTCGCCGATGCGGATCGTCAGCGTCGCCGTCGATACATCGCCGTCGCCGTCGGTCAATTGATAGGTGAAAACATCACTGACGCCGCCGGGTGTCCCGGCCGAACGGACAT
>MTKY01054171.1_pt1 | contig 19385 bp, 14 predicted proteins | sample 1042731 | NCBI WGS metagenome assembly MTKY01 (sample SAMN06212206, study PRJNA360538) | anaerobic digester metagenome | biome: Wastewater treatment plant; material: sludge; isolation source: anaerobic digester fed with sludge from wastewater treatment plant | place: Denmark: WWTP Soeholt ... | reverse complement strand
TGGCCGCCCCCCGCCGGAAGCGTGTAGACGCGTGAGCCATGCCCCTCGCTCGCGCTGCTCACCGCCAGACGGGCGCCATCGAAGGAGATCACATGGTCGTTGTTGTTATGCACCACATCGCCTGTGTGGATGCGGTGGTGTTCGCCGCTGGAAAGGTCATAGCGCCAGAGCAGCCCCGCGCGGTTGTAGATCAGCGCGCTGCCATCCTTCATCCAGTTGGGCGCCTCAAAGACGCCTTCTTCCTCGAAGAGCAGCTGGCGCGCGCCGCCGGCGAGGTCGAGGATTTCCATCCGGCTCAGGTAGGGGTCGCGGTCGCGTTGGAAGCCGGCGCCTGCGGGGCGCACGATGCGCACGTTATCGATAAGCGCGGTTTCGCTGATCTCCTCCTCGTGCGAACAGAGGAAGATGCCCAGGCTGACTTCGTCATCCAGCGGTTGTCCGGCCAATTCCACTGTCTGGAGAGGCTGCCCGTGCCTGGCGAAGGAGGCCAGCCAGCGGCTGCCCCGCCTTTCCAGCTGCACCACGTCCGGGCTGTTCAGCGGGGAGCGTACCTCGGCGGTCTCTTCGCCCGGGGAAGGGCGGTATTGCAGGATCGCAAGGCCGTCACCATGCACCGCGGCGGAAACATTGGCCGCCTCATCCGCCAGACCGCTGCGCGCCATCCAGCCAAACTTGCGGTGCGGGTTGTGTCCCGCCAAGGGGAATCTGCCGCGCAGCGTGGCGATGAAATCCCCTTTCATCGGTCGCCAGAAGAAGAGAAAATCATCCCGTCTGCCCCAGATGTTCTGTCCCGCGCTGGTCAATTGGTAGGTTTGCTGCTGCAGGTCAAAGCGGGCCTGCGGCGGGAGGGCATGGCGCCCGACAGGGCTGGCATTGGTGAACTCACCCAAGATGGGATCAAGCGGCAGGCGCATAAAAACTCCTTCAGGGTTTAACGTCGACGATGGTGACCTGGAAACGCAGGATTTTGCCCGCCAGGGGGTGGTTGAAATCGACAGTGATTTCCTCGGGCGCGACGGCTGTAATGCGCCCCATGCGCGGGCGCCCATCGCGGCCGACCATCGTAACCATGGTGCCGACAGTCTGGGGGATGTGCCCGGGCAGGCGCTCGGGTGGCACATGTTCGATTAAATTTGCGTCGACCATGCCGTAACCGTCTCTGGGATCGACGTCCACCCGCGTGGAATCGCCAGGGCCCATGCCATACAGCTCCCGTTCCAGCCCCCTGATGATCTCCCCGCGGCCCTGCACGAAGGTGAGGGGTTGATCGGCCGGTGAGGAATCCACGATCTCGCCGTCGACAGTCAGGATATAGGCCATGGACACGGTCATACCCTTGCTGATGGTGATGTCATCATCCATATCTGCGCCGCTCCGCGGAAGGTGGAATGGAAACGCTCATTTTTTGACCGCCAGCTCATTGCCGGTGTGGAGGATCTGCGGGCGGCCCCATTCGCGTTTCCAGGTCAGCCGGCGCGGCAGGCCGGGGAGCAGATCGAAGAAGTTATCGTCAAGCGGCAGCTCACCGTTCAGATCCATGCACACGCGCCAGCCAAAATTGCGCGCGTGAAGAATGGCCTCGTCACCGCGCCATTGCAGACTGATCATCGCCGGCTGCCATTCCATTTCGCGGTACATGGGCAGGATGAGCGTATCCTGGGCCAGCTGGGCTTTGGCCAGGCTCAGGCGGGCAAAGGCGACCGTTTTGGTCTCGCCGGCATTCTTCCAGGCTTCGAGCGGGAAGGACGCCAGCAGGACAGATGCGTTTTCCGGCAGCGTGACGCGTTTCTGCACCTGCAGCGGGTATCCGCCCGCCAGCCGCACCAGGCCGTAATGCAGTGTGCCATGCCAGGAGGGGCCTTCATTGACACCGAAAACCCGCACCTCCTCACCCTCCACCGCCAGTGCCACGCGCATGGGCTGGAAGGCGCGTTTTACCGGCTGGAAGGCGGGGGTGCGACGGCCATAGTAATCCACGATCGTCCAGGAGCGGGTGGCCGGCCAGACATCGTTGTACATCCAGAAGATCGCCGAAGAGGTGCTGAACATGCGCCGGCGGAAGTTGCGGATGTATTCCTCGAGCGCTTCGCCATGCAGCAGGCCAGCCCAGAAGGCATATTGTTCCAGACTCAGGTCGCGCTGCTCCAGCCCCAGCCATTCGCGCAGCGCGCGTTCGGGTTGATTCTCGGCGGTCCAGTAGGCCACCGAGTTGTCATGCTGCTCCCAGGCGAAGGAAGCCTGGACGGAGCTCTCATTGTGGAAGGGGTTGCCCTGCGTGCCGCGCAGACAGGCCTCCAGCGTAGGCAGCGCGGTGGAGCCGAGGAAGCCGCCCTCGTTGGGGAAGCGGCTGATCATGGCGCGGTAATCGCGGAAATCGATATTGGCAAAACCCACCGTCCAGGGGTGCTGGTCGCCCTGGTCGGGCGCGCGCGGATCTTCCAGGTCAGGGGAGAAGGGTGAGGAAGGCTGGTAGTAGCGCGAGCCATCCTCCTCCTTGAGGATGCGCGGGAGCACGAGGTGGAAGAGGGCGTAGTCGGGATGGGCAACGCCCTTTTCATAGCCCCAGTGCCAGGCGCCTTCCTCCATCTCGTTGTTGCCGCACCAGGCGATCAGGCTGGGGTGTCCGCCCAGCCGGCGCACCTGGTAAACCGCCTCGCGGCGCACGTCGGCAAGGAAGGCGTCATCGCCGACGGGGAACTTGGCGCAGGCGAAGATGAACTCCTGCCAGACAAGGATGCCCTTGCGATCGCAGAGCTCGTAAAAATCATCGCCCTCATAAAGACCCCCGCCCCAGACGCGCAGCAGGTTGCAGTGCGCTTCCAGGGCGCGCGCGGTGAGCATTTCGTACCGTTCGCGGTCGATGCGTGAGAGGATCAGATCACTGGGCACCAGGTTGCCGCCTTTGCAGAACACCGGCTTGCCGTTGACGCGGAAAATGAAGTGCCGTCCGCTGACAGGGTGGGGGGATTGATCCACCTCCACATGGCGGAAGCCCACCTGACGGCGCAGCGAGAGCGTCTCGCCGCCGGCTTCGAGCGTGGCTTGGGCTTCGTACAGCGCCTGCTCGCCATGCCCCGCCGGCCACCAGAGCCTGGGTGTCTCGACCGGCATAGTGATGTCAACGGTCTGCAGCCCGGGTTGGAGCTCCACCTGACTGGACACGGTTTTTCCGGCCATGGTCAGCGTAAGTTTGGCTTTCTGCGCTTTGGCAGCCAGGCTCTCCACCTCCAGACGCGCGCGCAGCTGACCGGTTTTCAGGTCCGCTTCCAGGCTGGGGATGATCCCGCCGTCCACCAGGCGTACCGAACGGGCGATCTCCAGGCGGACTTGTCCGCGGATGCCCACGTTGAGCAGCAGTGGCGACCAGTCCCAGGAGAAGGTGGATTGGGTGGTGCGCAGCCAGACGCGCTTGTGCAGCGCATCGCAGGCGGTCATGCCATAACCGCTGAAAGGACGTTCGGCGCTCAGGTAAAGCCCGCTCTCCAGATCCAGGATGAGGATGTTCTCGCCTTCTTTGACCAGCCCGGTGATCTCCACGCGGCAAGGATAAAAGGCGTTGGCGTGCCTGCCGGCCTCGATGCCGTTTACATAGATCACCGCGGCCAGGTCAAGGGTCTCGAAGTAGAGCCAGGCGCGTTCGCCTTTTGCCAGGGTTGGCATCCGGAATGTGCGCCGGTAGAGCCAGCGCGTTTCCTGCACCCAGCGCGCCTTGAGCACGTTGAGGCCTTCATTGGGCTCCTCGATCAGCCCGGCGGTGATCAGATCGGTGTAGACCGAACCGGGGACACTGGCCGGGATGGCGCGGTGCAGTTCGGGGGTCGGACCTAGGATGCGGAAATCCTGATCTCCGCGCTGGCCATCATACCAGCGCAGCTGCCAGGCGGTGCCGTTGAGGCTTTCAGACTTCAGGCAGGTGATATCCTGGTTCATGATCCCTCCGGATGGGTTGTTGGAATGAGGAAAGTATAATCGCGGGATGACGGTTGTGATCGATGAAAGTTGGTATCAAAAGCCTGAAAATATCCGCCGGCGCACCTCGGCAGGGGGAGTGGTGATGCGCGAGCGCGGCGGGCGGGTGGAAGTGGCGTTGGCGCGCGAGGGGGATTTTAGCGGGTATGTGCTGCCCAAGGGCGGTGTGAAAAAGGGGGAGCTGCTGGTGCAGGCGGCGCGGCGTGAGATCGCGGAGGAGGCGGGGCTGCGCGGCCTGACGCTGGTAGATTATCTTGGCTGGCGGGAGCGGCTTAATTTTGCGCGCACGCGCTGGATGACGGTGCATTATTTCCTGTTTCGCTGGGAGGGCGAGGGCGGAGTGCCCTCAGATGTGCGCCATCCTCACCCGGCTGAGTGGTTCGCGCTGGACGCGCTGCCGGAGATGATGTGGCCGGAACAGGCGCAGCTGCTGCGCGATGTGGTGGTGCCGGCCTGGGGGAACTCTCTTCTCCGGTAGGGAGAGCATCCGCCGACGCCCTCCTGCGGTTGAGACGGCGGGCAATCTCTTCTCTGGTAGGGAGGGCATCCACCGATGCCCTCCTGCGATTGAGGCGGTGGTCTTACTCTTTTCTGGTAGGGAGGGCATCCGCCGATGCTCTCCGATGGACAATCGGTGGGCACTAGTGAGTGCCCACCCTACAAGTCAATACCCGTTTCTTCTCCGGTAGGGAGAGCATCCACCGATGCCTTCCCGCGATCGAGATGGTGGGCGCTCTCTTCTCTGGTAGGAAGGGCATCCACCGATGCCCTCCGATGGAACAATCGGTGGGCACTAGTGAGCACCCACCCTACAGTCAATACCCGTTTCTTCTCCCGTAGGGAGGGCATCCACCGATGCCCTCCTGTGTGTTCGGCACAATAATCTGTGCGGCGGGCACTAGTGAGTGCCCGCCCTACAAGAAAAAGAGAAAGAGGCTGTCCTTCTCACGCCGGGGTGGGCTGACAGGTCCATGCTCGCAATGAGTCGAAGCAGCCCGCGGAACCCACCCCCATACCCCCTCCCGAGCGGCTGCTCGGGAGGGGGATATTTCTTTATATCGGGATTTGGCGGCGAAGCGGCCAAATCCCTCACCTCGATGGGGAAGAAATAAAGCAGGTTATGGATGGAGGTTGAGTAGGCAGGGCATCCACCGATGCTCTCCTGCGGTTAAAACGGCGGGCACATACTTGTGCCCGCCCTACAAGAAAAGGAGAAAGAGGCTGTACTTCTCACGCCGGGGCGACTGCGCCCCGGCGTTCATTCACAACCCGTCTACAGGATATTCTTGGCGTCGAAGGACTGCAGCGCTTTCATGTAGTTTGCGCGTTCGAAAGCGGCTGGTTCAGCCACCGAGCGCTGGCTCATTGAGCCCTGCATTTGCTCGATGGAAAGGTATTCGAACTCGTCCATCCAGGATTCGACGTCCTTGACGATCGAGGTCAGGCGGCTGACGCCGTTGTGTAGCAGCTCAGAGGCAACCATGGTCACCTTGGCGCCGGCCATCATAGCCTTGAGCACGTCCTGCGCGCTGTGCACGCCGGAGGTGAGCGCCAAATCGGGCGCGATGCGCCCGTAGAGGATCGCCACCCAGCGCAGCGGCAGGCGCAGCTCGCTGGGGGTGCTGAGCTGCAGGTTGGGCACCACCTCCAGCGTCTCGATATCGAGGTCAGGCTGCAGGAAGCGGTTGAAGAGCACCAATCCCCTGGCGCCCGCTTCACCCAGGCGCTTGGCCAGGTGCGGCAGGGCGGTGAAATAGGGGCTCAGCTTGACCGAGAGCGGGATTTTAATGGACGAAGACACAGTCCTGACCAGCTCGATGTAGTTATCCTCCAGCTCAGCCGAAGAGAGTTCCGGGTCGGTGGCCAGATAGTAGGTATTCAGCTCCAGCGCGTGCGCGCCTGCTTCCTCGATCTTCCGCGCGAAATCCACCCAACCACCGGCTGAGACGCCATTGAGCGAGCCGATGATGGGAATGTCCACTGTTTTGCGGGCTTTCTCGATCAGGCCAAGGTATTCCTCGGGGCCGACATTGTAATTATCCAGATCGGGAAAGTAGGTCAGTGATTCGGAAAATGAGTCAGTGCCGCGGTTGAGGAAGTGATCAAGCGCCAGACTGTCATGGGTGATCTGCTCTTCGAAGAGCGAATACATCACCACCGCGCTGGCCCCGGCGTCCTCGAGACGTTTGATCCCATCCAACTTCTTGGAGATCGGTGAGGCGGACGCCACCACCGGGTGTTTCAGCTTCAGACCAAGGTACGTAGTGCTCAGTTCAGGCATTTTTCCTCCGCAGGTTTCGTTTCCTCATCTCGGGGATGGGTGAATCAATTCGAGCTGCCGTTGTCATAATGGATGGCGGCCATTTGTTTGTAGAGATTCCAGCGTTTGCGCGCATCCGACTTGGCCTCGTTCATCAGATCCTCAGCGCGCTTCTCGTCCGCCTGCAGAAGCATGCGGTAGCGCGTCTCGTTGTAGGCGTAATCGGAAACGGAGACATTGGGCTCGCGCGAATCGATGGTCAGCGGGTTCTTGCCCTCGGTCACCAGGTCGGGGTTGTAACGGTAGAGCGGCCAGAGACCGGTGGCAACTGCCAGCTTTTGCTGTTCGAGGCCGCGGCGCATGTCGATGCCGTGGGCGATGCAATGGCTGTAGGCGATGATCAGTGACGGCCCGTCGTAGGCGTCCGCCTCGAGGAAGGCTTTGAGCGTCTGGGCATCGGAGGAACCCATTGCCACACGGGCGACATAGACATAGCCGTAAGCCATGGCGATCATGCCCAGGTCCTTTTTGGGCAGGCCTTTGCCCTTGGCGGCAAACTTGGCTACCGCCGCGCGCGGGGTGGACTTGCTGGCCTGGCCGCCGGTATTGGAATAAACCTCGGTGTCGAGCACCAGCACGTTGACATTGCGGCCGGAGGCGAGCACGTGGTCCAGGCCGCCGTACCCGATGTCATACGCCCAGCCGTCGCCGCCGAGGATCCAGACGGATTTCCTGACCAGGCTGTCAGCGACTTCGCCCAGGTAGCGGGCGCGTTCGTCCTTGATCGTTGCGAGCTTGCCGCGCAGCGTTTCCACGCGCGCGCGCTGGGCACGCACGCCGGCTTCGTCGCGCTGGTCGGCTTCGATCAGGTCTTTAACCAGGTCGCCGCCGATGCTGTCGTTCAGCCCGCTGAGCAGCTCTTTGGCGTACTCATTCTGCTTGTCGAGCGTCAGACGGAAGCCCAGGCCGAATTCGGCGTTGTCCTCGAAGAGCGAGTTGCTCCAGGCGATGCCGCGCCCCGCGCTGTTGACCGCGTAAGGGGTGGTGGGCAGGTTTCCGCCGTAAATGGAGGAGCAGCCGGTGGCGTTGGCGATGATGGTGCGTTCGCCGAATAACTGTGAAAGCAGTTTGACATAGGGCGTCTCGCCGCAGCCGGAGCAGGCGCCGGAGAACTCAAAGAGCGGGCGCAGGAGCTGTGAATTCTTGACGTTGGTGGGCGGGGTGACGATGGGGTCCCCATCTGGGAGGGTGAGGAAGAAGTTCCAGTTTTTGGCTTCCGCCTCGCGCAGCTCGGGTTGGGGAGCCATGTTGATGGCCTTGAGGCCGGCCTGGGATTTGTTCCTGGCCGGGCAGGTTTCCACGCACAGCGCGCAACCGGTGCAATCCTCAGGGGCCACCTGAATGGTGAACTTGGTGCCGGGCAGCTCGCGGAACCTGGCGTCGGTGGATTTGAAACCGTCCGGGGCGTCTTTGAGCAATGCCGGATCGTAGACCTTCTGGCGAATGGTGGCGTGCGGACAGACGTAGACGCATTTACCGCATTGGATGCAGGTGTCGGGATCCCAGACCGGGATTTCCAGGGCGATATTGCGTTTTTCGTACTGCGAGGTGGCGGTGGGGAAGGTGCCATCCACGGGCAAGGCCGAGACGGGCAGGTTGTCGCCCTCAAAGATCATCATCGGGCCGAGCACGTCCTTGACGAACTTGGGGGTGCCTTTGGCCACGGCAGGTCGGCGGCCGAACTTGCTGGTCACCTCAGCGGGAACATCCACCTTGAACAAATGAGCGAGTGAGCCATCCACGGCGGCGTAGTTGCGCTGCACCACTGCTTCGCCGCGGCGCCCGTAGGTCTTCTTGATCGACTTCTTGATCTCATCGATGGCCTGCTCACGCGGCAGCACATCGGAGATGGCAAAAAAGCAGGTCTGCATGATAGTGTTGATGCGTCCGCCCATGCCAGTCTTGTGGGCCACGTCATTCGCGTCGATGACGTAGAAGCGCAGTTTCTTATTAATGATGTCGCGCTGCACTTCAAAGGGCAGATGGTCCCAGACCTCCTCTTTGGGATAGATCGAGTTGAGCAGGAACACGCCGCCATCCTTGCAGTAGCGTGTCATGTCGATGCGCTCGAGGAAGGAGAACTGATGACAGGCGACGAAACCGGCCTGATGAATCTGGTAGGGGGCGCGCACCGGTTTGGGGCCGAAGCGCAGGTGAGAGATGGTGATTGAGCCGGATTTTTTGGAGTCGTAGACGAAATAGCCCTGGGCGGAGAAATCGGTTTCCTCGCCGATGATCTTGATCGAGTTCTTGTTGGCGCCCACAGTGCCATCCGCGCCGAGGCCGAAGAACACGCATTCCTTGGTGGAAGGATCGAGCACAGAGAACTGGGGGTCAAATTCCAGGCTGGAATGGGTGACATCGTCGTTGATGCCGATGGTGAAGTGGTTTTTGGGGGATTTCGCTTTGAGCTCATCAAAGACGGCTTTGACCATCCCGGGGGTGAATTCCTTGGAGGAGAGGCCATACCGTCCGCCAATGAGCACAGGCATGTCTTTGAAAGGCGCTTTCCCGGCCGCCAAGCCTTCGGCGACGGCGGTGGTGACATCCATGTAAAGCGGTTCGCCCGCGGCCCCGGGTTCCTTGGTGCGGTCGAGCACGGCGATATGGGTGACCGAGGCGGGCAGGGCCTTGAGGAAAGCCTCACCGTCAAAGGGGCGGTAGAGGTGCACGTTGACCACACCGACCTTCTCGCCCTGGGCTGCCAGGAATTCCGCGGTTTCAGAGGCGGTCTCGGCGCCTGAGGCCATCAGCACGATCACGCGTTCGGCATCTTTGGCTCCGTAATAATCGAAGAGATTGTAGACGCGCCCGGTCAGTTCGGCAAAGCGGTCCATAGTTTTCTGGACGATGCCGGGAACGGCGTCATAATAGGGATTGACCGTCTCGCGGGCCTGGAAATAGATATCCGGGTTCTGGGCGGTGCCGCGCAGCACAGGGTGCTCGGGGTTCAGTCCGCGCGCGCGGTGAGCGCTGATAGCATCAGCGTCGACCATCTGGACAAGGTCCTCATCGGTAAGCTGCTCGATCTTCTGCACTTCATGGGAGGTGCGGAAGCCATCGAAGAAGTGCAGGAAGGGAACGCGCGCCTGCAGCGTGGCGCTGTGGGCGATGAGCGCCATATCATGCGCTTCTTGAGGGGAGCGCGAGGCCAGCATGGCGAATCCGGTGGGGCGCACGGCCATCACATCGGAATGGTCGCCGAAAATGGAAAGCCCCTGGGCAGCCAGACTGCGGGCGGAGACATGGATCACCGCCGAGGTTAACTCGCCGGCGATCTTGTACATGTTGGGAATCATCAGCAGCAAGCCCTGTGAGGCTGTGAAGGTGGTGGTCAGAGCGCCGGTCTGCAAGGCGCCGTGCACAGCACCCGCTGCGCCGCCCTCGGATTGCATTTCGATCACGGAAGGCACGGTGTGCCAGATATTGGGGACTTTCTTGGCGGCCCACTCATCCGCCCATTCGCCCATGGTGGAAGAGGGAGTAATCGGGTAGATCGCGATCACCTCGCTCAACCGGTAGGCGACATTGGCGACGGCTTCGTTTCCGTCAATGGTTACGATGGGACGTTTGGACATGCATCACTCCTCTGGTTCGATTTGTCCTGTCAGTTCATGCCCAATGGGCACGCGAAAAGGTCGCTCTGCTTTCAATCTGTCATTTTAGCCAGACAGCCGGAAAAGGGATAGTTATATAGCTCTTAAAAGGGTGGGGGAATTGTCACGGAATTGATCTGATTTCACGGCTGAAGCTCAGGAGTGGATGCCGCGCAAAAAATCAGCGTCAAATCCGCGCAGCCGCGGATATCCGCTCCGCGGTCGACTGGAGCGGCTGATGGCTGGCGAAGGCGGGTGTCCCGCGGCGGGAAAGAACGGCAGGATGAACTGGCGGGCCGATCGTGGGATGCTTTTCTCCGCCCAGACCGGCGCGATTCACCCCTAAGCCTTGATTTTGATTATTATTCTAGTAAAATTCTCCTGATTGACACTTGCTGAAATGACGGGGGAGAGAAACTATCCCCATAAAACCTCTTAATCCAGCGGAGTACAGCCTGTGAACGAAGAACGCATCCAGGAAATAATGAAAGTTGAACAACAGGTGCAGGCGATGCAGGAAGACGCCCGCAAGCAGGCGGAACAGTTGCCGCTGCAGGCTGAACAGGACGTGAAACAGCTACTTCAGCAAACGCGAACGCAGGCTGACTATGAAGCGCGCCAGATTATTTCCGAGCTGCGCGAAGCTGATGAAACCGGGCAGATCCAAAAAGCCGCCGAAGCCGCGTCAGCGGGGTTCGAAGCCCGCGCGCGGGGCAACTTCGAACAGGCGGTGCGCTTCGTTCTGGATCGCGTCGCGGGCAGGAAATGAGCGCATGAGCAGTGTCAGCACGTATGCCGCGCTGCAGGCTAAGGTGCGCGCGCGTTATTCCGAGCTGCTGGGCGGCGAGGAGCTAATCCGCCTCAGCGAGGCAGCCGATTTTCCCGCTCTGGTCGCGCAATTAAAACAGACCGTGTATGGTCCGCTGCTGGACCAGGTGCCGGAAGCCAACCTCGTCCCGCGCCGCACAGCCTACCGCATCCGCATGCGTCTGGCGCAGGCTTACGCCTCGATGATCAGCGTCGCGCCAAAAACCGCCGAGCGCCTGCTGCTTCATATGTACCGTCGTTTTGAAGTGGATAACCTCAAAGGCGTCCTGCGCGGCGTGGTGACCGGGGCGAGCTGGGATGTGATCAACTTCGTGCTTTTTCCGCTCACTGCCAGCGTGATTCCCGCGCGTGAGATGGCCGAGTCGGGATCGGTTGCCGAGGCGGTGGAACTGCTGCGCGGGACGCAGTACTATGATTATCTATCCTACGCGCTGCGCCGCTTCAGCACCGAGCACTCGATCTTCCCGCTGGAAGTGGCGATTGACCTGGAGTATTGGCGCAGGTTGTGGTCGGAAATCGGCGAGCTGAGCGGACCGGACAAAACGCATGCCATGAACGTCCTGGGTGGTCTGCTTGACTTCAACAATCTGATGTGGGCCATCCGGTATCGGGTTTACTACAATCTCTCCGAGGAGGAGCTGATTAATTACACGCTGCCGTTTGGCAATAAAGTCAGGGATGAAAAGATCCGCGCCATCGCTGCCGGCGCGGATATCGCGGCTGTCGTTTCACAGATATATCACGAAATACGCGATGTACAGCAGATGCTGCAGAACCCCACCGCGGGATTGCCGCGGCTGGAAAGCGAGCTGCAGCGTGAACTGGTGGCGGCGTGTCATTCCGAGTTTCTTGGCTATCCCTTCCATATCGGTCTGGTGCTGGCATACCTGATCCTGCTGGAGATGGAAATCAAGGACCTGACCGTGCTGATCGAAGCAAAATCCACCGGGGCCCCGCGGGAGGAATTCCTGCCGCTGCTGGTCACCGCTGCAGTCCCGGCATAAGGCGGAGCGCATATGATTTTTCCCCAGGCTATGAGTGAAATTGAACTGGTCGTCCCTAACAAGGATGCCGTGGCTGTAACCCGCGCCCTGGGCGGGTTGGGATCCTTCCATCAGGTGGACTCCAGTTATCTGACCAGCTCAGTGGCGGCCGCTGGGGTGCACCCCTGGCAGGAGAAGGCCTCGGCCCTCAACGCGCTGGAACGCCGGCTTCAGGCGTTGATGAACAACCTGGGGGTGCGGGGGAACGGCGCGGAAAGCGGTTCGTTCGCTGACGGTCTGGACCTGGAAACGGTAACCCGCGAGGTGGAGCAGCTTGAACAGGAATCGCATTCCGCCACGCAGCAGCTGACTGATTTGCGCCACAAGGCGGAACAGCTTGAGGCGACCCGCCGCGACGTGGCGCCGCTCACTGACCTGAATATCGATGTCAATGACCTGCGGGAGGGCAGGGCGTTGCACATCATTCTGGGCACGCTGCCGAACAGCAACCTGGAACGGCTGGGCACCAGTCTGGGGCGCGTGCCGCACGTGATCATCCCGCTGCACCGGGATAACCGCAACGCGCTGATCTGGTTGGCGGGACAAAAATCCAACAGCGACGTGCTCGATCGGGCCGCGCGCAGCGCGTATCTGAATACGCTTACTCTTCCGGAGGGGTATTCAGGCAAGCCGGCTGAGCTTTTGCGCGCGCTTGAAAAGGATCTGGAGGACACGCGCGGGGCGATTGCCCGCGCCGAGAAGGAGCTCCAGCAGCTGGGGGTGACCCGTGCCGATCAGATGCGCCGGGTATCCTGGCAGATCCGTTCCAACCGGATGATGGCGGATGCCATTGTGCGCTACGGAAAACTGAAATTCACCTATGTGATCGTCGGCTGGGTGCCCAACCGCAACCTGGAGGAACTCAAACGGCGCGTGATCAAAGCCTCGCCCGAAGCGATCCTGGAAAGCTATCTGGCTGACCGGCGCAACGGGAGTGAGGTTCCGGTTGAGTTATCCGCCAACCCCATCCTACGCCCCTTCCAGTTCCTGGTCACCAATTACGCCTGGCCGCGTTATGGGGAGCTGGACCCGACTTTCCTGATCGCGATCACCTTCCCGCTGCTTTATGGCATGATGTTCGGTGATGTAGGGCAGGGTCTGGTGCTGTTCCTGGTGGGTCTGTTGCTCGCCAGCCGCAAGGTGAAAGCCTTACGCGGCATGTCAGTTCTGGGCGGGCTGCTGATGGCCTGCGGCGCCGTGGCGGTGGTGTTTGGCTTCCTTTATGGCAGTTTATTCGGCTTTGAAGGCAATCCACTGCACCCGGTTTGGATGTCGCCCATGCACCACATCATGGATATCCTGATCACAACCATCGTGGCGGGGGTGATCCTGCTCAACCTGGGCTTCCTGATCAATATCTACAACCATTTCCGCCAGCGGGACTGGGCGAGGGTATTCTTCTTCCAGACGGGGCTGGCGGGCATGGTGCTTTACTGGGGTTTCATCGGCGTCATCCTGGGGATGTTCATGCCCAATATAGCGCTGCCGCAGCCGCTTTTCCTCACCATGGTTATCATTGGCGCGATTGGGGTGATGTTCTCAGAGCTGTTTGAACGCCTGATTGAAAAACATACCCCTCTGATTGAGGGCGGGGTGGCGACTTTCGCCGTTCAATCATTTTTTGAATTGTTCGAGACGGTGATCAGTTTCTTCTCCAACACGCTTTCTTACGTGCGCGTGGGCGCTTTCGCCGTGGCGCATGGCGGGCTAAGCGCGGTGATCCTGATCCTCGCCAACATGGCCAGCCCGGGAGGAGGGATTGGCTACTGGCTGGTGATCGCCCTGGGCAACCTTTTCATCATCGGCTTTGAAGGTCTCATCGTCGGCATCCAGACCATGCGTCTGGAATACTATGAATTCTTCAGCAAGTTCTTCAACGGCGGCGGGATGCGTTTTGAACCGCTCAAGCTTGAACCTGCTGCTGCGGAAGATTGATCGGATTCGAGTTCTCAAGGACACTTTTTTCAGGAGAATTGCAATGGGTACTTTGGTCGTCGCTCTACTGGTCAGCCTGATCCCGATGGTTCCCGCGGTTATTTTCATGCTGCGCAACCGTGATCTCCCCGAACGCGCAGTCCGCGGTATGGTTTTCGGCCTGAATGGGGTCAATGCCCTGCTTGGTCTGATGGCTGCGGGTCTGGGCATTCTCTGGCTGGCCTCTCCGCAGACAGTCGCCGCTGCCGGGTTGGGGCAGGCAGCCGCGGGTGGTGAAACGTTTACCACGCTGGCTGCCGCGCTTTCCATCGGTCTGGCCTGCATCGGCGCGGGCATCGCTGTGGCCAGCTCCGGAGCTGCCGCGATGGGCGCCATCGCTGAAAAACCCGAATCCTTCGGCCGCGCGCTGATCTTCGTCGGTCTGGCTGAAGGCATCGCGATCTACGGTCTGATCATCTCCTTCATGATCCTTAACCGGTAAGTTCATGAAAGTGCTGGTTTTGGGCAACGCCGAGGCAGTGCGCGGTTTTTCCCTGGCAGGCGTGGAGGGAAAACCGGCTGAGACGGCCGATGAAATCAACCTGGCGTTGGATGCCGCGCTGGCGGATCGCCAAATCGGGATCATCATGATCACCAGTGATGCCGCGGCCACGGTTCCGGCCAGGGTGGAAAATCTGAAGCTTCACAGCACGATCCCCCTGGTGGTGGAGATCCCCGCGCCGCACGCGGACGAAGGGGAACAGGGACCTTCGCTGAGCGAGGTGGTCTTCCGGGCGATTGGTGTGCGTATTTGAGCCGCGCTGAGGCGATTGAAAGAGGAGAGGCAGGCAATGAAGTCGATTGAAGAAAGCATCGAAACCCTGACCAAGGCGATCATGGCCGAGGCGAAGAGCGAGACCAGCCAGATCGTGGCCGATGCTGAGGCGCAGGCGGCGAAGATTCGCAAACAGGGTCAGGAAAAAGCTGAAGAGATCCGGCGGGAAACGTTGGGCAAGGCGCACTCGGAAGGTGAGCGCTTGCGCGGGCAGGCTCTGGCAAGCGCTCAGCTGAAGGCGCGTTCAGCCCAGTTCCAACGTCGCGAGGCGCTGTTGGATGAGGTGTTCGCTCAGGCGCGTGAGCGGCTGGCGACGCTGCAGGAAAGTCCCGATTACGCTGAGATTGCCCGAAGACTGGTGGAAGAGGCGGTGCGGACGGTGGGCACCCGGCAGGTGCGCATCCAGATGGATGAGCAAACCGCGCAAATGCTCGGCGAATCCGGTTTGCAGGCAATCCGGGAATCCACCGGGTTTGAAATCATCGTCGGTCCCGCCTTGAGCAAGGGACTGGGCGTGGTGGCTTCCAGCGCTGATGGAAGGCTGCAATTTGACAACACTCTTGAAAAGCGGTTGCATCTGATGATGAATTCATTGCGCTCGCCGGTGTACAGCCTGCTGAGCGGGGAGAAGTTATGAGCGAACCGGTAGGAACCGTCACCTGGATCAGCGGTCCTGTTATCCGCGCCCGCGGGTCAAAGCAGGTTGGAATGCTGGAGTTGGTTGAAGTGGGCGACGAGCGTCTGGTGGGTGAGGTGATTGGCCTGAAAGATGATACCTTCACCATCCAGGTGTATGAGGAAACCTCGGGCATGCGCACCGGCATGCCGGTGTATGGAACCGGGCTGCCGCTCTCCGTTGAGCTGGGGCCGGGTTTGCTGACCAGCATTTTTGATGGCGTGCAGAGGCCGCTTCCGGTAATCGAAAGGCGGACCGGCTCCTTCATCGGACGGGGCGTGCATCTTACTCCGCTGTACCGTAAGGCGCAGTGGAATTTCACCCCCACCGTTGAGGCGGGACAGGATGTGGTCGGCGGCAGCATCATTGCCACCGTGCCTGAAACTGAATCGATCGAGCATCGGGTGATGATTCCGCCAAACATGTCCGGTAAACTGACCTGGATCGCTCCGGCGGGTTCCTATACGATCATGGATGTGATCGCCAGGCTGGATACCGGGGATGGCGAGAAGGAAATCACCATGCTGCAGCGCTGGCCTGTACGGCAGCTGAGGCCCTACAAGGCTCGTCTGGAAGCGTCCATTCCGCTGGTGACCGGTCAGCGTGTGCTGGACATGCTCTTCCCGCTGGCCAAAGGCGGCGCGGCGGCTATCCCCGGTCCCTTTGGCGCCGGAAAAACCGTCACGCAGCATCAGATTGCCAAATGGTCGGACGCGCAGGTGGTGGTGTATATCGGCTGCGGAGAACGCGGCAACGAGATGACTGAAGTGCTGCAGGAGTTCCCGCATCTGGTGGATCCGCGCAGCGGACGTCCGCTGATGGACCGCACGGTGCTGATCGCCAACACTTCCAACATGCCAGTGGCGGCGCGTGAGGCGAGCATTTATACCGGTATCACCATCGCTGAGTACTACCGCGACATGGGCTACAACGTGGCGCTGATGGCGGATTCGACCTCGCGCTGGGCAGAAGCATTGCGTGAGGTATCCGGCCGGTTGGAAGAAATGCCCGCGGAAGAGGGCTATCCGGCTTATCTGGCAGCCCGTCTGGCCGAGTTCTACGAGCGCGCAGGTTATGTGGAGACCTTCAATGATCAGTTCGGATCGGTTTCGATCATTGGCGCGGTATCCCCTCCGGGCGGTGACTTTTCCGAACCTGTGGTGCAGCACACCAAACGTTTCATCCGCTGCTTCTGGGCGCTGGACAAGTCCCTCTCCTCCGCGCGGCACTTCCCCTCGATCAATTGGCTGGATTCCTACAGCGAGTACATTCAGGATGTGGCGAAATGGTGGCAGCAGGAAACCGAAACTGACTGGTACAAGCTGCGTAATGAGGCGGTTACGCTGCTCTCCGAGGAGAGTCGTTTGAACCAGATCGTCAAACTGGTCGGTCCGGATGCGCTGCCGGATGAGCAGCGTCTGGTGCTGGAAACCTCGCGCATTATCCGCGAAGGGTTCCTGCAGCAGAACGCGATGGACGACATCGATTCTTATTCAACGGTGCAAAAACAGGTTGGCATGATGAACCTGATTCTGCACTTCCACGAACGCGCCCAGGGCATTGTCAAGCAAGGCGCCACGATCAGCGTTATCCGCGGCCTGCCGGTGGTCAATGTGCTCATCCGCATGAAACTGCAGGTGCCGAATGACCAGCTGGGGCAGTTCGATGAGATCCGCAAGCAGATTGACGAGCAGATGGACAGGCTCGAGGTGGAGTACAGATGAGTGAAATGACCGGATTGGGTGGGCAGGAAGTCATCGGTGTCAATCGTGTGGATGGCCCGATCCTCGTCATCGAAGGCGGGGTCAATGTGGGCTATGATGAGGTGGTCGAGGTTACCGACTCGGCGGGCAAACTGCGCCGCGGGCGTGTGCTGGAAGTGGGTGAAAAGGCTTCCGTGGTGGAAGTTTTCTCCGGCACCACCGGGTTGACGGTGGAGGGCACCAACGTGCGCTTCCTCGGGGGGCCGCTGCATATCCCGGTAACCGAGGAAATGCTTGGCCGCGTGTTCGATGGCTTGGGCACACCGATTGACGGCGGCCCGCTGCCTCTGACCAACACGTACGCCGATGTCAACGGCATGCCGATCAACCCCACCGCGCGGGTTTACCCGCGGGATTACATCCAAACCGGTGTTTCAGCGATTGACGGGATGAATACGCTGGTGATGGGGCAGAAATTGCCCATCTTCTCCGGCGCGGGCATGCCGCATGACCAGCTGGCGGCGCAGATTGTACGCCAGGCGATGATCGGTACGCATGTGGGCGAGACGATCCAGCGCAGCGAGGAATTTGTAATCGTATTCGCCGCTATGGGCGTCAAGCATGATGTGGCGGATTTCTTCCGGCGCTCCTTCTCGGAGTCCGGCGCGCTGACGCGCGTGGCGATGTTCCTCAACCTGGCCGATGATCCGGCGGTGGAACGGCTGATCACTCCCAAGGCGGCGTTGACGCTGGCGGAATACCTGGCTTTCCAGCGCAATATGCACGTGCTGGTGATCCTGACTGATATGACCAACTACTGCGAGGCATTGCGGCAGATCTCCAACATCCGCGGTGAGGTGCCGGGCCGCAAGGGGTATCCGGGATATCTGTATTCCGACCTGGCTTCCATGTACGAGCGCACCGGGCGGATCAATACCAGCAGCGGGTCGATCACCCAGATCCCAATCCTTACCATGCCCAATGATGACATCACCCACCCGGTGCCGGATCTGACCGGGTATATCACCGAAGGGCAAATTGTGCTCGGCCGCACGCTGAACTACAACGGCGTCTATCCGCCGATTTCCGTGTTGCCGAGCCTCTCGCGTCTGATGAAAGACGGTATCGGGCGCAATCGCACACGCGATGACCACAGTCACCTGGCCGCGCAGCTTTACGCGGCTTACGCGCGTGTTCAGGATGTGCGTTCGCTGGCGTCGGTGATTGGTGAAGAAGAATTAGGGCAGGTGGACCAGATCTACCTGCGCTTTGGGCGTGCCTTTGAAGGAGAGTTTGTTGGCCAGGGGCTGACGGAGAACCGGACCCTGGAGCAGACCCTGGATGTGGCCTGGCGCCTGCTTTCGATGCTGCCTAAGGAAGAACTTACCCGCGTCAGTCCGGAAGAGATCGCGGCGTACTACAAGGGCTGAGATGGCACGCATTAACATACCCCCCACCCGCAGCAATTTGATCCGCATCAAGCAGGATCTGAATTTCGCGCGTGAGGGCTATGAAATCCTCAACCGTAAACGCGAGGTGCTGACCGCTGAGCTGATCCAAATGGCGCACGACGCCGAAAAGGTGCAGCGGGAGGTCTGGGCTATGCTGAACAAGGCCTATGAGGCGCTTGAAAATGCCCAGCTGGAGATGGGCCGTGAGCGTGTGGAGTGGGCTGCGCTGGCGGCGCGCAAGCAGGTGGAATTTCATCTGCGCTTTCGCGGCATCATGGGCGTGGCGATCCCCGAGGTTGAGGCGCGGGGTGAGCTTTCCAAGCTGGTATATTCGCCGGCGGAGACTTCCGCCTCGCTGGACGAAGCCAGTTTCGAGTTCCGCGCGGTGATGGGCCGGCTGCCCGAGCTGGTGCATATGCTGACGGGGGTGTGGCGCCTGGCCAACGAGCTGCGCAAGACGCAGCGCAGGGTGAACGCGCTGCAGCACGTCTTCATCCCTGATTATGAGGAGACGGTCAGTTTTATTGTGGCGACGCTGGAGGAAAAGGACCGCGAGGATACCTTCCGGTTGAAGCTGCTTAAGAACCAGGCGCGCGACAAGCAGGACAGCTGAACCCCGAGGCAGTCACAGTTCACCCAAATATTAAGTGCCCGCGATGCGGTTGGCGCTCCGGCAATCCGGTGAGCCGCGCTGAGGATAGACCCTTACCGTACTGCCTTTTTCTATTCCTCGCCGTATAAATCCAGTTTTTCTTCAACCTTCCGAATGCCGTTCCACTGGCTGGCCGCCTGCCGCTTTCAACACTTTCGTGCTGAACCGGTGGATTGCGCTCAGCCGCATCAGTGCCTTGCCGGGTTGACGCGAGATGAAAACATGTTGGGATAGGCATAGAGGATCATGGTTCTACCTTCTTTCCATAATACCTAGCTCATAAATTCCTTTCTTCACTGAGGTGAGGGTTTTGGCGGCGAAGCCGCCAAAACCCGATAGAAAGAGTCGGCCCCTCCATAGAAGAGGCGTGATTACACGGATGGCATTGGGGGAATTTC
>MTKY01052384.1_pt1 | contig 19409 bp, 10 predicted proteins | sample 1042731 | NCBI WGS metagenome assembly MTKY01 (sample SAMN06212206, study PRJNA360538) | anaerobic digester metagenome | biome: Wastewater treatment plant; material: sludge; isolation source: anaerobic digester fed with sludge from wastewater treatment plant | place: Denmark: WWTP Soeholt ... | reverse complement strand
ATGAGGTGGCACGGCGTATAAGGGGTTGCGCGATGGGCAATACGAACGGAAACCGGCGGGTGGTGCTGCGGGCGACAGACTTGACCAAGGACTTCACCCTGGGGAGCGTGATCGTCCATGCGCTGCGCGGCGTGACGCTCACGATCTACGAGCGCGAGATGGTGGGTGTAGTCGGCCCGTCGGGGAGCGGCAAGAGCACGCTGCTGGGGCTGATCGGCGGGCTGGACAGACCCACGTCCGGGCGGATCGAGATTGACGGCGTTGACATCACCGACATGGGCGAGGGGCGGCTGACGGAGGTGCGCAACGAGCGGATCGGGTTCATCTTCCAGTTCTTCAACCTCATTCCCACGCTGACGGCGCTTGAGAACGTGGCGCTGCCGATCCAGTTCGCGCGCCGCCCGCGCTTTGACCCGGAGCGGCGCGCGCGAGAACTGCTCGATCTGCTGGGTCTGGCCGACCGCCTGCACCATCGCCCGATGGAGCTTTCGGGTGGGCAGCAGCAGCGCGTGGCCATCGCGCGGGCGCTGGCTAACAATCCTCCGCTGCTGTTGGCCGACGAGCCGACCGGTAACCTGGACTCGGAAGCGTCGGCGGTGGTCATCCAGGCGCTGCGCGACGTGTCACGCGGGACGGGCACGACCGTCGTGCTGGTGACCCACGACCCGGAGTTAGCCGGGCAGATGAATCGCGTGGTGGCGCTGGCCGATGGGCGCATTGTCGGGTGAGGTAGCGTGATGCGCGAACTGCGGACTCTGGTGAATGGTGCGGCCCGCTTGCTGCGCTTTTCCGTCAAGCACTCACTGCGCGACATGGGGCGTAACCGGACGAGGACGGCTTTCGCGCTGGTGTGCGTGGCGACAGGAGTGAGCGCCGTCGTTGCGCTGCGGTCGCTGGCGTTCATGGTCGGCGACGAGCTGACGACCAACCTGGCGCAAATCAATCGCGGCGACATCCGCGTCTATGCTACGCGCGGCGTGCCGGAGCTGATCGAGCTGAATGCGCAGGACTCCCCGGTCTTCACGCAGCGGACGGTGAGCCTGGTTCGCGCCTGGGCCGCGCGCGAAGGCACGGCGGTATCGTTTGCGCGGCTGTCGGGGGTGCTTCCCCTGCGGCCTGTCACCAACGGTGAGGAGCGCACGGCACAAACCGTGCTGTCCCTTTACGTGGAGACGGCGGTCTATCCGTACTACGACACGATTGTGCTGCGCGAGCCGGCGGGAGTGACCCTGCGGGACATCTTTGCGCAGTACGGCGAGGCGGACGGTACCCTTGACGATCCGTGCCCGATCGTAATCTCGACCGGGCTGGCGCGCAGTGTAGGCATGGGGCTGCACCTGGGCGACATTGTGCGCCTCGGCGCGGCGGAAGTCTACTACGTGGTGCGCGGCATCGCTCCCTCGACCGCCGAGACAGTGCTGACAAAGCCCTCTGCGGCGTTCTTGGGAACCTACGTATATCTGCCGCTGGAAGACCTGGCGCTGACAGGGGAAGCGCCCCTGCCCGACGAGATCTTCGTCAAGGTGCCACTGGGGCGCGATATTGCCAGGGCTGAGACAAGCCTGATCACCTATCTACAGGAGCAGACCGGGGCCGAGACTAACCTGAAATGGGAACTCAGCCGCACGACCGTGCCCGGACTGGCTGAGCGCAATGCCGAGGCCGCGGATGTCATAGACGACCTGATCCTGGTCATTGGGCTGTCATCCCTGCTCATCGGTGGGATCGGCATTGTCAATACGATGCTGGTCGTGGTCAACCGGCGTATGCTGGAAATCGCCGTGCTGAAGACATTGGGGCTGAAAGCATACCGGGTGACGCTGCTGTTCCTGGTGGAGGCGCTGCTGCTGGGGGTAGTTGGCAGCGTGATCGGCGTGGGGGTGGGGGTGGCGCTCAGCTACCTGGTGCGCGGCGTCGGCGAAGAGGCATTCGCGCTGACGCTGGAGTGGCGCTTGTACCCGGAGGCAATGGGCAGCGGGCTGTTCCTCGGCGTGCTGATCACGGGGCTGTTTGGCTTCATGCCCACGCTGATCGCTGGGCAGGTGCGGCCCGCGATGGTGCTGCGTCCCAACGAGGCAGAGATGCCAGCGGCGGGCCTGATCCAGACATTGCTGACGCTGCTGGTGATGATCGCCGTGCTGGGGGCGCTGGTCAGCTCGATTGTGGGCGGGTCGTTCGCAGTCGGGCCGGTGATCATGATCGCGGGGGGCGGCGCGCTGGTCGGGTTGTTCGTGGGGGTCATTGCAGCGAACAGGCGTCGCTCCGTGCCAGCGAGGAGCCAACGCCGGCTGCGCCATTGGCTGGGGGCTGGGGCATGGCTCGCCGTGCAGTTGTACGGCGCGCTGGCCGTCGGCGCGGCGCTGGCGTCGGGAGTGCTGCTGATTGTGGGGGCCATCTGGCGACCGTTCGGGCTGGGCGATGCCGATTTGCCCGACACTATTGTACAGGCGGCGCGCGAAGGTGATCTGGTCTGGATGCTGGCCTGGGCGCTGCTGGCCGCTGTGGTAGCCAGGGCGGTGTGGCGACATGCGGGCCGGGCGGCGCGGGTCATTGCGCTCGCGCCGCTGGGCTTGACCGTAGGAGGCGCGTTGGGGGCGGGGGGCGGCCTCGCCCTGCAGCGTCTGGCCGGGGGGACAGGGCTGTGGCACTCGCTGGCTTCCGTCTCCACCGGAGTCGTGCTCGTCGAGGGTGCAATCGCGCTGCTGTCCGCCATCTACGTGGGCTACTGGCTGCTGGTTTGGGGCGTGGCCCGGCTGCGCCCGGTCGCCATGAGCGGCATCACCAGCGGCCTTATGGTGGGTCTGGTCACCGGCCTGGGGGCGGTAGCTTCTCTGGCGGGGCGCGCCGCGTTCATCGGCACGCTGGTGTTGATCGTGGCCGGATGGCTCGTGCTGCATACCAGGCGCGTGCGGCCCAAGTTTGAGCCTGACGCGCAGGGCGACAAACTACCGCTAGGCGCGACCGGAGTGTTCCCCTCCTGCCAGGCCGATCCTGTGCGACACCTGTCGGTGGTGTTGCTGGGCGCGGCGGCGGTGGTGGGCAGCCTGCTGGTGACGGACATGGCGGGCGGGCGCATCGTCTGGCTGAGCGCGCTCGTGATCCTCGCCGTCTTCTGCGGCTGGTGGCTGCTGTTGGCGCGCAGCTATAGCGCCGACGGACGCCTGATTCTGCGCGAGATGGCCGGGCGGCGGACGCGCGTGGCGCTCACACTGCTGGGGCTGAGCGTGGGTGTGGCCGGATTAAGTCTCGTCTCGCTGACGGCGGGCGCTGTCAGCCATCTGTTGGAGCTTCAGCTTGGCGAGGCCATCGAGGGCAATCTGCTGATTGGCGACCCCTCGGCCACGCACAGGCAAGAGGTTGTCGCGGTGCTTGACGCTGCCGAGGGCGTGCTCAGCTATTCGCAGGTCACGACCTATCGCGGCGTGCTGGTCGCGCGCAACGGCGAAGCGGTGCAGTTGGGCCGGCACTTCAACGAGGGGGAAGAGTCCGAGCAGGGGAGTGGCGAGGAGCCGGCGGCGAGCGGTGTCTCGCTGGGGATCATCGAGCGCGAGACGCTAGGCGACATGCCACACTACAAGATGGTGAGCGGGCGCGCGCTCGCCCCTGGCGACGAGGGACAGCACCGGATCATGCTGCGCGAGTCGTTCATCACCGAGCACCTGGGCATTCAGGCGGGTGACCGGCTCCAGCTTCTATTCGAGAACAAGCCGGGCAACGCTGACGATGTGCTGATGCAGTTCCAGGTGATCGGCGTCATCTCGCGGCAGTCCGAGCAGACGGGGCTGGAGGAACTGGGCAATCTGTCGGTGCTGCCGCCCGGAGTGCTCCCAGCCACTGTGGTGCCCGGAGGAACCGCCACGATTGCGCTGATTGACGAGAGCGACAACCGTTTCATGGATCAGGTGCTGGTGGCTCTGGCGGATGTGCCCGGCGTGATCGTGTTTGAGCTGGGTGTGATCACGCAGCTTGCCCAGAACCTGCTGGATCAACTGAACGCGATTCCGACGCTGGTCGCGTGGCTGGCGCTGGTGGCGGGCACGGCGATCATCGCCAATACGGTGGCGCTGGCTACACAGGAGCGCCGCCGGACTATCGCCGTGATGAAGGCGATGGGCCTGAAGGGCTGGCGCGCGCTGGCAATGCTGCTTGTCGAGAACGGGTTGATCGGGCTGCTGGCCGGGCTGATCGGCACGGGCGTGGGCCTGCTGGTGACGGTCGTGGTGGTGCTGGCCGGGCCTTCGCCGGGCGACTTGCAGCGTACGATTGAATTCGAGACGATGGGCTGGCTGGTGCTGATGTCGGTGGTGGTCGCCATTGGCGCGGCGATGCTCTCCGCATGGACGGCGATCCGCGAGCAGCCGCTGAACGTGCTGCGCTACGAATAGGCTGCGATTTAGCCGATGCGCGCCCCGCTATCGCAGTCGAAGAAGTAGAGATTCTCAGGCGGGAAGCGGAGATGGAGCAGATCGCCCGGCTCGGCCCGCGTGCTGAGCGGTGCTCTGACGGTGCAGCGCTGGCCGGAGATGGTGGCATAGACGAGCCTGGTCTGCTGGGGAAGGATTAGCTCGGCGAACTCTACGGGAGCAGGGATGCCGTGATCGCCCAGCTCAATGTGTTCGGGGCGAATCCCCAGCCAGACAGCTTGTCCCTGGCGCAGGCCCGGCCTGATGGACGACACCTGAAACCCCCGGCCTTCCCAGGCATTGCCGAAGATGTAGCCCAGGAAGAGGTTCATGGGCGGCGTGCCGAAGAACTGGGCGACGAAGGCATTCACCGGCGCGTCGTAAAGAGCGTGTGCGGTGCCGACCTGCTCGATCTTCCCGGTGCGCATGATGGCGATGCGGTGGGCCAGAGCGATGGCCTCGGTCTGGTCGTGCGTCACGTAAACGGACGTGATCTGGTAGTGGCGCAGCAGGCGGTTGAGCTGCATCCGCGTGTCAACGCGCAGCTTGGCGTCGAGGTTGGACAGCGGCTCGTCGAACAGGAAGAGCTTCGGCTCGCGGGCCAGGCACCGGGCAACGGCAACGCGCTGCTGCTCACCGCCGGACAGAGTCGGCGGCTTGCGGCTGAGCAGGTGCGTGACCTCAATGCCCATCACCTCGACGATGTGGCGGATGCGCTCCGGAATCTTCTCTGGCTGGTGGCGCACGATGTCGTAGAAGCCGATATTCTCGCGCGCTTCCATGTGCGGGTAGAGGGCATAGGTCTGGAAGACCATGCCGATGCCCCGCTCGGCAATAGGGATAGCCTGGATGGGAACGCCGTCGTAGGTGATTTCGCCGCTGTCGGGCTTGAGCAGACCGGCAATCACTTTCAGGAGGGTGGTCTTGCCGCAGCCCGACGGGCCGAGCACGCTGAGCGTCTCGCCGTTGCGTATGGTCAGCGACAGGTCGTCCAGTGCCAGGCTGCGGTCAGGAGGTTCCTGCGCACCTCGCGGACGACCGGTATTGTGAGTGCGACTCGTGTCGAACAGGTGCGCCGTTGGCACGGCGATCCGGCCCGCTTCGAGGGGTTCCTGGGGGCCGAAGCGCTTGCTGACATGGCGCAAGACTATGGTCGGCATGGTGCTGGCCGCTGACCTCCGGGCAGCGCGGCGCTATTCGTGCTCGTCGAACATGAGCAGCGCCCGGATGGAGTGCAGAATGATGCCGGTGAACAGCGTCTGGATGCCAATGATCGCCAGCAGGATGCTGATCAGGGCAGTGCCGACGGCCAGATTCTGGTAGGCGTTGTAGCGCTCTACGACGATGACGCCGAGCGCCAATCCCAGGGCCAGGGTAAGCAAGCCGGGCACGCCGAAGAAGATCAGCGGGCGGTGCTGGCTGACCAGCACAAGGATGCCATTGACGACCTGAACGCCGTGACCAAAGGGGTTGCGCTTGGGCCGCTCGGCATAAGTCACGCTCACCGGAACTTCCTGGATGGCTAAACCGTGCTGCTGGGCAAGGAATTGCATCTCGGATTCCAGCGAGAAGCCACCCTCTGGCCGGAACGTGAGTGTATCCAGGGCGTGCTGCGAGAGCACGCGGAAACCGCTCTGCGAGTCCGTGATGGCGACGCCAGAGGCCAGGTTGGTGGCCAGGGTGAGGGCGCGTTGGCCCCAGATGCGCCAGCGGGGAATGTGGCTGCGCACGCTGAGAAAGCGCGAGCCGACGACGACATCGGCGGCTCCGGCTTCGATGGGTGCGACGAGGGCGGGAATCTCGGCGGGGTTGTGCTGGCCGTCGGCGTCAATGAGCACGACGAGGGCGGCCTTCATCTCGCGCGCTCGCCGCAGACCGGTGTTGACGGCCTGGGCTTTGCCGAGATTGTGCTCGTGGCGAATGACGACGGCGCCCGCCTGCTCCGCGATGGCGGCGGTCTGGTCGTGCGAGCCATCGTCCACGACGATCACCTGGTCTACGTAGTGCAGGGTTTTGAGCACGACGCTGCCGATGAAGCGGTCTTCGTTCAGCGCGGCGATGACGGCCACGCGCGGGTGGGTTTCTGGGTCAGCTTGGTGTTCCACGGCCTGTCACGTTTCAAGGGGGCGAGCTGCTCACCTGTCTCGCTTGCTCAGTGTTCTGCAAGCATTGTAACACGTTCTCTGCCGCCCGGCAGACAGGTGATAGCGGGTCGTAGTGCTCGCGTAGGGGAGCAGGCGCTCAACTGGTGATGCGGCGCGGCGTGTTTCTGGTATACTTGCCGCTCTGAGTTCGGCGGATGGCATTGCGGGCGAGGGAATTATGCGTATAGCTGCTCGCGCGCTGCGTTTCATTCTGAACAGCGCGATCCTGCTGGTGGTGTTATTGAGCGTGGCCGCGTACATGGTGTACGCGGCAAACGGTATTCTGGACGAGGTGGAGGCCCGCGACCGGCGGGCGGATTACGACCGCCACATCGTCAGCACGGCGACGGCGATTACGGCCCGTCTGACGCTGGAGGCTGCGGAGAACGGCGCGGCAGCTTCTCCGGAGAGCGCAGCGAGTGCCGAGGCCATCCAGCCGGTGCAAGACACGCCAATGCCGACTCTGACTGCGACCGAGCCGCTCCCTTCTGAGACGCCAACGCCCAGCAGCACGGCAACAAGCACGCCCAGTGTAACGTCAAGCGTCACTCCGTCGTTGACGCGCACGCCGCGTCCGACTGTTGAACTCATGTTGGCGGCGACGGCGACGGCTGTCTCGCCAACCGTGCCGCCGACGATGTCGCCGATCCCGACCAACACGCCGCGCGTTCTGCCTCCTACCCCAATTCCGACCAACACACCGCGCCCGTCGCCGGTGGCCCCAGCCGGAGACGAGACGGAGATCGTCCAGGCCAGCCTGACCCCTACGGCGCCGCTGCCGACGGCGACACCTACTCTCACTCCGACGATCACCGTCACGCCCACGCCAACTTACGTGATCGAGGGGACTTACGCTGTGCCCGTGCTGACGCCGGTCGTGCCGATTCCGGAGCGGGTGCCGTTGCTGGATACCGACCCCGATGTAGTCAACTTCCTGCTGCTGGGCAGCGACACGAGCGGGGGCGGCGTGGGGCGTACCGATGTGATCATCATCGTGTCGGTGAACAAGCGCGTGGGATCGGTAGCGATGTGGCACGTGCCGCGCGACTTGCTCGTGTATATCCCAGGCCACACGATGGAGCGCATCAACCTGGCTTTCGCCCTGGGCGAGTCGAGCGGGTACCCTGGCGGTGGGTTCGGCCTGATGCGGGAGACAATCCTCTACAACTTCGGCATGGAGGTTGAGCATTTCGCCCGCGTGGACTTCGACGACTTCATGCGCATCGTCGAGGAACTGGGCGGCCTGGAGATCAGCGTAGACTGCGCGATTGCGGACTGGCGACTCAAGTCACCGGAGCTAGACCAGACTGTTGAGGACAACTGGGAATACTACACGCTGCCGATTGGCCGCCAGCAGCTCGACCCGTACATGGCACTGTGGTACGTGCGCAGCCGCAAGACGACCAGCGATCTGGATCGCGGGAGGCGCCAGATTGATGCCCTGCGTGCCATGTGGTACCAGGCGCGCGAGCAGGGCTTGTTTGCCCAGGTGACGCAATTGTGGCCGGAAGCGGTGGAGGTGGTGCAGACCGACATGACCCTCACCGATGTGCTGGCGATGGTGCCGCTGGCGGTGAGTCTGGACATGAGCAACATCGCCCGCTACACCGGGACGCGCGGCGTGCACTACATTCCCTTCCTGACGCCGGACGATGGCCGCGACGTGACGCTGCCCAACCGCGAGGAGCTTATCCCGCTCATTCAGGACTTTCTGACCCCGCCTACCGCCAACCGGCTGGGGCGCGGCACGGTGAAGGTCGAGGTTCAGGATGCTTCGGGCTATGGCATTGGCTTTGACCGGGTGGCGGTAGACCGGCTGGCTTGGGAAGGGTTCGCCGCCAGCATTGATGGCTCTCGCCCTGAAGCGCTGCGTGACCTCACCATTCTCTATGACTACACCGGCCAGACAAAGGGCAGCGCGCTGGACGATCTGCGGCGGGTGCTGCGTGTGGGTGAGGGGCAGGTTGTTGTCCAGCCCGATCCCAACCGGACGGCGGATTTCCGTGTGGAGATCGGCGGAGCGTACAATTCGTGCGTCTACGGTAGCGCTGCCGATGAGATTGACGCCGGGCCGCCGATCCCTACTGGCACTCCGCAGAACGTGGGGTAACTGGAGGCGGGCGTCAGGTGCTTGGCTCGCCGAGGCGGACGAGCGCAGACTGCCCGGCGGTCAGATTGGCGATGGCAGCTTCGAGCGAGGCGACCTGGTCAACCGGAAGAACGGCATAGACGGTGACATCCGCCGCGAAATCCTCACTGGTGATCAGCGCCTGGTGCGCGGCAAGCAGCAGCTTGAGGCGCTCGTAGAAGCTGTAGGGCACGGCAATGCCCACCGGCTGCTTCTCGATCTTTAGCTCGGTGGGCAGAGCGGCGATGGCTTCTTTGGCGGCTCCCCCGTAGGCGCGAACCAGGCCGCCGGTGCCCAGCTTGGTGCCGCCGAAGTAGCGCGTCACGACGATGACCACGTCGCCGAGGTCAGCGCCGCGCAGGACGGCCAGCACTGGCGGACCGGAGGTGCCGGAAGGCTCGCCATCGTCGGACATCCCCTCGGTCACACTGCCCCCGTAGCCAACTCTGAACGCATAGACGTGATGGGTGGCGTCCGGCATTTCGTCGCGGATGGCCTGAATGAACTGCCTGGCCTCGGTGACTGTGTCAGCGCGGCCAATGGTGGCGATGAAGCGCGAATTGACGACGACGGTCTCAACGCGCGTTGTTCGCGCGGGAATTGGGTACTTGGTCATGGGACTCCTCTGCAAGTAGCTGCTCTGGCGCGGCCCGGCGGAAGTAGGCGCGGTAGGCTGCCGTCTCGTCCACGCGGGCGGCAAGGGCGCTGAGCAGAGCAGGATCGCCCTCGGTCGGTGGCTTGGGCGCAAAGGCGAGCGCCAATCCGCCGACCTTGTCCTCAGCCCAGTCCAGCGCGCCGCTTGAATGCAGATAGCGCAGGGCCAGCCGCACGGTCTCCGGCGGCTGGGCGACGGCTTCGGCCAGCGCGCGGATGGTCGTGATACCCTCCTCGTGGGCGATAACGAATTTGCATAGCTCGATCAGGCGGCGCAGCACCGCGTCACGGGTGACGAGTGGCGGGTCGGCGCCGATCAGCACGATACGCTCCGGCGACACTGCGCGCAGGGCGTCTGACAGCGCCTCTGGGTTACTGGGGGCGGTGAAGATGACGAGTGTCTCGCCTGGTCGGAGCAGGGACAGCGGCAGCCCTGGCGACTCCGCCCGGCGATACCCTTCGGCCCAGGTGATCGCCTGGGGGTACTCGCGCCGGATGTCGGCCAATACCAGGGCGGGGTGGGGCGATTGCCGCTGATCCACGACGAGCCGTGCGGGAGCCTGCACTGCGGCGGGTGCGGAGGGTGAGGGCCGGTAGCCCACGAGGGTAAGCTGCAATTCTGGCTCGCCGCGATAGGTGCTGACCTGTGCCTGAAACGCCAGGTCGAACAGACCCGATGGCAGGGCGGCGCTGGCGCTGTTCCACCAGAGCACCCTTTGGCGGGTTCCTTCCTCGTCGCGCACCGTAAGCTGGCGGTGCGCTTCCTCGCGCCCCAGGGTTGTGGCGCTGTCCAGCAGCAGCCGCTCGCTGACGAGGGTGGGGCGCGGGTTTCCTTCCCCGAAGGGGGCCAGGCGCTCGATGTCGCGGGCCAGGTCCAGCGTCACGTCGCCCAGGGGGAGCACAGCGTCAATGGACGGGCGTCTGCCGGCGGGCGGTGCGGGCTGGGCCGCGAGCGCGTCGGACAGGCGGCGGCGAAAGGCCGGAATGTGATCGGCGGGCAGGGAGAGTCCCGCCGCGCCGGGGTGCCCGCCGAAGGCGTGCAGCAGGTCGGCCTGAGCAGCGATGGCCGCGCCGATGTCGTAGCCGGCGAAGGAGCGGGCGGAGCCGCGCGCCGCGTCGCCGCTGATGGTCAGCAGCACGACAGGACGCGCATACTGCTCGGCCAGGCGGTTGGCGACAATGCCGAGCAAGCCAGCGTGCCAGGTGGGGGAGGCCAAAACCAGGGCGCGCCATTCCAGCAGCGCCGGGTCTTGCTCGATCTGCGCCTGGGCTGCGGCGAGAATCTGGCGCTCGAACAGGCGGCGCTGGTTGTTGAGACCCTCCAGCGTCAGCGCGAGCATCTGCGCCTGTTCAAGGTCGGAAGCCGTGAGCAGGCTCACCCCCAGCCGCGCATCATCCAGGCGGCCTGCCGCGTTGAGACGGGGAGCGATCTGGAAGGCGATGTCGGTCTCGGTGAGGTGGGCTGGCTCAAGCTGGGCGATCTCGCAGAGCGCGGACAGGCCGATGCGTCTGGCCTGGCGGAGTTGATCCAGGCCAACCTGGAGCAAGTAGCGCGTGTCGTCGCGCAGCGCGGCGACATCGGCGACGATGCCCAGGGCGACGAGATCGGTCAATGCCGCGCCTTCAGTGGGGCGCTGGGCCGCGTCGAACAGCGCCTCGACGAGCTTGTAGGCCACTCCCACGCCGGGCAGTGTGGCGAGGGGGTGCGCGGGCGGCAGGCGCTTGGGATTGAGCACGGCGTCGGCGGCGGGTAAAGAGTCGAGCAGGTCGTGGTGGTCAGTGATGATGACAGTGAGGCCACGCCTCTTCGCATAGTCAACAGCATCATGCGCTGAAATTCCTGTGTCGCAGGTGAGCAGCAAGGCTGGTGCGTGCTGGCTGATCTGCTCGGCCAGCGCTGGCCGGTGGACGCCGTGCGACTCCTCCAAACGGCTGGGGATGTAGTAAGCGACCGTCGCGCCGAGACTCCTCAGTGCCGTGACAAGCAGTGCGGTCGCCGTCTGTCCGTCTACGTCGAAATCGCCCCAGACGAGGATCGGCTGGCGGCGGCGCACAGTCTCATGCAGGAGAGCGGTCGCGGCTGCGAGGTCTGGCAGGGCTTCAGGTGACGTAGGGTGATAATGCTGCGGGTCGAGGAAGGCGCGGGCGGCGTCCGGTGTGGTGATGCCACGCGCGATCAGCAGCGACGCGACGAGCGGCGAAACGCTTAGCGCGCGTGCGAGGTTGGTGGAGGCAGACTGCCGGGAAGCATCGGCAGAAGGCTCCCAGGATATTGACTTCGTATAGTCATTAGCCAAAGTCAGAAACCCACCTCTTCAACATCCTCAAAAGCCAGAATACCCCCCGCATCCGCCGCCATCTCGTCTAGCTCACCGAACTCGCCAAAAGCGCCCGCCGCAATACCTCGCCCACAGCGCGACCGGAACTGGCAGTACTCACACAAGCGAGTCTCAGAAGTCAGGGGCCAAATTCCTCCTTCTCCCCCCACCAGAATCGCCTGAATCAGACCAGCAAGACGATCACCAGCCTCCTGACACTGCTGCCGCGAATAGCTAAACACTACTGGCGAGTCAGGCTTCACCGGGAACCAATACACCATCGAAAGCAACTCCGGCTTCAGCCAGTCGCCCCACATCTCCGGCCCGACAGCAGCCAGAAGGTACAGGTACAACACCGTCTGCAACCGCGAAGCCAGCCACTCCCGGCGCGGCACATGCCCATACGTCTTCCAGTCAAAGATAGTTACACGCGACCCCGGCTCGACCACCACGAGATCGAGCGCAGCCATTGCCCGCACCCCAAATAACTCAGCGGACAGCCTCAATTCTGGGAAGCGCTCGCCGGGTAGCGCGTGCAGCATCTCAAAGCCCAGGTAGGCGTCCCACCAAGTGTGCAGAACAGGATCGTCCAGCCCAGCCGCGATCTCGGCGGCGGGGAGTCCAAGCTGGTGGCGCTCAACCGAGCGGTGAAACTGCGCGCCCCGGCGCACGAATGCTTCATGCTCAGACAGCGGCTCAGCGGCCACCGCCGGCCACTGCTGCCCCTGCACGTAGCGCAACTGAAAGCGCCGGGGACAGTCCACGAAGTCTTGCAGATTCGCCTGGTTGAAAGTGAAGCCATCGGGCAGCATCGCCATACCGTGTTCGCGCCTCATGTACACACCGAGATCACTCATATCCATAGTCGTTGTAAGTGCCCAGGTGAATCAAGGGCAGGGCGGGCGGATTCTCATACGCCGCGCCTTTGTTCGCGTAATGTCCCATGTTCCAGGAGACGATCAACTCACGCTTGGCCCGCGTGACGCCCACATAGAGCAGGCGCAGCCGCTCACGCGCGCGCTCGACCCGCGCCTCCAGTGTAGCCGATCCCTCTTCGTAGGCGGGCAGCGCGCCAACGAGATAGTCTAGCTGGGCGAGCAGCTCGGCCTCCAGGTTCAGCCGGACCATGCTACCGTCGGCGGAGAAACGGGTGAACCATCTCTCGGCGATGTACCTGTCGGAAGGCATCCCCGACGGGAAGTCATAGCTGCTGACGGCCAGCAGGTAGACCCGATCCCACTCCAGCCCCTTGGCCGCGTGCATAGTGGCAATGGTCACGACGCCCGGCTTGGGCGCGTAGCCGACCTCGTCATCGTCGAAGCCGAGAAAGCGCCGCTGGTTTTCGTTGATACTGCGCAGCTCTTCGGCGAACTGAGCCAAGCGCCAGTCGGGATGGCTGTTAGCCAGGGCGCGGAGGGTCGTGGCGACCTTGTGGCCCAGGGCCAGATCCGCCGGAGCGTCGAACACATCCTGCGCAATGGTCAGGATTACCTGGTCAATCGGAAGGTCTGTGACCTGGAGCCAACGCCTGACGCCCGTCTGGAAGCGGGCAAGCTCCTCAGCCACCCAGACGTAACCGGGCGCAAAGTCCGGCAGCGGGGTCTCCGCGCCAGGGTCGCGCGGCCACAGGAATTCCTCGACGGTTGCGGCGGAAGCGAAGTACCTGGTCAGCGTGGCGGTTGTGGCGGTGTCGGCGGTGACGAGCTCGCGCCGCTCGTCGGAAAGCTGCGCCCAGAACGCGCGCTTGAGCTTCTTTGAGTTGGTGGGATCGCAGAGGTATTCCAGGATGTCCAGCAGTCGTTTCACTGATTGGCGCGTGCGCGTCGAGCTGCGCAGCAGTTCCTCAAAGGGAACATCCCTGTGATCCTTGCGCAGCTTCTCGGCCAGAGCGTAGCCGCGACGGTTGTCCGGCACGAGCACGGCGACAGTCTCTTGCGGGGCCTGGGGCACGCCCTGCCCGAAGTCCAGCAAGGGCCGCTCGGCACCTGAGATGGCGTAGTCCAGCTCAGCCAACGCGCTGATCTTGTCGTCAGGCCGGTAGCGTAGCTCGATGTGGCAAATGTCGTCCGGCGGGTTCGGGTCGGGGTCGTCGCCATCGGTGGGGTGAATCACGCCGCGCACCGGCCCGCGCCGCCCGTGCGGCTGGTATTCGAAGGTCGTTCGCAGCGCCGGAACGGGATGGCTCTCTGCCGTCCAGCGCACCAACTCGTTAGCCAGGCCGAGGATAGGCTGCGCCGAGCGGCCCGACACGGAGAGCGGTTTCTCGTCCACGTCCTCACCATCGAGGAAGCGGCGCAGAAAGCCAGGATTGGCCGTAGTGAAGGTAGTGAAGATGGCCTGGTTAGGATCACCGACGCGCACCCAGTTGCGCTCCCCGCTGAGCAGACGGAGCATCTCCTCTTGCAGGCGTGAGCTATCCTGTGCCTCGTCTTCCAGGATGTAGGGCCAACGCTGGCGCAGCCGTTCCAGGTATTCAGGCTCGCGCTCCAGGGCGTCAAGCGCCAGGCGGACGAGATCGTCAAAGTCCACTGCGCCGCGATAGGCCAGGCTGCGCTGGTAGTCGGCATAGACGCTGACCGCGAAGCGGGCCAGATCGAGATTGGCTGGCTCAGACGGTAGGAGCGCGAGCAGATCATCGGGCGTCCGGCGCAGGTCCTTGGCCTGCTTGATGAAGTTTCCGGTCAGCAGGGGCAGGGCTTCTTCGAAGCCTCGCCACGCCCGCTGGGAATCGGCCTCCGGGTCGAGGTACTGGCTCAGGGCGTCACGCCACTCGGCCAGGCAGTGAGCGACGATGTCGCGCTGAATCTCCTGTGTCTCTCTCTCGTCGAGGATGATGAAGTCGTCGGCCAGCCCGACGAGCGCCGGGCGCTCGTGCACGATGTCGCGGGCGAGGCCGTGCAGCGTGCGCACCCGGTAGCCGATGTGCCCGATCAACCCGTAGTCCTGGGTGAGAATCTGGGCAATGCGGGCGCGGAAGCTGTTCACCGCCGAGTTGGTGAAGGTGACGACGAGCACCTCTTGATCCGGCTCCAACCGGCTCTTGGAGATGAGCCGCGCCGCCAGGTGTGCCAGGGTGAAGGTTTTGCCGCTGCCGGGCACCGCCGCAATGCCCAGCTTGCCACTGCTGTAGCCGTGCACGATGGCCTGCTGTTCGGGGCGCAGGCGAAATGTCTGCTGGCTGCTGGGAGTCATGATTGCCCCTCCAGGGACGCCTGGTGAAGCTGCTGGAGAACGCGGAGCAGGGGGCCGCGCTGCTCGTAGCCCTGTTCGCCAAGCTCGGCGATGGCGGCATAGATGTGCCGGCGGCAGCGCCGTACCAGGCCCAGCAGCAGCCGGTGCAGCGCCTCGTCACGCGCGGCAACCTCCATCTGATCAGTCCAGACCTGGCCCGGCGGGTAATCCCTGGCGAGCACGTAAGGGTGGGTGAGCGGCTGCTCCAGGCGCTCCCACCAGGTGCTACTGCCCACGTCCAGCCAGAACTGGTAGTCCACCCAGCGATTGCGCATCAGGAACGTGTAGGCGGGCGCGAGAAAGACCGCGTCCTGCTGCTCGTCGCGCCAGCTTGTCAGGTAGAGCGCGGCCAGCAAGCCCTGTTGCACCAGGGAGAAATAGTCGCGCAGCACGTCGTCCCAGCCGTCAACCGCGCCGTCCGGGTAGAGCGTCTGGCGGAACTTGCGCGCGGACTCGACCAGCTCGGCGACGATGCGCCCCGCGTCTGCATCTCCGTGAAAGCCGAATTCCGGCTGCGACAGCACTTCGCCGAACAAGCGGCTGAAGAAGTGATCGGGTGGGATGTCGCCGGAGTCCGTCTGGCGATAGGCGTCCAGCCAGGCGCGCAGACGTTCGTAACGCTCCCCGGCGACATAGGTGATGCGCTGCTGCGTTGCGGACTGGATGCGGTCGAACGAGCCAAGCTCAAGCTGGCCGGGCCGGTACACGATCTGAGCCAGCAGCCAGGCGCGCACCGGATCAAGCCCGGCGATGGAGCGGCTCAGAGCGTCAGCCACGTCCTGCACAGGCGGGGCAATGCCCCAATGGGGATGAGCCAGTGCCAGCCAGGTGAGCATGACGCGCGCCTGCGGCTCTTCGCGCAGCGCGCGCGACGGGCGGTGCGAGACAGCGGCAATGCCGCGCTCGTGCAGCCGCGCAGTGAGGGCGAAGCGCAGGGAATCGCTCATGAAAGGGGCGACGACCACGATTTCGCGCGGCGGCACCCCGGCCTGAACCAGTCCCGCGATCTCAGCAACCACCCAATCAACCATCTGGGGGAAGAAGCGCGCCGAGTGCACTGTGAGCACCTGGTCAAGAGCATCACTGGCGGGGGCGGGCGACGCCGTCTGGGGAGCAACCGCCGAGGACAGCGCATCGGCAAAGGACACCATCTCCGGGGGAGCAGCCACCGGCTCGCGCCACTCCTCGCGCTCGTCGGCAAGCCCGGCCAGCGTATGCATCTCTGAGGGGGCTGCGCCGAGAAAGAGCCGCAGGCCGCCGCCCGTATCGTAGAGCAGCAGGGCGGATTCCAGCCCCGGTAGCAGCCAGCGGATGAAGTCCCCGGCAGCCGAGAACTCTTCGTCCAGGTTGTCCGCCACCAGATGGCGATAGCGGCTGTGCAAATAGCAGACGTAGAGTGGCTCGTGCAGCAGGTATTTGCTGAAGACCTCAATCTGCAACGAGAAATCGAGCAGGCTGTACTGCAAGCAATGCTCGCGGAACTGGCGGGCGAGTTCCAGGCAGGCGCGATACACCGGCGGGCGGCTGGAATGGCGTTCGCCCCAGGCAGCGATGAGCCGGTCTGCCACGTCGTCTAGCGGAATCTGGCTGACGGCTGCCTTCGAGAGGTTGTCGAGCGTCTGGCGCATGATGTCGAACGGGCTGATACTGATGCTGTCGAAGACGCCGGTTTTCTGCGCGTCGAGCACCAGCCGGGCCATGAAATACTGTGCCGTCTCAATGGTGAGAAACAGCGGATCAAGCCCTGGCTGGGCAAATCCGGCCCGCTCAGCGACCAGCGGCCAGAAAGTATCCAGGCTGCGCCGGGCCAGACCGCCCAGGGTGACCACGTCAATGCTCGCCCCCGACGGCCACGCCGGATCGGTGAAGGCGCGCACGTAGGGCCAGCCGAGCGCCCGCTGCGGCACCAGCACCAGCACTTCGTCGCCGCGCGCGCCACCGTCGAGCAGGTCGCGCACGTGCTGGATCGCGTAGGTTGTCTTGCCGGTGCCAGCCGGTCCTTCGATGAAGCGCGTGAGTGGCATGATGATTACCGCCTGCGGTGAACAAACACTTGTTCTAGCGAGTATACCACATACGCGGGCCAAGACGAGTCCTGGCGTCTCCGCTTTTCGACAGGGCGGGCCTTATCCCGCTAAGATTGCGCGGACGCCCAGCACCGCGCACCTTGGAGAATGGAGATTCAGCCCGTGAGCCGGCGCCGCACCCAGGAGCTACCCGGCGGCCTGCGCGCAGAAGACCTCCCGCAGTGGATGCTCAGGACACGCCGCGAGGTGGACAGCCTGATCCCAGTTCTTGTGCTGATCGGTGTCCTGGTCATCCTGCTGCTGGTCACGCCGGGCCTGCCGGTCACGGTGGGAACTCAGCAGCAGCTCGTTCGCGCTGTGGAGATGTCGCATGCACTCCAGGCAGGCATCCTGTACCCGCGCTGGGCACCGGACTTCAACTACGGGTACGGCTCCCCGCTGTGGAACTACCTCGCTCCCCTGCCGCATTGGCTCACTGGCGCGCACCATGTTCTGCTGCAAACCAGCCCGCAAACCAGCCTCAAGACGGTCATGGGGCTGACACTGGTGCTGGGCAGCCTGGGCATCTTCTCGTTTGCGCGGCGACGATGGGGGACGCTGGCCGGCGTCCTGGCGGCGCTGGGATTCCTGCTGAACCCGCAGATGATCTGGGATCTGCCGCTGGTGGAAGGCAACCTGGGCGTGATGATCGCAGTGAGCGCTTTCGCTGGCGCTTTGTGGGGCTTCGAGCGCGTCCTGATCAGCGGGCGTGCGCGAGACGTGGGCAGAGCGGCGGTGCTGGCCGCGTTGATCTGGCTGGCCCACACGCCGCTGAATATCATCCTGACCGCGCTGCTGCTGGGCTGGATTGTCTGGGTTACACTGCTGAAGATCATTCCCCATGCTGCCGTGTGGCGAGCGGGAGCGGCCTGGCTCCTGGGGGCGCTGCTCAGTGCCGTCTACCTGGTTCCGGCGTGGTGGGAGCGCGACCTGGTGCAGTGGCGCGAGGTGACGGCCTGGCCGTCGGCGAACTGGCAGCCCGTCTCGCCGACCACGCTACTCGCCCTACCGCCTCGTGTGGACTTGAGCGCCGTCAACCCGCCGGGCACGGAAGCAGTCGGTGTGGCGATCTGGGTGCTCGCGGTCGTTGCTATCCTTGCGACGCTGGCCTGGGATTGGCGGCACACTCCGCCGGTGCCGCTGCGACGGCCTGTCAGTCGCGGGGAGGCGTATCAGGCGCGGCTCGTAGCTGCCGTATCAACGCTGCCGGCGGCGCATGCGGAGATGATCTACTTCGCTCTGGCAGCGCTGGCGATAGGGATAACAGCGACATATGCCGGGGAGCTGCTCTGGGCGCATGTGCCCGCGTGGTTGCAGTTCTATCCGCGCGATCTGGTCGCGATTTGTGCTGTGCTGTGCGCGCTGGTGATCGCGCAGATCGGCTGGATACTCGATCGGATGCGACGAGCGGCGGCCATCGTGGTCTTGGCTGGGTGCGCGGGGGCGCTGGTTGCAGGGGTGTTTCCGCTGCTCGTTGTCCCTCAGTGGCCGTCGTCGCCACCTGTATCCGGTGTGCTCGACATCCTGCGCGACGAAGTGCGCGGTTATCTGGCGGCTTCGTTCACTGATGGCTGGCTGCTACCCGCTGGTACGGCGACCCTCCCGCAACCGTCACCGCAGCTACTCTCGTCATATCAAGCTGGCTACGTAGACCATGTCGCGCGCGACCGGCTGCCTGCCGCCACTCAAGTGGATGTGATCGCTCATTCGCCCCAGGCTGAGCGCTTGGCTGTGAAGGCCCGGCGGCCTTTCACGCTCGTGCTGCAAACGCTGTATTTTCCGGGATGGAAGGCCCTGCTGAACGATCAAACCCTGCCAGCGGACGCCGAACCGTCGAGCGGGCTTCTCACGCTGAGGATTCCTGAGGGCGTGTATGATCTGCGCGTGAAATTCGGGGGCAGCGGTGCGCGCGATGCCGGGCTGGGCTTGTCGGCAATCGCGCTGCTGCTGACGGGCGCACTGCTCCTGCGGCGTGACGAGTCCCTGCCTTTGCTGTCGCGGGCGGGGGCAGATGGCTCCTCAGCGCGCCGGCCCCAGCCGGGAACAGCCAGTAGCATCCCGGTTGTGGCACTGGCCGTGATCCTGGCTCTGGTCGCTGTGGGTGCGACGATTCCGCGCGCCCTGCCGGACCTAGTTGCTCGGCATTCGCCGCCGGGAGTTGTACAGCCCGCCGACACCCAGGTTCCGCGTGCGTTCCAGGGTGGAGTGGATTTGTTGTCAGTAGACATCTCCAGCGTGGGCCGGTTGGCCCCAGGGGACGATCTCACGGTACACCTATACTGGCGGGCGACCCGGCCCGATTTGCCAGACTACCAGGCGGAGCTGCGCCTTGTTGCTGCCGACCAGCCGGATTTCGCCCTGCTCAGTGTGGCGCACCGGCACCCCGGCAGCATCCCCACCAGCCGGTGGACACTCTGGCCGCTGCTGCGACGGTACGTGCGCGATTCTTACTATCTGCGCATTCC
>MTKY01057864.1_pt1 | contig 19427 bp, 16 predicted proteins | sample 1042731 | NCBI WGS metagenome assembly MTKY01 (sample SAMN06212206, study PRJNA360538) | anaerobic digester metagenome | biome: Wastewater treatment plant; material: sludge; isolation source: anaerobic digester fed with sludge from wastewater treatment plant | place: Denmark: WWTP Soeholt ... | reverse complement strand
GGCGTGCCGGTGTCTGCGCCGGAGCCGGTTCCGGTCCAGGGCCAGCCAGTACTTGCTCCGGCGGCGATGCCAGTCCAGGGTGCGACCGAGCCTGCTGCTGCCGAAGCGCTTCCCGCTCCGGCAGCGCCGGTGATGGCGCCGGAGCCTGTTGCCACGCAGGCCGCGCCGAGCGCGATCCCCGAGCCGGCGACGCCGATGGCAGCGCCCGAACCCGGATCGATTCCCGCGGAGGAATCGCCCGCAACAGCGCCCGCGCACGTTCCCTACTTCGGCATGTGACTCGTCCCGGAGATGGCGCACAGACCGCATTCCCGACCCGGACCGTGCATGTGCAGGGTGATCTTCCCGACTATATACTGGCCCAGTCTCCGCTGCAGTGAGGCTTTGGCTGACGCAGCAGAACTGGCTACGCTGCCCGTTGCAAAAAGATCAGGAGATCCGTCGTGAGAAAAGCAATCGTTGCCGCTCTTGTGTTCGGCGTAACCTTCGCCTGCAGCGCCGCGGAACACCCGGTATTGATGCGCGGAGCACTGCTCAACGGTGAAATATTCGCCGATCCGCGTGCCGAGAGCCTCGACGAGACCAGCGCCAGCGGCACGGTGGGCGCGCGCGATCTGGTCGTGCACGAAAGTGACGACGGCTGTCTGCAGACCGGTGTCTATGAAACCGGGCGCAATCGCTACCAGGTCGATGAGCCTTATGAACACGATGAATTCATGTACTTCCTGCAGGGCGGTGTGACCCTCAGCTCGGGGGATGGCACCGTGATCGAGGCCGTGGCAGGCGATGGTGTGCTGGTGCCAAAGGGCTGGACCGGGACCTGGGACAGCGCCGGTTACCGCAAGCTCTACGTGATCTACGACTGCCCGGACTGATTATCATCGCAGCCGGGCGATCACGGCTATCCGGCCTGCTCCAGCTGTTCCGCTACCGCGCGCCACGCGGCGTCGACCGCGCCGTTGACATAGGCGTTCGCTTCCGAATCCGAATTGGCGATCGATATTCTGCCGCAGCGGGCGCGCCCGGTAATATGCGGGCCCTTGTCGTGACCCCAGTCGGCGGGATCGTGGAGGTCGATGTATTCGTAGGCATAGCCGTGCGGCCAGCGGTTCACGGTGATTGCGGCGATATCGCGCGCGGCATCGAAGCCGTATTCGCCCAGCATGCCCTGCAACTGGCGCACTACATGCTGTTCGAAATCCTCGAAGCGCATGCCCAGCAGCGTGGCGCGCCCCTGGCGATATTGCTCGCGTGGCGGCAGTCCGGGGACCGCTGGCGTATGCACCAGGTGCAGCAGGATCGGCTGGTCGGGATTTTCGCTGAATGCATAGCCCGGCATGCTCACCGGAAAATCGAGCATCCCGTAGCCGAAAAAATCCTGCGGTGCGGAAAAATAATACATTCCGGCCTTGGCAAAAGCGCGCCAGTTGCGCAAAGCCACGTTGGTATACACCAGCGGCACTTTTTGCGGCCAGCGCAGCGCTTCGGCCTGCGCTGGCGGCAGTTCGTGACACAGGTACGGGATGATGTTGTTGTAGCAGGCGAGCACGGCGTGGCTCGCCTGCACGCGTTCGGTGCGCCCGGCGCGCGCATACATCACGTCCACGGTGGCGCGGTCGGCAGCGTGACGCACATCGAGTACGGTGGCGTTCAGGCGGATGCGCACGGCATGTTGCGCCAGGTCGAGCTGGTCGTAGCGCAATCGCGCACCGACGATGTCTTCCATCGAATTGCCGCTGGCGCTGCCCGGCACGAGATCGCGTACGAGGAGTCGTGCGATGCCGGCATTGCCATCGGGAAAATGAAAGATATAGGGTTCGTCCTCGGCGCCGCCGTGGGTCGCCAGAGCCGCGCCGATGCCCAGATGAAGGGTGCCCGGCATCTCGTTGCGCGCGGCTTCCAGCGCCGAAATGGCATCGTATCCTATGCCCCAGAGCCCCATCGACTCGCTGCGAAACAGCAGCACGACCGGCTCCGGCATGCCCGCGACGTGGCGCAGGAAATCGTCGTATGACATGCCGCGCAGCAGCAGGATCTTGTCCTCGGTGCTCTTGCCCGCCAGCAGATCCCGGGTGTCGGTGATCAGGCGCAGGTAGGCTGCGCGGGACTTTGCGTCGAGCGGCATGCGTTGCACCGCCGCTGCCGGATCGGTGGAATCGCCGGTTCCCAGCCAGGAATTAGCACGCGGATCGTCGATCAGGCGGTCGACGCCGTAGTGCGCGCGGTCGAAGAACAGTTTCGATCCCAGCTTGTTGCGGCGGGTGAATTCCCGGTCGTAATAGCGATAGAAGCGCGTGGTATCGATGCCGAGCGCGCGCAGCAGGGCGGCCGATTGCGGGCTGTAGCCCGAGGGCGTGTCGATGCTCTGGCTGCCGCCGTAGCCAATGAGGGTGTGGCCATCGACCGTGAATTCATTGCGCTTGGCATGGCCGCCGAAATCGTCGTGGTTGTCGAGTACCAGGATACGCGCCTCGTGCCCGCGCTGTTCGCGGAAGAAGCGCGCCGCCGCGAGTCCCGACAACCCTCCGCCAACGACCACCAGGTCGTAGCGCGAATCACTCGCGCTTGCCGGGTAGGGCAAGTGCTGCCCCTGCAGTGCCAGCGCGTGCGCCGTTTCGAAGGAACCGGCGTGGTTGCCACGCAGACCCGTCAGCGCCGGCGGATAGTATTCGGGGCCGGCAGCCTGAGGGTCGAGCATACCTGCTGCGATGGCCTCCAGCGGGCTGAGATGCAGTGCTCCCACGGCAATACCGAATCCTGATATGAGGTCGCGTCGCTTGATGCGCATGGGTGTGTTTCCTTCGCGTGCGCGGAGCAGGACAGCCTGGCGCATGTGCCATGCCGCGCCATCGGTGACGGGCGAGTGGTGGCCCATGGTGACACTGTGCGGCAGAATGATGCAAACAAGGCCATAGCGCAGATCACGACCGTTCTCGGCCGAGGCGAGGCTGAGGCTCGACGCCGCGAACGCCAGCAGGCACAATCGCCGCGCCGCCTCTACGGCGACGAAACAGACCTTTCTTTCCCGACGGAGCCCTGGCATGAATGCTTTCACCGGAACAGGCCTGCGCAAGCTGAATATCGCCGCGCTGCTCGGCCTCGGCTTGCTGCTCGGGGCGTGCACACCCGAGCAGGCGCCGGCACCGCAACTTCCCCGGCCGGCGAGTCCGGTGCGACCGGTCGCGGACCTGGTATTGCGGGGCGGCGAGATTTACACCATGGATGCCGCCCGCTCCTGGGCCGAGGCAGTGGCGATACGCAACGGGCGGATTCTGTTCGCGGGCGACGATAGCGAGGTCGAGGCGCTGATCGGGGCGGAAACGCAGGTGGTCGATCTGGCTGGAAAAATGGTGTTGCCGGGCATGCAGGATGTCCATATCCATCCCATCGGCGGTGGCATGGAAGCAGCGGCCTGCAATCTGAACGGCCTCAAGACCAGCGAGCAGTACCTGGAGGCGATCAGGCGTTACGCCGAGTCACATCCCGACGAGGCCTGGATCACCGGTGGTGGCTGGCTGATGTCGGCCTTCGGGCCAGGCGCCATGCCCGGGCGCGAGATCCTCGATGCGATCGTCGCGGATCGTCCGGTATTTCTCTCGAGCAGCGATGGTCACACCGCGTGGGCCAACAGCAAGGCGCTGGAGATTGCGGGAATTACCCGCGATACGCCTGATCCGGTGGACGGGCGCATCGACCGCGATCCGGCGAGTGGAGAGCCGATCGGCAGCCTGCAGGAAGGGGCCCGCGCACTGGTCGCGAAGCATGTACCGGCACCGAGCGCGGCGCAGCGTCTCGCCGGGCTGCGTTACTCGGTGGCGATGCTCAATGGCTACGGGGTCACCGGGATGCAGGATGCCCACGTCAGCGAGGCGGATCTCGAGACCTATGAAACACTGGACGCCAATCGCGAGTTGAGCCTGCATGTGGTGGCGGCGCAATGGTGGGAGCGCGATCAGGGGCTGGAGCAGATCGCCGCGATGAAGACGCGTCGCGCGCGCTATACGCGCGGTCATGTGCGCGCCACCACCGTCAAGATCATGCAGGACGGCGTGATGGAGAACTACACCGCCGCGATGCTGGAGCCCTATCTCATCGAGGGCGAGGTGCGCGGCATTCCGATGGTCGAGCCGGAATTTCTCAAGGAAGCCGTGACGGCGCTGGATGCCGAGGGCTTCCAGGTGCACTTTCATGCCATCGGTGATGCCGCGGTCCGTCAGTGTCTCGACGCGGTGCAGAGCGCGCGCGAGAACAACGGTGCGCTCGGTCATCGCCACCATATCGCCCACCTGCAATTGATAGACGCCGCTGACATCCCGCGTTTTCGCCAACTCGACGTGATCGCCAATTTCCAGCCGCTATGGGCCTGGGCCGATGACTACATCACCGAGCTCACGATCCCTTTCATCGGTGCCGAGCGCGCCAGCCGCATGTACCCGATCGGCAGCCTGCACGACAGCGGTGCCATGATCGCCTTTGGCAGTGACTGGTCGGTCTCGACGGCAAATCCCTTCGAGGAGATCGAAGTCGCGGTGCGGCGCGCGGATCCGGAGCTCGACGATGGTGATGTGTTCGTTGCGGAGCAGCGCATCGACCTGCCCGAGGCGCTGGCCGCCTTTACCATCGATGCGGCCTACACCAATGGCATGGAACACGACGCGGGCTCGCTCGAGGCGGGCAAGTACGCCGACCTGGTGGTGCTCGATCGCAACCTGTTCACAATCGATGTGCGCGAGATTTCGGAGGCGAAAGCACTGCTGACGCTGTTCGAGGGCGAGCCGGTGCACGGCAGCATCGATGCGTTGTAGCGTGACGCAGCGCGGAGCCGCAAGCGCCGTGCGTCGAGCGGCATTCATCGGGTACGGCAATACCCGATGCGCGCAATACCTGGCTGGCTGAAAGCCGATCCCTGTTTTTGCAAGGAATTACCATGTTCGAGAATCTTTGCCTGCTCGCGCCTGATCCGATTCTGGGTCTCATGGCGGAATTCCGCCAGGATCCGCGTACTCGCAAGATCGACCTCGGGGTCGGCGTCTACCAGGACGAATCGGGTTGTACGCCGATCATGCGCGCGGTGCACGAGGCCGAAGCGCAACTGCTTCGCACCGAAACCACCAAGACCTACCAGGGCATCGCCGGCGATCCACTCTACAACGAGCGCATGAGCGCGTTGCTGCTCGGCCAGGCTCACCCGGTGCTTGTGGAGAACCGCTGCCGCGGCGTGCAGACGCCAGGCGGCTGCGGCGCCTTGCGGATCGGCGCGGAACTCATCCGTCGCGCACGCCCCGATGCCCGGGTCTGGGTCAGCACTCCGACCTGGGCCAATCATATTCCGCTGATCGGTGGCGCCGGGCTGCAGATACTGGAGTATCCCTACTACGACGCCGCGCGCCGCGCCATCGATTTCGATGCGATGATGAGCACGCTTGCCGGCGTGGGTGCCGGTGACATCGTGCTGCTGCACGGCTGCTGTCATAACCCCACCGGCGCGGATCTCGATCTGGATCAATGGCGCGCGATCGCCGGCCTGGCGCTGAAAAACGGCTTCACGCCATTCGTCGATACCGCTTACCAGGGCCTTGGCGATGGTATCGACCAGGATGCCGAGGGCTTGCGCCTGCTGAGTGCGGTGGTGCCCGAATGCATCGTGGCGGCCTCCTGCTCGAAGAATTTCGGCCTGTATCGCGAGCGCGCCGGCGCGGTGTTTTTCATCGCCGCGAACCCTGCCGCGGCCGACGCGGTGGCCAGTCAGGCCATGGCTTCGGCGCGCCAGATCTATTCGATGCCGCCCGCGCACGGCGCGGCGATCGTCGCAACGATACTCGGTGACGATGGCTTGCGCTCGCGGTGGCAGGCGGAACTCGGTGAAGTGCGCGATCGCATCAACGCGATGCGCGTGCTGCTGGCGGAGCGGCTCGCGGACAATGCCGCGGGCATCGATTTCTCGTTCATCCCGCGGCAGAAGGGCATGTTTTCGTTTCTCGGTATCAGTTCGGCGCAACTCGAACGGCTGCGCGAGGAGTTCGGTGTTTATATGGTCGGATCGACGCGCGTCAATCTCGCGGGCATCAACCACGGCAATATCGACCATCTCGCCGCGGCGCTGCATGCGGTACTGGGCGCGCGCGGGTGAGTTCTCCCGGGCGGGCGGGCAACACGCGCTGGCGTTTTTTCGCGCTGCTGTTCGGCATGTCGTTCCTGTCATATGCGCTGCGCCAGAACATGCAGGTGGCGGGCGAGCAGATGATGCCCGAGCTCGCCATCAGCGAAGTCGAGATGGGCTGGATCTACGGAGCCTTCGTCTGGGGCTATGCATTGTTCCAGTTGCCGGGCGGTCTGGTCGGCGAGCGCTTTGGTGCACGTTGCGTACTCACGGTGCTGGGAGTGCTGTGGCTGCTGACCTCGGTGCTTACCGGCTGGTTGCCGGGGCTGGTCGTGACTTCATCCTTTGGCCTGCTGCTGACGCTGTTCCTGATTCGACTGGCAACAGGAATCGTTCATGCGCCCATTTTTCCGGTGCAGGCGGGTGTTATCGGCACCTGGTTTCCCAAGGGACAGTGGGGATTCCCCAACGCGCTGTCGAGCACCGGTCTCGCGCTCGGTGCGGCCGCGACCCAGCCGCTCGTCGCATGGGTCATGGTCAGTTATGGCTGGCGCAGCGCGTTCTACGTGTTCGTGCCGTTCGGACTGGTGCTGTTCGCGTTGTGGTGGTGGTACGCACGCGACAACCCTGCCGATCATCCGGGCGTCGGGGCCGCGGAGCTGGCGCTGATCAATGCCGGGCGCAATGTCAGCTCCGAGCACGAGCGCGATCCCCGGGTGTGGAAGCGATTGCTGCGCAACCGCGATACGCTGCTGCTCGCGCTGAGCTATTTCTCGATGAACTATGTCTTCTACCTGTTTTTTACCTGGTTTTTCCATTACCTGGTCAAGGAGCGCGGTTTCAGCATTCTCGAAACCGGTTTCCTCGCCGCGCTGCCCTGGATGACCGGCGCCTGCACCGCGGCGCTCGGCGGCTGGGTATGCGACCGGCTGTGCGCGCGGCTCGGTCCGCGTTGGGGATGTCGTCTGCCGGGGGCTTGCGGCATGTTTGCGACCGCCATGTTCCTGTCCGCGGGAATGTATGTCGAAAGCGCGTATATGGCGGTGGTGCTGTTGTCATTGTGTTTCGCGGCGACGCAGTTTGCCGAGGGCGCGTTCTGGCAGGCCCAGACCTATGTGGCGAATGGTCATGCGGCACCGGCGGGCGGGATCCTCAACACCGGGGCGAATCTCGCGGGTGTCGTGGTTGGTCCGCTGGTGCCTTGGCTGGCGTTGGCGCAGGGCTGGGGCTGGGTCGCGGCGCTTTCGACCGGGGTGTTTTTCGCGGCATTGAGCGCCATGTTGTGGTTGTTCATCCGTGCCGACAAACCACTGGCGCCGCTGGCGGCCTGAATGGACGGATCCGCGACAATGACGCATGGGCCGCGCCCGGTATGGTTGTTCAGCCTCGATTCCGAGAATTTTCATGCGGCGCCGACCACCACTGGCGGTTTGATCGCCTGGTACCGTGTCAACGGCAGCGCGCCGGCCGGCACCGATTTCCGCCAGGTGCATTTTCGCGAGCGCGGGCAGGTGGCCGAATGGGCCGCGCAACATCTGCCGCAACTCGCCGCCGAGGCCCGCCATGCGCACGCCGCCGGCCTCGAGCCGGTGGCTGGATTCAGCTTCTACACCTGGAATGCCGCCGAATTTCTCGAACTCACGCGCCTCGTGCGCGCCGCGTGTCCGCAAATCCTGATCGTCGCCGGCGGTCCGCACGTGCAGCAGGCCGAGACGTATCTCGGAACGGATCCTATCGATGCGATCGTGATCGGTGAAGGCGAGGCGACGTTCCAGGAGATGCTCGACACGCCACGGGCACTGTGGCCCGCGGTGCCCGGCATCGCCTGTCTCGATGCGGACGGCGCGCTGCTGCGTTCGCCGCGGCGTGAGCGTCAGCTGCGGCTCGAGGAATTGCCTTCGCCGTTTGACGTGATCGAGCTGCGCGACGCGCGGGGACAGCCGCTGTACGATGCGGTGAGCTACGAAACCACGCGCGGTTGCCCCTACAAATGTGCGTTCTGCGAATGGGGAACCGGAGCGATAGGTACCAGGATGGTGTCATTTCCGCTGGAACGGCTGCGTCGCGACTGGGAGAAGATCGTGCGTGCCGGGATCGCCAATATCTGGCTGGCGGATTCGAATTTCGGCGCGCTGCGGGACGACGTCGAAAAAGCACGCATGATCTGCGAGTTGAAGCAGCGCTTCGGCTTGCCGCGCACCTTCGCGACTTCGTGGTCGAAGAAGCACAGTCCGCGGGTGCAGGAGATCGTGCTGATGCTGCACGAGAATGGACTGCTGCCGTTCTACCAGCTCGCACTGCAGACGCTCACGCCGCTCGCCCTGCAGCTCTGCCACCGCGAAAACATGGCGGCGAACGTCTACGAGCCGATCGCGCAGCGCATGGCGCAAGCAGGCATTCCCATATCCGCCGAGCTGATCTGGGGGCTTCCCGGCGACGATCTCGCGAGTTTCGAGCGCAATCTCGATCGCCTGCTGGCAAAGTTTCCGAGCATCAATATTTTCGGCTACACACTGCTGCCCGGCACCGAATTTCACGAGCGGCGCGAGGAGTATCGCATCCAGACACTGCCGGTGGCGGGTTACGGAAAAGCCAAGGGCGAATACGTGGTGGGCTGTCATACTTTCGATCGGGCCGAAGGCGAGGAAGGATATTTCCTGATCACCGCCCATCTGCTGCTGGTCAGCGGACATATCCTGCCGGCCACGGTACGCTACCTGGCGATGCGGGCCGAAGTGCCGGTGGGCAGCCTGTTGCGTGCGGTTGCGGATGCGCTGCTGGTGGCCTTCGAGCGGCAGTTGCCCGGCATCGAGCGTGGCGAACGCATGCAGGTGTACGCGGCGCGCGACGAGATCTATCTGACGCTGCTGCAGCAACCCGAGCGCTGCGAGCAGGTGGTGCGTGACACGGTGCGGCTGTGGCTTGCCAGTCACGCGGCGGACGCAGTCGCGCCGCTGGTCGAGTCACTGCTGGATATCGACTGCATGTTGCGTCCGCGTTGCGGTGAAGAGCACGAGTTCAGCTGCGAGGTATGCTGTGATGCGCAGGGCGTGCTGGCGGCGCTCGGCGCGATGCGAATTCCCGGGCTGGCCCTGTTCGACGGCAGGCCGCGGCAATTGCAGCTGAGCAGCCCCGGAGGTCTGGGTGTGGTGCTCAAGTCACCCGATGGGGGTATCTGGCTGCAAAGCCGGATTCGCGAATCCTCGCTCGGGGAAGCGGGGAACGCAGAGCTCAGCGAATTGGTCTTTAATTAGGACGAATGTCTGCGAGAGGAGGAATCGCTATGCGTGGCAAGCTGATGGCGGGTCTGGTCCTGCTGCTTTGCTCGGTGGCTCTGCAGGCCGAGCAGATCTATCGCTGGGTGGATGCCGATGGCGGTGTGCACTACAGCTCGGCTCCTCCGCCCGGACAGGCGGCCGAGAGCGAAGACCTGAAGTTCCTGCGCAATCCGGATCCCGAAAAGGCCAGCGAGCGGATCAAGGGTTATGACGAAACAGCGGAAAAGCGTCGCGCTGCCGAGGCGCAAGCTGCCGAGGCAGCCACGAAGCAGCGCCAGGATGCTGCCCTGCGACGGGCCAACTGCGCTGCCGCGCGCGATGTGCTGAGCCGTCTGGAGAACGAGCCGATGGTTCGTTTTCAGCGCGAGGACGGCAGTTATCAACGCTATACCGATCAGGATCGCCAGCAGCGAATTGCCGAGGCACGGGCCAGCGAGCACCAATTCTGCGACTGATGGCGCGGGCGCTCAGCGCCGTGCGATATTCGCGATACACCCGAGTTGCGCTGCCGAGAGCCGCGCACTTTGGGTCTGTATGAAGCGTGCGCGGCGCTGTACGTAGTCACTGGGTCGTGACGGACTCCATTTGACGGGGCTGGGCAGCACGGCGGCGAGACGCGCCGCCTGCACCGGGGTGAGTTGCGCGGCATTCACCCGGAAATGGAATTGCGCCGCGGCCTGCGCGCCGAACACCCCCGGTCCCCATTCGGCGATATTCAGGTACACCTCGACGATGCGGCGCTTGGGCCACAGCGCATCGAGTGCCAGGGCCAGCGGAATTTCCAGCGCCTTTCTGAATACCCCGCCACCGTTCCACAGGAAAAGATTGCGCGCCACCTGCATCGTGATGGTGCTGGCGCCGCGCAGTCGCCCGGAATCGCGGTACTCCTGCGCCGCGGTCTCCACGGCCTGCAGATCCACGCCACGGTGCAGGCAGAAACCGCTGTCCTCTGCCGCCACGACTGCCAGTGCCAGCGGTCGCGCGATCGCTTCGAGCGGCACGCCTTGGTGCCAGACCAGGTGGCCGCGCTCGACCGAGCGGATGAGCATCAGCGGCGTCACCGGTGGCAGCACGTAACGATAGACCGCCACGCCGAGCAGCCAGTACAGCAGCACCGGTGTCAACAGCAGTGCGATGCTTCGTAACAGGTACCTGCCAATCACCGTTCCTGATCCCCCTATTTTCGGGTTCCAAAACAGGTTAGTGTCACGAATTACTGCACGAATTGCGCTCGATAGACAAGCGAAGGATCTGGAGTCCGGACATGAACAGCGAAATCGAGATCGAAGGCTTTCGCCGCATGCTGCGCATTCGCGGCTTCGAGCAGGCCGTCACCCGACTCATCAATGAAGGCGAGGTGCCCGGTGCGTGCCATTCGAGCATCGGCCAGGAGGCGGCCGTCGTCGGCGCCTGCATGGCTTTGCGCCAGGATGACTACATGTCGGGCACCCACCGCTCCCACGGCCATCCCATCGGCAAGGGTGCGGATCTGAAGCCGCTGATGGCCGAGATTCTTGGCAAGGCGACGGGGGTGTGCAAAGGCCGCGGCGGTTCGATGCACCTGACCGACACCTCGGTCGGCAGCATTGGCGAATCGGCGATCGTCGGTGGCGGCATCTCGCTGGCAACGGGCGCCGCGTTGAGCGCCCAGGTGCGCGGTACCGATCAGGTCGCCCTGTCCTTCTTCGGCGACGGCGCGGTCAATGAAGGCGCGTTCCATGAATCGCTGAACATGGCCGCCGTGTGGAAATTGCCGGTGATCTACTTCTGTGAAAACAACCGCTATGCCGCCGTGACTGCGGCGGCCTCCACGCATGGCCAACCGGATGTGGCGCGCCGCGCCGAGGGCTATGGAATGCCCGGCGTGATCGTCGACGGTCAGGATTTCGAGGCAGTTTTCCGTGCCACCGCCGAAGCTGTCACGCGCGCCCGGCGCGGCGAGGGACCGACGCTTATCGAGGCCAAGACCTACCGCTTCGATGAGCACTGCGTCGGTCTCTTCGTCAATGGTGCCTATCGACCCAAAGAGGAACTGGAACGCTTCAAGGCCGAGGGCGATCCCGTTGCGTTGTTCAAGGCTGCACTGCTTGCGCGTGGAAACAGCGAGGCTGCCCTGGCCGGGATCGAGGAGGAGGTATCGCGCTCTGTAAACGCGGCCGTCGAGTTTGCCAGGGAAAGTCAGTTTCCCGATCCGGGCGAGGCATTTGAACTCGTTTATTCCAGCCCTGTCATCCGCAACCCGAGGGGTGCAGCACGATGAGCCAGACCGCCAGGATCAGCTATCTCGATGCTCTCTCCCTCGCCCAGCGCGAGGAAATGGCGCGCGACCCCAACGTCATCATCATCGGTGAGGATATCTCCCTGTACGCCGCTGGTGGAGCCTATGGCGATATCGACCCCAAGCGGATCCGCAGCGCGCCCATCTCGGAGAATGGCTTCTCCGGCATGGCGGTCGGCGCTGCGATGACGGGCCTGCGACCGATCGTCGACCTGACCATCGCGAGCTTCGTCTATCTCGCCTCCGACCCGATCATCAACCAGGCGGCCAAGTTGCATTACATGAGCGGGGGACAACTGCGTGTGCCGGTAACCTTCCGTGCGTCGATGTGGCATAACCAGGCGAATGCGGCGCAGCATTCCGACCGCCCCTATCCGATGTTCATGAACGTGCCGGGTTTGAAGATCGTGGTGCCCGCGACGCCCACCGATGCCAAGGGTTTGCTCAAGGCGGCGATCCGTGATGACGACCCGGTTCTGGTTTTCGAGGACAACGACCTCTGGAGTATGCGCGAAGAGGTGCCGACTGATACGGACTTTGTCGTGCCGATCGGAAAGGCGGCCGTGCGCTGCGAAGGCAGCGACGTGACCATCGTGTCGGTCGCCGGTTGCCTCAAGGCCTCACTGGCTGCCGCCAAGGCGCTTGCGGCCGACGGCATCGGTGCCGAGGTGATCGATCTGCGCACACTGGTGCCGATGGATACGGATGCGATCCTCGACTCGCTCGGCAAGACCGGCCGACTCGTGATTGTCGATTATGCGCACCGCACCTGCGGCGCGGCGGCGGAAATTGCGGCCATTGTTGCGGAAGAGGGTTTCGATCTGTTGAAGAAGCCGATCCGTCGCGTGACCACGCCGGACGTGCCGATTCCGTTCAGTCCCCCGCTCGAGAAACCACTTTATCCGAACAGGGACAGCATTGCGGCCATCGCGCGCAGCCTGATGTGAACCGCAACACGGGAGGCGACAGATGAAGGTCAAGGTGATCATGCCCAAATGGGGCACCGGCATGAACGAAGGCACGATCCTGCGCTGGTACAAGGCCGTAGGCGACACGGTCACACAGGGCGAGCCACTTGTGGAAATCGAAACCGCAAAAGCAGTACAGGATCTCGAGGTGCCGGTGACAGGAACCCTCACGTCGATCCTTCTGGCGCAAGGTGAGGAAGCCGAGGTTCGCACCCCGATTGCGTTGATCGAAACACAGTGAGCGCACTTCCTCGCGACGGATCTGCTGCAGCGCGAGCGCGATTGTCAGGCTCGGCAAGGCTGCCAGATTGCCGCCTCGCAAAAGGCCACCCCACTGGCTCCTGGTGGTAATGCACGGCGAACAGGAAGTTCATCGCCGCGGTTCCTGCGCGTTGAGATTGCTCAGGTAAAACAGAGGGCATTCATGATGAAAACGGACCGCGGCGCATGCGCGCGGCGAGTCAGACCATTGGCGGCAGCGTTTCGCGGCATTGAAAATCAACACGGTCGCCGCCGGGACCTGTCGGGCCAACCTGATTGTGATCGGCTATTGCATCGTCAACGGATTACCGTGGATTTTCGACTGGAAGGCAGTCGGAAGAACCAATCGCGAGCGTCCGTTTCCCGCAGCGCGAAAATGACCTATTCTGACAAGCGTTGCTCGTGACGGGAAGGAATATGTCGGCACCGCAGGTGCAAGGCAGGACGCGTGATCCGCTCAAGGCGCAGTTTTTCGCGGCTGCGGCGTTGTTCGTGCTGCTGTTTGCTTTGTATGCATGGCAGACGGTAGCGCAGCAGCGCGCGGACGCGGAAGCCGAGTTACGCTATGTCAACCGTTTGTTCGCCGAGGGAACGCGCGCCACGCTGATCGTGCAGGAGTCACGCCTGCGCATGATCGGAGAACAATTGCGCCAGCTCGGGGTTGACGAGAATCCCGAGAACGGACGCGCGCTGATCGAGCAGGTTGCCAGCGCCGACAGCGGTATCAAGGCCTTCGGGCTGGTACGAGCGGACGGACAGCTGGTGCTGACGAGCGGTGTTGCCGCCGGCACCAGGCTTCCCAACCTGGCTCTTGGCGAGAACACCCGCGAGAGTTTCGCCGCGGCATTGCACAGTCACACCCTGAAAATCGGGCGTCCCTATTTCATCGAGCGGCTGAACGACTGGGTGATCCCGATGCGGGTGGCGATCCCGGAACCCGATGGCAGCGTGCGCTGGGTGATGACTGCAGGGCTCGATCTCGATGGTGGCAACACGCTCTGGGCACGACTGCAACAGCCACCGAAGACCGGGCTTGCGGTAATCCGTGACGATGGCTACCTGCAATACGCGTCAGTGGTGAATTCCCCGTACATGAACCGCGACACCCTGCGCAAGTTCTACGGGGCGCCGCTCCCGTCGATGGTGATCCAGCAGCTCGGGGCACTCATCGAGTCAGAAAGGCAGGTCGCCCGGTTGGCGCTGCCAGGGCTCGGCGGCGAATTCCTGGTCTCCGTGGTGCATCTTCCCGAAAGCGGCCTGACAGTGGTGGCGGGCACCTCGATGAGACTGCTCCGTTTGCGCGTCCTGAAAGCCCTGGCATTGCCGCTGCTGCTGATGTTCGGTTATCTGCTGGCCACCTGGCTGGCTTACGGCTATGCGCGCGCCCAGCAGCGTCGTCACGACGGCCGGCTGATGCACCTGGCGCATTACGATCCACTCACCAACCTGCCGAACCGGACCCTCGTGATGGACCGCCTGCGCCAGGCGATTGCGATGTCGATGCGGCAGAATCGCGGTGCGGCATTGTTGTTCGCCGATCTCGACAACTTCAAGGTGATCAACGATACCTACGGGCATCGCTTCGGTGACCGTGTCATTGTGCGCATGGGGGAGATTTTCGGTGCCGCGGTGCGTCCCGGCGATACCGTCGCGCGGCTCGGCGGTGACGAGTTCCTGATCGTGTTGCCCGACCTGATCGATGACGGCGATGCGAAACTGGTCGCCGAGCGCATTCTCGCGCGCTTTCGCGATGCCATCGAGATCGATACGCAGCAGATCCACACCTCGGTCAGTATCGGGATTGCGGTGGGACCGCGCGATTCGGATGATCCCGAGGAATTGATGCGTCACGCCGATCTCGCGCTCTACGATGCCAAGGGGCGCGGGCGTCACTGCTACAGTTTTTTCGACGCGCGGTTGAATCACGCCGCACAGCGACGCACCGCGGTCGAGACGCACCTGCGCGTGGCGTTGCAGAACCAGCAGGAACTGAGCGTGCACTACCAGCCGATTCACGACCCCGGAGTCGAGGCGCGAATGCACGGCGTGGAGGCCCTGGTGCGCTGGTATTCCGCGGAGCTTGGCCAGGTATCCCCCGAAGAGTTCATCAAGATCGCGGAAGATGCGGGCCTGATCGGCGATATCGGCCAGTTCGTGATGCGGCGCGCGATCTTCGATGTCGCGGCTCTGAACGCCGATCTCGGCGTGCAGTTGCGGCTCTCGGTCAACATATCCGCCTCCGAGTTCCGCGAAGGTCGCCTGCTCGATACCCTGAGCGCGCATTTGCGCGAGGCTGGAATGGCGGCCAAACATCTCATGCTCGAACTCACCGAGAGCGTGATGATCCAGGATCTCGCGCGCGTCAAGACCCAGCTCGCCTCGATCCGGGCGCTCGGCGTCGGGGTTGCGGTCGATGATTTTGGCACCGGTTATTCCTCGCTTTCCTATCTCAACCGGCTGCCCATCACCACGTTGAAGATCGACCGTTCCTTTGTGCGCGATCTGTGCGCCGACACCGAGGATCGCGCCCTGATCCGTTCGATCATCGCGTTGGGGCACGGACTCGACATGACCGTGGTGGCGGAGGGTGTGGAGACCGCGGAGCATGTCGCGTTGCTGCGCGAGATGGGTTGCGACCTGCTGCAGGGTTATTTCTTTGCGCGCCCGCTACCGATTGCACAGCTGCGCGCAATGCTCGAGAGCTCCGCGCGTATCGCCATGGCCTGATCTCAGGGGCCGGCGCAATGCGCGGGCTGGTCGATTATGGTCGTGCCGCAGGCGTGTATTGCGGCGATATCGGCGCAGTCGAGCGCGTCATTGCCGGCCAGGGCAATCTGCTTCGCGGTGCCCTGGCACAGGCGGGTATCGAGCGATTCCAGGGCGTTGCCACGCGCCTGCAGAAGCTCCAGCTTCCCCAGCGCATAGATCGGAGACAGATCGCTGATCGCGTTGTCGTCAATGCCGAGCCGTTCCAGGTTGCCGAAAATCTCGATTCCCTGGAGACTGCCGATGCCGGCGCTGGAGCAGTTGAGATCCTCGAGTGTCTCGGCGCTCTTGATATTGCCATCGCTGATTGCCTGCTCGACACAGGCGCGCAGGCCCTCATCGGCAATGTCGAACTCCGAGAACAGTTTCGGTTTCTCGAACACGGTACGCTCGTTCACGGTGTAGGTATAACCTTCACAAGCGCTCAGCGCCGAGAGCAATACGGCCATGCCGGCAGCAACAACGGGGGATTTTGTGTTCATTGGAAGTCCTTTATGGTCCGGTTCCGCTTGCCATTGCGTCCTTTGCCAAGCCTACTACATTTCGGGTCTCCCGAATGATGTTTCAGGCCCTGCGAGGCTGTCGTGGATGCCGGCTGGGTGCGCCACGGTGAATCCCTGTACCCGGGATGAAAGGGCCGGCAATACCGCCATTGGCTTCGGGCCCGGCGCCGATGGCCGCTGACGGCAGTGTCGCGCTCGCCTGCCTGGACGAGGCAAGCACCGCGCGCGCCGGCACGCTGGCGCAGGTGCTGGGGCTCGACAGTGTCGTGCTGGGCAACAACGACTGGCGGCAACACGCCGGTCATGTCTATTTGCTGCTGGTGAGCAAAGCGGGATTGGCACTTGGCATGACCGGAAGTGCCCGCATGCTGGCGGTGCGCGCCGATTTTGCCGATCCGGCGTTGTGGTACCGGATGCGGGGGCCGGGCGCGCGCCGCGAGGACCTGGCACGCGCGGTTGGTGTCTATCAGCGCCGTGCCCTGCGCGTGGTCGATGCGACGGCGGGATGGGGGCGTGACAGTGCAGTGCTGGCCGCGCTTGGTTGCGAAGTCTCGATGATCGAGCGCCAGCCGTTGATTGCCGCGCTGCTCGACGATGCCCTGGTGCGTGCGCGCTCGTGCGAGCGCGATGAGGTGCGGCAACTGGCGGCGCGGCTGAGGCTGATTTGCGCCGATGCGCGCGGTGTGTTGCATGCGTGGGCCGCCCCGGCACCCGATGTGGTGCTGCTCGATCCGATGTTCCCCGAGCGCCACGGCAGCGCGGGGGTACGCAAGGAGATGCGATTCTTTCAGGGTGTCGTCGGCGGCGACGAGGATGCACCATCACTGCTGCAAGCCGCGCTCGGGAGCGCCGTGCACCGGGTTGTGGTCAAGCGTCCGCGCAAGGCGCCGCCGCTGGCCGGGCCGCAACCCAGCCATGCGATCGAAGGGCGCAGTACCCGTTTCGATGTCTACGCGTTGCGCAAATTCGCCTGACCGCAGAGCAGCTTTTGCAGGATGTTCTGGTACATCGCGCTGAGTGAATCGAGATCGCTCGCGCGCACGCATTCGTCGACCTGGTGAATGCTCGTGTTGCAGGGGCCGAGTTCGATCACCTGGCAACCGAGCGGGGCGATGAAACGCCCGTCCGAGGTGCCGCCGCTGGTCAGCAGCTCGGGCGCGGCTGAAGTCTCCTCGGTGATTGCCGCGACGGCTGCATCGAGCAGTTCGCCGCCGGCGGTCAGAAACGGCTCGCCGTGCAGGGTCCATTCGATCGTGTAGTCGAGACCGTGACGGTCGAGCAGCTCATGGACCCGCTCGCGCAATCGCGCGGTGCTCGATTCGGTGCCGAAGCGCAGGTTGAACAGCACCTGCATGTCACCGGGGATCACATTGGTGGCGCCGGTGCCGGCGTGGATGTTCGATATCTGCAATGAGGTGGGCGGAAAGAATTCATTGCCATTGTCCCAGCTGACGCTCGCCAGCTCGGCCAGCGCTGCGGCGGCGCCGTGGATGGGGTTGAGGGCGCGCTCCGGATAGGCAACATGGCCCTGCACGCCGCGCACCGTGAGTTCGGCACCGAGCGAACCGCGCCGCCCCACCTTGATCGCATCGCCAACCACAATGCTGCTGGACGGCTCTCCCACCAGGCACCAGCGGATCTGCTCGCCGCGCGCGCGCAGGTATTCGACCATGCGGCGCGTGCCGTCGATCGATGGCCCCTCTTCGTCGCTGGTGAGCAGGAACGCGATCCGGCCGTGTGGCCGCTGCGTGGCGAGCAGGCGCTCGCAGGCGGTGACCATTGCCGCCAGGCTGCCCTTCATGTCGGCCGCGCCGCGGCCGAGCAGCATGCCGTGCTGAATCAGGGGTGCGAAGGGCGGGTGAAGCCACGCGCTTTCCGGTCCCGGCGGTACCACGTCGGTGTGTCCGGCAAAAACGAACAGCGGCCCCTCGGTGCCGTGCACTGCCCACAGGTTGTCGACCTCGCCGTAGCGCAGGTGCGTGCATTCGAAGCCGAGCTTCCCGAGGCGTGCGCCGAGCAGCTGCTGGCAGCCGGCATCGTCGGGCGTAAGGGAGCGGCGCCGGATCAATTCGATGGCCAGCTCCAGGGTCGGGGACAGCGCCTCGGGGTTTGTCATCGCTCAGTTATGGCTGTGGAGTGATTCGTTGAGGGCGATCGCGGAGCGGTTGCTGAGACACTCGATGGCGCCGTTCAGCGAATTGCGCCGGAACAGCATGTCGGACCCTCCGCTCAGTTCGCGCGCGGCCACTGTCTTGACCACCGCGCCCATTTCATCGCGCACCGTGATGCGCGAGCCGGCGGTCACATAAAGTCCGGCTTCCACGGTGCAACGATCGCCGAGCGAGATGCCGATTCCCGCATTGGCCCCGACCAGGCACTCGCGTCCCACCGCGATGACGCTGCTGTTGCCGCCCGACAGGGTACCCATGGTCGAGCAGCCCCCGCCCAGATCGGAGCCCGCGCCGACGAACACGCCCGCCGATATGCGCCCTTCGATCATGCACGGCCCTTCGGTGCCGGCGTTGAAATTGACGAAACCCTCGTGCATCACGGTGGTGCCCTCGCCGAGATAGGCGCCGAGGCGCACCCGCGAGGCGTCTGCAATCCGTACTCCCGCGGGCACCACGTAGTCGGTCATGCGCGGGAACTTGTCGATACCATGCACGATCAGGGTGCGCCCGGCGAGGCGTGCCTGCAGGCGCCGCTCGTCGAGTTCGACCACCTCGATCGCCCCTTCGCTGGTCCAGGCGACGTTGGGCAAAACCGCGAACAGGCCTTCGAGGTTCTGCTGCCGTGGACGGCACAGGCGATGCGAGAGCAGATGCAGTTTGAGATAGGCCTCGGCCACGCCGCGTGGCGGGGCGTCGGTGGCGAGACAGGTGAGCAGCTGTGGCCGATCCGTGCCGGCGAGCCGTTCGATCAGTGCGGCCTGTGCTTCGAAGCCGGTGGTGCGCATCAGGCGGCACAGATCCCGCAACGAGCCGGCGTCCGGTTGCAGCGTTTCGTTGCCGCCCTGGTATGCGCAGGATTGCGCCAGCGCGGCACCGAGCGCTGCGTCCGGTGCGCGCAGCGGCGCCGGGTAGAAGACTTCGAGCCAGTCGCCGCGTGTGGCACGGGTGCCGATCCCGACTCCAAAGGCAAACAGTGGTGCCGTCATGGACAATGGTTTCTCCAGCAGAATTTCTCAGGTGCGCGGAAACAGGTTTTCGTAGTCGGCCTTGCTGAACCCGCTGTGCAGCAGATCGTCACCGACCAGCACCGGGCGCCGTATCA
>MTKY01051816.1_pt1 | contig 19484 bp, 16 predicted proteins | sample 1042731 | NCBI WGS metagenome assembly MTKY01 (sample SAMN06212206, study PRJNA360538) | anaerobic digester metagenome | biome: Wastewater treatment plant; material: sludge; isolation source: anaerobic digester fed with sludge from wastewater treatment plant | place: Denmark: WWTP Soeholt ... | reverse complement strand
CTCTTGGCGTTGCGCTCGGAGCCTTTGCGGCTCACGGCCTAACAGTTTGTTGAAAATCAATGGCCTGGCATCAGGCCGTGCGGACTATTTCGAACTCCTGCGGGTTCCTGCGGAAAGAATCGAACGATTTCTGGGTATGGGTGGGGTGGAACCCTGCGCCAAACCTATGTAACTCAGCGCCTTAGAACCGCCTCCGCAGGAACCCCCAACAACACGCGGGAACCGGAGCGATCAGGCAAGAAAAAACCCCAACCGAGAACGGTAGGGTTTTGTTATTGGTGGAGGCGGCGGGAGTTGAACCCGCGTCCGTCAGTCCTCCGCCCTCAGCTCTACATGCTTAGTCAGGTCTACTTTTTTTAACCGCTCGCTGCCCGGCCGACAGGGCGTGCGATTGGCGATTCCGGTGTTTTTTAGCGCATCCATCCCGGACAAACTTCAGCGCGATCCTGCGAGATATGACGCCTGAGTGCTCCGAAGAGCCCGGACGCGCAGGCACGGCTCCGGTCAGACGGCACCCTACTGGGGTTTAAGCAGCGAGTGCGTAGTTGTCGTCGTTGGCAACTATAGGTTTGCAACTTTGGATTAACGAGACTAGTTGCCGTCTCGGCATGCACATCGGGTTTTGTAACCGGCGTCGAATCCAAAACGCCCCCAGAACCTGAGCCGGTATCCTAACATGACACCGGCGCAGTCTCTGACAGCTTGATCGGCAGAAGTTCACAGATGTCCGGCAGCGGCGCGCATACTCACGTGCTCCTATCAGGCGTGGCGCGAGAGACGCTGCTTCTGGCGTGCCCAGTCGCGGTCCTTCTCTGTGGCACGCTTGTCGTGCTGTTTCTTGCCCTTGGCGAGCGCGATCTCGCATTTGACCAGGTGCCTGCTCCAGTACAGCGAGGTACAAATCGCGGTGTAGCCTTCCTGCTGCACGCCATCGAACAGCCGCCCCAGTTCACGCTGGTTCAGCAGCAGCTTGCGGGTGCGGTCGGGGCTGGAAACGAAATGGGTGCTGGCACTTGGCAGCGGTTCGATGCGCGCGCCCAGCAGCCAGGCCTGGCCGTCCTTGAGCAGCACGTAGGAATCGACCAGCTGGGCGCGGCCCGCGCGCAGGCTCTTTACTTCCCACCCTTCGAGCACCAGGCCGGCTTCGAAGCGCTCCTCGACGAAGTAGTCGAAACCCGCCTTGCGATTGCGCGCGATCGTGCCGCCGTCCGCTGATCGTTTCTTGCCGCTCATGAGATGCCGGGGCCGTTGTAAGGGCCGCGGATTCTAGCATGCGTGCCGTGACAGCCGGTGTCGCCGGATCCGTGTTCGGGTATATTGCGCCGCGAAACCAGTCTGGCGTCCGCAACCCGATGATTACCGAGATCAACCGCAGCGCGTTGCTGCTCTACCCGGCGCACTCCATGTTTGCGCTGGTAAATGACATCGAGTCCTACCCGAAATTCATGCACGGCTGTGTCGGCGCCGAGGTACTGAGCAGCAGCGAGGGCTGCATCGAGGCGCGGCTGCACCTGGCGCGAGCGGGCATTCGCCAGAGCTTCACCACCCGTAACCGGATTACGGCGCCGGCTCATATCACCATGGAACTCGTGGAGGGGCCGTTCGAAACGTTTGAAGGGCGCTGGGGATTCGATTCGCTGCGCGATGATGCCTGCAAGGTGAGTCTGCGCCTGGCGTTCAGGATGAACAATTCGCTGGCCAGCAGGGCCGCACGCAAGCTGTTCGACTCCATGGCCAACAACCTGGTCGATGCGCTGTGCCGTCGCGCGCGTGATGTCTATGGCGGATGAAATCGCAGTCGAGGTGGTATTTGCACTGCCCGAACGACAACGCATCATTGCCTTGATGGTGCCTGCCGGCTGCACGGCCTTCGAGGCGGCAGTGCGTTCCGGTATTGCGGATGTATTCGCGGGGCCGGTACTGGAACAGGCAACAATGGGCATATTCGGCAAGTTGCTTGCCGAGCCATGCCGCCATGTGCTGGCGGCGGGAGACCGGGTGGAAATCTATCGCCCGCTGGAGGCCAATCCCAGGCAAGCGCGCAAGGCTCGTGCAAAACAGCTTGCCGCGCGGCCCTCGGGTTGAGCCGAGTTCACTGGTCTTCTTCGTTTTCCCGGTTTTCGGCCGGCGCGACGCTGGGCGCCTGCGAGGGTGCGTAATCACCGCTGATGCGCACCAGCACATCCTTGTCGAAAAACAGGCTGAGATTCTCCTGGGTACGTGGGCTGCCCTTGATCTCCATGCTGTGCAGATAATCCCAGCGCTCCTGGTTGAAGGTATCGACTACCAGTGGTGTGCCCATCACGAAACGTACCTGTCGCTTGGTCATGCCGGGTTGCAGTTGATCGACCATTTCCTGGGTGATCACATTGCCTTGCGGGATATCGATACGATAGACGCCGGGGAAGCCGAGCCGAATGCCGCCAATGCTGCAACCGCCCATCAGCAGGCAGATGAGAATAAGAATGGCTTTTCTTTGCATTGAAAAATGTGTTCCAGTATCTTGAGTCGTGTTTGCGCGGGCGCGATCATTCTCCCATAGCCGCCGGGTGCTTTGCATCCTTTACCCCGGCGTGGAGTCCGCTATTGATCGGGAGTGGTGAAACCATGGAAGACTCTGAACTCAAGAAAGCCGGGTTGAAGGTCACCCTGCCGCGGCTCAAGATATTGCAGATTCTCGAGTCGCAGCCTGCCGAAAATCAGCATATGAGTGCCGAGGATGTCTATCGGGCATTGCTCGAGGCTGACGAGGACGTGGGTCTCGCAACGGTGTACCGGGTACTCACCCAGTTCGAGACTGCGGGCCTGGTCGAGCGTCACAACTTCGAGGGCGGCCACGCCGTATTCGAACTCGATCGTGGCGATCACCATGATCATATGGTGTGTGTCGACAGCGGGCGGGTGGTTGAATTCTGCGATCCGGATATCGAGAGACTGCAACGCGCGATCGCGGCGAAGGCAGGCTACCGCCTGATCGGCCACAGCCTGGTACTCTACGTGAAGGAAAAGCGTCCCGAGAACTCCTGAGCCTTCGCAGTCAGCTGGCCAGCAGCGCCTCGCTGCGCGCGGTGTCGAGCATCTCGCGGGCGTGCGCCCGGGTCTTTCCGGTAATGGTCTTTCCCCCGAGCATGCGCGCCAGCTCCTCGACCCTTTGCTTTTCATCCAGGGTCTCCAGCGCCGCGCTGGTTTCCTCCGTGCGGCTGCTCTTGCTGGCGCGCATATGATGCGCTCCGCGTGCCGCCACCTGCGGCAGATGGGTCACGCAAAGCACCTGGATACGCTCGCCGAGTGACTGCAACAGGCTGCCGACCGCGTCCGCGGTCGCCCCGCCGATGCCCACATCGACTTCATCGAATATCACCGTTGGTGTCGTGGCGCGGCTCGCGGTGATCACCTGGATTGCGAGACTGATGCGCGAGAGTTCGCCGCCGGAGGCGATACGCGCCAGCGGTTCAGGCTTCGCGCCGGGGTTGGTGGCGACCAGGAACTCGAGTTGTTCGGCACCCTGCGGCGAAGGCATCTCCAGCGTCTGCGCCTTGATCGAGACTTCGAAATGACAGCTCGCCATGCCGAGAAACGCGAGTTGTTCGCGCACCCGCTGCGCGATATCGCCGGCGGTGATCGCGCGTGCCCGGCTCAGATCGCCCGCCAGCGCCGACCAGCGCTGCCGGAGTGCCAGCAAGCGCACCTCGAGCTCCGCGATGCGTGCATCCGAGACCTCGATGCCGCTTGCTTCCTCGCCAAGGCGCGCCCGCAGCAGGGGCAGTTCCTCGGCTGCTATACGATGCTTGCGCGCGGTCTGGTAGATCGCGCTGAGGCGAGCTTCGACCTCGGCAAGACGCTCCGGGTTGATCTCGATGTCATCGCCAATCGATTGCAGCTCGCGCCGCGCTTCATCGACCTGAATGGAGGCGGACTCTAGCAGCTGCAGCGCGGTGCGCCCGCGCTCGCCGAGGGCATCGAGATCCGCGGCGATCGTGGTTGCGCGGCGCAGTGCCGGCAGCGCGCCACCGCGTTCCTCGTCCTCGCACAGGGTCAGCACGGTCGCAATCTGTTCGGTCAGCTCGCCTGCCCCGGCAAGCATTCGCTGCTGCTGCTCGAGCTGTTCGATCTCTCCGTCGGCGAGCGCGAGCTCCTGCAGTTCGCCGAGTTGATAGCGCAGCAATTGTTGCCGGTCCTTACGCTCGCTGGCGCTGGCGCGCAACTGCTCCAGCTCGTCGCGACAGTCGCGCCACTCGGTACAGGCCGCACGCATGCGATCGGCAAGCTCGTTGTGGCCACCGTATTCATCGAGCAGGCGCGCGTGGTTGGCGCGCGTCAGCAACGAGTGATGTTCGTGCTGGCCGTGCATGTCGACCAGTTGATCACCGAGCACCTTCAGATCCGCGAGCGTTGCGCTCTGGCCGTTGATCCAGGCCCGGCTGCGCCCGTCGCGGGTCACGACGCGGCGCAACTGGCAATCACCGTCCTGGTCGAGCGCGCGTTCGCACAGCCAGGCTTGCGCCTCGGGCGTGTCATCTATGTCGAACACCGCGCTGACTTCGAGCCGCTCCGCACCGGCACGCAATGCCCGGCCGTCGGCGCGGTTGCCGAGCGCGAGCCCCAGTGCATCGAGCACGATCGACTTGCCCGCGCCGGTTTCCCCGGTGATCACGGTCAGGCCGCTGTCGATATCCAGGTCGAGATGCTCGATCAGCGTGTAGTTACGGATGGAGAGGTTGCGCAGCATGGCGCGATTTATACCGCAACGCGGGGCCGCGCGTCACGGGTATTCCTGATCCCAAGGCTGCCGGTGCTAGAATCGGCACAGCAACGGGAGGGGTACCCACCGCAAGCGCATGAACGGCAACGCAATCACCGAGCGCCAGCAACAACTGCTGCGCACCCTGGTGGGTCTGTATATCCGGGAAGGGCAGCCGGTGGGTTCGCGCACCCTGGTGCAGGAGAGCGGAATCGCCGTCAGCCCGGCCACGGTGCGTTCGATCATGGCCGATCTCGAGGAGCGCGGCTTCGTAACGACCCCCCACACTTCGGCCGGACGGGTGCCGACCTCCAAGGGCTACCGCCTGTTCATCGACACCCTGATCACGATGAAACCGCTGCTCGGCGTGGAGCTGCAGGTGCTCCGGGCGCAGCTCGATCCCGACAAGTCGACCACCGAGCTGCTGGCCGCCACCAGTAACCTGTTGTCCCTGATCACGCACCAGGCCGGGCTGGTCACGATGCCGCGCCAGGAAGACGTAAGCCTGCGTCATGTCGAATTCCTGCCCCTGGCCGGTTGCCGGGTGCTGGTGATCCTGGTGCTGAACGAGAAAGAAGTGCAGAACCGCATCATCCATACCGAGCGCGAGTACGACGAGATCGAGCTGCGGACCGCCTCGAATTACGTCAACAGCCGCTTTGCCGGGCTGGGGCTGGGGCGTATTCGCGAGGATTTGCTCGCCGCGATGCGCGATACGCGAAATACCATCGATGCCCTGCTCGAGACAGCGATGAACCTTGCCAGCCGTGCGCTGGTGTCCGGCGAAAAGGAAAAGGAAGGCGGCTACGTGGTTGCCGGCCAGGCACATCTGCTCGACAGCGCCTCCACCGAGAACATGGCTCGCCTGCGGGAATTGTTCGAAGCGTTCCAGCAGCAGAAAGACATCCTGCACCTGATGGAGCGCAGTGCACGCGCCGACGGGGTGCAGATCTTTGTCGGCGAAGAGGCCGGTTTCGGCCCGCTGGTCGATTTCAGCCTGGTCGCAGCACCCTACCAGAATGCCGGGCGCACCATCGGCGTGCTCGGCGTCATCGGTCCGACCCGGATGGCCTACGATCGCGTGATCCCGGTGGTCGATGTTACCGCCCGCATGCTCAGCGCCGCGCTGCGTGGTGCGAGCTGAGCCGCCGGAGCCCCGGGGCGCGCACCCGGACCAGCTGCATGACACCGGCACGGAAGGAATCGCGGCAATATCGCCGGGACTATTGAAATCGACCTCCTCCGCCCCCATTTCTGCCGGACAACGCATTTGGCCGGCTGACCAGGGGGGTAAAGGTGGCGGAGGAAGTACAGGCTCTCGATAACGGGAAGGACTTGCCGGAGGCGGGCGAGGCCGCCCCGGAGCAGGATCTGAACGCCGAGCTCGGCGCGTTGCGCGAGCAGCTCGCCAGCAGCGAAGACCGCGCCCTGCGGGTACAGGCCGAGGCGCAAAACATGATCCGGCGCGCCGAGCGTGATGTCGAAAGCGCACGCAAATTCGCGCTCGAGCGTTTTGCCGTGGCATTGTTGCCGGTCATCGACAACCTGGAGCGGGCGATCGCGGCGATCGGTGAACCGAACGAGGCGACCCGCGCGCTCGCCGAAGGCGTGCAACTCACCTATCGCGGCTTTCTCGATGTGCTGCAAAAGTTCGATGTCGTGGAGGTCGACCCCGCCGGCCAGCCCTTCGACCCCGAAAAACACCAGGCGATGACCATGGTCGAGAGCGCCGACGCGTCGCCGAACTCGGTGGTGGCGGTAATGCAGAAAGGCTACACCCTGAACGGGCGGCTGCTGCGACCGGCGATGGTGGTGGTGGCCAAACCGGCCGCGACAATCGACGAAACGGTCTAGCGGACTTGAAATGGCCCGTTGCGGGCCAAATATAGTGTGTCAGTTGGATAATTCCTGCGCGTCGGCTACTGTAGCCGGTTCGCGCGACGGGCAAACGGAGAAGGATGATGGGCAAGATTATAGGGATCGATCTCGGGACCACGAACTCGTGCGTGGCGATCTTGGAGGGCGGCAAGCCCAAGGTCATCGAGAATGCCGAAGGCACGCGTACCACGCCCTCGGTGGTGGCTTACAGTGATGACGGCGAGGTGCTGGTCGGCCAGTCGGCCAAGCGCCAGGCGGTAACCAACCCGAAGAACACCCTGTACGCGATCAAGCGCCTGGTCGGTCGACGCTTCCAGGACGACGTGGTGCAGAAAGACATCAAGATGGTGCCCTACAACATCGTGAAGGCCGACAACGGTGACGCATGGGTCGAGGCGAAGGGCCAGAAAATGGCGCCGCCGCAGATCTCGGCGCAGATCCTGAAAAAAATGAAGAAAACCGCCGAGGACTATCTCGGCGAGCCGGTCACCGAGGCGGTGATCACGGTGCCCGCGTATTTCAACGACTCGCAGCGCCAGGCGACCAAGGATGCCGGCCGTATCGCAGGTCTCGAAGTGAAGCGCATCATCAACGAGCCCACTGCCGCGGCGCTCGCGTTCGGCATGGACAAGGGGCCGGGCGACCACCTGATCGCGGTCTATGACCTCGGTGGCGGTACTTTCGATATCTCGATCATCGAGATCGCCGATGTCGATGGCGAGAAGCAGTTCGAAGTGCTGTCGACCAACGGGGATACCTTCCTCGGGGGCGAAGACTTCGACATGCGCCTGATCGACTATCTCGCCGAGGAATTCAAGAAGGAAAACGGCATCTCGCTGAAGGGTGATCCGCTGGCGATGCAGCGTCTGAAGGAAGCGGCCGAGAAAGCCAAGATCGAACTCTCGAGCAGCCAGCAGACCGAAGTGAACCTGCCCTATATCACCGCCGACGCGACCGGTCCCAAACACCTGGTGGTGAAAATGTCGCGCGCCAAGCTCGAATCGCTGGTCGAGGATCTCGTCGAGCGCACCCTCGAGCCGGTGCGTATCGCACTCAAGGATTCGGGCAAGAGCGCGTCGCAGATCCAGGACGTGATCATGGTCGGTGGCCAGACGCGCATGCCGATGGTGCAGGACAAGGTCAAGGCATTCTTCGGCAAGGAGCCGCGCAAGGATGTGAATCCGGATGAAGCGGTCGCGGTTGGCGCCGCGATCCAGGGCGCGGTCCTCTCGGGCGGTGTCAAGGACGTGCTGCTGCTCGACGTGACGCCGCTCACCCTGGGGATCGAGACGCTGGGCAGCGTGGCAACACCGTTGATCGACAAGAACACCACGATACCGACCCGCAAATCGCAGGTGTTCTCGACTGCCGATGACGGCCAGACCGCGGTCACGATCCACGTGGTACAGGGCGAGCGCAAGAAAGCCGCCGACAACAAGTCGCTGGGGCGTTTCGATCTCGCCGATATCCCGCCCTCACCACGCGGCGTGCCGCAGATCGAGGTGACGTTCGATATCGATGCCAACGGTATCCTGCATGTATCCGCCAAGGACAAGGCGACCGGCAAGGAACAGTCGATCGTGATCAAGGCCTCCAGTGGCCTCTCCGATGCGGAAGTCGAGAAAATGGTGCGTGACGCCGAGGCGCATGCCGAGGAAGATCGCAAGTTCGAGCACCTGGTAGCGGTGCGCAACAAGGCCGATGGCATGGTCCATGCGATCCGCAAGACGCTGAAGGATTCGGCCGACAAGGTGCAGGAAGACGAAAAGCAGCGTATCGAGGCGGCGATCAAGGAGGTCGAGGAAGCGCTCAAGAGCGATGACGCCGAACAGATAGAAGCCAAGTCCGAGGCGCTGACCGAGGTCTCCGCAAAGCTCGCCGAGCGCCTTTATGCGGAACAGGCGCAGGCAGCCGGTGCCGGCCCGCAACAGGCGGGCGGCGAGGAGCCACAGCCGCAGCGAGATGACATCGTCGACGCCGAATTCGAGGAAGTCAAAGACAGCGACCGCAAATAGCTCAGGCTTCTGCCCGACGCCTGCACCCGGATATCCGGCTGCAGGAATTAGAACAAATGTCGGGCCATAGCCCGACCCACAGACGGTCGGCCACGGGACAGGACGATGGCGAAACGAGACTATTACGAAGTGCTGGGCGTGCAGCGTGGCGCCGACGAGGCCGAGATAAAGAAGGCTTATCGTCGCATCGCGATGAAGCACCACCCGGATCGTAACCAGGGCGATAACAAATCGGAGGAGAAGTTCAAGGAGGCGAACGAAGCCTACGAAGTACTCTCCAATCCGCAGAAACGCAGCGCCTATGACCAGTTCGGTCACGCCGGTGTCGACGGCCAGGCGGGCGCCGGCGGCTTCGGTGGTGGTGGCGCGAGCTTCAGCGATATTTTCGGTGATGTGTTCGGTGACATTTTTGGTGGCGCCGGTGGTGGCGGCCGAGCGCGTGGCGGTCCACAGCGCGGCTCGGACCTGCGCTACAACCTTGAAATCGATCTCGAAGACGCGGTGCATGGCGCAACCGTCAAGATCCGCATCCCGACGCTCGAATCCTGCGAAGAGTGCAAAGGCAGCGGCGCGCGTCGCGGCAGCAACCCGGTCAGTTGTACCACCTGTGGCGGCGCCGGTCAGATCCGCATGCAGCAGGGCTTCTTCTCGGTGCAACAAACCTGCCCCAACTGTCGCGGCAAGGGCAAGATGGTCAAGGATCCGTGCACCGGTTGCCACGGCCGTGGCCGGGTCGAGAAACAAAAGACGCTCTCGGTCAAGGTGCCGTCAGGCGTCGATACCGGCGATCGCATCCGCCTTTCGGGAGAAGGCGAAGGCGGGCCCGAAGGCGGGCCGAACGGGGATCTCTACGTGCAGATCGCGGTGCGCGCTCACCCGTTGTTCGAGCGTGACGGCAAGAATCTCTATACCGAGGTGCCGATCACCTTTGCCGATGCCGCCCTGGGCGGTGAGATGGAAGTCCCGACGCTGGAGGGCCGCGTCAAGCTGCGCGTGCCGCCCGAAACCCAGACCGGCAAGCTGTTCCGCCTGCGTGGCAAGGGCGTCAAGCCGGTGCGCGGCGGTGCGGTGGGTGACCTGATGTGCCGCGTCACGGTGGAAACGCCGGTCAACCTCGGCAAGCACCAGAAAGAGCTGCTGGCCGAATTCCAGACCTCGCTCGGTGACACCAGCCACAAGCACTCGCCGCGCAAGACCAGCTGGTTCGAAGGAGTCAAGAACTTCTTCGAAGAAATGAAGTTCTGAGCCCGCGATGATCCGCATCGCCATCAATGGCGCCGCCGGTCGCATGGGGCGCACACTGGTCGAAGCCGTTGCGGAAAATCCGGGTACCGCATTGCATGCGGCGCTCGAGCACCCCGACAGCACTCTGCTCGGCGCGGATTCCGGCGAACTCGCCGCCATCGGGCGCAACGGCATTGCCCTGGCGTGCAGCCTTGCCGAGGTGATCGCGAACTTCGATGTGCTGATTGACTTCAGTACGCCCGCCGCATCGGTGGCCAATGCACAGACCTGTGCCGCTGCCGGTCGGGCCATCGTGATCGGCACCACGGGGCTCGATTCGGCACAGCTGGGCGCCATCAGCGAAGCGGCGCGGAGTATCCCGGTCTGCATGGCCTCGAATTTCAGCACCGGGGTGAATCTCTGCTTCAAGCTGCTCGATATCGCTGCGCGTGTACTTGGCGATACCGTCGATGTGGAAGTGATCGAGGCCCATCACCGCCACAAGGTGGACGCACCTTCCGGCACCGCCCTCAGCATGGGCAAGGTGGTCGCGGACGCGCTCGGACGCGACCTCGGCAAGGTCGCGGTTTACGCACGGGAGGGGCAGACCGGCAAACGTGATCGTGACGCCATCGGCTTCGCCACCATTCGCGCCGGAGATATCGTCGGCGATCACACGGTCCTGTTCGCCGCCGACGGTGAGCGGGTGGAAATCACCCACAAGGCCAGCAGTCGCATGTCCTTCGCGCGTGGCGCCGTACGTGCCGGTGCCTGGCTGCACCAGCGCGCCCCCGGACTCTACGATATGCAGGATGTGCTCGGGCTTCGCCAGGCTGCAACGTGATCTGAAGCCGTTGCGGACGGCGGATTCAAAACCGCTTCAGGGCGCTCTCGATATCGATGCGCAGCGGCGAGTTGAGCAGCAGCCGGGTCAGGTCATTCTGGCGGCTTACGCCGGCTTTCTGAAACACGCGCTTGAGCAGGTTGCGCGCGGTGGCGACCGAGTTGCCCTCTGCCAACGCTACCTGCTCGAGCGATTTGCCCTGCATCAACCCAAGCGCCACAACAGCCTCGGCGCGGGTGAAACCGAACAGATCACGCATCCGCGCGAACGACGCGCCAAGTTCCTGCTCGGGATCGAAGATCATCAGGCTCGCCGCCGGACGACGCCCGCTTTGCTCGTGGTCGGGCGGCAGTGGCGCAATCATTAGCTGATAGGGTCGTTTGCCAGCACCTCGATGTACCAGCAGATCGGCGCTTTGCAGCGGCACACCGCGGGAATTGGTCGAGGCGATCACCGTGTTGATTGCCTGCTGCAGGCACGCGTCATCCGCTTTCAGTGTGGCGTGCAAACCGCCGCGTGCAAGCGCCAGCCCGTCGTTTCCGAGCAATGCCTCGGCCTTGCTGTTGGCCAGGAATACGGCGCCGCTATTGTCGAGAATCACCAGAGCCACCGGTGCGAAGTTGATGGTTTCCCACAGTGCGGCGCGAACCAGCCTGAGCTGTGTGAGCTGCTGCCAGACCTGGTAGGCACGCACTGCATGTGGGGCAAGCGATTCGAGCGTGCGCCGCTGCCGGTCCTGCGTCATGGTGCGGGCGCAACGGCCCAGGTTCACGACGATGCTGCGCTCGGGTGAATTCTCGAGGCACAACATCACGCCGTCCTCGAATTTGTTTGGTGCCACGAAATCGCTGTAGAAAGGTTGTGCCCGGAGCTCCTTCAGCGAAATCAGCTCATTGCGAAAACGGAGTTCGCCGGGTGCGAGTCCATGACGATGCAGATGCGCCACGGTGCCGCTGACCGCATATTTTTTCTCGGCCTGCTCAATGTCCGCGATATCGACGCCAACACTGTTGACGCATTTGCCTTGCTCGCCGGAGTCACGGATAACCACCACGCTGGCAGCACCAAAGCCCGCCAGTTCGGCCGACTTCGCAAGAACGGCGTTCACGTCCTCGTAGCCCAGTATTGCGGAGTACATGCGGTCGATCAGCGCGTTGAGTGCGGGTTCGCTTGCCAAATTTATCCCCCTCGGCGGCAGCGTTGGCCGCTCGATCACGCAGCCATATTAGCAGTGCGCGGTTCATGTTCGGCGTCGCGGGGAGCGGCTATTTGACGAGAACTGACCCAAACGGGTTAGATTTTGCAGATACTGAGTGCGATGACTGCATCAGGGAAGAAGGTACGGTGGCCCACAGCGCGGGCCCAACCAGTACCAGGCGCACCAGCTCGGATTGTCGGCTGGTGCCGGTCTTGACAAAGATCCGCTTGAGCTGCGAGCGCACGGTTTCCTTGCCGATGTTCAGCGAGGTGGCGATTTCTTCGAGCGTCTCGCCATTGGCGAGGCGCCAGCAAACCTGGACTTCCGATGCGGACAGGCGGTACAGCTGACGCAATATCGCCGGAGGGTCGAGTCGGGGGCGAGCCGGATCGAACAGCGTGACGGTGGCGCGGCGGCTGTCATCGGACGTGGTGCGCAGGTAGGTTGCATGCGTTCGATACGGGAGCACCATGATGCCAAGTGCCGGGCCGTCCGGCCGCGGTACCGAGACGGCGCCCCCGGTCATCATGTTCGGTCGTTTTGAAACCGCGATGCACTCGCGCACCATTGTCGAGAATCGTCGTTGCGCCTGCGGGTCATCGATACGAATAAGACCCTCCTGCTCATGGATCACCGGGCCGCTTGCCAGCATGGCACGCGCGATGCGGTTCATGTAGGTCACGCGTCCTTCCTCGCTCAGCACGATGAAGCCTGCGCCGGTCTGCGCAAGGTGTTCCTGTGCCAGGTCAGACATCAGCGTCAGCCGGTCCAACATGTTGAAGAGCACCAGACTCCGCTCGATGTGTGGCAGCAGCAGGTCGAGGAAGTCGGTTTCCTGGCGGGTGAACGGTGGATCGCCAATGTTGCGCGTAAAGCCCAGATGGCAGCGATAATGCTCGTTCAACGGAATTGCTGCGCTACATACATCATCGTAGCCAAGCAGCTTGTACCATTCCGTGAAATAGGGGTGAGCACGAACCTCCTCGTCGCTGACCAGTTCGTGGCGCAGATAGAAGCGCCGCGGCGGGTGCAGCGTCAGTGCCTGCTTGATCGGGTCAGTCGCGTAATACTGGCGCTGATACTGCTCATGGGCATCGCGGGGCAGCAAGCAGGCATCGACATAGCGTACGGTGTTGGTGCGCATTTCCCATACAACGATCGATCCCAGGCGCGCCCCGATGAAGGTGCAGCAACGTTCGAGAAAATCCGTGAGTTTCGAAGGTCCGGTTACAGTCGCGTAGAGTTCGTGGATCAGCGAGGAAAGCTCCGCGGAACTCACCGGCAGCGCGGGTTTTTGCGCGGCCGGGTTCATTGCACCATCGCCGCGGGTCCGCTCAGCACCAGCGTCACCAGTTCGGTCTGGCGCGAGGTGCCGGTCTTCTTGAAGATGCGTTTGAGCTGCGAGCGCACCGCCTCGAGCGAGCGAGCGGTGTCACGGGCGATGTCTTCCAGCGAGTCACCAGCGGCGAGCGCACACACGATCTGCGCTTCCTGCTGGTTCAGTTGATAGACCTGCTTGACCACGGCCTCGCGCTCGATCTGCGGTCGCTCGGGATCGTAGATCATGATCACCGCGCTGCCGCTGGCGCGCCCGCCGATCACGAAGTCGACACCGCTGCGGTAGGGGCTGATCGCCAATGACAGGGGTGAATCGCGCCCGGGCCGGGTAATCTTCAGCAGGGTCGGAGCAAAATGGCTGTCGGGCAGGTTGCCGGAGAGATGCTCGCGGATGGAGTCGAGCAGGGTATTGGTCTCGCCCGATTCCTGCGCCACCACGCGCCCATCGGCTTCGAGCAGCAGGCCCTCGGCATGCAGAAAGAGCTGGCGCGCCACTTCATTGCGATACAACATCACTCCGTCTTCATCGACCATCACCACGCCCACGTGATAGCGCTCGTAGCGATTCATCGCCGCGGCACTGACCGCTTTCAGGGACTCGAATTGCCGGTTCATGGAGTAGGCATGACGCAAATGCGGCAGCAGGCTTTCGGTCGCGCCGATGTTCGATTCATCAAACGGCAGGGCCTCGCCGCGACGCGCGAACCCCACGTAGCAGACATAATCATCGCCGGTATCGATATGGGCCATGCAGCGCGCCCCGATCCTGCTTGCGTCGGGGAACTGGCGCTCGATATCGTGACCCTCGAGGCGCGCGAAGCGTGCGATATCCGCATCGCTGTACAGCTTGCCGCTCGGCTGCCCCAGCGCCCAGCGGCGATACAGCGGAAATGACGCGAAACAATCATCCTGCCGGCTGCCAGATCGTTCGTGGTCGTTGGTGGTGATGAGTCCGCGCGCATTGGCGGTACTGCGCCGGCCGCCGGCCAGTATTCCCGCATCGGCGCCGATCAACTCGGTCATGGTTTGCAGAGCCAGGTGTAGCCGGGAGGGATCGGTGACCGACTCCAGCAGAAGTTCCGTTACTCGCAGCCTGTACTCGACCTGATTGCGTTGCATCGGTGCGTGGGCCGTGTTTCCGTTTGATTTCAATTGGCTCGACTAGGGAATAGTAGGTGCCATGGCAGCTTCTGTCATGACCCATATAGGGCACAAGCCGAAATTTTCTTTGCTCCGCAACGCCCCCCTCCCGCGCTCCGCCTTCGCAGATTTCGCGAGCGCTGGATGCCATGCATCCTGGAGTACGTTGTCGACGTGGTGGCGCAGAAGAGCTGCTATGTGTTTGCCGGACGTGCGCGGACGGGGTAAACAGCCGCGGGGGCGCTGATGCCGGGGCATTTCGTCAGAATTACCGGCGGGCCTTCTACTGCCTCGGCCTATCCCATAGAATGCGTCCTCAGATCACCGTTGGTATCCGGGGTGAAAACGGCGTCTGAAGCGATCAGGAGCGAGATGAGACCGGGTTTCATCTCGCTTTTTTACGGACTGAATCCGCTCTCCTCGCGCGCTTCTGTGCACCGGTAAGTACCTGCCGGCGGTTGTTTCAAGGCAGCGTGCCTTCATTTTTACGAGGAGAATCCGTTGATAACCGAGCTGCGTCGGCCGGCTGTACTCGCCCTTGAAGATGGCAGCGTGTTTCGTGGCGTTTCGATCGGTGCTCTGGGCGAGACCAGCGGCGAGGTCGTGTTCAATACCGCGATGACCGGTTACCAGGAGATCCTTACCGACCCTTCCTACGCGCGTCAGATCGTCACGCTCACCTACCCGCACATCGGCAATACCGGTATCAACTCCGAGGACCTGGAGTCCTCGTCGATCCGGGCTGCGGGACTGGTGATCCGCGATCTGCCGCTGTTGGCCAGCAATTTTCGCTGCCAGCAGAGCCTCGCGGACTACCTCGCAGGCGATGGTGTGGTGGGCATTGCCGAGATCGACACCCGCCGTCTGACCCGCATCCTGCGCGAGAAGGGTACCCAGAACGGCTGCATCATGGCCGGCGACTGCGACGAGGGCCGCGCCTTTGAACTGGCGCGGGCTTTTCCGGGCTTGAAGGGGATGGATCTGGCGCGTGTGGTCAGCGCTGACCAGCCCTATGCCTGGACCGAAGGCTCGTGGACGCTCGGCAGCGGCTTTGCACGCCCTGCGGTTCCCGCGACGTATCGGGTGGTGGCCTACGATTATGGCGTGAAGCGCAATATCCTGCGCATGCTGGTCGATCGCGGCTGCGAGGTGACGGTGGTGCCGGCGATGACTCCGGCTGCCGACGTGCTGGCGCTGAAGCCTGATGGCGTGTTCCTGTCGAATGGCCCCGGCGACCCCGAGCCCTGTGATTACGCGATTACCGCGATCCGCACCATCGTCGATGCCGCCCTGCCGGTATTCGGCATCTGTCTTGGCCACCAGTTGCTGGCGCTTGCCAGCGGTGCGCGCACCATGAAGATGAAGTTCGGTCATCACGGGGCCAATCACCCGGTACAGAATCTCGACGATGGCAGTGTGCTGATCACCAGCCAGAACCATGGTTTCGCGGTCGATGAATCCAGCCTGCCGGTGTGCCTGCGGCCGACCCATCGTTCGCTGTTTGATGGCACTCTGCAGGGCATGCATCGGACCGATCGCCCGGCATTCGGCTTTCAGGGTCACCCCGAGGCGAGTCCCGGGCCGCACGAGGCCGCGCTTCTGTTCGATCACTTCATCGAGTTGATGCGTAATCACCGAAGCACCCAGGCATGACGGGGTGTATCGGCGGCTCATCCAACTCTTGACGCAGGACTATTGATGCCAAAACGCACCGACATCTATTCCATCCTGATCATCGGGGCGGGGCCGATCGTGATCGGGCAGGCCTGCGAGTTCGATTACTCCGGCGCCCAGGCCTGCAAGGCGCTGCGCGAGGAAGGCTTCCGGGTGGTGCTGGTCAATTCCAATCCTGCCACCATCATGACCGATCCGGCGATGGCGGACGCGACCTATATCGAGCCGGTGAACTGGCAGTCGATCGCGAGCATCATCGAGAAGGAGCGCCCGGACGCACTGTTGCCGACCATGGGTGGGCAGACCGCGCTCAATTGTGCGCTCGATCTGGCGCGCGAGGGTATTCTCGAGAAATTCGGCGTGCAGCTGATCGGTGCCACGCGCGATGCCATCGACAAGGCCGAGGATCGCCAGAAATTCGACCGTGCGATGCGCGCGATCGGGCTCGAGACGCCGCGCTCGGCGATCGCGCACAGCATGGAGGAAGCGTTGCAGGTGGTCGATGGCATCGGCTTTCCATGCATTATCCGCCCGTCATTCACAATGGGTGGCTCGGGCGGCGGTATTGCCTACAACCGGGAGGAGTTCGAGGAAATCTGCGAGCGTGGCTTCTTCCTGTCGCCGACCAAGGAACTGCTGATCGATGAGTCGCTGATCGGCTGGAAAGAGTTCGAGATGGAAGTGGTCCGCGATCGCAAGGACAACTGCATCATCGTGTGCTCCATCGAGAACTTCGACCCGATGGGTGTGCACACCGGCGACTCGATCACGGTGGCGCCGGCACAGACGCTGACCGACAAGGAGTACCAGATCATGCGCAACGCATCGATCGCGGTGCTGCGCGAGATCGGTGTCGAGACCGGCGGCTCGAACGTGCAGTTTGCGGTCAACCCGGCCGACGGACGCCTGATCGTGATCGAGATGAACCCGCGCGTATCGCGTTCCTCGGCGCTCGCCTCGAAGGCCACCGGCTTTCCGATCGCGCGTATTGCCGCCAAGCTCGCGGTCGGTTACACGCTCGATGAGCTGCAGAACGATATCACCGGTGGCGCGACGCCGGCTTCCTTCGAGCCCTCGATCGATTACGTGGTCACCAAGGTGCCGCGGTTCACCTTCGAGAAATTTGCCACGGCCGATGCGCGTCTGACCACCCAGATGAAGTCGGTAGGCGAGGTGATGGCTATCGGGCGCACCTTCCAGGAATCGTTGCAGAAAGCAATGCGCGGTCTGGAGGTAGGCTCGGCGGGATTCGAGCCGCACGTCGAGGCATTCGACGAGGAGGCTGTTGCGCGCCTGCGCGGCGATATCCGCAATCCCGGTGCCTCGCGGCTGTGGTACCTGGCCGATGGTTTTCGCGCTGGTTTCACGCTCGAGGAAATGCACGAATTGTCTTCGATCGATCGCTGGTTCCTGGTGCAGATCGAGGACCTGGTTCGCGAGGAGGCGGCGCTGGAAGGGCTGGTGCCGGCGGCACTCGATTGCGGGCAGTTGCGGCGTCTCAAGCGCAAGGGATTTTCCGATCGCCGGCTGGCCGATCTGCTCGGCGTGAGCGAGCAGAGCATGCGCGAGCGGCGTCATCAGCTTGGGATCCGCCCGGTGTACAAGCGGGTCGATACTTGTGCCGGCGAATTTGCCTCCGCGACTGCCTACATGTATTCGACCTACGAAGAGGAATGCGAGGCGGCACCGGGCGAGCAGGACAAGATCATGGTGCTTGGCGGCGGACCGAACCGTATCGGCCAGGGCATTGAATTCGATTACTGCTGCGTGCACGCGGCGCTGGCGATGCGCGAGGATGGCTACGAAACCATCATGGTCAACTGCAATCCCGAGACGGTGTCCACCGACTATGACACCTCGGATCGTCTGTATTTCGAGCCGGTCACGCTCGAGGACGTGCTCGAGATCGTGCATATCGAGAAGCCGAAGGGCGTGATCGTGCAGTTTGGGGGGCAGACCCCGCTCAAGCTGGCTCGTGCGCTCGAGGCGGCCGGCGTTCCGATCATCGGCACCACGCCAGATGCGATCGACCGCGCCGAGGATCGCGAGCGCTTCCAGCAGATGATCGAGAAGCTCGGCCTGCGCCAGCCTGCCAACGCGATCGTGCGCTCTGCGGACGAGGCCGAAATTGCCGCGCAGCGGATCGGTTATCCGCTGGTCGTGCGGCCGTCCTATGTGCTTGGCGGGCGTGCGATGGAGATCGTTTACCGGGCCGAGGAACTGCGCGCCTATATGCGCGAGGCCGTGAAGGTCTCGGAGGATTCGCCGATTCTGCTGGATCTGTTCCTGCGCGCCGCCGTCGAAGTCGATATCGATGCGGTTTGCGACGGCGAGACGGTGGTGATCGGCGCGATCATGCAGCATATCGAACAGGCCGGCATCCATTCCGGTGATTCGGCCTGCTCCCTGCCGCCCTACAGCCTCCCCGTCGAGGTTCAGGCTGAAATGAAGGAGATCGTCGCACGCATGGCGCGCGAACTCGACGTGGTGGGGCTCATGAACGTGCAACTCGCCTGGCAGGACGGCAAGGTCTACGTGATTGAAGTCAATCCGCGGGCTTCGCGTACCGTGCCGTTCGTATCCAAGTGCATCGGCCGCTCGCTGGCAAAAATAGCTGCGCGCTGCATGGTCGGGCAATCGCTTGCGGCGCAGCAGTTCACCGAGGAACCGCTGGCGAGCCTGTTCAACGTGAAGGAATCGGTGTTTCCGTTCAACAAGTTCCCGGGCATCGACCCGATCCTCGGGCCGGAAATGAAATCCACCGGTGAGGTCATGGGCGTCGGCGCCACCTTTGCCGAGGCTTTCGCCAAGGCACAGGTGGCAGCCGGCGAGAACATTCCCTGCAGTGGCCTGGCTTTTCTCAGCGTGCGTGATGCCGACAAGCCCGGTATCGTGGGTGTGGCACGTGAACTCGTCGCGATGGGTTTCAGTATTGTCGCGACGCGCGGCACGGCGGCGGGGATCGAGGCGGCAGGAATCGCGGTCGAGGTCGTGAACAAGGTGCTCGAAGGGCGCCCGCATATCGTCGACATGATCAAGAACGACCGTATCCAGCTGATCATCAACACCACCGAAGGACGCCAGGCGATTGCGGATTCCTCGGCCATCCGCAGCAGCGCGCAGGCCCACGATGTCTATTACACGACCACCCTCGCCGGCGGCGAGGCGGTCTGCATGGCATTGCGCCACGGGCCGGATGTGAGCGTGCGGTGCCTGCAGGAAATACACAGGGAGCTCGTCTGATGGTTACGCGTGTACCAATGACTGTCGAGGGCGCGGAGCGATTGCGCGCGGAACTGGATCAACTCAAGCGCGTGGACCGGCCACGCATCAGCAAGGCGATCGCCGAGGCGCGCGAGCACGGTGATCTCAAGGAGAATGCCGAGTACCACGCGGCGCGCGAGCAGCAGAGTTTTGCCGAAGGACGGATCA
>MTKY01053208.1_pt1 | contig 19499 bp, 16 predicted proteins | sample 1042731 | NCBI WGS metagenome assembly MTKY01 (sample SAMN06212206, study PRJNA360538) | anaerobic digester metagenome | biome: Wastewater treatment plant; material: sludge; isolation source: anaerobic digester fed with sludge from wastewater treatment plant | place: Denmark: WWTP Soeholt ... | reverse complement strand
AAGTGGAGGAGATCCGGGCGACGGTGGGGGACGGGTGGGCCATCAATGCGCTCTCGGGCGGGGTCGACTCTTCCGTGGTGACCATGCTGGGCCATCGAGCGTTGGGGGAGCGACTGCGAACCGTCTTCGTAGATACGGGGCTCATGCGTGCGGGCGAGGCGGAAGAGGTAGTGGGGTTCTTCCACGACTTGGGCGTGAAGGTGGAAGTAATCGATGCCTGCGAGGAGTTTCTAGCCGCTTTGGCCGGGATCACCGACCCCGAGGCCAAACGTGAAGCCATCACTCAGACGTTCTATCGGCGCGTGTTTGGACGCGTGGTGCGCGAGAGCGGGGCCAAGCACCTGTTGCAGGGCACCATCCTGACCGACATTGACGAGACGGTGGCCGGGATCAAGCGCCAGCACAACGTCTTCGAGCAATTGGGCATAGACCCGCAGGAGGCCTTTGGTTACCGTATCTTGGAGCCGCTGATTCGACTGCGGAAGGAAGGTGTTCGTAAGCTGGGAGAGGCCTTGGGCCTATCTGCCGGACTGTTCGCACGCGTCCCCTTTCCCGGGCCGGGTCTTGCCGCACGCGTCATCGGGGAAGTGACGCCGGAGCGTGTGGAGACCGTGCGTCGGGCCACGCAGGTGGTGGAGCGGTTGCTGGCCGGTGTCAACGCCTTCCAGTATCTGGCTGTGCTGCACGAAGATCGGGTTACGGGAATGAGCCAAGGGCAGCGTCACTTCGGGCAGCAGATCGAGGTGCGTTGCTGGGACAGCGTCGATGCGCGCACGGCTTCCCCCACCAGACTTCCCTTCGATCTGTTGGAGCAACTGGGACGGGAGATCGTGCAGGAGGTTCCCGGCGTGGTCAGCGTCACCTACAATATTGCCACCAAGCCGCCGTCGACCATCGAGGCCGTGTAGGCCGCGGCGGTTGGGGCTCAGGGATAATTGCGCCGGCTATGACCATGAGGGCGGATCTCCCCGAACCCCGCGAAGGGCCCGAGCTCCTCGAGCCGCTCGAACCCCCCGAGCAGGTACTGCAGCGCTTCGGGCCGTTGGGCGTCTCGGTCTGCGACGGCCCCTTCGGTATCTTCCGATGGCACTGGAAGAACATCTTCGTCATTGAGCTGACGGAGCGCTCTGTGCGCGGAATCCGGGATACCCGCTTCTTTCCCTTCGCGAGGCGGGGGAGCGGGCGGTCGTTCGTGATACCTTACGATGCGATCGTATCGGTCAAGCTGGCATCGCATCCCTCTCCGTTCAGCGCGATGAAGATCCTGTCGGTTGTGTACCGAGACGGCGCCGATCTACGGGAGAAATCCATAGCCACGTGGGTTTCGCGCGCGGAGAGCGCCTACGCCCTCATCCGGGGCCACGTTCCACAAGACGCCTGAACCTCATGTACGCACTCTATCGGTGGCGGGCCACCGAGGTTGTGGGTAGGTTGAGGTTGTGGGTAGGTTGAGGTTTGTGGGGTTGGGCCCGGCAGCCTATGTTCAAACCACACTACGATAGTGTGCAAATAACATAGGGAGCCGGAACGAGACAGATGGAGCACTCGGTGCACGAGCTGTGCTGGGTCCGCGTGGGATTCCGGGTGTGTGATTCTGCAGAGTGGGGCGCTCAGCCCGACTAGGACGACGTCGGCCGGCTCTTACGCTGACACGGTGGGGACCGGTAGTGCGCCGGTTATGCGATACCATGCCTGACACCGGTTGTGGTAAGGCAAACGGCATTCGGTGGCGGCGGTCGGCGGCGCTTGTGTGGATGGCGGTGCTCGTGCGGAGCGTCGGTGCTTGTGCGAACGACGGCGCTTGTGCGGACGGCGGCGCACGTTCACGCGCCCATTTAGGAGAGTGATTGTATTGCGAATCGACCCTTTTCAGTCGGAGCGGCTTTTGTCGCTGTGGCAGAACAAGGTGGACTACGATTTCACCGAGACCGGTGTCCATCCCATGTTTCTGCACGAGCTCGTGAGTCGGGAAGAGCTGGATGAGATATACGCTTCGGTCCAACTGCGCTACATCCAGACCGATGGGCCGCCGCCGCTGAAAGAAGCCATCTGCGGGCTGTACGAGGCCTGTGGCCATGAGAACCTGCTGGTCACGAACGGTTCGGCCGAGGCCAACTTCTTGGCCGTCTGGCACTTGGTGGAGCCGGGCGATCGCGTGGTGGCCGTGCTCCCCAACTATATGCAGGTACCGGGCGTGGCGAGGGGCTTCGGGGCCGAAGTGGTGCCTGTTTATCTGCGCCCGGAACATGCCTGGGGGTTGGATCTGGAGGAGCTGGAAGGGGCGGTTCGTCCCGGCGCCAAGATCCTGTACGTGACCAACCCCAACAATCCCACGGGAGCGGTCCTCTCTGCGGCTGAGATGGACGCCGTGGTGGCGGCGGCCGAGGCGGCGGGCGCCTGGCTGCTGGCCGATGAGGTGTATCGGGGGGCCGAACTCGACGGTGAGAGCTCGCCGAGCTTCTGGGGTCGATACCATAAGACCATTGTGGTGGGCGGGCTTTCGAAGGCTTACACGCTGCCCGGCCTGCGGCTCGGCTGGGTGCTGACCGACCCCGAGTTGGCCGCCACGCTCTGGGGCTACCACGACTACACCACCATCTCCACCAACGCCGTAAGCGAGCGCCTGGCGCGGCTTGCCCTGCGGCCGGAGGTGCGGGCACGTATCTTGGAGCGGAATCACACGATCTCCAAGCGCAATCTGCGCGGCCTCAGCGATTGGCTCGCCGCCCACGGCGATACGTTCAACTTCGTCCCTCCGCGTATTGGAGGCGTGGCCTTCGTGGGCTACAACCTGCCCCTCGGTTCCACCGAGTTGGTAATGCAACTGCTCCAAGAACACAGCGTACTGGTTGTGCCCGGCGAGGCTTTCGGTGCCGATCGGTACCTGCGCATCGGCTACGGGAACCCGCGCCTGCTCGAGGGGCTCGCCTTGATCAATGAGACGATCGAACGCCTGAGGGCGTCGATGTAGCCGGGAGGTGTCGGAACGTGTCCGGGAGTGATGTGAGCAAGGATGTAGAGCGCGTCCGCAGCGCCTTTGCACGTGCCGCTCAGCGTGCGGCCACGGGCAGCGCCCGCCGTGATCGCCGCGTGGAGGACATCTTGGAAGGCGATACGCCCACGTTCATGGAGTTGCCCTTGGCCGCCAAGCCGGAAGACCTGGCGGGCGCGGACGCGGCTGTGATGGGCTTTGGGTACGAGGGCATCACCATCAAGACCCCGCTCTTGGCGGCGCCGGCCACGGTGAGCCGGCCGCCGCGGGGATCGGCGTATTGGCGCATGGGTGCCGACAAGGCCCCGGCAGCCATACGCACGTACTCCCTCTACTACTCCATCCACCACAACCAGGGCTGGTATCCCGAGATCGACCCCACGCTGACCATCTTTGACCACATCCGCGTTGTGGACTACGGCGACGTGTGTGTGGAGCCCGCCGACACGGCGCTGACCATGCGCCGCGCCAGCGACAAAGTGGGCGAGATCGTGAAGGCCGGGGCGCTGCCCATCGTACTCGGCGGAGACCACACCATCCCCTTCCCAACCCTGCGCGGCATCTACGAGCAGAGCGGCGCCCGCGTGGGCGTGATCTCGTTCGACGCGCACATGGACCTCTCCGACACGCCCGAGTACTGGGCCTCCACTGAGTGGGTCAAGTCCTTTGAGCTGGGCTGCGTCAGCCCGGACAACTTCGTGGAGATCGGTATCCGCTCCAACCGCAGCACCAACTTTGAGCGGATCGTGGCCGAGGAGCTGGGTATCCGCGTCTACAACATAGACGAGGTGAAGTGCGTGGGCATGCAGGCGGTGATCGAGGATGCCGTGGCCAGGGCGTGCCGGGGCGTGGACGCATTGTATGTCTCGGTCGACATTGATGTGATGGAGCCCGGCCTGTGTCCCGCACAGAAGGCGCCGGAGTTCTGGGGCCTCACCGTGGACGAGATGATGATCGCCATGCGACATGTGTGCGCGCAGCCCCTGGCCGGGCTTGACATCTGCGAGCATACCCCCGATTACGACGTGAACGGCATGGGTGCCCAGTTCTGTGCCCGGCTGGTCGTGGAAGCGCTGGCGGGGCTGGCCCAACGCAGGCGCGCCGAGCGGAAATCGGAGGGGTGACCGTCGATACAGCCCGCGCGCTTGCTAGGCATTTGGCCCCTCGTAGTGGCGCATCCAGCCTGTGTCGCAGGCGATTTCTTCAAGTTCCTGTGGACCACAGGTATGAAATGAGACTACCGTCATATCCTCCCCCTCGGGGATGAACTCGTGCGGCACACCTCGCTCGATGACCAGCCACCTGTCTTCCAGAGGCCGCGGTGAGTTGAAAGACGTCGTCAGGCGAGATTCACCGCCTATGATGGCCAAGCCTCCGCCCCTCACCAAGGTCATGTGCTGGACGCTGTTGGGGTGGTAATGTGCGCCAGACGGTACGTCCCGACGCAGATGGAAGATCCAGCCGGATTTGATCTCATCAGGCAGATTGATGGGAAGGGACGCCAAGTCAACCGTCTCCCAGACGAAAGTCGCCGTGGATGATGCGAGCTCAATTCGGAGTCTGGTTAGGGCTGCTGTGAAGGACTGTTGGCTCAGCAGGTACTGCACTGCCGAGTCGAGCGCATGGAGATCTGGTGTGCTCATCTGAGTTCGCCTCCCGGGTGCGTGGCGTCTAGGGGGATCGACCACAGTTTCGATCGCAGCTCAGCGTGGCGTTCCGCCGCCATCCGAGTCTACCTGTCGAGCACGATGTAGTTTGCCACGACCGCTTGTAGTTGGCTGGCACCACTAAGACCGGTCTCCGTCTCGGCCGATATAAACCCTAGACGGTCTCATGGCGGAAGAAGGTGGCCGGGATGGCGCAGTCAGAGTTCTGGGTGGTTGCTCTCGATCGGCGGTCGGACGGTGCAAGGACAATCAACCTCGCTTTGGAGAACGCCGGCTATCCAAGTCCCCGGTATTTCGCCGACCCGGCTCTGGCTTTGGCGGAGTTCGATGGCTTCCGGCCGGCGTTCATCATCGTCCGCCTGAACTCACCCTCTTTGGCCGAACTTGCTTTCGTGCGGAGCATCCGGAGCGTTGTGGGGCCGGGGGTGTTCCTACCCGTCCTCGCCATTGGCGACGTGACGGTTGAGACAGTAGCCGAACTGGCGGTCGATGCGGGAATCAGCGATTTTCTCGCCGAGCCCCTGACTCCGTACCAGATCCTTTCGTATGTCGGTTCCCTCATTAGGACGAGCGCTCGGGCCAGGTACGTGCGTCGTCTCCTGCGCGACACGATCAAGGCAGTGGGAGCAGAACCGGGGCCGGCGCATTACGAGAGCATCGCCCGCCTGGGCCAAGCAGGTGAGCACAGCGACGACGGGGCTGACGAACATGCTGCGAGGGTGGGCCGGTTGAGCGGTGATATCGCGCACGAACTCGGCCTGCCCCCGGCGGAAGCCCAACTCATAGGGCTCGCAGCCCCCCTGCATGATTTGGGCAAAGCGTTTGTTGCCCATCGTGTTCTTTCCAAGGAGGGAGAGTTCGTACCCTTTGAGAGAAAGTTGATGCAGCAGCACGTATCGGCGGGGACAGAGCTACTCAAGGGGGAGTTATCCAGTCTGGCCAGGGCGGCGGAGATCATTGTCCGCTCTCACCACGAGCGCTGGGATGGGAAGGGCTATCCTGCCGGTCTGTCGGGCATGCGTATACCTCTGTCTGGACGGATTGTGGCTGTGGCTGAGGCTTTTGAGGCCATGACTCATCTGCGTCCCTACAAGGCGGGGGTTTCGGTGGGGGATGCACTTGCCGAGATCAGAGAGGAACGAGACCGTCAGTTCGACCCAAATGTGGTGCATGCTCTTCTCCGAATCCAGGATCGACTACTCTGTCTGGCCAGTCACCTATTCGAGGGGCGGGCAGCAGGTCTCTGAGCGGGCTCGTGCCTCATTGTTGAAGGCCGGCTCCAAACGGGTGTGTCTGTCGAGTTGTGCATAAGCAGATCACGGCATGACATGGGTTCTTGCGTGACGTCGTTCAGTTGATTGCGCCTCGGATGACGGGGGCCTATGATCAAAAAGAGTATGCGTCCGACCAGCCTGCACGACCACAGTCGCTGGGTGGACACTGGCGTCATGTGACAGAACTGAAATATAAAAGAGACCGAAGGGCACGGTTGGGAGTCGGCGTTGTGCGCAGGGATTGACTTGTACTGGATCCCCTTGGGAGCAGGGGGCCATTTCGTTCGGCTGAACGGGAAGGTTTACGAGGCCGTGCAGGCCCTGGTTCAGCGTCGTGCGCGGCGCAACCTATACCATTCGGCGCTCGTGGTGAGCGTGTCGGAAGGGAGCTATGTCATTGAATGTGCGTGGGTTTCCAGCACCGATTCCGACAAACGTGGTGTGGTGGCCGCCGGCCCAGTTTGGAATAATTGGGCTGGCCGCCTGCGCCCGCTCCGTTACGAGGTGCGCTGTTGGCTGGGCGGCACCATCCCCGATGTCGCGGAGGCGGTGGAGAGCCCGCAACGACTCTCTTGCGACGAGGCCACTGCGCGGCGCTTGATCGAACTGTCCCCCCAAGTCCCGACTCCGCCATGGGGCCGGGATCAATGCGGGGTGGGAGAGATGTGGAACTCCAACTCGGTCATCTCCTGGCTTCTTGTGCGCAGCGGTGTTGACACAAAGACCGTGTGTTTACCGGAAGATGGACGGGCGCCCGGTTGGAATGCCGGTTTGGTTGTGGCGCAAGCCAGATGAGAAGGAAGTGCCGAAAATAGACCCGGCGACGGCCTGGTTTTGGTCGAGGTTGCGGATGCCACTGCACAGCTTCGGTGCACGATGTCAGCGTACATGGAGGGTCCTATGTATATGAGAGACCCCGCTCACGGCGGGGACAGATCTCATCAGGGACTGACGCAGCCGGCCACTGTCAGCAGCAGCCCAAGAAGTAACATCATCAGCACAAGGGGCAGAATGCGCCTCATCTTTCCCCACCTCCCGGTCCTCGGGGACCCGATACCCGATTGAGCCACATGAGCTCATTATAGTGTGCTCAGGGTGCCGTCATGTCCGGGCGCGGAGATCAAGCTCCGCTGGAGCGACTGGCGTGGGAACTTGCATCGCGTGGTTGCTCTCCGCACCTGATGCTGTGGCTGCGCCCCTGGGGCTCCGTAGCTTGACGGTCCGGTCGAGGTCGGCTTCAATGCACAAAGGGGTAACCTGAGCTTAAGACCGTTGCCCGCCTGGTCCGCGACAGACGAAGCCATGGAGGCGAGATCATGAAGAGGCCTCATTGCGAGCATAGATCTCTGTTTGCCATCCTACTGTGGGTACTGGCCCTCACGCTTCTGTTGGTCGGCGCAGGGCTGGTAGGAGCAGACGAAGCCCGAGCCGATCCTCCAGTCGTAGCCGCTTTCAGGGTAGTGGACTTCCTCCCAGTCGCGGGAGAGACCAAGGCACCGTTGGCGCCGGTGGTTATGGCGATCTTCAACCTGCCGGTCAATACTTCCACCGTCACCACCGACAGCTTCTACATGGAGAACCCGGGAGGAGCCAGGGTCAAAGCCCACTTTGAGTTCGACACGGGCAACACCCGGGTTTTCTTGAGGACGGACGAGGTGCTGCAGCCGGCGACAACTTACAGGGTGGTTCTCACCGGCGCCATCAGAAGCCAGGTTTGGCTCCCCGCCCTGTCTTACCCACTTCTGCCCACAACCTGGACTTTCAGGACCACCGCTCCGCCCAAAGTGGTGGAGACGATACCGGCGGCAGAGGCCAAGAACGTCCCGCTCGACCAAACCGTGCGGGTGATTTTTGATCAGGAGATCGACCCCACATCGGTGAGACACGCCACCTTCTACCTGACATGGGTAGGAGGGTTCTTCGCGATTGAGTCCGAGGTGTATTGCAACGCCAACCACCGTGAAATCATGCTCGTTCCGACGGACGGGCTGAGGGGGGACACGACTTATCAGGCGATCCTCACTACCGGTTTGAAAGGGAAGAACGGCGCTCCTCTGGAGAAACAGGTCACTTGGTATTTCAGCACCGCGGCCAAACCGCTTCCGCCGCCCCCTCCACCTGCCGGAGTGTTCACCGACGTGGACTCCAAGAACCCTTATTATGAAGCCATCACAGAGTTGGCCTCCAGAGGGATCGTCAGCGGCTACGGGGACGGTAGGTTCGGCCCAAAGGATCCGGTGCGGAGGGCGCAGTTCGCGAAGATGATCGTTGGCGTCCTGGGCCTGCCGGTGACCGAAAACGATTTCCCTCATCCTGATGTGACTTTCATCGACTTGGGGACGGACAACCCCAACGATCTGTATCCCCACGAGTATGTGTCGGTGTGCTTCCGGAACGGGATCACCCGGGGGAAAGACGCCACCCACTTCGCTCCCTACGACTTCATCACGCGCTATCAGGTGATCAGCATGGTGGTGCGGGCGGCCAAGAGGTTCCCCATGAACATGGTGGTGGGGGAGCCGCAGGCCGGTTACGGCGAGTGGAGGGGCGATGCCACCCACGGGTACAACGCCGCTTGGGCGGAGCTCAACGGGCTGCTGACCGGGCTGGATCTAACCCTTGACCCGTACGACGACATGACGCGGGGCGAAGTAGCCCAGGTGCTGTACACGCTGCTATTGCTGAGGGCGCCTGTGGTGACGTAGCGGTTGGACTGGGGCAGGTAGACAGCAAGGGGGCGGCAGCACGGCCCAAACGCAGGCTTCCGCGCGGATCATCGCTGCAAGAGAAGTGGTTGCCGGCCGAGATTTGAACTTGGACTGACCGCCGCAGACCATCGGTCTCTGTTTGGGTGAATCTGCTCTAATGTACAGCCCTTGTCCGATGTATACCACTGTATCCGGATGCCGTCCCGAAGCGTTTTGGTCGGCTGCCACCACGAGGCATATGCGGTAGAGGCATATGCGGCAGAGAAATGCATCGCACCACACCATGCCCCACCGACTCCTTCAGGATAGAATCCGTCCATGAGCACAAAGCCTGTCGGAGCTACTGTCAAGAGGGTAGTGCTGGCTGTGACTACAGTCGGCGCTTTCCTGACCCCGTGGATGGTGTCGTCCATCAATATTGCCCTGCCGACGATAGGCCGCCAGTACTCCATGTCCGCCGTGGCGATGGGCTGGGTCTCCACCATCTACATCCTGGCTTCCGCCGCCCTGCTGGTACCATTCTCTAAGTTGGGCGATATATTCGGACGACGACGGATCTATATAGTAGGCGCGGTCGTCTTCTGCATTGCCTCCCTGCTCTGCGCCTGGACACCCAATGAGCACTGGCTCATGGTATTCAGAGCGCTTCAGGGCGCCGGCGCCGCACTGATTTTCGGCACGGGCGTGGCGATCGTCAGTTCGGTGTTTCCACCGGGGGAAAGGGGTCGGGCCCTGGGCATAAATGTAGCCGCCACCTATTTGGGGCTGTCCGCGGGGCCGGTGCTGGGCGGGTTCATGACGCAAAGACTGGGTTGGCACAGCGTGTTCGTAGCGGCGGCGATCCTGGCGGCTCTGGTGGCAGCGCTTATGGCGGTCTTCGTGAAGCAGGAGTGGAAGGTGGATGGGGGGCGCCGGCGCTTCGATTTCGTGGGATCCGCCATCTACGTGATCGCCCTGACGGGATTCACCTGGGGTTTGTCGGACCTGCCCTCGCTGCTGGGCGCTGCGGTGCTGGTGGGGGGAATACTGACGCTCGCACTCTTCGTGTGGTGGGAATCGAGATGTGCCGATCCTTTGCTCGACCTGTGGCTGTTCCGCCACAATCGTGTCTTTGCTCTGTCCAATCTGGCTTCCTTCATCAACTACAGCGCTACATTCGCCGTCGGCTTCCTTGTCAGCCTCTACCTCCAATACATAAAGGGGTATTCAGCGGAGAGCGCGGGCTTGGTTCTTGTGGCTCAGCCCGCGCTACAGGCATTGGTCTCGCCCTGGGCCGGCCGCCTCTCGGATCGGGTGGAGCCTCGGCTGGTGGCGTCAACGGGCATGGCAATGGGGTCGCTCGGATTAGGGTTGTTGGTCTTTTTGGGCAGGGGCACCAGCATTGTTTTTCTGGTTCCCGTGTTGGCGCTGCTGGGATTGGGTTTTGCTTTGTTTTCCTCACCCAACACCAACACCATCATGTCAAGCGTTGAGCCTCAGCATTATGGGTTGGCTTCGGCCACGTTGGCCACCATGCGCACGGCCGGCCAGATGTTCAGCATGGCGGTGGCTATGCTGGTGTTCGCCCTCGTCATTGGGCCGGTGCAGATTACACCCGACCGCTACGACGCCTTCCTCCAGGCAACCCGCTTGGCCTTCATCATCTTCGCGGTTCTGTGTGTGGCGGGCACGTTCGCTTCATTGGCGAGGGGCAACCTGCGCAGCTGACGAACCGTCAGTGGCAGAAGACGGGTGGATGGTGGGGTCGAGTGTAAGTGACAAGGGTGGTTGCCCCGCCAGGATTTGAACCTAGACTAACTGATCCAGAGTCAGTCGTGCTGCCGTTACACCACGGGGCAACGGGCAACGCTAAGTGTAGCACTGCGCCCGGGGAAGTGTCCCGCGGCCGGGGTTCCCCCGCCGCGGTCGGCGCGGCCCAGTTTCAAGTCGGCGCTCGAGACGGCGCCCCAGACGGCGCTCCAGACTGCACTCCGGTCCCGCTACCGCCGGCTATCGCCCTGCCTCTTCCCCTGTCTCCTCTCGATCTTGGCCCAGGTGTCCTTCAGGGTCACGGTCCGGTTGAACACGGGCGCTCCGGGGCCGGAATCCTGGGTATCGACACAGAAGTAGCCCAGTCGTTCAAATTGGTAGCGTGCGCCCGGCTCCGCATCCGCCAGTGAGGGCTCCATCCGGCATCCGCGCAGGATCTCCAGCGACTCCGGATTGAGCGTGCCGGTGAAGTCCTGCCCCTCAGGGGCGTCGTCGGGGTTCTCCACCGTGAAGAGGGTGTCGTAGAGGCGCACTTCGGCTTCTACGGCGTGGGCCGCGGAGACCCAGTGGATGGTGGATTTGACTCTGCGCCCGTCGGGTGCGTCACCACCGCGGGTGGCCGGGTCGTAGGTGGCGCGCACCTCGACGATCTCGCCCGTCTGCGGGTCCTTCACCACTCCCGTGCAGGTGATCAGGTAGGCGTAGCGCAGCCGTACCTCTACCCCGGGACTCAGGCGATGGTACTTGGGCGGCGGCACTTCACGGAAGTCATCCTGCTCGATGTAGAGCACGCGGGAGAAGGGCACGCGGCGGGTGCCCATGGCGGCGTCCTCGGGGTTGTTGACCGCCGCGAACTCTTCCACCTGCCCCTCGGGATAGTTCTCGATCACCAGGCGCAGAGGGCGCAGCACGGCCATGACCCGCGGGGAGTGGCGGTTGAGCTGGTCCCGCACGAAGTGCTCCAGCAGGCTCAGCTCCACCATGTTCTCGCGCTTGGCCACGCCGATGCGATCGCAGAAGGCTCGGATGGCCTCGGCCGGATAGCCGCGTCGCCGCATGCCGGAGACGGTGGGCATGCGCGGATCGTCCCAGCCTTGCACGTGCCCCTCCTGCACCAGTCGCAGCAATTTGCGCTTGCTCATTACCGTGTAGGTCAGGTTGAGGCGGGCGAACTCGCGCTGGCGCGGTAGGGGCCGAGGCAGGTCCAGGGCCTCGAGCAGCCACTCGTACAGGGGGCGGTGCACCTCGAACTCGAGTGTGCAGAAGCTGTGGGTGACGCCCTCGATGTAGTCCTCGAACTCGTGGGCGTAGTCGTACATGGGGTAGATGCACCAGGCGTCGCCCGTTTGGTGGTGGGAGGCGTGGCGGATGCGATACAGCACCGGGTCGCGCAGCCACACGTTGGGCGAAGACATATCTATCTTGGCCCGCAGCGTACGCGCGCCGTCGGGAAACTCGCCTGCCCGCATGCGCTGGAAGAGATCGAGGCTCTCGGCTACCGATCGATTCCTGTAGTCACTCTCCCGTCCCGGTCGGTCGGGTGCGCCCCGCATGAGATCCACTTCCTCGGGCGTGTGATCACAGACGTAGGCTTTGCCCCGGCGAATGAGTTCGAGCGCGTATTCGTACAGGGCTTCGAAGTAGTCGGAGGCGTAGAAGGGCTCGAGTTCGCGGCCATGGCTCTGGGCCGCCATGACCGGCGCGATGAAGTAGTCGAGGCGTCCATCGAGCTCACGACGCTCGGGCAGGGCACCCACCGGCTTGAGGCTGAAGCAGTGATCGGCCCAGCCGGCAATCAACCAGTTGACGTCCTCCACGATGGAGTCCACGTACTCCACGTCCTCAGTGGCGGGGTTGGTATCGTCCATGCGTAGATTGCAGCGGCCGCCGAACTCACGGGCGATACCGAAATTCAGGCAAATGGACTTGGCGTGACCGATGTGGAGGTAGCCGTTGGGCTCTGGCGGGAAGCGCGTCACCACGCTGTCGACGCGGCCCGAGGCCAGATCCTGTCGGACCATCTCCCGGAGGAAATCCTGGCGCTCCTGCGCCGGCTGCTCCTGATCGAGATCAGAGGGACGGTCCGGCGTGGGCGCACCGGTTGGGCCTGTCATTGCTACTCCTCACTGTTGGTGCGTGGGGGAACCAAGGAATCAAGGCTACTTTCTCTCACAACCGCCGGGGGTGCGTCAAGGCTTTGACGGTTGAATCCCACCTGAGGCGGGAATACCCGCAACACCCGTATCTGGGCGGCCTTCACGTCACCGGCGGCCTGAAGCGTATACGCCCACGTGGTGCCCGACGGTGTGCGGACGATGCAAAGGAGGACCGGCATGCCGGAGTTTGGATCACCTTTCTCAGGATTGGCCAACGACAGGAAGCTGACACCCGAGGAGTTGGTAAGAGCCATACGCTTCATGATCGCGGCCGAGTACGAGGCCGTTCAGTTGTACATGCAGTTGGCGGAGTCCATCGACAACAAGCTGGCCATCGAAGTGCTGAAGGACATCGCCGACGAGGAACGAGTGCACGCCGGCGAGTTCTTGCGCCTGCTCCATGAGCTCGAACCGGACGAGCAGAAGTTCTACGCTGAAGGTGCGGAAGAGGTGGAGGAGGAGATAGAGAAGCTCAAGTAAGAGAGCGGGGGCTCACCCAGGGGTGCGCCCGGCGGGTGTTTTCATTTCCTTGCGCCGGTCATCAGCCGCTGCCTTTCACTCACAGGTGCGCTGAACCCCGGCACCTCGACAGACCCACACCGCAGAGCGCGGGAAGCGGAGGCGCACGCGGCTACCGATCTCGACTTGGCTTTGTTCCAAGTGGGGCCGGAGGGCGTGCACTACCACGCGGGGCGGCACCTCCACGCCCACGGAGGCGTACACACTGCGCACGCTTATGTCCCGTACAGTGCCGTGTAACACGTTGTGCTCACCGCACGGATAGATGTGGCCCGCCGAACCGCGCTTGGATATCTCTATCTCTATCTCCTCGGGACGGATCACGGCGGTCACCGGGATGCCGAGAGCCGAGAGCGGCTCATGCTGCAACGGGGGAGGGACTCCAAGCGGTCCCTGCAGCGCCGGAGGAAGGGTCTCCGGTCCCAAGAGCTCGATGCCGCCCTCGAGTGTCAAGCGCAGGCCGCCGTCGCGGCCGACGGCCGCGACGGCCGGCAGCAGGTTGGTGGAGCCGACGAGCCGCGCCACATCCGTGTCCGCGGGGTGGCGGACTATATCGGTGGGTGATCCCACCTGCCGCATCTCTCCGTCGACGAGCACGGCCAGTCTATCGCCCAGGGCCAGTGCTTCATCCAAGTCGTGCGTGACGTGAAGTACGGTGGTGCACAACTCCCTCTGTATTCTTCTCAACTCAGTTCGCAACTCGCGGCGCGTTTCTCCATCCAGGGCGGAGAGGGGTTCATCCAGGAGCAACACCCGCGGATCAATGGCCAAAGCGCGGGCCAGGGCCACGCGCTGCTGCTCGCCGCCCGATAGACCGGGCGGGTGTCGAGGCAGCAGCCCTTCGATCCCCAGTAGTGCCGCCAGATGTGGCACGCGGGTGGGCGCTGCTGACGGGGAGGCCCCGAATGCGATGTTGCGCTCCACGGTCATATGGGGGAAGAGCACGTAGTCTTGGTAAACGAAACCGGCGCGCCGCTTTTCCGGGGGACGATATGTGACTTCCTCCGCATCGAACCAGATATGGCCTACCAATGGGTGACGTAGGCCGGCTATGGTCTCGAGCAAAACCGTCTTGCCCGCTCCGGTGGGGCCGAGGATCACCAAGTATTCGCCGTCGCCCAGCGTCAGGTCACCCAAGCGCAGCCGGAAAGCGCCCGCCCGCACCTCCAGGTTGCGAATACGGATCATCTCCGGCCGCCCCACGCGCGCTGGCGGCGGCGCGGCAAGAGTACCGTCCGCACCAAGATCAGGATGAGCAGGGCCAGGGCGAGGAGGAGGGCGGTGATGGGAAGCGCAGCCGACAGTCCGAAGCCCGCGAAGCGCTCGTAGATGAGCACGGAAATGACTTTGGGATTGTATGCGAGTATGACAACGGCACCGAATTCGCTGATTCCACGTGCCCACATCAGGATGGCGCCCGCCATGATGCCCCGCCACGCCAGCGGCAGGGTAACGCGCCCGAACGCACGCCACGGTCCCGCCCCCAGCGTGCGCGCCACTCGCTCCAGCCTCTCGTCAACCAGGGCAAACGCCTCTCGGGCTGTGTCCACAAGGAGGGGCAGGCCCACGAACAGCATGGCCACCACGATCCCGGCGGCGTTCTCCGTGAAGTAGAAGCCCAGGGACTTCAGGGGTCCGCCCAACAGGCCCTGGCGGCCGTAAACCAGCAGCAGCGCCACTCCGGCTGCCGTGTGCGGGATGATGATGGGCAGATCAATGATGCCCTCCAGAATGGTCTTGCCTGGGAAGCTACGACGTGCCAAGAGGTAGGCCAACGGGACACCTGCCAGCAGAGCCACCAGGGTTGCGAAGAAGGCGCACGTGAAGGTCAGCCACAGCGACGACAAGACATCGGGTTGTGTGAGACCGGAAGCCATCTCTCCGGGACCCGATGCGACCAGCGTCCCCAGAAGCGGAACAAGGATGAAGAGGACCAAGAGCAGCCCGGCGAACCAGAAGACCCAATCGAGCAGGCTCAACGCGCGTACGCGGCGCACGGCTGCACGCTCAATCGGTCTGCGGGAGAGGCCGGCAGAGGGCCTTCACGGCTTCTGGAACGGCCTGTAAGTTGTCCGCAAGCGCGGGTGAAATCATGGGTTGGTAGTTCTCCGCCATGATGCGCTGTCCTTCGGGACCCAGTAGATAGGCCAGGAGTGTGGCCGCAGCGTCGGGGTGGCGGGCGTTGCTGGGGATGGTGACCGCATAGCGAATGGGCTCGCCGCGGAAGCGGGGCTTAACGCTGGCGAACCGCTGGAAATCGAGGACCACTTCCACGCGACCGTATGCGTCGGCAAGAGACGGGTCACTCAGGTTGATCTCGGGCGCCAGCGCCACGTACTGCAGGCGATGTTGCTTGATCACACTCACGTACTCGAACGCGTAGTCGATTTCGCCCGACTGCAACAGCGGCAGTAGTTGCACACTGTAGGGGCGAACCACAATGTGGGCATCCTTTTTGGTTTCGAGAATCTCGGGAACCTTTATGAGATCCACACCGCCGGTGTGGCTGATGCTGAGCGGGACCCGGAACTGGTCTCCAAAGGTGTCCTGGAAAAGACGAGGCCGACTCAGGGCCGACTCGGCAAGGTCGATGGTCATGAGGGCGCGGTAACCGTTGGCGTCCAGGCGTGGGTCGGCCATACCCAACCGCACGCCGTCGCGATTGATGATCTCCGGCCAGTTGTCGGCTGAGAGCTCGTTCACGAACGCGCCTGTGGCGGTATGGGCGATCGCCATTTCGTTGGTGGCGAAGATCACATACCAATCCGCATAGGGACGGTTGGTCTGGGGATCAGCTACCGAGTAAAGGAGCATGGGTATCAGATTGTGGTCGGCGGTGACAATGAGGTCGGCCTGCTCATGAAGATCGCTGACGTGACGGATGACCTGAATGCTTCCGTGCCCCTCCATGTTCACGTCGATATGCGGATGCGACGCTTCGAACTCCTTCTCCAGCTGCTCAAAGGGGATGATGAGACTCCCGGCGAAGAGCACGCGCAGGTTCACTTTCTCCTGGGAGCCGGCCCCACACCCGGCCAACAGCAACAGTGTCGCCACGGCGGTTAGAGTGAAGCTTAGGAGCCTGCCGGTGACGCGGCGGTGGGCGCACATATCCTTCACGCCTCGCGGGGGTGGGTTGGCTTCCGGGGCCGGGTCACGGGCTTTGGGGCGGACCGTCCCTTCTGGGACGGTCCGCCCGCACTCTCGTACCTCTTCACCCTATGGCTGCGGCAGCAGCAGCCTGATCTCACTGATCTTACCGATGGACTGCTCGCCGGTGATGCCCTCGCCGACCAGGCGCAGGGGCCAGTACTCTTCGGGCAGGGCGCTTCCGTTGAGCTTATGGGCGACGATGAGATCCTTGTTGTAGTACATGGTGGCACTGTTCACGATGGTGGTAGCGCCGTCGGTGGCCAGTAGCTCCACCTCGTAGCCCGCGTTGGCCAGCTCGCGGTTGTAGGCGGGGCCGGTGTGAGGATTGTCGTCGTCAACCCGTCCGCACAAAAGGTAGAGGGCCACGCCGGTCCAGGTGTCGCCGTGGGCGTCTTTCCACTCCCGGCCGTGACAACCGATGGCGGCGCCCGTTTCAAACGCGGCCCGATCCATCTCCTCGGTTATGTCTCCAGTGAGGAGTAGCGACCACTCCCTCTCGATCGGTTTGGTCCGGAGCTTGGTGACCCACTTGACCCACCAGTGGCCGTCGGTGACTTGGTCCTTCTGGGGGCCGACGATGCATAGGCGCAGGGTACCCCAGCTATCGGGATCGAGGGCTTGACCGTCCATCTCGTACGCCACCACGAGTTGCAGGGGTCCCTCCACCTCGTTCTCGGCGCCGGTGACCATGTCGTACGTCAGGAAGTCACCCGCGGCTATCTGACTGTACGAAACCGTCATTTCGTAGCCGTCTTTGGCGATAATGCCCACCGCATCATCCTCGGTCAGGCCGCCCACGTCGCCAAACAGGTCTTTCACGGCCACACCCTTCATGAGCGCGGGCGGAGTGATCCGTCCCGTGGAGCTTTTCATGCCCCCGTAACCCTCCGTGGCGGGCATGGCCTTGAGCTGTTCCAGGGTGTAGGAGATGGTGCCGTTGGGTCCAGTCACTTCCAGCACCGGCGCATCGGCCGGGGTTGTGCTCGAGGGCGCCGGAGCGGCCGCTGTGGTCGCCGATGCCCCGGTATTCGTCTGGCCGGCGCCGCAGCCGGCCAGAATCGCGCAGCACAGGCAGAGCCAGATGACACCCAACCGGCAAAGAAGGGAACGGCCCGTAGTTGTCACCGAGCGCATACTACTCCACCACGATTTTGACAATCTGCTTGATCCACAGCTTGCTCGCCGTAACCTGATCGGCAGCAGCGCTCACCAGGGCCGTGCGGAGCGGCCCATCGCCGTAGGCCAGAGCGGCATCGCCCACCTGATACGCCAGGATCAAAGTGAGCGGGTCACGATCTTTCAGCTCTTCTCCTGAGACCGGGTCGAGCTGCGCCACGGTACCGGTGGTTTCGGCGGCGTTGAACGTCCTTCTGTACCCGTCGGATGCGTGGAAGGTGACGGTGGTTCCGCCGCCCACCAGGGCCATCAGATCGGCCAGCGAGACGCCCTTGAAGCGCAGGGGCCCAGTGACGTTGCCCAGCGAGTTCCTGTAACCGCCGAAGCCTTCACTGGACTCCATCCCCATCACATCGGCGATGGAGAGACGCTCGATGCCGCCCGGACCGACCAGCCGGAGCGTCATGGTGAACAGGGCGTGAAGCAACTCGGCCGTCTCACCGCGGGTGGCTTCCTGGGTGGTGTCCCACGTGGCGAGGTTGGCTATGCCGTCCAGTAGACCGTTGTACTCGGCTCTTTTGATGTTGTCCCCGTGCGTGGGGTCGGAGTAGTTGAGTTCACCCTGGTAGCCGGTGGGTGGTGGGGCCAGAACATCGCCGGCCGCCCGGACGGTCACGGTGATCAGTTGCTGCCGGGTTAGGTTATCCCAGAACCCGAAGTTGCCGGAGGTGTACCCCTGCATGATGTTGTTGGCCGCGGCCACGGCCGCATAGGCACCCGGATACAGTGGATTTGCAGGATCGACGGCCGGGGTATCCAAGAAGGTGGAGATGTCGGCCTCGCTGACGGCGTACTCCATGGTGAGGACGGCCATTTTGGCGAACTGGGCGCGTAGCAGATGATCATCAGGCCCAAAGAGGCCGTCCTTGTACCCACCCACGATCTCCCAAGCGGCCAAGTTGTTGATGGCCTTCTTATACGGCGACTCACCCACGTCTGTGAACTCCGCCAGCGCAGGGGTCACTGTGACCAGCAACAGCACCACGGTTAAGACGAAACAGGCGAATAGGTGTTTTGCTCTCATGCCTCTTCCTTTCGGTTGACTCAGCGTACTTCTATGACGGATACAAATTTGACCCAAAGCCAGCTGTCGGTGACTTGATCGGCAGAGGGGCTCAAGAACGCGATGCGCAGCGGACCCCCCTCTTGCGGGCCCACGGCGCCGCCCCGAAGCTCGTAAGCCACAACCGGCGTCACCGCGCCGTCCATGTCATCTGTGGGTTCCCCGTTATTGGGGCGATACGTGGCCACAAGGCCACGGAGTTCGTCTGAACTGAGATCCTGTCGGTATCCGTCCGAAGCCACCACGGTGACGGCTGATCCGCCGCCCACCAAGTCCAGCAGCGTCTGCAGAGCCGCTCCCCGATACTCGCGTGGGGCAGTGATATTGCCAAGGGAGTTTTTCCACCCGCCGAATCCCACGGTGGCCGGGAGGGCCCTGAGTTCGGCCAAAGAAAGCCCGACCGTCTTCCCCGCCCCTCGGACGGTCAGCACCACCGTTTTGGCTGTAGTGGCCGGGGAGGGGGTGGAAGTGGAAGAAGTGCCCGGTGTCTGGGGTGATGAAGTAGTGGTTGTGGTTGGGGAACTGGTGCCGGGCTCGCTCTCGGTGACGGGTACGGTTGACCCGGTGGAGGCAGGGGTTCCGCTCTGGCCGGGCCTAAGAGGGGCGGTGGTGAGGATGGTATAAGTCTGAGGAGCGGTAGTGGTGGATGCATCCACCGTCTGTGGGGTTGTGCTCGTCTGTGCCGTGTTGGCTCCACAGCCGGCGCCGCACCACACCACGAACATCACGGTGCACAAGGCTCGACAGATGTGCCGGGAGCCGCGCACACAACGCAGGAACCGAACCAATCAACCTCTCCTTTCCAAACACCGGGAGGTGGTGTCCCAGATCAGAACCCATCTCGACTGCGTCACCCGGCCGTGCAGAACCAGAAGCACACAGGTCTGTTTGCCCGCTCCGAGTCTGTGGCGAGTGTCTACAGGCCTCTTGTGCCGGCTTCCTGATCCAGGCGCAGATTGTATCAGTTGTAGCATTTCATCTGCTCTTTACCGGGAGTCGGCTTGTCTGGTTGAGGCCTGCAGGCCACACGTGCGCAACAGAG
>MTKY01053455.1_pt1 | contig 19506 bp, 21 predicted proteins | sample 1042731 | NCBI WGS metagenome assembly MTKY01 (sample SAMN06212206, study PRJNA360538) | anaerobic digester metagenome | biome: Wastewater treatment plant; material: sludge; isolation source: anaerobic digester fed with sludge from wastewater treatment plant | place: Denmark: WWTP Soeholt ... | reverse complement strand
CCCATATTGAAGGTAGCCTGCAATATAGGCTGTCTATAACTTTTCTATTGCAGGTTAGCCGATCAGCTTCCGGGCCATCTCTATATGCGATGATTCATTAAGATCCGGTGCATGCTTCCTGCGCGCAGCATTCATGCCGTCTCCCCCAGGACAATAAGTGGGGTAAGGTCTTCCAGGGGGCTTTAACGCCCACCAGAGTAATAGAAGCCGGGCTGCGTGCCCGGCTTTTTGCACGGCGAGTGATTAGGAAAAGGGATCTCGACGCCGACCTGGATGCCGCCCGGGAGATGATCGATTCGCTCTGGCGACTGGCGTGCTCATGTTGATGTAGTCACCGGATCTGCGGCAGAACACCGGACCCTTCCCGCAGAGTCCCCATCAACGTTCGCCTGTTAGCTGCCCCTGCTGCGGCTTGCCGCACATCCTGCAGAAGCGCGCGCCCGGCCTCAACTGCAGGCCGCATCCTGGGCAGACGGGCCGCATCGCGGCGGCCACAGCGGCTTCGGGTATCTCCACTTCCGCCCCGCATTCCCGGCAGAAACGCACGCCTTCCAGGAGCTGCCTGCCGCAATGGGTACAGAATCCGTGAGATGCGAGCGCCCTCTCCGGCGCGGCCGCCACCGTCTCCCGCAGGCGGGAGACCAGGACGTCTCGGTCGTAGGGGGTTTCCATGGCGAACTCCTCCAAGGGCGGGGCGAGGGTATCGTTGCCCAATATCGCGTCGATGATGTCGTCGGCCAGCGCGGGGCCGGTGAGAGCCAGCGATACCAAGCCGCTATCCATATCGCTCAGGTCAGCCATCCATACGCCGCCGGGCGTGCGCCACCCTCCCAGGATGGTCACCTCCGCGGACCGCGGCTGGGCGAGGCGCTGCGTGATCAGCCCGAAGTTGAGCACCGAGGTGAGGCCCCAGAGGAGGGAGCTCAAGCTCTCGGAAAAAGAGTACAGAACGCCTCCCGCGCCCGGGGATACGGCCTCTTTCAGGTGCCCCTGGCGCGTCATCTCCGGCAGCAGGCGGGGAAGCCGCTCGGGCAGATCGCGCGGGACACGGTCGGGGACGAGGAGCGAGAAGAGGGACACGGCCCAGCCCGGGTTGACCGATGAGGTTCCGTCTACCCAGGCCTTTTCGATCTCCGCAAATCCCACCCCCGGGGGCGCTCCCCCGGCCCTGTGGAGGCGGCGCTCGAGGGCCGCGGCGCGGTAGGCGTCAAGGCAGGCCATGAGAGGCCAGAAGTGGACCGCGGCCAGCTCGGTGCGGAACGGGCTCAGCTCCTCCACCTCCTCCAGGGCCAGGTGGGAATAGAAGCCCACCCGCAGCATCCCCAGGCTCAAGGGGCCGGTGAGGCTCACGGCCTCCCTGCCCATGTCCACGTGGAAGCCGGGTCCGTAGGCTTCGGCGTCGGGGAAGAGGTACTGCCCGATGAGGTTGGTGTTGCCGTCGCCCAGCACCAGCGCGATGGTGCGTTGGGGCCCCAGCAGGGCGGGGACGGCCCACCTCCAGGTATCGTCCAAGGCCTCCCAGGCGGCGATGAGCGCGCCCGCGTCGGCCGCACCGGCCGGGGACTGCATGCGCGCCAGGGGGGAGAGGGGCCCGCCGGTCAGACCGTCGATCCCCGACAATGCCTTCAGGCCGCGGCGGGGGATGACGAGTGTGTCGTATCCCGCGTCGTCTTCGAGAGGTGCTCTATCTGCCATCTGCCATTCCCTTCCCCGGCCGCGTGTCAGGGCAGTGCGCCCGTCCAGCCGGAAAGCTTCCTCATGAACTCCTCATAGCCGCCCTGGAAGCCCAGTTCCTTTAACGCTGCGTCGCGTATCTCGGGGCAGAGGTCGTCCATTCCCAGTATCTCCCTGCCCTGCTTGAAGATCTCCGGTTGGCGTATATCCATGCCGGTGCGTTTACCGGATTGGCCGGCGAGCTTCTGGGAGAGATTGCCCAGTTTCTTCCCCTGCTCCATGGACTCGGTCATGGATCTCATGTTTCCCTGCCGCCAGCCCCTGGTGGTCTTGTACCCCTCCATATGACCCAGTCCTTCCCCGTCCACCATCCTGCCGCTCGCGACGGGCGATTTGCCGCCGGGATTCCACTTCGGGTCCATGGCCGTCGGCTGGTTGCTGAAGGCGTGGGCGGCCTCGGGGTTCTTTACGTCCATGGCCTCCTGCCCGTGCCCTTCGGCCCAGGCTTTGTATTGCTGTTTGCGCGACATCTTATCCCAGTCGTGTTCGGGGAAGCGGGCCTTGGCCTTCTTCAACGTGAAGCCGCTGTTCCTGGAGAACCTCTCGTAGTAAAATCCCTCCCACTCGCGCGCCGGCACCTCTTTCCAGTAGGATTTTCCGCCCTTCGTCCTCACCAGCCTCTCTACTATCAGGTCGTTGTCGGTATTGATGATGTCCCCCTGGCCCGGCGTGCGGACACCCCCTACCCGGACCGGGTCCTTGGGGTACTTGCCCTTTACGTATCCGGTGAGCTCTTCGTAGGACTTCCCATAGACCTTCCTGGTCTGGGTCAGGCTGAACTCCTTCTTCACCGCCGGCGAGGCTTTCTTCAATTCGCGCATGGTGGCGGGATCGCTCATGGCATCCAGCACCTGGTTTTTCGTGACCCTGCCCTTCTGCATCTTCGCGGTCTTCTCCCTGGCGGCGGCCTTATAGGCCTCGAATCTCCTCTGCTTCTCGGGGTCTACCTTAGCCTTCGCCGCACTGACCGCGGAGGCGGTCTTCGCTGATGGAATAAAGGTCTTCGAGGGCAAGCCGGGAACAGGTGCCGCGGCGAGCTTAGGGAACATCAGGATCAGGGTAGCGACCTTGACGGTGGCGGACGGGATGGCCCACAATTGCTCCTCCAGGGAAGCATGGGGGTCGAAAAAGGACTTTACCTCGTCTATGGGAAGGAACTCCCTGCCCACGGACCAGAGGCTCTTGAGTGTATCCACTCCCGCGTCCGTGAAGATCATGTCGCTGAAGATGCTGTCCCGGCCGCTGGAGGCATCGGAGTATATCGTGTGTATCATGCGGCCTATCTCCACGTATCCTTCAAGTACGGTAAAGGGGAGGGAGATCAAGCCTTTTCCGAAGCTTTTCCCGAAGCCTATGACACCGTCCTTTAAAGCCACCCCGGTATCCACAAACGTCTTTCCCGCGGCACCCGCGTAGGTATCCACGAATTCGGGGATGCCGTCACCGATACCGGCATAGGCCGGTTGATCGGGATATCTCCGCGTGTCGAAGGGGTCCACGGTATCGGCCGCTATGCCCGGTCCCGGTGGTTCCGGAGGTGTCCAGAGCGACGTCGCCGGCCCCATTAACAGGGGTGGCTGTGGGGCTGGCACCCCCCCGAAGAGGGTGCCCAGAAGGCCGGTAACCGCAGCGACGGCTCCCGCCACCACCGTGCCGGTGAGCCACTGCCACCAGCTCGAGGGGCCGGGTATCTTACTGCCGCCCTCTTCCCCGCCGCTTTCCTCCCCTCCGCCGGGTGCTATCTTCCCCTCCTGTTCGCCTGTGTTGCCCAAGCGCACCACCGGCCATCCCGGCTCGAGCCCCTCTTGCTTGATGCGGTCATCGGCTATCTCCTTACACGCGGATATGGCTTGCTCGAGGGACATGCACTCCGAGCCGTCCGGAAGGGTGCTCCCGGGTGATTCGTACCCATCCCGAACCTCCCTGGCGAGATAGGTTATGAACGCGGGCTCGCTCAAGGGAAGCTCGCCCTGCCATCCCCACCGGCCGATCGTCAGGCCGGCCGTGCCCTTGCCGTCCTGGAAGATGACGAACAACCACCAGTCGGCATCACATGTGCCCAACTCCTTGACCGTCTCCTCGGCTATCTGATAGTTCAGGCGGTGTACCTCGATCGTCTCTATTACCTCGAAGCTTCTCTCCTCGCCGTGGGCATCTCCCGTGGAGATGTAACTGTCTTTCCTCTCCTCGATCCAACGCTCTACCTCCTCGTCAGAAGGCGGGCTGATGGTGTCCGACCCGAGTCCGAGGGAGGTAGAGGAGAGAAAGGCGGATACGACGAGGAATGACGACAGGCAGAACAGGCAGAACGGCAGCGTCCCGGGCCGCCGCGGAAGCTTGCGCATCGCGCGTGCCGCCCCAGTCCTTGCGGCCGCCATCTCAACCCACCGCTTCCGTGAAGAGGGCGGATAGACCTATCCAGGCGACGGAGAATGCGAAGGCTCCGAGCACGGGAGCGATCATATGAAGTATCCTCTGGCCGCTGCGGCGCATGACCTCGGCCCCCATCGCCGCCCCCGAGGTCATGACGGCGGCCTGCATGAAGGCGGTGGCCGCGTACCAGCCGAAGGCCAGGTCGGCCAGCAGGGCCAGCAGGGCGAAGGGGACGAGGGTAAGAAATCCCCGCGCCACCGCGTCCCAGGCCCCGGAGAACCCCGCGGCGCGCAGGGCGGGAGCCGAAGCGTAGACCAGGCCGGCCAGGGCGGCCGTGAGAGCCGCGGCGACGGCGAGGCCGATCGCGGTGAAGGCGGCCACCTGGCCGGCACCGGACCCCACGTACCTCCCGTTGAGCCAGGCCAGGATGGCGAAGCAGGCCAGTATCACCAGGCCGCTTGCCGCCCTTTCGGTCTTCGCCCTGTCCACTGTCGCCTCCCCCTAAATCCCCAGCAGGGCCCAGCCCGAGAGGGCCAGGGCCCCGCAGACGGTGGAGATCACAAGGGAGGCCGCCAGCTTATCTCCGGTCATCTCGCGCACGATGGCGATGATGGGGTACAGGGCCCACAGCGCTCCGGTGACCCCGAAGGCCACGGCGGTGTTCCAGCCCGCGGCCAGGTTTACGATCAGGCCAACCGTAACGAAGATGAGGGTAGGGGTGTAGGCGAGGCAGAAGGCCCTGACCGTCCACTCAAGTGAGCGGTCCCCTCCGAAGGGGCGGGAACAGGCCCAGGCCAGCGCGGCGGCCAGGGCCACCCCGGCGGTGCCCATGGCCGTGCCCAGGAAGGTGAAGCCCACCGCGGCCCCGGCGGAGGCGGTGCCCACGCGGTGCATGTCCAGCCCGGTCTGCAGGAAGAAGAGGGTGAAGGCGAGGCCGGAGACGGCGAGGCAGAAAGGCCAGGGTACGCGTTCGAGGGCGCCCCTCAGCGCCTGCGCGGGGTTGAGGATCATGGACAGGGCTGTTCTTAACGAGAAGCCGGCTCCCGCCGCTGTTGCCTCCATTCCCGCCCCCTTAAAAGAACTCTATCGATGCGATGACCTCCGTCGCATCCTTCTGGTACCGCTCATACACCGACTCCTCGCAGATGAACTTCACCGTGTAGGCGATACCGTCCTTCATCGTGAATATCTGCATCACCCTGTAATCCGGGGTGTCGGTCTGATCTTCGACGTAAGTGAGCCGCGAGGCGGGACAGCCGTCTATCTCTGTAGATGACATCTTGAAACCCCGGCCCATTTCGTCCAGATCCGCAGTCGCCTGGTTCACCCACTCCTCTAGGCTGTATTCGTATTCCGTCAGGTCCTCGTGGTATATAAACAGCAGGACCTCTTCCTTTTTATCCTTGGGCCAGATCTCGATATAGCCGTCCGGGTCCTCGTCGAGCTTCCATCCGCGCGGGTAATCCAGGCTCAGCGGTACCAGCATGCCCTCGTAACCGACAAGGTCCTGGGTGGTATCTTTGCTGGTATCCTCGGCGTTGTCCTCGGCGGTATCCTCGGAGGTCACGGTGGAGCCGGATCCGGAAACCTCCGTCTCCACTCCTCCGTCTCCCTTGAAGACCGTGAACACAAGTATCAACACCACGGCGATCACGAGAAGGCCCATGACGCCTATAAGCCACGGTATCCACCGGCCCTTTCCAACTTCAGGCGGCTGGATGGGATAGGCGGCCTGGGCATAAGGCTGCGCATAGGCTTGCGGCTGCCCCCCTTGCTGATAGGGCATTTGGCCCGGAGGCTGTGGTGCCTGGTGAAGCATGCCCTCTACGGGATGGGATGGCTGCACGGGAAGCGGTTGCGCCGGCGGTTGAGGCTGTTCTCCCAGAGAGGGCCTTGCGAAGGTAGCCCCACAGTTGCTGCAGAAGATACTCCCCTCCTCTTCCCAAAATCCACATTTGGGACAAGGCATCATGTCGGCATCCCCTTCCGGCTCAGGCACCCTATCTCGGAAGTCGGCTATTTCCTCTCGTAAACGTCCCCTTCGACGGTCAGCCTTTTACCGTCGATGGTCCCCACCGCGTCCTCTTCGTAGCCGAGGTATGACGCCGTCAAATAGATCTTGTTGCCGTCGACCTCGTAGGTGCCTTCCACTGACCCCAATTCCCCCGTGGTGAACGTTCCGTCAGCTTTGAGCTCGAGCAATTCCCCGTCCTCGATATGGTAATACTTGCCGGCTACATCTCCGCTGCCACCGCCGCCTCCGAGCGTTATTGCCAGCACCACGGCTATCACCGCCATCACGACCACCGCCCCGACAACGGCAAGTATAATGGGGGTCCTGCCGCGCCCTGACTTTGTCGCGGCATAAGGAGCAGCCGGATATCCGGGAGCAGGAGGCGGTACGGCGGGCGCTTGTGGTGCGGTCGGTGCGGGCGGGACAGAGGGCGCGTGCGCAGTCGCGCTTTGCGGCGGTTGTTCGTCGCCTACCGGGTTGCCACACGACCTGCAGAACCTCGCCCCCTCGCGCTGCTCGGCGCCGCATGCAGGACAGTACATCGACGATCACCTCCGCGTCTCGGCTCTTCGATCTTTGCTCTGCTTACGCCGTAATTATACCATCGCCGCGATTGTAGGCGAGGCCGGGTCTGGACCTAGGCCCAAGAGAAGAAACGCAAAGGATATCATCTCCGATATAGTCGAGACCCTTTCGGCCATGGCTAACGCCGATGGGGGGTTGGTCCTGGGGATGGAGGATGATGGCACCTTATGATCCCGTGCATGTCCATGCAGATGAACGCAGTCAGCTCAGAGACATTGCGCGGCGCGATGGTGCACCCGGAGAACTACAGGAATCTGATCGTTCGGATATCCGGCTACAACGCAAACCCGTTGCCTTATTTTTCTATTTCCTCATCGAGATTTCTTTTTTAATTGAAAAGGGTGTTTTCTGGTGGCTGTAAACGCAAGATCAACTTGTCGCCGGGCGTGCCTCAGTCCTATATAGCTACAGCGAAGCGAGATAAAAGACGACTAGAATTCCGGTGATCCATGCCAGAGCTATCCGCGCCCTGTCGCCGGGCGTGCCGTTTGTAAGAAGAGAGCGCATGGTCTCGACAATCGGCGTGAGCGGCTGGTGCTCGGCGAAGCCGCGCAGAAGCGGCGTCATGGAGTCGGTCGGTACGAACGACGGGCTGATAAAGATGAATAGCATCAGGACATAGCTGAATGAGCCCGCCCCCTCGGCGCTTCTGGCCAGCAATCCGAAGAAAATAGCCAGCCATGTCAGGGCAAGTGTCAGTAGTGCCAGCAAACCGGCAAAGAGCAGCCATTCCACAGTCCCCGCATCGCTGCGAAATCCGATAATAAACGCGACGATCAGCACCAATAGCGACGAAAACAAGTTTGACAAGGTCGATGATGCCGCCTGCCCGCCCAGGATCGAAGAAGGCGCGACCGGCATGGTGCGAAAGCGGTTGATGATACCTTTTTGTATATCGGTGTTCAGGCGAAAGGCGGCGTAAGCGATGCCGCTGATAACCGTCAACACGATGATACCCGGCGTGATGTAATCGACGTATTTTTTTCCGCCGGTGAGCTTGAAGAATACGTCGTCGAGTGTCGGCACTTTATGGGAGAAGTCCGACGGTTCGATCCTGGCATCACGGAGTTGAATAAAGAGATCGGCAAGTTGTGTCGTGCTGGCGCCAGCCGCGACAGTGAGCGTCAGATCTCTGTTGCCCTCGGTTACGTTGTAGCGCTCTTGCAGCAGGCTGAACGCCCGTTTCAGCTGCCGCTCATCTTGAAACGTCACTTCGACGAGACCGCCCGGCACCAGCCTTTTCAGCTCACTGGCCGTGCCGCTGGCAACGATTCTGCCATCATGCAGCAGGGCGATCATGTCAGCGAGCTCGTCGGTTCTTCGAGGTATTGGGTGGTCAGAAAGATCGTCGTGCCCCTGTTTGCCAGCGTGCGAATCGTTTGCCACACATCGTTACGGGCTTCGGGGTCAAGGCCTGTCGTCGGCTCGTCGAAAAAGATGACGGGCGGATCGCCGATGAGACTCATGGCAATGTCCAGCCGGCCGCGCATACCGCCGGAAAAGGTCGCCATTCGTCGATCGGCGGCATCGGTCAGACCAAGCCGCTCCAGTAGCCCTTCCACCGTTTGCGCCAGGTTCTCGATGTGCCGCAGATCGCCGACCAGCTCCAGGTTTTCGCGGGCCGAGAGCACGTCGTCGACCGCCGCGAACTGCCCTGTAAGGCTGATTGACCGCCGCACGGCGCCGGCTTCCGTTTCAACATCATATCCGGTTACGTAGCGGCACCTTCATCCGCTTTGATGAGTGTCGCCATAATGTTGATGGTGGTCGTTTTTCCCGCACCGTTGCTGCCGAGCAGGGCAAAAACCGTGCCGGGCTCGACGGTAAGATCAACCCCCTTTAAGACCACGTTCTTTTTATATGATTTCTTGAGTCCTCTGACCGTAATCGCCGGCTTCATGTCCTCTCACTTCTATTTGCGATTTTTATGATGTTCGTTCCATTCCTCGTATAGCTGCGGCAGCTTTTCAGCCAGAAATTCATTGAGCGCTACGGTAAGCTCGAGTGCCTGCCTCCGTTCGGGCGATGCGTTATGCAGAAGCTCCAGGCCTTCGCGGGCCAGGCTCGCCATTTCCTCGTATTCACTCGGGTCGAAACCCATGTTTTTCGAGTTCAGCGGGCTAGGCTGATGAGGTCTGCGCGAGTACCGGCTAGCCGTAATCGGTGGATCAGGTTCTGTGTTTCCAGCATCTTGGCAGCATTGCTGATGGCGCTCCGATACCACAAATATGTGTCATTTAAGATGATTATCCATAATGCTCCCTGAGAGGGTAGAAGGGTGATCCACCTGCGGAAAAGTCCTTGACGGGAGACGTGCACATTATTGGCATCCTGCTTCGTGGGAGCTGTCCTTACAGGCTCTTCTTGTTTGCGCTCGTCTCCGAGGGGGAGTCAAGGCTTGGGTTGCCCGTAGTTGGGAATAACATATAAAGAAGGACAGGCAAGGGAACATGAACAGGCAGAGGCATCGGGAAAAGAGAGGAGTGATGGCATGAAGGTCCAGATCGTTTTCGACTCCGCGTATGGGAATACGGAGCGGATCGCAAAAGCCATCGGAGACGCCGTCGGCGGTGAGGTAGAGGTGATCAACGTCAAGGAATCGGCCGGGAAAACGATACCAGCCGATGTCCTCCTCGTGGGCTCACCGACCTATGGGGGCAAGCCCACGCCAGCCATCCAGGACTTCATGAACGGCCTCGCCGGGGATTCGCTGAAGGGGATTGACGTCGCCGCATTCGATACAAGGCTGTCAACGAGACTGGTGAAGGTCTTCGGCTACGCCGCGGATAAGATAGCGGCCGATCTCAAGGCCAAGGGCGGCGAACCTGTCCTGCCTCCCGGGGGTTTCCTGGTCAAGGGGAGAAAGGGGCCCCTCAAGGAGGGTGAACTGGAGCGCGCCGCCGCATGGGCGAAGGAGATCAGCGCCGCGTAGAGATCTTCTCCCCAGGATCAACGCCATCGGCGGCATAGGCAGGTCATGCGTAAGGAGGCAGGGCCAAGGTCTCGGCTTCATGCCCGCCGCAGCCTCAACGCCCCGGGGTTTTCAGCGCGGGCCATACGCGTTCCTCTCCGCCATGGCTGGTAATCCCAGCCTTCTCTCGTCGCGGCAGCTTCTCGCTCCCGCGCTATTCCATGTCGTAGTCGTCGGGGATGACCTTCATCCGGATGAGCTCGGGGTCGGACTGCGGTCTCCCCGGCGATTTGATTATAATCCTTATGATCCGGAGGCGGCGCCGCGGGAGCCCTCCGAACGGGGGTTCGGGGGAACCGCGCACGCCGGCGGGGGAGATGCATTCTTGCCTCGCGTGTCTGGAAAACCCCTATAATAGACTCCATCGCAGGATGCCACGAGGGAGGTACACATGTCGGAGAAGATCTGGACGAAGGCGGCCAACACCATGGTCGCGGCCGGGCCGGTGCCCATGCCCGTTACCGAAACGCTGCTCGAGCTGCTGCGGACCATCATGGACGAGGATGAAGCCGACTTCATCAGGATATTCACCAAGCCATCGCTGAACATGGAGGAGATAAAGGCGAGCAGCGGCATGGACGACGCCTCGCTGCGCTCCATGCTGGACGGGCTGCTGCACAAGGGGGCCGTCATGGTCACCACCAGCAGGAGCACGGGGGTGGAGATCTACACCCTCATGCCGCCCTTCCCCGGACTTTTCGAGATGACCATGGTGAGGGGGGAGACGGGCGAGAAGGAGAAGAAGCTCGCGGTCCTGTTCGAGGAGCTGTTCGAGGAGCTTACGCAGCTGATACAGGCCAACTACGACAACGTCATGGAGGCCTTCAAGACCATACCCCCCATAACGCGGGTAGTGCCGGTGGAGTGTGAGGTCGATATGAAGCTGGACGGCGTCATGCCCTACGAGGACGCCGGCAGGATCGTCGATAAATTCGACACCTTCGCCGTCAGCCACTGCTATTGCCGCCACCACAAGAACCTCCTCGGCAAGGCCTGCGAGGCGACGGAAGAGAAGGTCAACTGCCTGACCTTCGGGCGCTCGGCAAAGTTCATGATCGATTACGGGTTCGGGAAGGAGATCACCGCCGAGGAGACCAAGAGGATCCTCGCAGAATGCGAGGAAGCGGGCCTGGTGCACAAGTTCTTCCACGAGAAGAACAACCTGGAGAGGGACGAGTTCGCCATCTGCAACTGCTGCAAATGCTGCTGCGGCACCTTCGAGCTCTACTACCGCGGAGCGGCCCCCATGCAGACCTATACCTCTCACCGTGCCGCGGTCGACGCGGAGCTGTGCAACGCCTGCGGGGTATGCGTGGATATGTGCCCGATGGAGGCCGTTGAGCTGGTAGAGGATACCGTGCGCATCGACGATGGCAAATGCATCGGGTGCGGCGTCTGCGCCTATCACTGCGCGAGCGAGGCCGTGGCGCTGGAGCGGACGGGGATCCGGGAGGTCTTCGTCCCCCCTCCGCGCATAGCCTGACCGCGCCCGCTGCGGCGGGAGCGGTGCCTCCGTGGGCGGGGCGCGCGGCCGGCCCCATCCGCGTGTTGACCGCCTGCGCGGGGCGGTCCTATGATGATTAAGCGGGCAAAATAAACGAAAAAACGGAGGCCTGTACATGGAGAAGACACCGGAGGAAAAGGCCGAACTGCTCATGGAGATGGCGGAGGCGCCCGCCACCCGCCTCGAGGCGGAGCTGGCTTTCCGTTTCCTCCACCCTCACCTCGAATCGGACATCAAGCGCGTCGGGGAGCTGAACGTGCTGGACGTCGGGAGCGGCCTGGGCGAGGTGGCCCTGCGCTTCGCCGCCCTGGGGCACAAGGTCACCATGCTCGAACCCCAGGCCTGCCTGCTGCAGACGGCGGAGGAGCGCGCACGCGAGCAGTTGCCTGACCGAACCGGGCTGATGAGGTTCCTCAACGAGCGCATCGAGAATCTCGAGGAATGCATGAACGATGAGTTCGACCTCATCATCTGCCACGAGACCATCGAGTACGTGGATGACCCGCTGCGCGCCTTCAACGTCATCACCCGCGTGCTCAAGCCCCGGGGCAAGCTGTCCCTGCTTTTCCGCAACCGCTACGGGCTTATCGCGCACAAGATCATAGTCGAAGAGGACGTCGCCGCTGCAATGCAGACCTTCGAGGTGGACGAGTTCGCGACCGAACTGCACCACGGGCGCGGCCGTCTCTATTCCGACGCCGAGATAAGGTCCCTGCTGGAGCCGCTGGGTTATGACATCGAGGGGCAGTACGGGCTGCTGGTATTCTCCGAGTTCATAGACTGCTCCCTCTTCGATGAGGGGGAGTGCTTCAAGGGGATGCTGTCCCTGGAGGAGCGGGCCGGACAGGAGCCGCACCTCAAGGGCATCGGCAAGTTCGTCCAGCTCATCTGCTCCAAGTCCTGACGCCCTAGGCGACGCGGCGCAGCGATGCCGAGGCGCCCCCCAGGCCTTTCTTCACCACCGCATAGGTGAGCAGCCGCTGGTAGAGGCTCTCGTCCTCCAGGTCGCGCCAGCGCAGCTTGCGTTTGGTACGGGTGAGGAAGAGCATGGGTATCCAGGTCCCGGTGTTCACGTAGTACTTGCCCTTCTCCCCGCCCAGCGTGGGCTGCAGTTCGTTGGAATAATAGCGGTGGTCGTGGCCGAAGACCACCACGTCGATGCCCTCATCGCCGAGCAGGATCTCCCGCGCCGCCACCGAGAGGGCGTCCTCCCGCGTGGCCAGCGAGTCCAGCAACAGCCCTTCCTGGCCCGCCGCCCCGTCCTCTTCCTCCTCGGGAAAGGACACCGGGAGCCCTTCCGCCTCCTCCAGGCCCTCGATCTCCACCTTGCCGCGCCTGGACAGGATGTCCATGAAGCGCCTGCGCGAATAGCCGCGGGTGTCGAGGCGGCCTTCCTGCTTGCGCCGCAGCAGCTCACGGCTCTCCTTGAAGGGAGGGAAGCCTACCCTGGACATGAAGCGCAGCAGCTTGTACGCGTATGCGGCCTTGAACCACCAGCTCTCGTCCTGTATGCCCAGGAAGACCATGTTGGGTATGGGGCGCACGTTGTTGATGAAGGGGTTGCGCTCGCTCATCATCCCATTGGAGAAGTATTCCAGAAAACAGTTGCCCCAGCTCCTCTCCAGCCGCTCCTCGCCCGTCTTGGGATCGCGCAGGAAGGGGTGGGTGAAGTCCTCGAAAACGCTGTCGGCGTAGTGCTGGTTGCCATGCTCGACGTAAACGGACCCGTTACGGTAGACGCCGCTGGACTCGAAGTGGAAGTGGTCCGAGTCCGGATCCCCGAGTTCATGCAGAAGACGGTCGCGCACCCGCGGCCAGAAGAGGTCGACGTCGTGGTTGCCGGGCACCAGCACCACGCGGTGCCCCCTCTCCATGAAGACGCGCAGGGAGATGAAGAGGTCGCCGTGGGCATGGATCACCCTCTCCAGCTTGGCCAGGGACTCGTCCTCGGTGCTCCCCAGGCGGGAGAAGGGCCGGGCGGACGGTTTTTCCAGGTTTACGGCCACGAAATCGATGAAGTCGCCGTTGATGACCAGCTCGGCTCCGCGGCGCCCGTCGATGGTCCTCACCAGCTCTATGAAACTGTCGTCGCGGTCGAAATCGTCCAGGTAATCGCCCGCACCCAGGTGCAGGTCGCTCACCACGTAGGTCGTCCTCGCCATTCCCGATCACCGTCTCTTCCGCATATCTACCGGTCAATGCATGAGTATAGCACCCCGCCTGTGGCGGCGGCATACAGTGCGCGGCGCTCCCCGGCGTCCGCCCGCACTATCTCGCTGCCGCCGCATGCCCGTATAATGGTGATGAATTTTCCGCGAAAGGGGAGAAGCTCATGGCATGCGAAGTCGGGGATGTCGTCACCCTGCTGGAGGAGCTGGCGCCGCCGCGCCTCGCCGAGGACTGGGACAACGCCGGTCTGCAGGTGGGCTCGCGGCGGGCGCAGGTCGAGGCCGTCCTCATATCCCTGGACGTCACCCCCGAGGTGTTGGGGGAGGCGCGGGAGCGCGGGGCTGGGCTGCTCGCGTGCCACCACCCCCCCATCTTCCGCCCCCTGCGCAGCCTGGTGACGGACGAGCCTCGGGCCGCCCTCCTGCGCGACGCCCTCGCGGCGGGCATGGCCATATACGCCGCGCACACCAGCCTGGACGCCTCGCCCCGCGGGGTCAACGACGCGCTGGGAGCCCTCTTCGAGCTGGAGGACCAGCGCCCCTTGCTGGAGGCACACCCGCGGGAGGAGTACAAGCTGGTCACCTTCGTTCCGCCCGAGCACGTGGTCGCGGTCAGCGCCGCCCTCTTCGGAGCCGGCGCCGGCGTCATCGGCGACTATAGCGGGTGCTCCTTCCGCGTGGAGGGCACGGGGACCTTTACCCCGGGGCCCGGGACGCGCCCCGCCTACGGCGATCCCTCCGGGCCGAGCGAGGTGCGGGAGGCGCGGCTGGAGGTGGTGCTCCCCGCGGAAAGCATGCGCGAGGCGGTGGAGGCACTGCTCGCGAGCCATCCCTACGAGGAGCCGGCGTACGACCTCCACCGCGTACACGTGCCGCAGGGCGCCGGTCTGGGCAGGGTGGGGGACCTTCCCGCGCCGGTCAGCCTGGGAGAGCTGGCGCGCAGGTGCCGCGGGCTCCTGGGAAATCCCGCCGCGCGGCTGTGCGGAGACCCCACCGCCGCCGTGCGCCGGGTCGCCGTATGCGGGGGGAGCGGGGGAGACATGGCGGGAGCCGCACTGGCCGCGGGAGCCCAGGTGCTGATAACCGGCGACGTCGGTCATCACCAAGCCCTGGACGCGCTGGCGGTGGGGCTGGCCATCATCGACGCCGGTCATTATCATACGGAAAGGCCGGTGCTTTCCCACCTGGCCTCGCTGCTGGAGGGAAAAGCCCGGAAGTCGGGGCTTGCGTTGGCGATACACGTCTCTGAGACTGACACATGTCCCTGGATAGATGGAGGTGGCGGTTGAACGAGCTGGAGGCCTTGTTCCGCGTCCAGGAGCTGGACACGCGCGTCATGGAGCTGCGCAACCAGGAGGAACACCACGCCCTCAAGGGCGAGCTGGAGGAGCTCGAGCAGAGAAGCGTGGCCCTGCAGGCCGAGATAGAGGAGGCAGAGGCCTCCCTCGAGGAATCGCGCAAGAAGCAGCGCGCCATAGAGGACAAGGTGCAGGGCGTGGACGAGAAGCTCGCCCGCGAGGAGGGCAAGCTCTACGACGGCAAGGTGACCAATCCCAAGGAGCTGCGGGGGCTGGAGGCCGAGGTGCGCTCGCTCAAGCGCAAGAAGGACGAGCTGGAGACGGAAGAGCTCGAGGAGATGGAGCGCCTGGATGAGCTGAAAGGCGCGCTCGACGGGCTACGGGCGGACCTGGAGGCGCTGCGGGCGGAGGCGGGCGAGAAGCGGGCCGCGCTGGACCGCGAGGTGGCGGAGATCGGAGCTGAGCTGGCGGAGCTGGAGAAGGAGCGCGGCGCCGCCTGTTCCCAGGTGAGCGAGGAGGTGCTGGAGCTCTACGACGAGCTGCTGGAGAGCAGGCACCACCTGGCGGTGGTGAAGGTGGTGGACGGCGTGTGCCAGGGGTGCCGCGTGGAGCTACCCGGCATAGAGTACGACCGTTTCCTCAAGTCAGAGAGCGTCTTCACCTGCACCAACTGCGGGCGCATCCTGGTGAAGTAAGCGGCACGGCCGGGGAATCGATACGGGCACGAGGCGGTGTGGCTTGGATAAGAGAAAGAACAGGAAGAGCGTGTTGGAACCGGCCTTCCAGGGCGCGAAGCGCTTCGAGGAGCTTTACGTTTACGTCGATGGGGCCGCGCGCGGAAATCCCGGGCCGGCCGCCATAGGGGTGGTGGTCCTCACCCGGGAGGGCAAGCGCGTGGCCGCCTTCGGCGAGGCCATCGGCCAGACCACCAACAACTACGCGGAATACACGGCCCTGGTGCATGCCCTGCGGCTGCTCTCCGTCTTCGAGGTGGACCGCCTTCGTCTCTACACCGACAGCGAGCTCATGGCGAAACAGGTCAAGGGCGAGTACCGGGTGAAGGAGAAGACCCTGCACAGCCTGAACGCCCAGGTCATGTCCATGCTGCGGCGCTACCGGGACTGGGAAATCGCCCACGTCCCCCGCGAGGAGAACGCGGAGGCCGACGGGCTCGCCAACCGCGCCCTGAGCGAGGGCGCGCCCGCGCAGGGCAAGACCGCGCGCAAGCCGCCTCCTCCGCCGCCCGAGGGACAGTCGGAGCTGTTCTCGCCCGACGCGGCGGAGCCGGAGGAGTAGCCGGTGTTCTTCGTCGCCCACCTGGGCTTCGCCGCCGCCCCCGCCGCCATGGTCTCGGGCTGGTGGGGCGAGAACCGGGGTTTCGCGGACAAGGCTCCCGACCTGAGGTGGCTGCTCGCCGGGGCGGTGCTCCCCGACATCGTCGACAAGGCCATAGGGCAGTTGTTCTTCAAACCCTACTTCGAGAACGGCCGCATCTTCGCACATACCCTCGTCGTGGTCCTGGCCCTCTTCGTAGTTGGGACCTGCGAGTGGAAGCGGCGCGGCGACAACCGCATCCTGCTGCTGGCTTGCGGGGTGGCGGCCCACCTCGTGCTGGACCGTATCTGGACCGAGCCCGCCACGGCGTACTGGCCCGCCCTGGGGCCCTTCAAGAAGAACCCCTCCATGGGCACCCTGTTAGACCAGATTCGCGAATACCTGAGGGACCCCGCGTTCTGGGCCACGGAGCTAGCGGGAGCGGCCGTTCTCGTCGCATCCCTGCGCTACCTGGGGATCGGAAACGCCGGCGCCCTGAGGGCTTTCCTCGCGCACGGCACCTCCCCCACCCTGTCCCAATACGAACTCAGGCATTGGGGTCAAGCCCCGCCCCGTGCCTGAGGCATTGGGGTCAAGCCCCGCCCCGCGCCTGGCTGATCCCAGTCGTTTGCCATCCGTCCGCGATTACACATAGAATATTGAAACCATGGGAACGGTATATCTTCTCAGGCACGGCGAGACCGAATACCACGCCCAGCACCGCCTGCTGGGGCGGCTGGACATCGGGCTCAACGAAAAAGGGCACGGGCAGGCGTCGCGGGTGAGGGACTTCTTCGCCGGCATTGAACTGACCGCCGTTTACTGCAGCCCCCTGAGGCGCTGCCAGGAGACGGCCCGCCCGGTGGCCGAGGAGCACGGCCTGGATGTCGTGACCGTGCAGGGGCTCATGGAAGTGGACATGGGAGAGTGGGACGGCCAGATCATCGCCGACCTCTTTTCGCAGGAGGGAGAGCAGGTGGGACGCTGGATGCGCAATCCCACCTCGGTGCGCATACCCGGGGGAGAGGATTTCGGCGAGGTGAAAAGAAGGGTGCTGGAGGCAACCCGCGAGATAACCTCACGCCATCCCGGGGGCGACAGGGTGCTCGTCGTGTCCCACGGGGGGCCAATCCGCGGCATCCTCTGCGAAGCCCTGAAGATGGACCTGGACGATATGTTCCGCGTGCAGATCGACCTGGCCTCCATCTCCGCCGTGAACTACTACGACGGCGGCATCCCCGAGACGGCAATGGTCACACTCATCAACGAGACCTATCACCTCCGCTGAGGGGCGGGGTCTCGTGGCTGTTGCCAAGCGGGGTATCCGGAAGAGCAAGACGCTATCGATCCCGCTTGTGCGGGGATGAACGACAGGAGGCAGGATTGACGCAAGCCGTACCCGGGGGGCTCGACGGGGTGAGCTGCATCCTCTTCGACCTCGACGGCACCCTCGCCGACACCATCGACCTCATCATCCACTGTTTCCGCGAGACCTTGCGCATACTCGGCCTGCCGCCGCGCAGCGACGCGCAGATCCTCTCCGAGATAGGCCGCCCCCTGCACCAGCAGACGCGGGACATCGATCCCGAGAGGGCGGAGGAGATATTCGCTCTCTATCAGCGCCTCTACGCCGAGAGCCACGACGAGATGGTGCGCGAGTTCCCCGGCGTGAGGGAGGCCCTCGACGAGCTGACGCGCAGGGGGTATCGCATGGGCGTGGTGACCTCCAAGCGCTCCGCCAGTGCCGGTCCCGACCTGGAGTTCTTCCGCCTGGAGCGTTTCTTCGAGGTGGTGATCACCGCGGACGACACCAGCCGCCACAAACCAGACCCCGAGCCCGTGCTAGAGGCGCTGCGCCGCCTGGAGGCGCGGCCCGCGCAGGCTACGTTTATCGGCGACAGCCCCCACGATATGCGCAGCGCCCATGCCGCAGGGGTGCTGGCGGGAGCGGCGGCCTGGGGCCCATTCCCCCTCGAGGTATTGCGGGCGGAAGAGCCAGACTACTGGATCGAGGAACCGCCCGATCTCCTCTCCTTCTTCCCCGGCGTTACCGATTGACACCCGCATGACGCCCGTGATAATTTAATTCACGTCCGCGCGCCGCAAGGCACGTTTCGCTTATCGATCCCCTTTGCATACATCGAGTTTCTGCATTCCCGGCGATTCCCTGCTCGCGATGGCAACACGCTGCCTCCGGCGGCGAGGGGAACGGGAAGAGCATCGAGGCGTGGTGAAGGGCCTTCCGGGTAAAGGTCCATAATAAACCCCTCCTAGGACGAAAGAGAAGCATCGGAGGGCCCTTGCACCATCCTCCCCCGCGGGAGCCAGGCGCGGGACGGATGATTCGAACCGGGCAATTTTGGAGATAACTACTATTGCGCGACGGGAAAGACGTACGCCCGAGAGGAGGAACGACATGCCGTATTTCGACGACGTCCAGGTGTTCTACGACCTGCTCGTGGGGACCTTCGACGACCTCATGAAGGACGACGCGATCCGCCAGAAGGCACTGGACTCCAACCTGCTGGTGAAATTCGTATATCGGAACCCCGTCGGGGAATTCTGGATCGATTGCAGGGGGGACGAGGTGAAGGTGTTTCCCGGCCAGCTTCCCGATGATGCATCACCGGACGCGACCCTGTCCATGGAGCTGGACACGGCTCACGCTTTCTGGTGCGGGCAGCTCAACCTGCTGGGAGCGCTTTCCAGCGGGGAGATCGAGGCCGACGGCTCGGTCCCGAAGCTTCTGAAGATGCTCCCCGTGATCAAGCCCGCCTACGCCATCTATACCGGTCTTCTCGAGTCGAAAGGCCTCGATGACCTGATCATCGAGGAAGAGGAGGAGGACTAGCCCGACCTTTGCCGGCGGACATCTGGGCGAAATGGCTGGATGATGCGGACCGCGAGGGCGCGGCGCTGGACCGCCAGCTGCGCGTCCTGCGATCCCAGGTGAGGGACCGCGTCCTGCACAAAGCCGGCCTCGGGCGCGGCTCGCGCGTTCTGGACCTGGGATGCGGCATGGGATTCCTCTCCCTGGAAGCGGCCCGGGTGGTCGGGCCCGAAGGCCTGGTGTTCGCCCTGGATTCCAGCGAGGGCGCCCTGGAGGAACTGTCCCGCAGGGCGGAGAAAGCGGGGCTCGGCAATATCCGTCCCCGGCAGGGCGACATCACGCGGCTCCCGCTCGAGGACGGCGCGGTGGACGCGGTGGTGGCGCGATCTGTGCTCAGCTACGTGGCGGCACGCGGCGAGGTGTTGCGCGAGGCATGGCGCGTGCTGCGCGCCGGGGGGGCCATCTCCATCTTCGAGCCCGTGCTCTCCGAGGAAGTACTTTCCCTCGACTGGGGTGAAGAGCGTTTCCTCTGGATCAGGCTGCGCCAGTTGCTCGAAAGCGAGCACCCGGCGTACGGATTCAAGCGGGCCGACCTGGTCGACGCGGTGAGGCAGGCCGGCTTCGAGCAGGTAGATTCCTTCACCTGGCACGCCGACGTCACCCGCCGCTTCAGCGGCGAGGAGGAAGCCCTGGACGAACTGGAGAGCGGCCTCCC